>JAAUYD010038341.1_pt1 | contig 115598 bp, 101 predicted proteins | sample 7278101 | NCBI WGS metagenome assembly JAAUYD01 (sample SAMN14350128, study PRJNA611818) | marine sediment metagenome | isolation source: surface marine sediment (0.6m) | place: French Polynesia: Moorea | collected 2018-08
CTCGGTTTCCTTTTCGACCGGGTCCGGAATGTTGAGCCCGCGCTGGAAGTCTTCGACTGCGCCTTGCGAATTCAGCTTGAGGTTCCAGCCAACGAACTGCCCCGCTACCCCCAGGCTCTCGTCACGCACACTGATGGACCAGGTTCCGGCCAGCGGCTCGCCAATAAGAGCCACAAGCTGATTCGACGGTATGCGAATGTCCTCGCCACTCGTTGCGCGTTCGCGCCCTGCATCGATCTCAACGATGCGTCCGGACGGGGCGATGATCTTGATCCGCAGATCTGCGAGACGCGCGTGACTGAGGTTTACCGTCAGGCCGATTCGATTCACAGTGCCTTCGCGGTCAACAATGACACGCCGCACAAGCGGCACGACTTCGAGCGCGGTTATCGACCAGTCTTCACGCTGCTGCAGGTCTTGCGACGCATACGACCACTGCGAGATCTGCGCGCCCTGCGCAGACGTCAGCAGCAGATTCGACGGATCGAACACAGTGATGCCGCCGGCTTGTGGCAGAAGCGTCGCAAGCAACAGCGGGTAGTCGTCGGAGACAAGGCTCGCCGCGCGTTGGCGGCGGCGCGGTGTCGACATCTCGAGCGATTCCAATGTCGCAAGCAGCGCGTCGTCACGGCGTTGCTCTCGCAATGCGGCGAACGCCTGACGATCCCAGAACGCAGCTCGCAGCGTTGCCGGAATGCGGCCCGGCTCCGGCAAGGCATCGGCTAGCGCCGCTATCTCGTCGACTTCTGCGGCTGTCGTCGCCGCCCGCGCCCGTTGCTCGATGAAGCTGCGGAAGAACCGGTCCGCCGTGTCCGCGTGACCCGGGAATGAGCGGAAATTCTCGTACGCGGAGCGTGCTGCATCGGGCTCCACGGTCGGTGACGTAAGCACGTCCGTATAGATGCCGGGGAACCACTGCGTATACCAGAACGGGATCAACGCGAATAACAGGAACACCCCGACCACCATTGCGGGCACGCGCAGCCGCAACGGCAGATTTTCGTTGGCCCAGCGGGCTGTGAATACAAGCTCATAGAGGCGGTTGCGTACCCTGAGATTGCCGTCGTGATCGATTTCAAGCAGGCCCACGGCCATGAGCCGGCGCTGCAGTGTTGAACCGAGATCCGCCGGTACCTCGATACCCTTGCGAACCCTGCCGTACAGGTTGAGCATCGCTTCCTTGCGCTTCGTGTCATTAATGATGACGCGATGGATATGGCTCATGTGCGGCTCGCTGTGCAGCGCCGCGCGCCCGGCCAGCTGAGTCTTCGCCAATTTGTCTATCTGCTCAACGAGGTCGCCCTCAGCACCGTCGCGCGAAATCCAGCGCGCCAGTTTCTGCGTCAGGTAGGGCTGACCCTTGGTCCAGTAGTAGATGCGGTCCAGGGCCGCCCGCGCCTCGTCGGCATCGAGATTCAACTCGGTCGCGAAGAGATCGATCTGATCGCGGGAGAAGTCTTCGAGCACGACTTGTTGCGTGACGTTGAACGGGGACAGCTCGGGCTCCGCGACAAGGCTGACCGGGTCGCATTCACCAAGCAAGACGAACGTCAGACGCGAGAAGTCCGGGTCCGTCGTGCGAGCGTTGTGCGCTGCACGGAAACTCGCCAGCAACTGTTCGGCGGAAGGAAGATCCTCGATGCACTGAATTTCGTCGACGAAAACGACGATACGCTCAGGCACGAACTGCAGCACGATCTCCGAATAAAACTCGAGCAACCGCTGGCGGTTGCTCAGGATCGATTTGTCATGCCACCAGGACTGCAAGTCGTAACGAATGCGCAGCTGTCGCAGGAGTCGGTAAGCAACGTTGTAATACCAGCGTCCCGGATCGCCGCCACCATCCCGCACGCCAATCTGCTCGAGATCCAGAATCGCGACCTTGTGCCCGTGCGCCTCGAGTCGCGCGGCCGTCGCCGCAATCAGGCTGGACTTGCCACTGCGATCGGGTGCCAGCACGTGGGCATAGCGTCCACCGACAACGGTGTCGTAGAGGAGATTGTCGGCATTGCGTTGGATATAACCGGCACGAACCGCGTGCAGCGGGGCGCCGACGCTGAAAAACTCGCCCGTCGCGTCCGTCTGGTCACGTCCGTCCTGCACCCGCTTGTTGCCTGAATCTTCGCCCATGCCTCTTCCGAGTTGCGACGCGAGCTCATTTTCGCATTATTCTTAACAAAATGAACGATGCACGCGTCCTAAAACAGGACCTGTTCGGCAAAGTCACGCTTCGCCCGGAAGACGGAGAAACTGTCATCGTGCGCGATACGGCCGCCGCCCACTGGTCCCTGCGCTGGCTCGCAAGGCGCCTGATGCGCCGCGAGGCCGGCGTTCTCGCATGCCTGGAGCACATCGAGAGTGTCCCGCGCGTCGTGCGGCTGGACCGCCATTCGCTGACCCGCACCTTCATCGTCGGCGCGCCCATGCATGTTGCGAAACCGACCGACCCGGCCTGGTTCAACGCAGCCGCGTCATTGTTGCGGCAGCTTCATCGGGCCGGCGTCGTGCACAACGATCTGGCTAAAGAGCCAAACATCCTCGTTCGCGACGACGGCCAGCCCGCCTTTGTCGATTTCCAGATCGCGTGGTACAGCCGACGACGCGGCAGGCTGTTTCGCATTGCGGGTCGCGAGGACATTCGCCACCTGTTGAAACACAAACGCACCTATTGCGCCGATCACCTGACGCAACGTGAGCGCGCTATTCTCGCGAATCCCTCGCCCCTTTCACGGCTCTGGATGGGGACCTTCAAGCCCGTTTACCTCCTCGTCACGCGTAAATGGCTGGGTTGGGCCGACCGCGAAGGCGCCTCTGACCGCGGCGCGTCGGGTTGATGCCAGGGTAAGCGTATCCGGTATACTTCGCCTCCTCGTTAGTGAAGTTCAAGGGACACCACGTGGATTTCTGTCACCAGCACAACCTTGTCGCACCTGAAACCGCCGGCCGCGAGCGCAAGTTCGGCATTCGCGTCACATTGCCGTCTGACGACACGTTGCGGAAGCTCGTCGGCGATGACTGGGAACGGCTTCACTGGTTTGCAACCGAAGAGGAACGTGACGCGGCTTACGAGAACATGGCCGAGCGCCATGGCTACTACCGCAAGACAGACTCACCGACCCAGGTCCTCGAGAAGATCTCGCGCCCATAAGCGCGGTAGCGCGTCGATGGACAAGTAGCGCGGTAGCGCGGTAGCGCGCCGATGAACAACTAGCGCGGCGGCGCCCCGATGAACAGGTAAAAGTTCGACTGACCCTGTTCGGCGAGGCCTGCGGCAACGTATACCGGCCCTATGAAGGTGTCGAAGCCTGCGAACAAGCTACCGTTGATCTGCATCGAAGCAAGACTGATATCCGAACGGTTCTGCCACACGTTGCCCGCTTCCGCGGAAACACCAAGGTAGATTGGCGTGTCGAGTATCCCCTTCGAGTTGCCGATTCGCCGGTAATAAACGAGTTTGGCGAGTGCCGCATGCGGTCCGCTGATTTCGCCTCGCTCGAGCCCGGACAGTCGCAGAAATCCGCCTAGCGGGAAGAAATCCTGCACCGCCCGATCCGATTCGAGCGTCGTCGCATATTCGAGACCGAATTGCAGGCTGTTCTTGCCCCGCGACCAGGTTTGCAGCACCTCGCCTTCTATCGTGTCGAATTTCGAGTCGGCACCCAGGCCCGGACGCGACAACGTCCACCGCAGGTCGGCGCGCGCACCTTCGCGGGGAAAACGCGTGTTGTCGAGCGTATCGAAGCGCAGGCTCGCGAACGCGCCGCCGGTCTCGAAGTCAATGTTCGGCAAAGCCGGATCGCCGATCTTCACGCGCGCCTCGCCAACGCCGGTAAACACGCCAACCCGTAGCTCACCGACACGACCGAGTTCGCGACCGAAATCGATGCCTCCCTCGGCCTCGGACAGACGCAACCGGGCGATCGTCGCGTCGTCCGTAAATGCGTTGATGTTCGACTGCCGAAGCTTGATATGGGGCGCAATAAAGAGCCGCGAATCAAAACTCAGTGGCTGATAGAACTCCGAAAACAGCTTGGGATCGGTTCCGAGGCGCAAGTCGTTGCGCCATTCGGCACCAAGCCGATTGATACCGGCGCGCGTCAGCCGCGACGACACGTTGAAGCCGGTTGATCCCTCGAAGTCGTCCTCGAGCGAGACGCCGAACTGCAGGAAATTGGGCCCCCAGCCCTTCGTCTTCGCAAGATACTCGACGCCGGTCCGACCGTCTTCCTCGATGAGGCTGTAGCTGACCTTCTCGTAGAGCTGCAGACCATACAACCGATCCGCGTTGTGCGCGAGCACATCATGGTCGATGGGATCTCCCGCCTCGACCGTCAGTTTCGACTCAAGCACCGCCGGTGCCAGCTTGCCATCATGCACAACACGTACAAACGCGAGGTGCGATGCGGACGGGACAGGTTGTTTGCGATTTGCGAGATACGCCTGCCATTCGTCTTCGCCAAGCGATATCTCGCGCAGGCGCTCGGCTTCGCGACGTGTCGCCGCTTCACCGGGCTGAACAGTCTGCACGATGTTGCCGAAATCGGTCGATGCAAATACGCCAAGCTCAGGCTGGATGAGTACATCGGACTCGCCAAGACGGTCGATCTGACGCAGCGTCTCCTTGCGAATCAGGATCGTCAGCATCTGCTCCGAGATCGCAAGCACCGAATCGAGCTCGTCGGCCGTATACAGCGGAAACTCAACGTCAACGGCGATGATGACGTCGACATCCATGGCCTGCATCACATCGACGGGCAGGTTGCCAACGATGCCGCCATCTACGAGCAGGCGCCCGTCGATTTCAACGGGCGCAAACGCGCCGGGCACCGACATGCTGGCGCGTATTGCGGCGGCCAGGTCGCCTTTATCCATGACCCAGGGCTCACCGCGTTCAATATCCGAGGCAATGGCGCGAAACGGGATCGGCAGACGATCGAAGTCGTCGATGTGCGATACGTTCAGCGTCAGTTCGCGAAGCAACAGGTCCAGTGTTTGCCCCTGGATTACGCCCTGCGGCAACAGCAGCTCGGTGCCGCGCACGCCGAGCTCGAAGTCGATCGGGTACTCGCGCTCGTCCTGCTTGCGCCGAAAACTCAAGTCTTCGCGCAACGGCTGGTCTGTCAGCGCGGCGGCCCAGTCGAGCGAACTGACAAGCGCTTCGAGTTCCGTTGCACTCATACCAGTCGCATAGAGTCCGCCAACGATGGCGCCCATGCTCGTGCCGGCAATCGCGTCAACCGGAATGCGCTGGCGTTCAAGTTCCTTGAGTACGCCGATATGCGCAGCGCCGCGCGCGCCGCCACCGCCGAGCACGAGGCCGACGCGAGGTCGTTCCTGAACGGCGTCATTGGCGAATACCTGCGTGACCAGCAGACACAGGAGCGTGCCCGACAGCCAGCGCTGTCGTCCTGAGTTCTTCATACGTTTACTCCACGCGCAATGAGTCGGCGTACGCGACGAGGCCGCCGAGCTCCTGCGCTTGTCGTTGCGGGTCCCAGCCCGCCTCCGCGGCCGCCAGCTCGGCGAACGCGTCGTACATTGGTCGTCCCTGGTCGGCATCGAAGCCCACCATCGTGCGACGGAATACGATGTCCTCGAGCGTGCGTGCGAATTCTTCTCGCAAAGCAAAGACCACTTCGGCAGCGACGACGCGCTGCTCGCTATCAATCGTCCGGGAAAGTCCGCTGTCTTCGCTGCAAAGTTCCGCTATGCCGGCCGCCCGGCCGCCGTACACACGAAGCATCCTGTCGATGCCCTGCTCCGACAAAGTCCCCAACGCAGCGAGGGCGACACGCGCCCGGTCGATGCCGAATGCGCCGGGAAGATCCGCATCGCGGGTGCGACACTTGGGTAATCGCAGGCGCTGCAACTTCGCCAGTTTGTCGATCGTTTGCTCGGCCAGGCTCCGGTAGGTCGTCAGTTTGCCGCCGACAATCGAGATCAGGCCTTCCGCGATATCTTTGTTAGCCTTAATAATGTGTCGTCGCGTGATCGCCGACTCAGGCCCCTCTTCCTTGTGCGGCAGAGGACGCACACCGGCGTAAGCGTAGTGAATATCAGCACGGCTCAGCTCCGCCTTCGGGAAAACCCGATTGGTCTCGGCAAGCAGGTAATCAACCTCGGGGCCGCTCGCACGGACGTGATCGAGATCTTCCTCGTAGCGAATATCGGTCGTACCGATCAGGTACTGGTCATACCAGGGAATGATGAAGAACGGGCGGCCGTCGGCCGCCGCCTCTACGTAGAATGCGTCTTGCGGTGCGCCCTCGAATTCTCCGACGATGATGTGACTGCCTTTCGTGCCACCCATCAGGCGCTTGGTGGCTACCGGCGCCGTACCGAGAACCTCATCAACCCAGGGGCCGGCGGCATTGATGACGGCCTTTGCGCGCACGGTTTGCGTCACGCCATCGGCATCGACATAGTCGAGCGCATCGACGGCGCCATCGGTCACGCCGATGCGTGTGACCTCGGCATGTGTGTGAATGTCGGCCCCGGCTGAGCGCGCAGCAAGCAGGTTCTCGAGCACGAGTCGTTCAGCGAACTCCACCTGTGCATCGTAATATCGGGCCGCCGCGCGCAGCCCCTCACGTTCGAGCCCGGGTTCTTCCTCCTGAATCTCGGCCGCGCTGAGCATGTCGTGTCGCGGCACCGTCTTGCCGATCGAAAGCAGGTCGTAGGCAATCATGCCGAGTCGAATCAACAGCGGTCCGCGTCGCGCCCCTTTATAGATCGGAATGCAAATACGCAGTGCCTCAACGAGATGGGGCGCCGTCAGTCGCAGGCAGATACGCTCGTGCAATGACTCATAAACGAGCGGGATCTCGGCGTACTCGAGGTACCGCAGACCGCCGTGAATCAGGCGACTCGAAATCGCCGAACAACCGCTGCACATGTCGTTCTTGTCCAAAACGACCACTTTGAGTCCGCGCATCGCGGCGTCACGTGCGATGCCCGCCCCGTTTATCCCGGCGCCGATTATTGCTACGTCGTAGCGCTGCACGTCACTCGTCACCGCGGTCTCACCTGGCCGCTGCCGCGCACCACGTACTTGTAACTGGTCAGCTGCTCGGCACCAACCGGGCCGCGTGCATGGATACGACCGGTCGCGATGCCGATTTCCGCGCCCATACCGAACTCACCGCCGTCAGCAAACTGGGTCGACGCATTTCTCAGGACAATAGAGCTGTCCACGTCCCGCAGAAACTGCTCCGCCGCTGCGTCATCGGACGTCACGATACTCTCGGTGTGACCAGAGCCATACTGTCGGATATGAGTCACGGCGTCGCCGAGCTCATCGACAACGCGCATCGAGATGATCGCGTCGAGATACTCGGTAGACCAGTCCTCTTCGGTCGCAGCGACCGCACCCGGCAAAAGCTCGCAGACGGCTTCGTCACCGCGAACCTCGCAACCCGCTTCCTGTAGCGCAGCACCGACGGCCGGAACCAAAGTACCGGCGCATGCGCGATCGACAAGAACGGTCTCCGCAGCACCGCAAATGCCGGTTCGCCGCATCTTGGCGTTGAGAACGACCTCGCAGGCCATGTCGCAATCCGCGGCTTCGTGCAGGTAAACATGGCAGATGCCCTCGAGGTGGCCGATAACCGGCACACGCGCCTCATCCTGCACACGCTTGATCAGGTTCTTGCCGCCGCGTGGCACCACGACATCGACCCATTCGGCCATCGATGACAGCAGGAAGCCAACCGCGGCACGATCGGTCGTCGGCACCATCTGTACGGCTTCGCGCGGAAGGCCGCCCTCCTCGAGGCCGGCCTGCAGGCATCCGTAGATAGCGTGACTCGAATGAAAGCTCTCGGAACCACCGCGCAGGATGACAGCATTGCCCGATTTGACGCAAAGCGCCGCGGCATCCGCCGTAACGTTCGGCCGGCTCTCGTAAATGATGCCGATGACACCGAGCGGCACAGCGACACGTTGAATCTGGAGTCCGTTAGGTCGCTGCCAGTCTGCCAGCACCCGGCCGACCGGATCGGGCAACGCAATTATTGTTTCGATGCCGGCGGCCATGCCTTCGACGCGGCTTTCGTCCAGCATGAGCCGGTCCAGCATTGCGCTGCTGAGCGCGCGTTCGCGAGCGGCAGCCATGTCTTTGCTATTCGCTTCGATGATCGAGCTGGCGCGCGCTCGCAGCGATGCCGCTGCGGCCGCAAGTGCTGCGTTCCGTTGCTCGCCGCTGGAGGTGGCAAGGTCCGTGGCCGCAGCCCGCGCGGCCTCGCCTAGCGTCGTCATGATTGTCGCAATGTCGCTATTCGTCATGATTTGTCGCTGTCATTGTCAAAAAGTACCAGTTCGTCCCGATGCACCATGACCGAACGACCACGATAGCCCAGTTTGTCCTCGATCTGCTCTGACTGGCAGCCGGCGAGCCTGCCTGCCTCCGTATTCGAATACTCCGCCAGCCCGCGACCGAGTTCCTCACCAGAGGGCCCTATGATATTGACGACGTCACCGCGTCGAAAGTTGCCGATAACCTCGACGACGCCAACCGGGAGCAGGCTCTTGCCGTTGCGCAGCGCGCTGACCGCACCATCGTCGACGCACAGTTCGCCCTGCACCTCGAGCACGCCTGCCAGCCACTGTTTGCGCGCCGCCGCGGGCGTGCCCTCCGCCCGGAACACCGTGTGCCGCGCCCCGGACAGCAAGGCACTGATCGGGTGGTCGATCGCGCCGCTTGCGATCACGGTCGAGCAACCCGCGTGCGTGGCAATCCGGGCTGCCTGCACCTTCGTGGCCATGCCGCCACTGCCAACGTCGGAGCGGGTCTCGCCGGCCATACCCTGCATGTCAGTGGTAATGCGCTTGACCTCCGGAATGTGCTCAGCCGCCGGGTTCGTTCCGGGATCGGCGGTATAGAAACCATCGACGTCAGACAGCAGGATCAGCGCATCCGCCATGACGAGCTGGGCAACACGCGCTGCGAGGCGGTCGTTGTCACCGTAGCGAATCTCCTCAGTCGCGACCGTGTCATTCTCATTAATAATCGGAATGACGTTGCGCTCAAGCAGCCGCGCGAGTGTGCCGCGCGCATTCAGGAAGCGGCGGCGATTCTCGGTGTCCTCGGGGGTCAGCAGGACCTGGGCAGCCGCGATACCGTGAACGCCCAGGATGCCCTGGTACGCGTGCACGAGTTGTACCTGCCCGGCGGCAGCCGCCGCCTGCAGGTCTTCGAGCCGGGCGCGGGCTTTGTTGATGCCCAGCACCGAGCTGCCAATCGCGATGGCGCCCGAGGATACGATCAGGACTTCATGGCCGTCCCTGGCGAGGCGGCCGATGTCGTCGGCAAGTGTCTCTAACCAGTGGCGATTCAGCTCGCCGGCATCGTCGATGAGCAGCGAGGAGCCGACCTTGACGACAAGACGCCGGTAATCGGAAAGCGCCAGAGCGGCCATGACTCAACCGACGAGCAAATGCTGTCGGTCGAATGACGTGAGCGTAACCTCGCCTTTCGAAACGGCAACCGTGCCACTACGGGCAACCGCGGAAATCTCTCCGACCTCGGCCGCCGCATCGATAAATTCGTCGATCTCGGAAACGCGGCCCGTAAGCTGCATCGTGCAGCTGCTGGCATCCTCGTCAAGCATCTCCGCGCCGAATTTCTTCGCGACGCCAAGCGCCTTGGCCAGGCCACCCGTGCCGAGCTTGACCTTGACGATCGCGAGCTCGCGCTCGAAGTGCTCGCCCAGCGTCATGTCGTGAATATTGACGACATCAACCAGCTTGGCGAGCTGCGCGTTGAGCTGCGCGATAGCCGCATCGGAGCCGGTAACAACGAGCGTCACTCGCGACACTCGCGGGTCGTACGTGGGTGCCACATTGAGCGTTTCGATGTTATAGCCACGCGTGGAGAACATGCCGGTCATGCGCGTCAGGGCACCGACCTCGTTCTGCAGGAGGACTGAAATTGCGTGTCGCATGATGAATTACACGTGAAACTGGTTTTGCCGATGGTTAACGCGGATGGTCGCGCAGATTTTCCAGTATTGCAATGCACCTGAAATTCGTAAACACTCGCGAGAAATCCGTTACTTATCGCACGGTTTGCAGTTCATGAACGACCAGGCCAATACCGCTGTTAGCGATCAGCACCCGCTAGCTGGTCAGACCCTGTCCGGTGCCGACACCGTTATCCAGGTGCTTGCCGACGAAGGCGTCGACACGGTCTTCGGTTACTCCGGCGGCGCGATCCTGCCGATCTACGACGCGGTCTTCCGCTTTAACGATCACCACACCTCGCCCGACAAGGATGCAGCGATGCAGCTTGTCGTGCCGGCCAATGAGCAGGGCGCGGGGTTCATGGCGGCCGGGTACGCGCGTGCGAGTGGTAAAGTTGGCGTCGTCATGGTCACGTCGGGTCCAGGCGCAACCAATACGGTTACCCCGGTGCGCGACAGCATGGCGGATTCGGTTCCGATGGTCGTCATCACGGGCCAGGTCCCGACAGCAGCCATCGGCACCGATGCGTTCCAGGAAGCGCCTGTCGCGGCGATCATGGGTTCGGTCGCCAAGCATGTTTTCCTCGTTACAGACCCGGAGAAGCTCGAGGAGAGCGTTCGCAGCGCCTTCGAGCTCGCGCGCACGGGCCGACCGGGTCCTGTCGTCGTCGATATTCCGAAAGACGTGCAGAACTGGAGCGGCGCGTTCAAGGGACACGGCACCCTGCCCCTGCACGGCTACCGGCGGCGGCTCGCCAAAGTCGAAGACAATCATCTCAGCGACGAGGCTTGTGAACGCTTCTTTACGTTGCTCTCGGAATCCGAGCGACCGCTGATCTACGCGGGCGGCGGCGTCATCAACGCCAATGCCACCAAGGCGATGCGCCGTCTTGCGAACGAGTACGGCATTCCGGTCACGACGACACTGATGGCATTGGGCGCCAGCGACACAACGCATCCGCTGGCACTGCACATGCTCGGCATGCACGGCATCGCCTCGGCCAATTATGCGGTCGAAGACTGCGATTTCCTGGTTACGATCGGGGCGCGCTTCGACGACCGCGTTGCTGGAAATCCTGGGGAGTTTGCGCCAAGGGCCAAGAACATTGCCCATTTCGATGTCGACTTTGCCGAGATTGGCAAGGTCAAGCGCGTCGACTGGCATCACGTCGGCATGCTGGAGCGGGACCTGGTCGACCTGCTCGACTACGGTCGTCGTATCGGTTTCACAAAAGACTTCAACACATGGCACGAGGAGATCACGCATCTCAAGAAAGAGTACTGCCTGAACTACGATCGCGATTCCGAACTTGTCCAGCCGTATGCCGTTATCGAGGAGATCAATCGTCACACCAAGGGCGAAGCGATCATTTCGACCGGCGTCGGGCAGCATCAGATGTGGGCCGCGCAGTACTTCGATTTCCGCGGGCCGCGGCTGTGGCTGACCTCCGGTAGCATGGGAACAATGGGCTTCGGACTGCCCGCAGCGATTGGCGCGCAATTCGCGTGTCCTGATCGCATCGTCATCGACATCGACGGTGACGGCAGCATTCGCATGAACATCGGCGAGCTCGAGACCGCGACGACCTACAACCTGCCGGTCAAGGTCATTGTCCTGAACAACTACGGCGACGGCATGGTGCGGCAGTGGCAGCACCTGTACTTCGAAGGCCGCATGTCAGGTAGCGACAAGTCCCTGCACAGCAAGGACTTCGTCAAGGCCGCCGAAGCAGACGGATTCGAGTTTGCGCGCCGCCTGGACAAGAAGTCCGACCTGAAGAAGACCATTCACGAATTCATGGAATTCAAAGGCCCGGCCTTCCTCGAGGTGATTATCGATCGCGATGCCGGTGTCTACCCAATGGTTGGCCCGGGACTGTCCTACGACAACATGATCACAGGCGAGTGGATCAAGAGCCGCGAAAAGCCTGCCCACGATACGCTCGATCCGAGCGAGATGTTCTGACAAGAAAAAGCCCGGGATGGTGGTGCCATCCCGGGCTTTTTTTCATAGCTTTCTTTTCGGCTTACAGACCGCCTGGTCCGCAACGCTCGGCGAGATACTCCTCGACTGAGCCCAGGATCGCCAGATGATGCTGGGGAAACCATGGGAAGCTGTGCCAGAGATCAACGATTTCAGTGTACTCGACGTCCTTTCCAGCTTTCTTCAGCGCAGAAACGTATTTCCTCGACTGCTCGATGGGCACACGTTGATCACGGTCACCGTGAAATATATAGATCGGAATCGAAGCATCCTTGGCTACATCGAGGGGAGACAGGCCCGCAATCGTGGGATTCTGGAACTCGCGGCCAAAATTGCCTTCGAACGTTATCTTGTCGAAATAACGCAACTCCGATAGTCCGGCGCCCGCAATTGCACATTGATAGGGCGTATCGGGACGCACGATAGCCGCCATCGCAGCGTATCCGCCGTAGGAGTAGCCGAACATCGCCAGACGATCCGGATCGGCCAGTCCCTCCTCGACGAGCCACATGGCCCCGTCATCCTTGTCATCCTGCATTGCGCCGCCCCACTCTCGATCACCGGCTCGCCACAACTGCTGGCCCCAGCCATCGGAGCCGCGGTACTGCGGCTGCAAGACGAGGTACCCGCGATTGGCGAGGAACTGCGCCCACAAGTCGAAGCGCAGAGAATCTCGCGCCCAGGGGCCGCCATGCGGCACAACGACAGTCGGGTATGGCGGTTCGCCAACATTCGGTACCGTCAGATAGCCAGGGATCTCAAGACCGTCGCGAGCCGGATACCGTACAAAGCGCATCTCCGCCAGCTTGTCCGGCTCCAGGAATGGATAGCTCCGGCCAAGGGAAATCAACTGCTGGCCATTGACAAACAAGTAGTAAGCGTTGGGTTCCCGCGGGCCACTCGAGTTGACCACCGCGATGCTGAAGTCCCGCGAAATTGACGAGATCGTGTTGTAGTTCTCCGGGGGCAACGCGTCATCGATACGTCTCTGAATCCGTGCCCATTCGTCGCTAATGTATTCGCGGTACGGCCCAACCCCTTGGCCGGCATAGCCGATAATCTCGCCGAAGTCCTCAGGCTGATTGCTCTGCAATACTGTCGTTGCTTCGACAGCCCCTTCGTCGAAAATCGGCGCGCCCAGTTCACGGGTCAGCAGGTCGTACGGACGAATCACCGACAGATCGCGACCCGTGTTGTCTACCATGTAAACGGTTCGACCGTCAGGATCGAAGCCAACAGGCTGCATGCCTTCGCGCTTTCCGGCGAACAGCGCATGATGCTTTTCCCATTGGTTGGTGTTGGGGTTGCGATAGGCATACTCGATGCGGGCTTCATCCCCACGACCAACGATTTCTGACCGGCCGCGAATGGTCCCTTCATGATCACCGAAGAAGGACTCGCCCGTCGCACCTCGGAAGATGCGTTTCGACAAGAAATTCTTCAGATTGACCTCATAAATGTCTTGAGCGAACTCGGTGTTGGTGACGCTGACGAGGATCTTGTCTTCCTGATTGGGCAGGCTGTCGAACAAAGAGACGCCAATACTCTCCTTATTCGACAGAATTTCTCTGAATCGTTTGCCTTCTGCGTCGACAATGTACGCCCGATCGCGGAACCAGCGCGTTACCGTCCCGCCAAATCTATAGTCAAACTTCTGACGACCCACCACGAACAGCCGATCATTGCTCAGCCATCCAACCAGCAACGCTTTGGTGGATTTCGGCGCGAAGGTCACCGGCGCTTTGCCGAGGTCGCGGGTGTCCCAGACCGTGATCTTTGGCGCGTCGTTAACGTCAACCAGCGTCAATGCAGCAAGGCGATTCCCGTCCGGGCTCACAGATACGCTGGAAATGACCGGGTCATGAATCCAGGCCTCCATCGGAATCAGCTGATCCGCCAGCTCATCCGACGATGCCACCGGAGACACTACCAATGAGGCAAGAAGGCAAAAGACAACAGCTCTAGCGACGCGAAACATACTCGGTTCCTCTATGAAACATCGACAAATGTCACGAAATGAGGCACTGGGGTGCCCCAGTTGCAGAAACCGGAGCACCTGCGCGCAGGTGCTCCGGCATGGGTTGCACAGCCGAACGCGGCGATTTAGATGTCGAAGCCTTTCGACAACTGAACCACAAACGCTCGACCCAGCAGGTCATAGCCGCCGCCCGGAAGCGTATTCAGGAAGCGGTTTGCGGTCTGCGAGCCGCAGCCGTCCGAGACAATCGGCGGCTTGTTGTTGGTGATATTCCGGATCGTACCAATGACTTCCCAGTCGGCCCCTCTGTAGCGAGCGGACGCGGACTGATAGGTCTCTGAATCTGTCTTGCAGAATCGGTTCGTGACCGGGTCTTCTTCGGATTCATCGATCCAGCTGACGCTGTAGAAGAACGTCCAGTCGCGGTAGTCAGCGCGAATATCCAGCTCGGCGCTCCACTGCGGGAAGCCCCATCTGCCCTCGAAATTATCGAGCTCACCGAGCAGCTCACGTTCCTGCTCATCGACGTACGTCGCGGTCAGGTCGACCTGCAGGTCAAACGTAGAGAATTCCTGCTCCCACAGGATATCTACGTCGTAACCCTCTGACGTCTGACGGCCAACGTTGAGCAGCGACGCGTCAACATCAGTCAGGAAGCCCAACGAATCGCGTGGCGCAATTCGCGAACAGAACGGGCTGCTGAAATTGGGCGAGTCGTAGCAGTCGAAGGTTATGAACCCGATCGACGGAGAAGCGACCGTATTCTTCAGCTCGATATCAAACCAGCTCACCGCCAGCGATATCGGCATGAATTCCGGCTGCAGAACGATGCCGTACGTATTTGAGTCCGACGTCTCGGCTTCGAGATTCGGGTTGCCGCCCGTTACCGACGTAATACTCGGTGTACCGGTGGTGCCGAAATCTTCCGCTAATCCCAGCGAAGCGCAGTTCTGGTAGACGTTCGTGCTCGGGTCGTAGTTCGTACCGTAGTCAATGCAAGGATCGCGGCCAAGTGCCGCTACGAAACCGGTCTCGTTGCCCAGGAACTGCTCAAACAGGTCCGGGGCGCGGAACGACGTACCGCGAGTCGCACGCAAACGTACGGCAGGAATGATCTGATAGTTCAACGCCAGACGATACGTGTCGTCACCACCGTAGGAATTGTAGTCCGTGTAACGGAAGGAACCACTGAACGTCAGCTCCTCCGCAAATGCCTGCCCGGCAAGCAGCGGAATCTCAATCTCGGTGAACACTTCGCGAACGACATCGCTGCCAGCGGTGATGCCGGCTGCCGTGCTGCCCCAAAGGTTGCCGTTCTGAGCATCGATGTCCGGCGTGTCGTCAATTTCCTCACGACGAACTTCAAAGCCAAATACTGACTGAACCTCGCCGGCCGGCATGTTGAACAACGGGCCGGTCACGTAGCCGACAAACTGTTCGCTCGTATACTCGGTGTTGCCCACCGTGGTCTTCGAGATGAAGTCCAGGTAGTCCTGCGGCAGTATGCCGCGCAGCAACGCGTCCTCGGTGAACAGGTTACCGGCAACACAGCCAGGATAAAGAGCCAGCGACGCGGCACTGCAGACGAGATTGCCGCCGCCGTCGATTACGGCATCAAGCGATGCATTGACCTGACCGTCCAGCCAGTTGTCCTCGACGTATTTACCATCTGACCAGCTATGGCCGATGTAGGCGTCATACGACCAGCTTTCCGTGATGTCGCCACGCAATCCGATGAACGTATTGGTGCGGTCGATCTCGATCGAGCTGCCGGTGCCGCCGAGCTCATAGGACGGCAAGACCGACAGAACGCCGAAGCCACCGAAGCCGGCGAGGGGTCCGGGCGTAACGCCATCAGACTCGTACAGGCCCATGATGTTGGTCGGGTTGGTCTCCGGTACCAATGGGAAGAACTGACGGTAACCGCCGATCACGTCGGTTTCACGTCGGTTGTAGTAGAACTCGTAGTACGCCGTAGCGCTGCGGTCCGCGATTGCGAAGTCGTAGTCGCCAAACGACGTGAGCGAGTACGTCTTGCCCTCGGGCTGCACTTCGTTAAGCGGCGGCTCAAGCACATCGCGGTAGTAGGCGCCCTGGTTCGGGTCGGAGTTCAACGGCTCTCTGGTCCAGAACGGAATGCCGAACGAACCCTGGATCGTCGCATCGTAGAACGGGTTTGACGTGTCCAGCGGGTCGGTCAGACTCGGCTCGTAGCGCGCGAATCCGAATGGGCCCGACTGCAGGCCGTAGATAAATCCGAAGCAGAACTCTTCGCCGGTCGCCGGATCGATGTTCGCGCCATCAACACGCGGGCGTGTCGGACACTGCGCGTATTCGAGGTCAGTGGCTACTGTCCTTTCGATTTCACCGTAGATACCAGCAACATTGATGGACCAGTTGTCGCCAACGCGACCCCATGCACCATCAAGCGAGTACGCCGCGCCGCCATTCTCGGGCGTGAACACCTGGGCGTTCACCTGCGCACCGTCAAGGCGTTCACGCGTAATTGCGTTCACAACGCCGGCGACGGCGTCAGCGCCGTAAACCGATGACGCGCCATCCTTCAGAATCTCATAGCGTGCAATCATCGACGTCGGTATCGCAGTAAGGTCAACCGAGTTGGTCGAGCCTCGGACACCTGACGGCCCCCAGCGCTTGCCATTGACCAGTACCAGCGTACGCTGAGCGCCAAGACCGCGAAGCGAAATCGAGTTTGCACCGACACCGCCATCTGTAACGAAGCCGGAGAACGTATCGTTAATCTGCTGGCCCGCCGCTACGGTCGAGTTCTGCAGGATCTCTGAACTGTCCAGGAGACCGGCTAACTGAGAACGCTCGTTCGTAATGATGGTTACGGGCGCAGTCGTGCTGAATTCGCTGCGTTTGATGCGCGAACCCGTGACGGTGATTTCATCGACCACCTGTTCCTGCGCCGTCTCTGCCTCGTCCGCTGCTGCATCTTCATCGGCTGCGTCCTGAGCAGAAACTGTCGGCGCGGCGAAAAGCAACGCGCTGACAAAGACGGCCGTAATCGGGCCGAACATCCGCGCTAGAAGAGCGCGATCTTCTACTACTCTCATTTCTAACCCCTTATGCTGATTGTAGTGACGCCGTGCCGTTTCCGGCATTGCGTCCGGCCACCGGTCAATGCCGGTTTTGCCAAGCGCACATGATGCGAAATCGCTACAAGTTTGTAAATGCCAAAAGCCAATAAATTCCATATGTTCTCGCTATATGTTGCATTAATGCAACATATCTCGGCCGATTCCGCGGACAATAGTTTCAAATGCAGTCTTTTTTAGTGTGAGAGCGGTCACGGCGACATTACGTTGAGTCGGTAAACTCGATGCCAGACTATTGTCCGCAAACCGGAGCCATCGCATGAAACGCACGCTTTTTACCGTCCTAGGGACCTCCCTGCTGCTCGGCGCCTGCGGCGATGGCAGCCTGTTCCCCGAACCCGATCAGGTCATCACGAACGGATCGATCACGCCGGCCAACGCACTGGTTACAACGCGGGCCTCCTGGCAGGCCGCAGTGACCAGCGGCAACTTCGCAACCATCGGCGGCTCCCTCGGGCTCTCCGCCGAAACCGGCAGCGGTATGAGCAAACCGGCCAATACGGCCCTGACTGGCGCGAGTCTTGACGGCCTGCTGCAGAAAGTACCGTTCGGCCCGGACGAGTTTCAGTGCCTGACGTCCGGCACCGTGACGATCTCCGGTGACATTGCTGATCCCACCGACCCTACCCGCCTGAGCAATGGTGATACGTTCCAGGTTGTCTACGTAGCGTGCAACGACGGCGTCGGCGAGATTCTCGATGGCACGATCGACTTTACCGTGGGCGATTTTGCCGGCGATCTGCTCGCCGGAACCTACATGCTGAGCATGGATGCGCTCACGACGGACTTGCAAGTGAACACTGGCGGGCTGACGACCGTGAGCAACGGCGACACAACCGTGGCACTCGATACGATGGAGACACCGTTTATCGACGTCGGTACCAGTGGCACGAGGATGCGCGTTGATTCCAATGCGCGCTCCGATATCCTCATCGACTTCCAGTCCAACCAGACGGTAGACGGCAACGTCGCGCCAGCGCCCTACACGCTCTCGGCGGCCGGTTCCCTCGACAGCACGCTGCTCAATGGCGTCGTCCGTTACTCGACGATCGAGACGTTCCAGGGCGTCGGCACCGACTTCCCCACCCAGGGCCGGCTCCGCGTCCAGGGCAGTGGCTCGTCGCTGGAACTCGTGGCAATCGACAACGTCAACGTGGACATCGAGATCGATTCTAATGGCGATGGCACCATCGATGTGACGATCAGCACGACCTGGGCAGACATCAGCTCCGGCGGCTAACTCGCTGGCCAGAAACGTCTCGTTCGGCCACAGGAACTGCTTCGCCCGCGATTCCGGGGTATTATGTGAACTGGCTCAAGGATTTCCCGCGGGATTTCCGCGAGATTGGCTGCAGGGCCCTATTACGTTTGCACCATGCTGATCACGCCGCGACGCGACAACCTGAACAAGATTGTCATCCTGAACCCCAAGGGTGGCTGCGGTAAGTCGACGCTCGCAACCAATATCGCCGCCAGCTATGCGCAGTCCGGGCCGACCCCGGCGATCATGGATTACGATCCGCAAGGCTCGACCACGGCCTGGCTCGAGCGGCGACCCGAAGAGCTGCCGGAAATCCACGGCATTGTCGCTTACAAGAAGACGATGCAGGCGACTCGTAGCTGGCAGCTTCGGGTACCCAATGACACCGTCAACCTGCTCGTCGATTCACCGGCCAGTATCAACCACGACGACCTTCGCGAACTCACGCGCGACTCCACGAGTATTCTGGTGCCGGTACTCCCTTCATCAATGGACATTCATGCGGCGTCGCGATGTATCGCCGACCTGCTGCTCGTTGCCAAGGTAGACCGCCGCGATCGCAAGCTTGCCGTCGTTGCCAATCGCACACGCAAGAACACGAAGAGCTTCGCAAAACTCATGCGCTTCCTCGACTCGCTGGGTATACCGATCATCGCCGTTTTGCGTGACAGCCAGAATTTCGTGCGCTCTGCCGAGGAAGGCATGGGCATATGCGAAATGCAGCCGTCGCGAGTCAAGCCTGACGTTGCCGAGATGAACAAGATCATTGACTGGCTAAACGCCTGGCCGCAGCGCCGGCGCGACCCGGCCGCCATTACGTCGATCAACGGCAAGTCCACCGTCGGCCGATCGATCCTGCGCCGGCCGCGCTTCGGCTCAGCCTGATTCGCCGCGCTGAATTGCGGCGAACAATTCCGCGTCGACATTGCCGCCGCTTAACACGGCGACCGTCGTCTTGCCGGCGGTCTCGATCTTCTGCGACAGCACCGCCGCAAGCGCGACCGCCCCGCCCGGCTCGACGACGAGTTTCAGGTTGCGAAACGCAAAGCGCATCGCCTCCCGGACTTCGTCGTCACTGACAACCAGTCCGCGACTCAGCAAGCGCCGATTGATCGCGAAGGTCAGCTCACCGGGCGCATGCGCCTGCAGGGCGTCGCAGATCGAGCGCGATGAGGGATCGATGTGTTCAGGCTTCCCGGACTCGAGCGATCTCGCCGTGTCGTCGAAGTCTTGAGGCTCGACCGGGTGCACGTTGACGCCGTCGAAGCGGCTCTTCAATGCTGTCGCGCTGCCCGCAATCAGGCCGCCACCGCCACAACAGACGAGCACGGTATCGGGCACGTTACCGAGTTCGTCACACTGCTCGGCGATTTCCAGGCCAACCGTGCCCTGACCTGCAATGATGTGATCGTGGTTGTAGGACGGGACCACGACCGCGCCACGGGCGGCGGCTATCTCGCGCGCAATTGCTTCGCGGTCACCCGTGTAGCGATCATAGGTAATGACCTCTCCGCCAAGTCGCTTTGTATTGTCCAGCTTTGCGCGCGGCGCATCCTCGGGCATCACGATCGCAGTTCGAATGCCGAGCATCGAGCCGGCAGCCGCGACGCCCTGCGCGTGGTTGCCCGACGAGAACGCGACGACGCCGGCGCGCGCCTGCTCTGGCGTGAGCTGGCTCAGGAAATTGTAGGCACCACGGATCTTGAATGACCCGGTGACCTGCAGGCATTCGGGCTTGAACAGGACGGTGCCGCCCGCGGCTTCGTCAAGTGCATGGTTCTGTATCAGGGGCGTGCGCACCGCGACGCCCTGCAACCGCCGGGCGGCGGACTCGACGTCAGACCTGTCGATCATGCAGCGGGCGACTCGACCAGCCGGTCAGTCTTTGCGGCACAGATGAAGTCGTTATCCGACAAACCATCGATCGCGTGCGTTGTGTAACTCACAATGCAGCGGCCGTACTCGACAGTGAGCACGGGATGGTGCCCTTCACTGATCGCGATCCACGCAGCCGCATTCGCGAAACCCAGGGTGCGGCTATAGGCGGGGAATTCGAACGTGCGTTCGATGCTCAGTCCGTCATCGCTAATAGACCAGTCGTCGTGCAACGCGGCGAGCAGCTGCTCGCTTTGTTCTCTCGAGAGCGGCTCGACGCCGCCCTCGCAGGGCTTGCAGCTTCGATTCACCAGGCCTTCACTCATTGCGGGCTCCTGTCGCTGGAGACCCGACCCTAGCAATGCGGCCTGCGCTGCGCCACAAAAAAAGGCCGGCCCCGGGGCGGGCCGGCCAGGCGGAGACTCCAGAAGAGTCACAGGGAAGGGGTTGCAGCCACCGCTTGCGCATCGTCGATGAAAAGCGTGACGCTGACGCGGCGTTCGAGCGCGTAGCTGTCCAGCGTTGCGTCGGCAGCGACCGACTCGCCGTGCGCCATCACGTTGATGCGGTCCGGGTCGATGCCTGCGGCAAGAAACTGGTCGCGAATGTACTGGACACGCCGTTCGGACAAGCCAAGGTTGTAATCCGCGTCGCCGCGTTCATCGGCGAAGCCGTCCAGCTGAATGTGAATGTCCGGCATCGAGGCAAGCGTGCCGGCAAGTTGCGCAAGGCGATCGCCAGTCTCGTCGGCGAGCACGTCCTCGTCGGTGCGGAACAGCAAGTCCATAGCGATACCTGCCTGCATCAGCGCAACCAGCTCAGGACGCGCGACGGTCTGTAGACGCTCGACTTCGCCATTGAGCGTGTCGATATCCCCAGCCAGGCGCGCAACCGTCTCGTTCGATGTCATCAGCGAGCCTTGCAGCGTGTCGATACGCTCGCTCTTCTGGTGCATCGTGTTGCCGACCTTGGCGCCAATCGCGGCGCCGATGACGAACCCGATGGGCCCGCCGGCAGCCGCGCCGACAATCGCTCCTGAACCTACTCCAATCGCCTCGTGCTTGTTCGTGCGGGTCTCCGCAAAAGAAGGCGCGGCGGCGAGCATGGCCACCGTTGCTGTAATGGCAATAACTGTTGTTCGCATGTGATGATCTCCTCATTCGTGGATGGCCTGCCGGCCGTCTTCGGAGTTCATTACACGAGCGAATAGCGCGCCGGATGCGGCGCTATGGTGGAAAGCTCAAGATCAATTGTGGCGAATAATGGCGCTAGCGATTTTCGTCAGTGAGCGCGACGAAGGTGCCGCCATTGCGATCGCACAGCACGCGCATCAGAGTCGCGAATCGTTGTGCGGTGCGCGGAATCTCACCACCGCTTCGAAAGCCGCGCGGAAAGCCGACACCGTGTATGCGCACGCGACGCGAGCCATCGGCGACGAGACGATTACGACGGTCAATCGTCGCGACCACCTGGTCGATGTTGTAGTCGCCGGCGAAGTCATCGCCAAAGACGTAGATACTGATCTTCTTGTCCGGCTCCCAGTAGGTCTCGATCGCCGCCTGGATGCCGTCGACCGGGTTCGAGTTACTCTGCGCGTACCAGGTACGCATGCGATTGATGACGGCCTGACGACGACCGGGCGTGTCCGGAATCCACCGCCCCGTAAACTCCGGGAACATATAGAAGCCGTCGTCGTTCATGACTTGCAGGCCCTTGACCGTCGGATAGGCATCGAGCGCCTCGCGCAGTTTGCGCTGCACGAGCCCCCAGTTGTAGTTAATCATGCTGTTCGACGTGTCGATGACAAAGATGATGTACTCGCTATCGACAGGGATGCCGGCAACCGCGTCTTCGGTGCTGCGTTTGTATAGCGGCAGCAGGCGTTTCATCTCCTCGGTCAGGCGCTGCCGCGCTGCCCGCAGCTCGCCTTCATCGATCGTCGCTTCCTCTTCCTTGCGGCTCGCTTCGTACTGACCGCGAATGCGGTTCAGATCACCTTGCAGCTCGGCAAGCTCCAGTTGCGTCGAAGCGGCCTCCTGGCTCACTTCCTTGAGCTCCCGATCGAGTACGGTCGTCTGGCCGCGCAGATTGAAGAGCTCCTCCTGGAGCAACGCGATGAGCTGCTCGAGGTTTTCTTCTGCTTCTTCTACCACGACCGGTTCGTAAATCTTGCTGAGCACGAGCAGCAGGATAATCGCGCCGAATCCACAGCAGATGCAGTCGAGAAACGACAGGCTGAAAGCTTCTACATTGCGACGACGACGTGCCATCCCGCGCCCCTACGGCCAGTCACGACTGACGGTCATGAACGAACCTCGCGTCTGCAGCGCGAGTGACCAGAAAGAGATTGGCGCACCGAAGTCTCCCTCCATCGGAAACAGCATGACATTGACGGGGATGCCGGACGGCAGCTCGCGCGTGGCGCTGTAGAAAATATTGAGCCTCTCCACAGCGCCGACGACCCGCTGGTTCGTCGTCGCAGCCGACATTGTCGGCATGCCGTCCACGATCAGGATGATGTTGTCGGGCCGCGGCGACAGTGACTTCGCGACGGCGAAAGCCGAGTGCATGTTCGTTCCGTTTCTTGGCGGCGTGCGACGCAGCACCCTGACCGCCTCATCCAGCTGGATACCATCACCGGCTTCGAGCCAGACACCTTCGGTGCCTTTGATCACAGGTTCCGTAACGTTGTTGAACATGTAGATCTGGTACAGGTCGTCTTCGCTGAACTGCGCGGTAAGCCAGTCAACGGTAGCAATAACCTGGCGCCATTTACGTGAGCGTAATTGTTCGGACTCGGGCAGGTTGCGCCGCCGCAGAACGTTGACGAGCTTGTCGCTCAGCATGCTCGCCGAGCGATCGATCAGGATTAGTGTGCGTTCCCCGCCGAGCCGCAGGCCTGTCAGGTATTGCCGGTCACCGTCGCCCTTGAATTCGCGTATCTGTTCGCCCGACTCTTCTTCTTCCTGCTTGATCGCAAGCAGCCGCTTGACCTCTTCTTCAAGCGACTTTATGTCGGACTGTAGCTTCTCGACACGCTCGATCTTCGCGAGCGTGTCCTGGTCATACTTGTCGAGTTCCGCCTGGAGCTCCTGGATCAGGGCGATGATCTGCGCAATCTTGCTGTCGGCATCCTCCTTTTCGGTCTCGAGCTTCTGCATCGTGTTACGCATCAGCGCGAGGTTCTTGCGCCCTTCGAGCACCTCGATCTCGAGGCGATTGGTCTCGGCCATGAGTGCGGCGTTCTGGTTCTCGGTCGTCGCGTTAACGTGCGAGTTGATGATCATGAAAAACAGGATGACCGCACCAAACCCACAGCTCATGCAGTCCAGGAACGACATGCTGAAGACTTCGCCCTGTCTGCGTTTACGCGCCATCGTATCGCTCCACGAAGATCAGGCGCAATTCAATGCCCGGCGTGCCAACGCGAATGACGTCGCCCGCCTGCAGCGAAGCCGAGCCATCGATTCGATGACCGTTCAGAAAGGTGCCGTAGCGACTGCGGTCTGTAATGACGCACTGGCCATCCGTCGTCACGATCTCGCAGTGCCGCCGCGACACGCCCGCAGCATCGAGACCAAGATCGAGCCAGCGCTCACCGTCGACGGGGTGCGTGCCGAGCACCAGCGCCTCGCCATTGACCGCAACCGCGTGGTGCTCCAACAGGATGTGAGTTGGGCGCTCGCCCTGCCCATCGTCAACGGGCATGACCTCAACGGGTGACTGGTCCCAGGCAAGGTGGCGCGCAAGCGTAACGGCAGTGCCGGGGCGGCTCTCGACGCAACGTCGCGCAAGCCCCCGTGCCGTTGCGCCCGGCTCAAGCAGGTAGATCTCGCCACCGACACGTGCTTTCAGCGTGTCCGCGAGGCCGGGCATGCTTGCCGCACGGTCCGACAATTGCAGTGCGGGTGTCTCGCCGGCGCGTACGAGCGCGCGCAGGTTACTAACGATCGTCTGGTAGACAGGACCCGCTGCTGCCACGAGCTCAACGGACGCGATCTCAGCCTCGTGCGCAATGCCGCGATACTCGACCGACATAGGCACATTGTCTTGCGTCGATGCGATGGCCAGCCAGCCGAGGATGCTGTCCTGCAGTGCCTGCTCCGTTTCCGCAGTATGGAGCGGATCGAAACGCGACTGCTGCACGAACGTTTCGGCAATGGTCCGCAGCCACAAATCGTAAAGATCGAGCATGCCACAGTCGTCGACAACGACGTTGCGTTCTATTTGCGCCTGGCCTTCCTGCGAAAGTCGCGTCAGCATCGCGGTGTGCAGGCTCAGGTCGACATGGATCGGCACGCCGTGCGCGTACTGCCGGCGCGTGGCCGAGACCGCCGCATCGACGAGCGCTACGACCGGGATATCCAGGTCGAGCGCAATGCCGAGCAGCAGCCCGAGTTGTTCGTTGCCCATGTAGCCGGGTACTGCAAGGGCAAGCCGGTCGCCCGCCTTCGCGGCGCGTTGCCACATTTCCTCGAGCTGCCGGCTGACCAGATCGGCCGTTGTCAGGTGGCGAAACTGGGGATCAGACAGTGGTTCGGTGCCTAGCCTGGCGAAATAGCCGTGGTGTATCCGACGTGGCTTGAGACTTGCGCTGGCCCAGGCGGTCCGCCCGGTCGTAATGCCCTCGTTCTCAAGCAACGCAAAGCCGGGCTCCCGATACAGGATGCGATCCCCGTCCGAGACCAGGATGCCAGCGTCGTTGAGATGTGCGGCCAGCAGGGTCATCGTCGGACCGTCAATCTGCCTTCAGGTGACGAATGACCTTGTCGTCACAGTAGTTTTCACTGTCGAACACGAGGCGCTCCTGCAGGAGCTGCAGCTGATGCACGAGGAACATGAGGAAGATGCTGATCAGTAGCGCGATAAACGTCGAGTTGAACGCGACGCCGAGACTCTGCGTTACGCCGGCGATGTCGCCCTGGACCGCTTTGTCAGCCTGCGCAAGTGCCTCACCGATACCGCGAACGGTACCAATAAAGCCGATCGATGGAATTGCCCAGGAGATGTAACGGATCATTGCGAGCTCGGACTCCAGGCGTTCCGCCTCGGACTCGCAAATCGTATGCGTACTGCTCGACACGTCCTGGATGCTGCGCGTCGACGCGAAGCGTCGCAATGCGTTGAGCAACGCCCGCGGCAACAGCATCTGTTGCCGGTCGTCGGGCAGCGCCTGCACCTGGCGGGCAAACTCGCGCGTATCCTCGGGAAGTATTCGCATGCCCTCCGGCACCTGCACGAGGTCGACGTCGAGTAACTTGCGCTCGGCCATCATCTTGCGAGCTTTGTAGCCCATGATGGCAAGCGCCCAGAACATCAGGATGAAACAGGCTTCCTGCTCGAGATCCTTGACCAGCACCCAGACACTGCGTTCGCGAACGTAGTCGGGATCGGCTTCGGCGAGCATGTTCTGCTCCTCGATGATTATCGCTGCATTGGGCCGAACGACCGACACGTAGAACGCGTGCACGATAATGATGGCAATAATCAGGGCGAACAGCTGGTAAACGAATTCGACCGGGATATTCTTTTTGTTCATGTAATGGAACTCAGTGTGGCAACGACCTAGATGTCGACAGGAAATGCGATGTTCTGCTCGAAACGCACTTGCTCGGTGGGGTTGAAATCATCGTCTTCGGTTTCCGACCAGTCTTCGTCAAGACCCAGGAGTTCTTCGATGTCCTCGTCGGTGACCTCGTCCTCGACTGCCGGGGCTTCTTCGGCGGCCGGCGAATCGGCCTGCGCCTCGTCGTCCGTCTCGGTGTCCTGCGCCCAGGCTGCGGTCGCGACGAAAAGTGCGATCAGTATCGTCAGGTTCAGTCTGAACACGTACTTCCCTCCTCGGTCCCGTCTTAGTGTATGACCACAGCCGCGCTCGATTGTCTCACGTTTTTCAATCGGCAAACCGGGCTACGCGGAAACCGACATCGGGCCTCGCGTCGTTGCCAAAGTCGCGGTAGCTAAGGCGCAGCTCGCTGACGCCCGCGTGTCGCCAGCTGGAGCCGCGAATGACGTGACTCGTACCGCGATCGGGACCGACCGGATCGACAACCGGGGTTGTCATCCCGGGTGTCGGCACCGTGTAGTAGTCGTTGACCCACTCCGCGACATTGCCGGCGCCATCGTGAATGCCGAGAACGTTTGGCTTGAAGCTGCCAACAGGCGCAGTTGACGCGAAGCCATCGTCGTAGGCAGGCAGAATCGATGGCACAAGCTCGAGCGCCGAGCGGTCAGCGAAATTGCCGCTTTCTTTCGGCGGTGGCCACTTCGATCCCCAGCCGAATTTGCGCGGCAGCGACTGACCCGAATACCGAATCGCAAGTGCCCACTCGGCTTCGGTCGGTAATCGATACCCGTCCGACAACGGATACACCGGTACCCACTGGCCGAACTCATTCTTGTACGCCGGCGTCCGACCCTCTTTCTGGCTCAGCCAGTTGCAGTACTGCACGGCCTGTTGCCAGGTGACATTCGCGACCGGGTTGTTGTCGGCCGACAGCGAAACATGGATGCTGCTGCCTGAATCGTGATTGGTGAGGAACTCCGCGAATTCCTTGTTGGAGACCTCCTTGACACTGATCAGGAACGGTCGCGTCAACGTAACGGGCACGATGACCTCGTTGGCACGGCGTCCAACCTCGGCACGCGATGCGCCCATTGAAAACGTTGCCGGCTCGACGCGCCGCATCGTCTGCCCGGCCGGCGATTCCAGCGTCTTTGCGATACTCGCATCGGCAATCGATTGCTCGCTCACCAACCGGGCTGTCAGCGTCTGCGGGTAGCCGGGCCTTGGCGTCACGGTTCGCGACCAGTTCACGTAACCCTGCCGACGCACCTCGACCGTGTGTGGCGCCGAGCTCAGGCGCACGGTGGTCTTGCCCTGTCCACGCGCGCGGCCGTCCACGTAAACGGTCGCATCTGCGGGCTGGACGACGACGGTAACCGTGCCCAGTCGCGCCGAGAGATCAACCATGATTGACTCCGAGGCATTCGACGCGAGGCGGAGGTTTCGACGCGTCACGCCGTAGCCGGCCTTTGACAGCCCGATCTCGTAGTCGACGTCCGGCGTCAGTGACAAGGTTAGCGGCGACTGTCCCCGGTAGCGGCCGTTGACGGTCACATTGGCACCCTTGGGAATCGTGTTGACGATGAGCCTTGCATCCGCAGGTTGCAGCTGGATGACGGGCAAGGCCTGCGCGATATTCGGTTCGGCCACAACGGTGCCGTCCCAGGCGCTGAAACCGTCTTTCGATACCGTGATTTCGTGCGAGCCCTCGAGCAGCTCGATCGTCGCAGGCGTTACGCCGACCTGTTCGTCGCCTGCAAACACCATCGCGCCGGACGGTTCGGATTCGACGGTGACGTTGGCCCACCTCGGGACCAGCTGCACATGGTAGTTCTCCAGACGATCGAGGCCCTCCATATCAACGACACTGTAGAACGGCAGGAATCTCTCGGACTCGACGCGCACCGAATGCTCGCCCGGCTCGAGCTCGACGGGACCAAACGGCGCCTTGCCGACCTGGCCCTCGTCTACCGTAACAATCGCGTCGACGGCGGGTTCAACCTGGACCAGAAGTCGGCCGGGTTTCTTGCGCATGCGCAGACTCACGGTCATCGACTGTTCGTCCCCAACGATGAAGCTCTGTTTGACGTCGTAGTACCCCTGCTTCTGCACGTTGACCGTGTAGTTGCCCTTGCGTAGCAGTGTGCGATCGCCGATCGGCAGGCGGAACCAGCCACCCTCGATGCTGAAGCTGTCCGCACCGGCCGGTTCAATTTCGAATTGGACCGATTTGGCGCTGAACAACAGGTAAGACGCCAGCAACAGGATCGCCAGACCCGCGCCTACAATCACGCGCAGAGGGCTCGTACGGTCTTTCTCAACCCGCGCCGCCGTGTCCACGGCACGCTTGAAGGCAGTCGGGGCAATGGTCTCCTCGTCAGGAATGCTCTCGTCAACTTCGACTTCCGGTGGGCGCGTCACGTAGGCGCTATCCTCGAGCTTTACGCCAAAGACAAGCCGCCCGTCCGTCTCAGCCACGACAATGCGACTGCCATAGAAACGAAGCTCATCGCCCGACTGCAGGCGACGACTGGTCTCGAGCGTCTCGCCGTTCAATGCGAGGGACGCGCTGCGGCCAACCGGCTGCACGAACGGCATGCCGTCGAGCAGATCGATCAATGCGACGGGTTCGCCACCCGGACCGGGTAACCGGACTTCACAATCGCTGCTCGTGCCAACGCGGATCGGCAGGTCGCCGGCCTTTACCCGTCGCTCTCCTTCAACGTCCCTGATGAACAAGTGGTCGAAATTCAAATCGGTTCCTCGCAGCGGATTACGACGGGCTGCATGTCAATCTCGGGCGCCACTCGAAACTCCTGGCGTACGTCGCGAAAGCCGGCGCGACTACCGACCGCCACGTAGGTCCCCGGACGCAGATCGAGCGCTGTGGTCGCAAAATTGCCGAGCATGCCAACTTTGTAAATGGTCACGGAGGTCTGGTTGTCCGAGACAAGTTCGACCCGGACCGGCGTCGCAGCGCGCTTCAACAGGCGCGACAACTCGTCGCGCTGCCCGGCGAGACGCGGTCCGATATCAGGCATGCGCGTGACCTCGACGACAAGCATCGTCGCCTGCTGCATGACCCCCGGGATCGACAGTCGGTCGGGATCGTCGATGTAGTCGTCGAGACGCTTGTGCAGGGCGCTCATCTGCCTGGCGCGTGTCAGACCGTCAATCGCGAACGACAGGTTGGCATCCACTTCGAGGATGCCCTCGTACGTCGTTGCCGCAGCGTCCCAGTGTTCGGATTTCTCTAGCGACAAGGCTTCCTGCTCGAGCGTGGCAATACTCGACAGCCGCAGGCCCTGGTCGACCTGCATCAGGCCGTCCGCAGGTTCAGGCGACCCCGGGATCAACTGCTGTGCCATACGAAACGCAGCCCGCGCTGACAGGTAGTCGCCATCAGCAAGTGCCTCGAGTCCTTCGCTCATGCGCGAATCGAAACGAATCTTGGTGCGTGTCTCCCGGACACGCTCCAGGCCCTCGGCGGCCGGCAGCCAGTTGGCATCGAGATCAAGCGCCTGCGCGAAGCTGGTCTCGGCAGCATCGAGCTCGAGCTGCTCTTCGTATTCGAGTCCCTGGTCGACGAGTCGCAAGACGGCTTCGAGGTTCCTGGCGCGCTCCAATCCTTCACGCGCCTCGGGATGGTTTGGCGTAATCGCGACCGCAAGCTCATAGAGCCGCAGCGCTTCTGTCCGATCGCCTGCGTCGAACGCCACTTTCGCGCCGGCCAGTGCTTTCTCGAACTCGGGTTCGACGCGCTCAAATAGCGGCTCAAGGACGGTCAACGCGTCGAGATAGTGCACTTCGGCAGCCGCGTAGTCCTTTCGCAGGTAGGCCTCGTCCCCAGACTTGTAGAATTCCTGCGCGCGGCGGTATTGAACCGGTGCCCAGCGCTGTACGCTCCGCCGCTCCAGCGTTTCGAAGTCCGAAAGGAGTTCGCCAAGAATGCTCTCGACGTTGAAGCGCAGCTTGCCATCCTCGTCGAGACCACTGTAGTCCGCCTCGTTCTCGTTGAACTCGATGATCTCGCCCTCGAGTCCGGTGTTCTCGGGCACGTACTCACGTGTAACGCGATTACCGCCGAGCGGATCATCTTCGACAGTGTCCGCCGACACCGGGTTCTCGCTGGCTGGCGCCGGAATCGCTCCTTCTGCGGTCGGCTCCATGCGGTTCGTCGCGGACGGCGTTTCCTTTTCGTCAACCGCGTCGGGCAGCAGGAACACAACGCCAAGCAGCAGCGCGACCAGCACAGCCAGGCTCGCGCCGACCAATCTCGGGTTCAGGCCACTACTGGCTGTCGCCACCGCTATCGGATCCGCTGCTTCAGCAGCTGGCCTGCGCACCGCTGCAACTGTCTCTATGCGTTCGTCTTCAGCAACAGGACGCGCCGCCTTTATGTTGCGCGCGATACCCGGCGTGAAACCCGCGGCGCGCAATCCGTCTGCAACACTCTGCATCGGTGGACGCTCGTCTTCGGCCATGCTGAGCATGCTCGCAACGATGTCACGGACTGCCGCCGGCACGTCCTCGCCAGACGCAGCAAACAGCGGCGCTGGCGTTGTTGCGTGAATGTCTTCCGCCGTCGCGCCTGGTGGCCACGGGGCCCGCCCGGATACGAGTTCATAAATCAGGCAGCCGAGCGCAAAGACATCGTCGGCCGGGCTCGCGGGTGCCCCGGCGAGCACTTGCGGGCTCGACGCAATCAGAGAACCGCCGGCGCGACGGCCACCATCCGCTACTGCGACGCCAAAATCGGAAAGGTATGGAGCGCCGTTGTAATCAAGCAGGACGTTCGCTGCTTTCAGGTCGCGGTGCACGACGCCTTTGCCGTGTACATAGCGTAACGCGTCAACGATCAATCCGATCGGGCGCAGAATATCCTCGAGACTTGCTCCGGACAGCGCGCCAAGATCGGGACCATCGACATGCTGCATGCTATAGAACGCAAGATCCTTGTCCTCGTGAAACTCGAACACGCGCAGGATGTGCGCATGCATCAGTCGGAGATTCGCTTGCCACTCATCGCGCAGTCGCGCGGTCTTGCTTGCGGATGCCGAAACGACCTTTAGCGCAACGCGTGCGCTCGTCATTCGATCGCGGGCCAGCCAGGTCTCGGCCTCACCGCCCCTGCCGAGCTGCCGCTCCAGTGTGTACCGCTCGGCGAGCCGGGTCCCTTTGGTGAGGTCTGGCATGACGTGCAACTAATTGGTTGATGCGTTCTCGGTTGTGCGAGACGGCGCACCAACTTCGATCGACTGGGAGAAACCGGTTTCGGCCTGGTAGATCTCCTTGAGTAAGCGGCGCCAGCCTTCGTACTGCGCCTCGGCCGTTCCGGTCAGCCGTCGTTCCTGGCCCTCGACCGAAACGACCATCGGAGCCGCCTGCGCCCCGAACGACTGCGACAGCTCGGCGATCGTATTGAGATGCTCATCGGCCGCGTTGATGCGACGCACGCCAGCGACGATGCGGTTGAAGCCTTCGCTGATGCCGATGTTCTGCAGCGCGCGGTTCGTGCGACGCGTTCGACTGCTGCTCGAGTTGTTTGTATCGACCGCGAGCGAACCGGCCAGTACGACCACGCCGACCAGTGCCTGCATCTGCGCCGAGCGCTTCACCTGCCGGTAGTTAACCAGCTCCTCGCGAGAAGTCTTGCGCCAGTTGCGGTAAGGAATCGCGATGCCGTAATAGAAGTTGGCGTAGTGCTCGTTTAACGTGTCCACGACGAGCCGGTCCCGCTCACGAATCTGCCGCAACCGGGCGACCGTCGGGTCGTTCTCAGCCGGCAATCGCTGAATGTTGATAATCCCGTCCTCGTCCTGCGACAGGTGCTGCCCGTAGGCAAGCGGTGACATATCCGCAAAGAACTTCAGCTCGGAAATCTGGCGGGTCTGTTGCAGTGCTTTGGGCGGCATCTGGGCCGCGAAAGCGTGCAGGTCGTTAGCGATGTCGTTAAACACCTTCTGGTACGGATCGAGTCGTCGGTCGCGGCGGTCGGAATACGACGTGATGCCGGTCTGGGTCTCGTAGGTCTTGTCGTACCAGTGCCGGCCGGCGGCATCGTCGACTGTGACGGTAACCTCGACAAATTCGCCGTCAGAGCGTTCGATGCTTCCCGAAATGACGAGATCGGTAAACGCTTCGCGCGACGGAATCACGCGCACGGCGCCCCAGTGGCCTGTGCCCTGCAGCGTCGTCTTCAGGTGATAAGCGAGATACTTGGTCTCGGCGAGCCGTATTTCCTCATGCACGCCGGTTTTGCGGGGATCGTTGTTGTCGCGCATGCCGTGCGCGAATTCCACAATGCCGACGTCCAGCAGCGCCGCCTCGTCGATTTGAGTCCGTGCAACGACGAGCTCCGTCTCCTCGGCGACGATGACTTCATTAACCGTACAGCCGGTGCCCAGCAGGCACAGCGCCAGGAGTAGCAGCGAAAACCTCAGCATGGTGCGGGACAGATCTCCTTACATTCCCTTGTACTTGCGGTACTCCTCCCAGAGGCGTTCACGCAGTTCGGGGTCTTCCTCTGACAACGCGGCTTCACGCAGCTGCTTGGCAACGATGTCATCGTCAATGATCGCTTCGATGTCGTCAGGTGTACGTTCGGCAACTTCCTGCGGATCCAGGGAACCCGCCCCCTCGCGCGCACCGACGCCACCAGCCGAGTCACCTCCGCCGCCACCGCCGCCACCGCCGGATGCGCCGCCCATGGCACCGGCTGCCTGCTCACCAAGACTGATAGAACCGCCGCGATTGCCGCCGGATCCTGTATCGAAGCCTTCCGTGTTGCGGGTCGTCGACGAGATTTCGCGCTGCTCTTCGCCAAGCGCTTCGTCAAAGTCACCCATGGACTTGTCCAGCTCCTTGCCGAGCTCGTCTGCCCGTTCCTGATCGCCGCCCGGGAACTGGCCGACTCCGCCGGCACCACCGGCGCCGCCGCTGCTGCCGTCGCAACCACCAAGGCCGCCGCCGAATCCGCCGCCGGAGATTCCGCCGTCATTGCAATCGCTCGATCCTGTCTGGACGCTGCCCATGCCGTCAGAACCGCCCATCGAGCCGCCGCCCATCGAACCTCCGCCCGAGGAGCCGCCGCCCATCGAACCACCGCCGGAGGAGCCGCCGCCCATTGAGCCACCGCCCATTGAGCCACCGCCCATTGAGCCACCGCCCATGGAACCGCCGCCCATGGAACCGCCGCCCATCGAGCCTCCGCCCATCGAGCCTCCGCCAGACGAGCCGCCACCGGATGAGCCACCCGGCATTCCGCCGCCGGACGATCCGCCACCGCCCATGCCGCCACCCGACGAACCGCCGCCCGGCAACTGGACGCCACCGCCCATGCCGCCGCCCATGCCGCCGCCGCCAACACCGATAGACGTTGAACAGCCGGCGAGTATCAGGCCTGTGCAGGCGATCGCGACGCAGCTACGCACTGCGCGAGCGAGTTTGGGATTCCTGAGGGTATGCTGGTTCATCAATTCTCTCCCGAATCCTTACCTTGGAACCCTGTCAGGGCGCCAAGTTCCCGTCATTGGGGGGTGTTCCAACGATACCACGTGATCGGCCCGGTTTGCGGAACAGGATCAGCGACAGATCGTCCGGCTTGCTGGGCGTCCCGGCGCTTCGCCCCGCCATGCGACGCGTTGCAAGTGACATAAGTCCGTCAGCGCCATCAGCGAGCGGGCCTTTGCGAATGCGCTCGATAATCTCGTCGAGATGCACGTTATCCGTCAGACCATCGCTCGCCACCAGTACCGTATCGCGCGGGCGCAGTTCGACACCGGCGCCAACGTCAATACGCATATCGCTCGTACCGAGGAAATTCGACACGAGATGGCGGTCCTCGTGATGCAGGGCCTCGCGTTCATCCAGGAAGCCGGCTTCGACGGCAAAGCCTGTCGGCGAATGCGCGGTCGTTTGCAGTTTGATTGCGCCCCGCTGGCCCACCACGAGTGCCTCGGAATCGCCGATCTGGTAGGAACGCGCGACGAGGCCCTCGATCGTGATTACCGTCAGCGTGGTTGCGGAACCGTTGCCGAGCGCCATGACGGCCTCGTTCGCTGCCTCGATGCCGTTGAGAATCGCCGTGCGCAGCAGCATCGTTTTGTCCATCGCGGTCTGAAGCGCTGCGGCCAGCCTCGTGACGGCGGTCAGGGATGCCCGCTTGCCGGCGGGCAACCCGCCTGCACCGTCTGCGACAACGAGCACAGCCGCGCCGGGACCGTACGGAATCAATGCCGTGGTGTCCTCGTTCTCGGTGGTCTTTCCGGGCTCGCGGCAGGTGCATGCGACGGCCGAGCCGCCCGCGACGTCAACCTCGATCCGGTCCGGTGCCACGGCACCATCCAGGATCAGCAGGTCGGACTGTTGGGTCGGTTCGGTGTCGGTCATTCGCGTCTCACAGGTTCCCTGCACCAGGCACAGTAGTTCCAGAACTCGTGCGCAATACCCCAGTTGCAGGCCTTGCAGGAATGGCGGCTGCCGCGGAGCTTCCACGGACGCCGCACCTTCGTGCGGCAGTGCGGACAATAACGCATGAACGGCATCAGCGGCCCCCGGCAGCGTCTGTTTGCGCACTTGGCGGTATAGCGTTTGTCCGGGTAACGTCGGGTCGTCTCTTCGACAAATCCCGGACCGTAGCACCAGGCGCAATAGTCCCAGTCGTTTTTGACACCGCGCTCGCAGCGCGGGCAGTGCGCGGGCATACGCGTATCGCAACCACGGGTTGGATTGTCGAATCCGCACCAGGGGCACGCCTGCATACTCTCTGACACGGGTCCTTCGCAGTTGCGGCACTGGTGACGACAGTCCAGCTGCTTGCCAAACTGGCGCTTGAATTCGCGCCACTGCATCTGGCGCCATGAACTGCCGCGACGCGTGCCGTTCTTTTTTGCCCGCGCTCGCTTTTGCTTTCGCGCGTGACTGTCGATGCGTTCGAAGTCGGCCTGCATCTGCACGGCGTCGCGATAGCGTCTGGCAGGATCCAGCTGGATTGCCTTGCGCAGAATCTCGATGACTTCGGGCCGCACCCGTGCCTGCAGTTTGTCGTGGCCAGAGAACGGCCATTCGAACGGCCATTCCGGCAGCTTGCCCGAAAACAGGCGATACAGGACCAGGCCCATCGAGAACACATCGGACTGGAACTTCGGCCGTCCCATCGCCTGTTCCGGCGCAATGTAGTCGATCGTGCCGGAGCCGGAGGCCTTCAGCGTGCGCAAACAACGCTTTGCGAAACCAAAGTCGGCAAGCTTGAGCTGATTGCCCGGAAACAGGATGAAATTCTCGGGCTTGATGTCGCAGTGAATAATCCGGTGCTCATGCGCGTGTGCCAGCGCCGCCAGGCCCTGTCCGGCGAGATCGAGCTTGCTCGCCGTCGACGTTCGACGTTCGATGCGGTCCGCCAGCGACTCTTCGCCAAGTTCCATTGCGATGACGAAATGCTCATCGATATAGCTGGCGTTCAGGACCGACAGGATATTCGGGTGGCGCAGCTTCGTCGCAACGCGTACCTCGTGCAGAATCTCCTTTTCACCGGTATACGGATCCGTCTTGGGGATCTTGAGTGCGACCTTGATGTTCTGGATCGTATCCTGCGCGCGATACACGTCCGCGAGTGGCCCCGTCGCGATACGACCAAGAACGCGGTACTTCCCGACCCTCTGGCGCGCCCTCAGCAAGGTTAATCGTCCGTTCTGACGCGCCGCACGGCGTCGTTCCAGCCCTCGAGGAGGCGCTCGCGCCGGGCTGCATCCATCGCCGGCTCGAAGACAGCATCACGTTGCCAGAGGTCGCCGAGGTTGCCGAGCGAATCGACGACGCCCGCCTGGAAACCGGCGAGATAAGCAGCACCGAGCACGGTCGATTCGACATTGTCGGGACGTTCGACGGGTGTATCGAGCACATCGGCAAGGAATTGAAGGAACCAGTCGTTAGCTACCATGCCGCCGTCGACGCGTATCACGCTCGGACGCATGCCGTCGTCGCCCATCGCGTTGATCAGATCGCTGGTCTGGAATGCTACTGACTGCAGCGTTGCCGTCACGATGTCGTCTCGGCCGCTGCCTCGGGTCAGGCCGAGGATCGCGCCGCGCGCGTCCGGATCCCAGTAAGGCGCACCCAGACCCGCAAACGCAGGTACCACGTAGACGTCTTCGACAACACCGTTGCGCCTGGCGATAGCCTCCGACTCGGGTGCCGAGTCAATGATGCGCAGTTCGTCACGCAGCCACTGCATCGCCGACCCTGCGACGAAGACGCTGCCCTCCAGCGCGTAGGTCACCTCGCCGCCGATGCGCATGCCAACGGTTGTCAATAGCTGGTTGTGCGAGGGCAGTGCCGTATTGCCTGTGTTGGCAACGACGAAACAACCCGTACCGTAAGTGCTTTTCGTCATCCCGGGTTCAAAACCCGCCTGCCCGATCAGCGCGGACTGCTGGTCGCCCGCGATACCGCAAACGGGCACATCGCCCCCAATGCAGTCCGCACTTGCGATGCCATAGTCCGCCGCGCAGTCGCGGACATCCGGCAGCAACGAGCGCGGAATACCGAACATCGAGAGGAGCTCGTCGTCCCAGTCCTGGGTATGAATATTGAACAACAGCGTTCGCGAGGCATTGGTCGCATCAGTGGCGTGCACGCGACCGCCCGTGAGGCGCCATAGCAGGAAACAGTCGATTGTGCCGAAGGCGAGTTTTCCCGCCTCGGCGCGCGCCCGCACGCCGTCGACATTGTCGAGAAGCCACGCAACCTTGGTACCCGAGAAATAAGGGTCGAGCTTGAGCCCGGTCTTTTCGGTTACCGGTTTCTCGAGGCCGTCGTCTTTCTTTGCCTGGCAATAGTCTGCCGTGCGACGGTCCTGCCAGACGATCGCGTTGTAGACCGGCTTACCGGATTCCCGATCCCAGATGACCGTTGTCTCGCGCTGATTGGTAATGCCGATTGCCGATACGTCGGCGGCGGCCGCGCCGGCTTTTTGCATCGCACCCCGCGTAACGTCAGTGACGCACTTCCAGATTTCTTCAGGATCGTGCTCGACCCACCCGGGCTGCGGGTATATTTGCGGAAACTCCTGCTGGTCGCTCGCGACGACGTTGGCGTCATGGTCATAAATGACGGTGCGACTGCTGCTGGTCCCCTGATCGATGGCAAGCAGGAATTTTCCTCTCATGATGACTCTTTTCTCACACTGAAAAACGGCGCCTTGACGCGCATCGTTTGCCCTGCCTCTACGGGCCAGGGTTGATCACCCTGATTGTCCGCGAAGTCTGCGATGCGTGCACGGATTTCTTCAGGCCATGGTGCGACGCGGCGGATGCCCTTGTCGAAGTGCAGATTCATCCACTCACACGTGGCCGCAAGGAAGCCCTCGGTCGCGTGGTACATGCGCTGGAACTGGTGAATGCGCTTGTCGTCGTACGCGAGGATCTGGGATGTGACCACATACGGCGCACCCTCCACGATTTCGCGTTGCCAGGTCACGTGTGATTCGACGGCAATGGTCGAGCTGTCATGCGTCCTGATGTAATCGTCCGTAAGGCCAAACGTCTGCCAGAGCGCGTCCACGGCCTGATCGAACGCGAGCAGGTAGTAGGCCACGTTCATATGATCGTTGATGTCGATCCACTCTGGCAGAACGGTGCCGCGCGCTACTTCGATACCTTGCATTTCCTTATCTCGACTCCGATCAATCCGTGGCCAGATCCGCGATATCCGCGAAATACTCGAGCGCACCGGGATTCGCGAGCGCCTCGGTGTTCTTTACAGGGTCGCCGTGCACGACGGAACGCACCGCAAGTTCGACAATCTTGCCGCTCTTGGTGCGCGGAATCTCCGGGACCGCGACGACCTTGGCCGGCACGTGGCGCGGCGTCGTGTTCTCGCGAATGACGCTGCGAATACGCGCGCGCAGCGCATCGTCCAGAGCAACGCCGTCGCGCAGGATGACAAACAGTACGACCCGCACGTCGTCGTTCCAGTTCTGACCTATCGCTATGCTCTCGACGATCTCATCGAGTTTCTCGACTTGTCGATAGATTTCGGCTGTACCGATTCGCACGCCGCCCGGATTCAGCACGGCATCGGAGCGGCCGTGAATGACCAGACCGCCGTCTTCGGTCAGTTCGGCAAAATCGCCGTGCGCCCAGATTCCGGGAAACCGTTCGAAGTAAGCAGCGCGGTAGCGCCCGCCATCCGCGTCATTCCAGAAGCCGACCGGTGCCGATGGGAACGGTTTCGTGCAGACGAGTTCGCCGTGTTCGCCAACGACGGGCTCCCCGGCGTCGTTCCAGATCTCGACGGCCATGCCCAGGCCACGGCACTGCAGTTCGCCGCGTCGCACAGGGAGCAGCGGATTGCCCAGGGCAAAACAGCTCAGGATATCGGTGCCGCCGGAAATCGAGGCCAGCTGCAGGTCAGCGCCGATCGCGTCGTACACATAGTCGTAGCTTTCGGGCGCCAGCGGCGAGCCAGTCGACAGCACGGCCCTGAGCGATGACAGCTCGTAGTCGTCGCCCGGCCGAACGCCGGCCTTCTCGAGAGCCGAAATGTACTTGGCGCTGGTGCCAAACACGGTGATCTTTTCCGCCTCAGCCATGCGCCATAGCACGTGCCCGTCAGCAAAGAACGGCGAACCGTCATAGAGCAGGATCGTTGCGCCCGTCGCGAGTCCGCTTACGAGCCAGTTCCACATCATCCAGCCGCAGGTCGTGAAATAGAACAGCCTGTCGCTCGCTCCGATGTCCGTGTGCAGGACATGTTCCTTGAGGTGCTGTAACAGCGAACCACCATGCCCGTGCACGATGCACTTCGGCACGCCGGTCGTGCCGGACGAATACATGATGTACAGAGGATGATCGAATTCGACGGGCTCGAACGACAATCCCTTGCCCCTGATCGCGAACTCATCCCAGGTTGCCGCATTGTCGAGCGCGGTGTCGGGCGCGACGTTGGCAGCGAACGGAACAACGACCGCTCGCTCGATACTCGTGACCGCCGCGACAATGCCTGCGATCGTTGCGCGCGTATCGCAGATCTTGCCGTTGTAGTAGTAGCCGTTGGCGGCGAACAGCACCTTGGGCTCGATCTGGCCAAAGCGATCGACGACGCCGTTGATGCCGAAATCGGGAGAGCACGATGACCAGATCGCACCAAGACTCGATGTCGCCAGCATCGCGATGACGGCCTCGGGACAGTTCGGCAGGTAGCCGCCAACGCGATCTCCGCGCTCGACCCCTTGGGCTCGCAGTCCGGCTGCGACCGCAGCGACTTCGCCACGCAGCGCATCCCGGCTCAGCTCGCGACGAGTGCCGTCCTCTCCGACGAAGATAATGGCGGCCTGTTCACCGCTATGGCGTAGCAGGTGCGCCGCAAAATTGAGTTGCGCGCCGCGAAACCATCCCGCCGACATGATGTCTGAGGGATTGGCGAGAGTCTCGTCGGGCTGTCGGTCAAACCGAACGTCGCAATAATCGACAAGTCGCTCCCAGAACGAAGGTGGGTCCGAGACCGACCAATCGTAGAGCGCGCTATAGTCTGCGAAACCGGACTGCCGCATGAAATCGTGCATTGCTGAGCGCGTTGCGCGGTCGGAATCGGGCTGCCAGACGATCGGGTTGCGGGGCATGGTGCCAGCCAGTATCCATAATTAGCGCCTTGTGTCCATGCCGCGCCGGGAGTAATACTGACGCCATGTCTTCAACCACAATTGCCATCATCGCCACGGTCATTTCGATCGTGCTAATTGCCTGGTACTGGATCCGGCATCGCGGGCTGCGAGCAACGCCATCGCAGCTCAAGCCCGGCTCTCCCTTGCCCGATTTTCTTGCGGCTGACGAACACGGAAACCCGGTCCGCTCAACCGAACTGCATGGCTCGCCTACGGTCATCCTGTTCGTGCGCGGTAACTGGTGTCCCTTCTGCAGTCGCCAGGTCAGCAATCTCACGCAGCACTACCGGGATATCATCGATCTCGGCGGGCGTCTCATTCTCATCACTCCGAAACCGCTTGAGACCACTCGTCGTGTGGCGGAGTTTTTCAACGTCGAGTTCGATTTCTGGCTAGACGACGAGCTGAGTGTGACACGCCAACTCGGCCTGCTGCAGCAAGGCGGTGTGCCGAGGGATTACGAGAAAGAATACGGTCGCGACACAATCTGGCCGACGGCGCTGGTCATCGATGCTGCCGGGATTATTCGCTACACGGAATTATCGAAGCACATCTCTGATCGCCCCGACCCCGCCGTGCTCCTGCGGGAAATCCGGAAGACGATCAAAACCTGACGCCGACGGCACTGCAAAGGAAATGCATGAGTGGCTCCGCCGTGCGGAACGTCGTCTCGACAGTGCGCTGAAACTGAGGTTTCAGGCAGTCACCCACATCGAATTCACGCACCGCGATGAAGCTCTTGCGTTTGATGTCCTCGATGCAGGGGTGATCCTTGTCAAAACCTCGCGGCGGACGGGTCAGCCGCTCGCCCCCAAGGTCGAACTGTCGCTTGAATGTCCTGCCGCCGATGGCGCGCTGCCACTCCGCGGGTCGAGCGACGATGCGCTCACGGATTCCCTTTAGCGGCTCCGAATCCGGACGCCACATACCCGCGCCGATAAATACCTGGTCGGGGTCGATGTGTACGTAGTAGCCGGGCGAGTGCACATCCCTAGCCTGCTCGTGACGAAACTGGATACCGATATTGGTTTTGTATGGCAGCTTGTTCTTCGAGAAGCGCGTGTCTCGATAAACGCGCATCAGGGATCCACCGACGCGCGTTGGCACCGCGGTAAAGCGCGGCGCTATCTCCGCGAGCGGATCCTGCATGGAGATAATAAAGCGCAGCGCAACGTCGAGAACGTCATCCTCATAGCGCGCCTTATGTTCCTTGAACCACTCGCGATTGTTATTCGCCCGCAGCTCCTCGAGGAAGCGCAGCGTGCGCGGCTCGAATCGGGCGTAACGCGACAACGTCAGCAGCTCAGCTTGTCGGCTTCAGGATGCGGGAACATGTCGGACTCGTCCTCGTCGTCCCTGCCCGTCAGGCACTCGAAGTCCTTCTCGACCAGAATGTTCAGCTTCTCGCCATCATCGAGCACCTGCTCGCCGGTCATCGATATCTGGTCAGAATTCGCCCAGGCCAGCACGACGGTTTCCGGCAATCTGACAATGATCTGGTTGTCCGAGAAGAAAGCCGCCGGATTGACGCTGGCCGGGCTGCTTTCCACGCTGTAACGAAACGTCCGGTTGCCCGGGAATCCGGTAACGGCTGTCACGAGTCCAACATCGCGGAGCGTATCGACTTCGCCTCGCATCAGGCGAACCCGAATCGAGTTGTCACGAATCCTGAGTTTCACAGCGCTTTTTAGGTCATTATTATGCGGCCCTCGATTAAAACAGAAATGGTCAATCTTGCCCACTGATCCCTGGTTCTACGCGGCAGCCGTGCCGGCCGTCCTGATCTTCGGTATCGCCAAAGGCGGCTTTGGCGGCAGCCTCGGCGTGCTCGGCGTGCCGATCATGTCGCTCGTCATGTCGCCCGTGCAGGCGGCTGCGATCCTGCTGCCGATCCTTTGCCTGATGGACCTGCTGGGGCTCGCGGCCTACCGTGGCAAATGGGTAATGGCCGATGTTCGCGTACTCATACCGTCGGCCTTCGTCGGCATCACGATCGGCGCCGTGCTATACGGCATCCTGACGGTCGGGCACGTGAAGCTCATCGTCGGCATAACCGCGTTGCTGTTCTCATTGCATTACTGGTTCTTCGACAGACACAGACGACTGGACGAACGCTCGGATGCGTCATACGTCGGTGCGGTAACGAGCGGTATGAGTGCGGGGTTCACGAGCTTCGTGGCACATGCCGGCGGTCCGCCACTCAATATGTACATGCTGCGACGCAACCTCGATCGCACCGCATACGTCGCCACGACCGTGATCTTCTTCACGGCCGTGAATTACGCAAAACTGATTCCGTACGGATGGCTGGGACAGTTGTCCACGGACAACCTTGTGGCGTCACTCGTGCTCGCGCCACTGGCACCGATCGGGATTGCGATCGGCTACTGGCTGCACAGACGCGTTTCGGACCGGTTCTTCTTCCGGTTCGCGTATGTGCTGTTGTTCCTGGTGTCTTTGAAGCTGATCAGCGATGGAATCAGCGGACCGTGATGGCCGACTGACTCCTCGCTGCAGGAACAGGACTACTCGGGGATTACGTTATCCGCCTGAGGCCCTTTCTGTCCCTGGGTGACTTCCATCGAGACCTTCTGTCCCTCTTTCAGGGACTTGAATCCTTCCATCTGGATCGCCGTGTGATGCACGAACACATCCTGACCGCCATCGCGCTCGATGAACCCAAAGCCCTTATCATCGTTGAACCACTTGACGGTTCCTACAACTCTCTCGCCTGACATACATACCTCTTGTAAAACGCACCGCTGCAAAGAGCGGGTCCAGCACCGCCCCTAACCTGGTCGCGGCTGAATTCAGTCTACTCGGAATTAAATGACAATTTCGTAACAAAATCAGGGAATCATCGTCTGGATGGACAAGAAAAGCCCGCTGACGCTGTGAATTTAGGGGTTTCCGGGCCCATGCACCGCCGGAGTGCACGGCAAAGAAAGGCGCGATTCATATGGGAAATCTTCTGCAAATGCGCAAATGGCGGAATTCAGCCGCGTTTTCTTATGTAACTGCCGTCCAGTTTTGATGTCGAGTCGCAGCCGACGAGCGCAAGCGTGCGCTCGAGTTCGTCCCGCAGAAGCGCGAGCCCACGTTCGACCCCGGCCTGCCCTCCCGCCGCGAGCGGGTAGAGGTAAGCACGCCCGATACTGCAGGCCGTTGCGCCAAGTGCCAGCGCCTTGACGATGTGGCTGCCGCGGCGGATGCCGCCGTCGCAGATGATCTCGAGTCGGTCATGCAATGCGTCGGCGATATCTGCGATGCAATCGACAGGCGCCGGTGAACCCTCGAGCTGCCGCCCGCCGTGGTTCGAAATCATGACCGCCGTCGCGCCCGAGTTTGCTGCATGTCTGCAGTCCTCGACCGTCTGGACGCCCTTGATGATGATCGGGCCATCCCACTCACTGGCGAGCCATTCGACGTCCTTCCAGGTCAGCGACCGGTCGAACTGACTGTCGATGAAATCCTTGACGCTCATGTCGGTGAATTTCTGCGAGCCAATGCTCTCGATGACGTTGACGAGCTCCATGTCCTTCTTGACGACAGCGCGGTACAACCACCCGGGATGTCTCAACATGCTCGGCACACTGCGCAGTGCCGGTTTCGCCGTCGCCATCATGCCGTAGTAATTGTCGCGTTCGCGATTGCCGGCAACGGGCGTGTCAACCGTCAGGCAGAGCGCCGTGAAACGGCTGTCCTTGCAACGCTGCACGAGACTGCGCGTCAGCGCGCGGTCTCTGAAGACGTAGATCTGGAAGACTTTGGGATGCTCGCCGATCGCCGCCACATCCTCGATCGACGTCGTACCGACGGTCGACAGGCTGTACGGCATGTTGAAATTCTCTGCTGCGCGGGCGACGGCTGCTTCGCCATCGCGATGAAACAGCTTCGACGCGCCCGTCGGCGCAATCATGACCGGCCAGTCGAGCGTTTTGCCGAACAGCGACGCACGTGTATCGATGGAACTCACGTCCGATAAGTGTGCCGGCAACAACTCATAGTCATCATATGCATCGGTGTTGCGCCGCATGGTCCATTCGTCGTCAGCGCCGCCATCAATGTAGTGAAAAACGGGTGCCGGCAGCCGGCGCTTTGCGATGCGACGGAAGTCCATGACGTTATAACAGTTGGTAATCCCCATGGGCTGAATTATGCCGTATGATCCGGCGCCATGTCTGATTCACCGCACCAGAATCGTATCGTCGCAACCTGGCTCCTCGCTATGTGCGGCCTGGTTTTTGGCATGGTCGTCCTGGGCGGATTCACGCGCCTTACCGGCTCCGGCCTGTCGATGGTCGACTGGCGCCCGATCATGGGTATCCTGCCACCGCTGACGGATGCCGACTGGCAGCGCATTTTCGAGATGTACAAGCAAAGCCCGGAGTTCCAGAAGGTGAACTTCGATTTCGGCATCAATGAATTCAAGGGCATCTTCTGGCTTGAGTACCTGCACCGCGTGCTCGGCCGGCTGATCGGACTGGCGTTTCTCCTGCCCTTCATCTACTTCGTGGTGAAGGGTTATATCCAGCGCTCCGACTGGTTCAAGTACCTGGTCATGTTCATCCTCGGGGGCATGCAGGGGCTGCTCGGCTGGTACATGGTCAAGAGCGGCCTCGTCGACGTCCCGGAAGTCAGCCAGTACCGTCTTACGGCGCACCTGGCGGCAGCGTTCATCATTTATGCGTACATGTTCTGGGTGGCTATGTCCCTGCTGTTTCCGGTACCGGACGGTGCCAGGAAGCACCCGCTTTACGGCCGTACGCTCGCTGTTGCGGTACTTATCGCGGTGACGATTATTTCAGGCGGTTTCGTCGCGGGCCTCAAAGCCGGCAAGATCTACAATACGTTCCCGATGATGGGCGACTTCTGGATTCCACCCGGCCTGATGGCGCTTGAACCGTTCTGGCGCAACTTCTTCGATAACATGGTGACGGCACAGTTCGATCATCGACTCCTGGCGGTCACGACGTTCGTCGTCGTTGTTCTCTACTGGGCCAAAGCCCGCAAGGCTGACTTGCCCCGGCGGGCCCGTCCGGCGGCCAATGCACTGCTGCATACTGTCGTACTCCAGGTTGTGCTAGGTATCTCGACACTGCTGATGGCCGTGCCGGTCGTGCTCGGCGCCGCACATCAGGCCGTCGCAATGGTATTGTTAACGGTCATTCTCTACCTCGTTCATGCATTGAGGCGCGTTTGATGGAAGTCTGTTTTGACCAGGAACTCATCGTTCGTTACGGCGGGCGCGGACCGCGCTACACGTCGTACCCGACGGCGTTGCAGTTCAATGATCAGCTGACACCGGACGACTATCGCGCCAAGGCGGCCGAGAGCAACGATAGCGACGTACCGCTGTCGCTCTACGTGCACATCCCGTTCTGCCACTCGCTTTGCTACTACTGCGGCTGCAACAAGATTGTCACCCGCAATGAGCAGCGTGTCGCGCGCTACATGGAGATGCTCTACAAGGAAATCGACATGCAGTCGGCGTTGTTCGACTCGTCGCGCAAGATCGAGCAATTGCATTTCGGTGGCGGCACGCCAACGTACCTGGACAAGGAGCAGCTGGGCGCGCTCATGCAGCACCTGCGCGGTGCCTTCAATTTCGACGACAGCGATGAGCGCGAATTCTCTATCGAAGTCGACCCGCGCACTGTCGACGCCGGTCGCATACAGGAACTTTGGGATCTCGGCTTCAATCGCCTGAGCCTTGGCATCCAGGACTTCAATGAGGACGTGCAAAAAGCGGTCAACCGCGCGCAGTCACCTGCCGAGGTGCGGGCGCTCGTCGATAGCGCCCGCAACGCCGGCTTCGGCTCCATATCCTTTGACCTGATTTACGGCCTGCCGCACCAGACCGTTGACTCGTTCGACGCAACCCTGGACGTCGTCATCGCGATGAAGCCCGATCGCCTTGCCGTCTACAACTACGCGCACCTGCCCCAGCGATTCAAGGGTCAGCGCATGATCAACGCCAACGATATCCCGGCGCCCGAGGTCAAACTCGATCTCTTGCATCATACGATCGACAAGCTGTGCGCCGAGGGCTACATCTACATCGGCATGGATCATTTCGCGCTGCCCGAGGACGAGCTGGTGCTCGCCCGCGAGGACGGCACGCTGCAGCGCAACTTCCAGGGGTACTCTACGCACCGGCAGTGCGATCTGATCGCGCTCGGCGTTTCGGGCATCGGCGGGATCGGCAACATGTTCGCGCAGAACGCCGTCACGACGATGGAATACGAAGAGATCATCGAGCGCGGCGAATTGCCCATCAAGAAAGGCCTGCTCGTTGACAACGATGATCTCGTTCGCGCCGCCGTCATTCAGGACCTGATGTGCTACGACAGCCTTGATTTCGACACCTTCGGCGACAGGCACGGTATCGACTTTCGCGACTACTTCGCTGCCGAAGTCGAGCAACTCGACGTGCTCGAGAAAGACGGCCTGATCGAATTGTCAGACTCGGGTATCACGATCACGCCGCGCGGCCGGCTGCTGCTGCGCAACATTGCGATGACCTTTGACCGCTACATCAACCTCGCCGAGAACGACAGCCGGTTTTCGAAAGCTCTCTAGTCGAAAGGACTGGCGCCGCGGAATAACGTCCCCTCACACGCCTCGCGTGTTCAGGACTCTTCGCGTAATTCAATCGCAGTGCCAGCTCGGCTATGGATTCGGGGACGTTTTCCCCGACGCCCTTTCGGGCAACTAGCTGACGACCGTCAACCAGCCGTGGGTATCTTCACGGTTGCCGTACTGGATATCCTGCAAGGCTGTCTGGAGTTTCTTGCGGTTCGGGCCGGGCTGGCCGTCACGCACCAGGATCTCCTCGCCGTGGTAGACCAGTGTCCCCACCGGTGACAGTGTCGCCGCGGTTCCGGACAGGCAGGCCTCCCAGGTTTTGACCTTCTCAAGCAGCTCGTCGACCGTGAACGGCCGCTCGCTGATCTTGTAGCCCAACTCCGCGCCGAGTTTCAGGATCGAGTCGCGCGTCATGCCGTGCAGGAACGTCGTGTCGAGTGACTTCGTAAGGATCTCGTCGTCGCTGATCAACAGGAAATTCGCCGCGCCGGTTTCCTGGACATCGCCGCCCGGGCAGAACAGCACCTGATCGGTTCCGTACTTCTCTTTCGCATCGAGTGTTGGGCCGAGCGCGGCGGCATAGTTACCGCCCGTCTTGGTGCTGCCGAGCTGTTCCGTGGTGCGCCAGCGCTCGTCTTCGACGAGCAGTTTCAGCGCTGCGGCGCCACCGGCAAAGTAGTCGCCGACCGGCGAGCACAAGACGTACAGCAACGCCTCGGACGAAGGCGCCGCCGCGGCACCGATGTTCTCCAGCGTGCCTACCAGTGTCGGCCGCAGGTACAGCGATGCAGGCGGCTCCGGAATCGCATCAATATTGGCATGCACGGCGTCGATGACCATGCCGGCGAGCAAATCTGCATCCGGGACCGGCAGCCGCAATGAGGTCGCACTGCGCTGCATGCGCGCGACGTGGTCGTGCAGCCGGAATATGCGGCCCTTGCCGTCGCTCCAGCGGTAGGCTTTGAAGCCCTCGAAACAGGAACTCGCGTAATGCAGCACATGCGCTGCCGGGTGCATTGGAATGGGTGCGGTTGGTTGGACAGACGCCTCTCCCCAGGCGCCATCCACATATCGTGCGATCGCGAATTGATCGCAAAATTCGGTGCCGAAGGCCTTCATGATTGGACTAGCTCGAAAGAACTTGAATGCCGGTACTTTGCCATCGTTGGGCTGCCATTGACCAGAGGTATATGCACGTATTCTGCGACCTCGCGTCTACTTACATCGTGGTAGTACCCGTGTCAGAAGCTCGGCGGGGTGCAGGCCGAAATCAGTTCGCAGGGCTCACTGCCGATGTTGCGGAACTGGTGCGGCAGGCTGCTGCGAAAGTAGTACGCGTCACCCCGTCCCAGCACAGCCACTTCATCGCCAACCGTGACTTCGAGGCGCCCGCTCAGAACAATGCCGCACTCCTCACCTTCGTGCGTGAGTTCGTGCCTCCCGGTGCCCGCGCCTGGCTGGTAGCACTCCTTGAGCAACTGGATAGCCTTGGTCGAAAGATTGGCCCCAACCTGACGATACGACACGCCGCCCTCGGCGATCTCAATGAGCTCATCGGCGCGGAAGAACATGCGTTCCTGCCCCGGTGCATCATCAGAGAAGAACTGACCGAGACTCATCGGGATGCCGTCGAGGATCTTCTTGAGCATGCTCACGGTCGGATTGAGCTTGCCGGCCTCGACCTGGGATATCGTTGCATTCGCGACGCCGGACTGGCGTGCCAGCTGACGCTGCGACAGTTTGAGCTGCTCACGAATGTGCTTAAGTCGCAGCGCGATGTCCTGATCCATGAGAATCTCCGGTACGTGTTTAGCTTAATGAACGTTTTGCCTTCGGATTCTAAACGTTTCAATGACTTACATTCAATCAAGTAACGCATTGTTTAACATCACGCCTCAGGCGTACACTCTGTGTATACCCCGATTCCTGCCGGAGGGCCGCGCATGAACGCCGCTGTCGAAAACCCCTATTGGATGCCATTTACGGCCAATCGAGATTTCAATAAGAAACCGCGTGTTATCTCAGGAGCGTCGGGGCACTGGTACACGGCACAGGACGGCACCAAGCTCTACGACACGTTCTCCGGACTGTGGACTACCGGTCTCGGTCATTGCCACCCGAAGATCGTCGAGGCCGTGCAAAAGCAGGTCGCAACGCTCGACTACTGCATCACGTTCCAGGTAACCAACGACAAGGCGCTCGCGCTTGCCGAGCGCGTGACCGGCATGGCGCCGGACGGCATATCGCACTGCTTCTTCACGAATTCCGGCTCCGAGTCTGTCGACACCGCGCTCAAGATCGCGCTTGGCTATCACCGTGCCCGCGGCGAAGGCAATCGCACCCGACTGATCGGGCGCGAGAAGGGCTATCACGGCGTGAACTTCGGCGGCATGTCGGTCGGCGGCATGGTGCCGAATCGCAAGGTATTCAGCGCCGCATTGTTGCCCGGTGTCGATCACCTGCGTCACACGCTCGATATAGAACGCAACGCGTTCTCGCGAGGCCTGCCCGAACACGGCGCCGAACTCGCCGAGGACCTGGAGCGTCTGTGCCTGCTGCACGACGGCAGCAACATCGCTGCGGTCATCGTCGAGCCGGTGGTGGGTTCGGCCGGCGTTGTCCCGCCGCCTGTCGGCTACCTCGAGCGACTTCGCGAGATCTGTGATGCGCACGGCATCCTGTTGATCTTCGACGAGGTCATAGCGGCGTTCGGTCGTCTGGGCGAGCCATTCGGCGCAACGCGCTTTGGTGTTACGCCCGACATCATCACAACCGCCAAGGGACTGACCAACGGCGTCATTCCGATGGGTGCAGTCCTTGTCAAAGACGAGATCTACGACGCGTTCATGAATGGTCCGGCACACATGATCGAACTGTTCCATGGCTACACCTACTCGGGTCACCCGGTGGCTGCTGCCGCGGGCCTCGCGACGATGGACGTTTACGAGGAAGAAGGCACCTTTGAGCAGGCTCGTGGCCTCGAGCAGCACTTCGAGGACCTGCTGCACTCGTTCACGGATCACGACCACGTCATCGACGTGCGCAACTTCGGACTCATGGGCTCGATTGAAATGGCGTCGCGACCCGGCGCGCCCGGGCAGCGCGGTATGGAAGTTCATAAGCGCTGTTTCTGGGACGAGCACATGGTGGTCCGAAATGGCATGGACATCCTGCAGTTTTCGCCGTTCCTGAACTCTGACCCGGACGAGATGGAACAGTCCTTTGTCAAACTGCGTCGTGTACTCGACGCCGTCGAATAACAGGAACGACAAACCAATGAACGCAACACCTGCGAGCAACGTCGACGCGGCGAGCATCCTCGGCCACTTCATTAATGGCGCAGAAGTCGCCGACGACAACCGACCGGAGCCTGTCTTTAACCCGGCAACCGGCGAACTCACAAGGCACGTCGCAATGGCGTCCAAGGCAACGGTGGAAGATGCCATCGCTGCGGCCGAAGCAGCCTTTCCGGCGTGGCGAGACACGCCGCCGGCAAAGCGCGCGCGCATCATGTTCCGCTTCAAGCAGCTGCTCGAGGAGAACGCCGACGAGATCGCCGCGGCGATCACGGCCGAGCACGGCAAGGTGTTCGATGACGCCATGGGCGAGTTTGGGCGCGGCGTTGAGGTAGTCGACTATGCCTGTGGTATTCCCGAGCTTCTCAAGGGTGAGTACTCGCGCAACGTCGGCCCGGGAATTGACAGCTGGTCCGATCATCAGCCGCTCGGCGTTGTCGCAGGAATTACGCCGTTCAATTTCCCGGCGATGGTCCCGATGTGGATGTATCCAATGGCGATCGCCTGCGGCAACACGTTCGTGCTAAAACCGTCAGAGAAAGACCCGACCGCGCCGATGGTCGTAGCGCGCCTGCTTAAAGAAGCCGGTCTTCCCGACGGCGTCTTCAATCTCGTCAATGGCGACAAGGAAGCCGTCGATACGCTGCTCAACGATGAGCGTGTCCAGGCAATCAGTTTCGTTGGCTCGACTCCGATCGCCGAGTACATTTACTCGACCGGCACCGCGAATGGCAAACGCGTCCAGGCACTGGGTGGTGCAAAAAACCACGCAGTCATCATGCCCGACGCGGATGTCGACAACGCAGTAAGCGCTCTCATGGGCGCGGCGTTCGGCTCCTGCGGCGAGCGCTGCATGGCGATCTCTGTGGCGGTCTGCGTTGGCGAAGACACAGCGGACGAGGTTGTCGGCAAGCTCAAGGTCGAAATCGCCGACCTCAAGGTCGGGCCAGGTACCGACACGTCGAACCACATGGGCCCGCTCGTGACGCAGCCGCACTTCGAAAAGGTGCGCAGCTACGTCGATCTCGGCGTCGAAGAAGGCGCGGACCTTATCGCCGATGGTCGCGGCCTCGTCGTCGATGGTCATGAGAATGGCTATTTCCTGGGTCCGTGCCTGTTCGACAAGGTCACCGCCGACATGCGTATCTACCAGGAAGAGATCTTCGGCCCGGTGTTGTGCGTCGTGCGCGCAGAGTCCGAGGAGCAGGCGATGCAGCTCATCGACGACCATGAGTATGGCAACGGTACGTGCATTTTCACGCGCGACGGCGAAGCCGCGCGCTACTTTGCCGACAACATCAAGGTCGGCATGGTCGGCATCAATGTGCCCTTGCCGGTTCCGGTGGCCTATCACAGCTTTGGTGGCTGGAAGCGTTCATTGTTCGGCGACCTGTACGCTTACGGCCCGGACAGCGTGCGCTTTTACACGCGCCGCAAAACGATCACCCAGCGCTGGCCGTCGGGGGGCGTTCGCGAAAAGGCACAGTTCTCTTTCCCAGGCCGCCAATAACGAATCTAGGCTACAATCGCTGTCCCCACGATGAGGAGACAGCCATGAAGAAGCTTGCCCTGTTGCTTTTATCACTGGCGCCTGCGGTCTTTGCCCAGGACGCCGAAATAACATTCCAGTCCACCGAGATCGAACCCGGCATCTTCATGGTCGAGGCTGTTGGGGGATTCGGCGGTGGCAACATGGCGGTGCTGGTCGGCGAAGACCACGTTGCGATGGTTGACGACAGCATGCCACCGCTGGCCGAGTCTCTTCTGGCGCACGTCACCGAAACCGCTGGCAGGCCGATCGACTTCATGATCAACACGCACGTGCATGGCGATCACACCGGCGGCAATGCCCACTTTGCCGCGAGCGGCACCGTCGTCTTCGCGCACGACAATATTCGCAAGCGCCTGCTTGCCGACCCCTCAGGTGCCGGCGGCATTGGTGGACTGCCGGTTGTCACGTTCGGCGATGGCGTGACTTTCCATCTCGGCAACATTGAGGCCCGCGTCATTCACATGCCTCACGCCCACACCGACGGCGACGCCATCATTTACTTCCCCAATGCCAATGTCATTCACACGGGCGACATCCTTTTTCACGCGATCTTCCCGTTCATCGACCTCGACAGCGGGGGCACGGTTGGCGGCTATATCGAAGCGCAGAAGAAAATCTGGGCGTTAGCAGACGACGACACGAAAATTATTGCGGGCCACGGTTCACTGACCGACAAAGCGGGATTGAAGTCCGACATCGACATGCTCGTCGAGAGTCAGGAACTCGTAAAAGCACTCATTGACAAAGGAATGAGTGTCGATGACATTGTCGCGGCAAACCCGCTCGCCAAATTCGACTCCTTCAACTGGGGCTTCATTACGTCAGAACGCATGACGCGGACCCTGTATCGATCCCTTTCGACGGAAAAATAACAGACATGGACAACAGCAAGACTGCCGAATTCGTCAACTCGATGTGGGATGACTCGATCATTCCCGAGATCGCCGAGTACATCAAAGTCCCGAACAAGTCGCCGCACTTCGACCCGGACTGGGAAAAGCACGGCCACATGGAAACGGCCGTACAGATGCTCGAGGCCTGGTGCAAGACGCAGCCGATCAAGGACATGACGATTGAGATTGTGCGTATTGAAGGACGTACACCGCTGCTGTTCATCGACATTCCCGGCCAGTCCGACGAAGTCGTGTTGTTGTACGGTCACTATGACAAGCAGCCCGAGTTCAGCGGCTGGGACGAGGACCTCGATCCCTGGACGCCAGTCATCAAGGACGGCAAGTTGTATGGCCGCGGCGGCGCCGACGACGGCTATGCGGTGTTTGGCTCACTGACGGCGGTACGGGCATTGCAGGAACAGGGCATCCCGCACGCGCACTGTGTCGTTGTCGTCGAAGGTTGTGAAGAAAGTGGCAGCTTCGACTTGCCCTACTACATTGACCTGCTCGAGGATCGCATCGGCTCTCCCGACCTGGTCGTCTGCCTCGATGCGGAGTGCGGCAATTACGAGCAGCTCTGGTGCACGACTTCACTGCGCGGCAACCTGACAGGGACGCTGCGCGTCGATGTGCTTACCGAAGGCGTGCACTCCGGTACGGCCAGCGGCGTTGTGCCGTCGAGTTTCCGCACGGCACGGCAGCTGATCAGTCGCATCGAAGACGAGGATACAGGCCAGATAAAACTCGACGCGCTACATGCCGAGATCCCCGAACAACGCCTCGACCAGGCTGGCAAGGCGGCTGAGACACTCGAGGAACTGGTCTACGAGAAGTTTCCCTGGGCCGTCGAGTCCCCGGCACCTGGCGAGTCACACACGGAGCTGTTGCTCAACAACACGTGGCGCCCGACGCTGGCCGTGACCGGCCAGGAAGGCATGCCGGCGCTGGTGGATGCAGGCAATGTGCTGCTGCCCTACACGGTACTGAAATTGTCGTTCCGACTGCCGCCAACCATTGACGCCGAGAATGCAGCAGTGGCGGTCAAGGCAGCGCTCGAGGCGGATACGCCACCGCTCGTTGAGGTCGAGTTTGACGCAGACTCCAGCATGGCCGGCTGGAACGCACCCGAGATTGCACCGTGGCTGGAAGCATCGATGCAAAGAGCATCCGACGCGTTCTTCGGCAAGCCATCGATGTACATGGGCACTGGCGGCACTATCCCGTTCATGGGCATGCTGGGCGAGCGCTTCCCCGATGCACAGTTCCTGATCACGGGATTGCTTGGACCGAAGTCGAACGCACACGGCCCGAATGAGTTCCTGCATATCGAAACCGGGAAACGCGTGACCTGCTGCGTCGCGCAAGTTCTGGAAGATCACTTCAATCGCGCGTAGCTGTAGCCGACATATCAGCGGAACTTCGCGCAGCCTGGAGCACGCGCTTGCGTGTCATTCCTGACGTCTGATCATCAGATGTTGGACGAGCTGCTGGCGAACGAGTGGTGCCGCCATCGCGGCCAGGATCATTATGCAACCGGCACTCACGAGGAGCGCACCGAGCTCACTGAGCCTGCCCAGGTTGTCCGGGATCAACCAGCGCATAGACAGCGCGGCAGCAATGGCGATAGCCAGTGGCATAACAACGTCCTGGCCGTACCAGGGCCATTTCTCGGCAGGCAACAGGCGCCGGTGCATGAAGAAGATGCTGACCACCAGGTAGCCTGAATTCAGTATGACCCATACCCATGCCACCCCTATCGCGCCGTAGACCGGCACTACCAGCAGTATCGCTGGAATCATCAGCACGACGGCCACCGTGTTGATCCTGATCGTCAACGATGTCCAGCCGTGCGCAAGCTGCATCTGATACGGGATCCACAGCAGGCAATTCAGACATGTACCCAGTGCCAAAACGCCCGCGATGGGCGCGACTTGCGTCGTCAGTTCAGGATCGGCTGTCCAGAGCAGCAGTATGCGCTCGCAAAAGACGATCAGTATGACGGCTGACGAACCCATAAGAACCGTCACCAGTTGCGACCCCAAGTGGTATGCCTCCCGCAAAATCCGCTCATCCCGACGGGTAATGAGCTCGGTAAAGCGCGGATAGAACGCATTTGCCACAGGCGTTGTCATGATGTGCAACCCGCTGGCCACTATCGCTGCCAGCGAGTAGTAGCCAAATGCTTCCAGCGTCAGCAGTCGTGATAACAGGACTTTGTCTATCTGCGTCAGAAGCAGCGTCAAGAAAGTGATACCCACCATGCCTGCGGCGAACTTCCAGACATTGCGGATCTCCGACGCGGAAAAGCGGGCGGCTCGAGGCGGCTTGGGCAGTATCTTGTAGACAACGCCCATGAAGATGAAGGCTGTCAGAACAGAGACGATTCCTTGCCAGATAAAGAAGGCTTCAATCGTGGGCGATACCCATACCAGGACCGCCACAGACCCCAGGCCGCGCAGCGTTGCCATGACAACTGTAATCGCATTCTGTAGAACCTGCCGCTGCAGTCCGGCAATGCTGTTGGTGTAGATGTTCTCGATAAATCGGGCTGCAATCACCAGGCCCATCAACGTAAACGCTCGAACCACCGCCTCCTCGGACAGTTCCTCCGGCTGCACCCAGCTGGTAGCCAACGACGCCGAAGCCAGGTACATAGCGACGCCGGTAAACGCAGCGATTCCAAGTGCTATGACTTCCACACTGCGCAGCAGGTCCCAGACCGACTGCGCATCGAGGCCACCGCCGGTAAATCGTGCCATCTCGCGCGCCAACGCAGGCTTCATGCCCATATCGAGGAGGCTCAGCCAGGCCTGCAGCACGACAAAGATGCCGATCAGTCCGTAGGCCTCGATTCCGAGGAACTTGATATAGAGCGGTACAAAGGCCAGCGCCATGATGGCGGCATAGGCCTGACCAAAGTAGTTGGCGAGAACGTTTCTCTTCAGAGACATGGGTAAAAGACAGGCCGCCCACTACTCGACGCGCTTCAGATACCCGTCCGGCGCCACGCTGATCAGCAGCTTGAGATCGATCGATTTGTCTATTTCGAACTCGGGGTGAGTCTTGAGGTACTCCCACACGGCCGTCTTCGGATTATCGCCAACACCCCAGGGGCGGTTCGGGTACATATCATCGGGCAGGTCTTCGATAATGGTGTCGAATACAACGCAATAGCTGCCCTTGCTTGTAAGGGGCGCATAGGCTTCCAGTTCGGCCAGCACATGATCGTGCGTATGGTTGGAATCGAGACAGACGAGGACAGTCTTATAGTCCTTCGCGAAATGTTGTACCTGGGCAATGATGTCCGGCTCGATGCTGGACCCCTCGATCATCTCTATCATGTGAGCCATGGGATGAGCTTCGATCGCCTCACGGTTGTGCTGCCGAATGTCGATATCCACGCCAAGTACTTTCCGCTTGCTGGCTTGCGGGTCCAGCGCTAGCCCGGCTTCCACGGCATCCGTGTAATCGAGCAGGGCGAGAGCGGATGCGCTCATTATCAGTGATCCGCCATGGGCTATGCCCATTTCAATGATCAGATCGGGTCTCACGGACCAGATAAGCTCCTGCATCGCAACCATATCCTGGGGATACTGAATGATCGGACGGCCGAGAGAGAAGAAGTTGTAGGAGTATTTCGGCGTGGTCGACTCGCGCATAAAATCGGCGCCGGCCTTTCGCAGATCGCGCAGCTCCTTTACCGCCTCGATCCGTTCTGCAACTTCAACGTCGTAATCACCCATGGTCTGTACCCGCGCCTTTGAATTTGTCGATTGTCACTAACACTTTCTCATTCATTTGATCCCCACTATGCAAGCCGGGTCCGTTTCATTGTCCGACCTTGCCCCAAAGTGCAGCAAGTCTCGACGGCCGTATTCGTCGGCAATCCGTTCCGCAATCTCCCTGACTGTCACCGGGATTCCCGAACAGATATTCACCGCACCCCGTCGATCGCCCATCGCTTCGTCAGCGATCCTCTCCCCCGCAACAGCGACATCCGTGAAATCCCGGATCTGATCGCCACTGCCCAGCTCAGCCGGTTTGCCGGCGGCGAGCATCGACCTGATGTAGGGCACCAGCCTGCGCGGATCTTCCCGATCACCGTAGAGATAGAAGACTCGACACCACAAAAACTCAACACCTTGAGACGGCAGAAACTGCGACAACGTCGAATAAACGGCCGCCTTGGCGGCTGCATAAAGCGATGAGGGTTTGAGCGGTGTCTCAACGGACAGCTTGCCTCCGGTCAGATCGTATTCAAGACAACTCCCGATCCCGATGAACCTGCGCACTCCGGCACGACTTGCGCCCTTCGCCATGTTCACGCTGCCGGTCAAGCAGTCCAGGTTCCTGGGCGACCGCAAATACTCCCCGGGTTCCGCGTACCAGGCGACATGTATCACGGTATCCACGCCCTCACACACCGTTGCCCACCAGTCGGCAGATTCCGCAAACAGATCCGGTGTGCTGATGACTTGCTCAGGCGGCGGGCCCTCAGTCAACTTGTCCCGAGAGCCTTCGCGCACCACGACTCGCAACTTAACCGGCCTGCTCGAGAGCTGGCGAAGCACCTGGTGACCGACGAAACCGGTCGCACCTGTGATGAGAACCGTTCTGGTCACGACACCGCCAGCTCAGGCAATGCCGTCACAAATCGCGTTCCCGAAGCTTCCAGGGCAGCGTTCTGCTGCTTCACCTCCTCGGCTATATTCCAGGGCAGTATCAACAGAAAATCCGGTTTGTGCCGGTCCAGCTCAGCCGGCGACAGGATAGGAATATGGCTGCCAGGCATAAACTTGCCTTGTTTCGCAGGAGCGGCGTCGAATACAAGCGGCAAGAGGTCAGGTTTGACCCCTGCGTAATTGAGAATCGTATTGCCCTTGGCGGCCGCACCGTAAGCCAGCACGGTCTTCCCTTTTCGTTTTTGCTTTAACAGGAAATTCAGCAGCGCATTCTTGACCTGGTCAGCCCTGCCCTGGAAGTCAGCGTACGTCGAAAGCGTTTGCAATCCCCGAGTCGCCTCTTCCTTGATCAGGCTGGTAACCGACTCCGCAGTCGCCCTCGGATCGTCATCGTGACAACCGAAAATTCGCAGACTCCCGCCATGAGTCGGCAGTTCCTCGACGTCGAATACGCGCAGACCGGCGTGTTCAAATATGCGGCTGACAGTATTGAGGGAGAGATACGAAAAATGTTCGTGATAGACCGTGTCAAACTGCGTGTGCTCCAGCAGACGCATCAAATGCGGAAACTCCAGGGTAACGGTACCGGTCGCCTTCAGAACAGCTTTCAGCCCCGCCGTAAAGTCATTAATGTCCGGGACATGCGCATAAACGTTTTTGCCAACAACCAGGTCGGCCTGCCTGCCCTCGCCGGCAAGCTGTCGCCCTAGTGACGCGCCGAAAAACTCTCGCATCACGGGAATGCCGAGCGCCTCCGCCGCATCTGCGGTGCTGTCAGTCGGCTCGATGCCGAGGCAAGGGATGCCGCTCTCGACAAAGTTCCGCAGCAGATAGCCATCATTGGATGCGACTTCGATGACCAGGCTCTCCGCACCAAGGCCGAGCCGTTCTGTCATTGCGTCGGCATAAGCTTTTGCATGGGCCAGCCAGCTTGACGACGTCGATGAGAAGTACGCGTACTCCGGCGAGAAAAGATCCTCCGCCTCGGCGTAGTCTTCCGTTTGCACCAGCCAGCACGTCGTGCACACCATGATCTTCAGCGGGTAGTACAGTTCCGGATTTCCGAGGTCTGCCTCGCTCAAGTACGCATTCGATGGCGGTGCATAGCCGAGATCAAGAAACGTATTCTCCAGGGGCGAGCCACAATGGCGACACTTCATTGAACCAGTCCCGTGAATTCCGACGTCAACAACGGGTGGTTGAGATCCCGATCCGAAAGATCCTGCGGCGGCAGTGGCCATGCGATCGAGAGCGCCGGGTCCGTGGGCCGAACGCCGCCCTCCGCCGAGGGCGTGTAGAGGGCCGTGTGTAAATACAAGAGCTCACTATCTTGCTCCAGCACCTGAAACCCGTGGGCGAATCCTTCGGGAATCACCATCATATGCGTGTTCTCAGCAGACAACTCCTCAGCATGCCAGCGGAGAAAGGTCGGGGACCCTGCTCTCAGATCGACGGCGACGTCCCAGACGCGTCCCTTGATGCAGCGGACCAATTTCATCTCGGCGTGTGGCTGGCTCTGATAGTGCATGCCACGAACTGCCCCGACAGCCCGCGTCGAGGATTGATTGATCTGCACAATGTGTCGCTCACCAATGACCTCGCCAAGTTCGTCGGGGCAATACAGCCGCGTGAAATGGCCACGCTCATCAGCCTGCGGCTTCGACTCGACCAGCACCAGACCCTCGATCGGCAGTCTATGCGTCTTCATGCGTGTACCCAGGAGACGCCCGCCGAGTGCGCGTCGGACACATACGCCGCAAGTTGCTCGCCCGTGGTTGCCAGGCCCTGCTCCTGAAACGCCCGATACCAATCCGCTGTCGCCTGCAACGCCTGGTCCAGGCTCCATACAGGTCGCCAATCCAGTTTCTCATTGGCCTTTTGGCTGTCCAGATACAGCAGTGTTGCTTCGTGAGGCTGAGGGCTAACAGTCTGTTGCCAGGCGATATCTGGCCAATGCGTTTGCAGCGCGTTCAGAATTTCTGCCACTGTCCGATTGTCCTCTGAGCGAGGGCCGAAATTCCAGGCCTCAGCAAAATCCGGTCCATTCTCGAGAAGTCGCTGACCCAGCAACAGGTAGCCGGCCAGGCACTCCAGCACGTGCTGCCAGGGCCGCGTCGCGTGCGGCGATCGAATCGTCAAGAGCTCAGATTCCGCAACGGCCCTGACCAGATCCGGAATCAGTCGATCTTCCGCCCAATCCCCTCCTCCGATCACGTTCCCGGCTCGCGCCGACGCCAGGAACGGACTGTTCTGATCACTGAAGAAAGCCTTCCGGTAACTGTCAATCAACAGTTCGCAGGCAGCTTTCGAAGCACTGTAAGGATCGTGGCCCCCGAGTGGGTCGCTCTCCCGATAGCCTTGTGCCCTCTCCTTGTTTTCATAGATCTTGTCGGTGGTTATGGCGACGATAGCCTGGACACTGTCGACACAACGGCCTGCCTCCAGCACATGCGCCGTACCCATCACATTGCTGGACCAGTTTTCGATGGGATCGCGGTACGACCGTCTCACCAGTGGCTGCGCGGCGAGGTGAAAAACAACGTCGGGACGAATCTTCGCCATCGTCGAGTTGACCTTCTCCAGATCGCGGATGTCCAGTCGATGATCATCGATGCGCAGACCCAACAAGTCCCAGTGATTGGGTTGGGTATCCGGATCGAGCGAGATACCGGACACATCCGCCCCTAACTCATTGAGCCAGAGGGCCAGCCAACTTCCCTTGAATCCGGTATGACCTGTAATCAGAACTCGACGGCCACGATAGCAATCACCGAACTGGATCATTCCCAGACTTTCCACGGCGGATCGCCATCTGCCCAGAGGTCTTCAAGCTGGTTCTTGTCCCGCAAGGTATCCATCGCCTGCCAGAATCCTCTGTGCTGATAGGCCTGCAGCGCACCTTCGTTCGCGAGTTGCATCAGTGGCGTCGACTCCCAGCTGTAGTCGTCCCCCTCAATAAGGTCCAGAACAGCCGGCTCGAGCACGAAAAACCCGCCATTAATCCAGGCACCGTCGCCCGCCGGCTTCTCCTGGAAACTCGACACGGCAGAGCCATCCAGGTTGAGCGCTCCGTAACGTCCCGGTGGCTGAATGGCTGTCACCGTCGCTTTCTTGCCATGTTTCTTGTGAAATCCAACAAGCGCGCCAATATCGATATCCGCGACGCCATCACCGTAAGTCAGACAAAACGATTCCGAGTCGATGTACTCTGCAACCCGCTTGAGCCGACCCCCGGTGAGCGTTGTCTCACCGGTATCCACGAGCGTTACCTTCCATGGTTCAACATGTTTCTGGTGAACCATCATTTCATTGCTGTGCATGTCGAAGGTCACGTCAGACATGTGTAGGAAGTAGTTGGCGAAATACTCCTTGATGACGTAGCCCTTGTAGCCCAGGCAAATGACGAAATCATTGATGCCGAAATGAGAGTAGATCTTCATGACGTGCCAAAGAATTGGCTTACCGCCAATTTCGATCATGGGCTTCGGCTTGAGGTGAGACTCTTCAGAGATTCGCGTACCGAGACCACCGGCAAGAATGACAGCTTTCATGGACTAAAACCTATCGTTACGTAATTCGCATACTACGGTGAAAATCACCGGCAACTCGAGCTCGGCGAAATTGTACCAGCGATACGTCTTTGCAATATAAGGAAATTCTATCGTGCAGAGGGTAAGCAGGGTTGAGAGATGAGTCACTGTTTACCGGTGCCACAGATCAGTCGCAGACACGTTCTGTAGCCGGCGTCAGGTCAGCCCCAGGTGGCTGCTAATCGCTTTCGCTATTCGCACGGCTGCTTTGCCGTCGCCAAAAGGATTACTGACCTGCGACATCTCCTCGTAGATCTCGGGACGTGTCAAGAGACTGGATACCGCATCGAAGATCTTCTGACGGTCCGTGCCTACCAGTTGCGCGCTGCCCGCATCAATCGCCTCTCGGCGCTCCGTCTTGTTTCTCATCACCAGCACGGGTTTGCCGAACGCGGGCGCTTCCTCCTGAATGCCGCCCGAGTCCGTCAGAATGATATGCGACCGCTCCAGGAGATAAATGAACTCCACATAATCGGTAGGCTCAATCAGATGCAGATTTGAAATGTCCGACAGACGTTCCGTAACCGGGCCCTTCACATTAGGATTCAGGTGTACCGGATAGACGATCTCAGCAGCCTCCTCAAACTCTGTTGCAATATCGCTCAATGCGTCACAGATTGATTGAAAACCCGAACCATAACTCTCCCTGCGGTGACCGGTTACGAGTATCAGCTTCTTCTCGTCATCAAGATACGAGAATGTCTGCTCGACCCGGGCGCGAAGGCGTGCCTGATCATGAATCTTCTGTCGCATGTACAGCAGCGCATCGACGACAGTGTTGCCAGTAACATGAATGCTCTCTTCCGCTGCGTTTTCAAGCAACAGGTTGCCGCGCGCACTCTCCGTCGGCGCGAAGTGCAGGTCGGCAATGCCCCCGACCAGCTTTCGGTTCAGCTCCTCCGGCCAGGGAGACATCAGATCGAAGGTCCGCAGTCCAGCCTCGACATGCGCAACGGAAACCTTGTGGTAGAACGCCGACAGCGCGGCGACGAAAGCGGTCGTCGTATCTCCGTGGACTGCAATCATGTCGGGCTCAAAATCTGCGAAGACTCGCTCCATTGCCTCGAGAATTCGAACCGTGATCGTACTGAGCGTCTGGTTCGGCCGCATGACGTCAAGATCGTAGTCAAACTCAATCTCGAACAGCTCAAGCACGGGAATAAGCAACTCCTTGTGCTGACTGCTAATGCAAACTCGGGTCTCCAACAATGGGGAACTCTTGAGAGCCTGCACCACTGGCGCCATTTTGATCGCCTCGGGGCGAGTCCCGAAAACCACAAGAACGCGCTTCATGAAAGACCCACTTCGCCATCGCGATCGACGTGCGGTGCACCCGTCCCCTCCCGCTCGGATTTCCTTGCAGTCTGAAACTCCTGAAACAGGGGATTACTCGGGCGTCTGGGGTGTGAGCTCTGTCCTGTCGCTGATTGGATGATTGCCCTGAGCCTCAGTAGGATTATTGTTGCCGGTCCGCGCAAGCGTTTACAATCAATGGCCTACGCAACCCAGCAAGAGGATAACCTTTTTGGCAAGAAAAGATCAGCCCGTGACCAGGACTTTCTTGCACCTGAAGTTATTGCTGGTTGACTGCCACTGCATCAGGCCTGTCGCCGCATGGTCGAATCGATTGCCGAGAGCGTGAATCCCCTGTCTGAACGAAATACCCCCGGTTCGGAGCAAGAAGAACGCCTGCCGAAGGTCACCATCGGCTTGCCTGTCTATAACGGCGAGTTATTCCTTCACGAAGCGCTGAGCTCGTTGCGCGAGCAGACCTTCCAGGACTTCGAGTTGATTATTTCGGACAATGCCTCGACGGACTCCACGGCAGACATCATCGCCAGGCACGCGGCTGCGGATTCCAGAATCAGGGCTGTTCGCCAAGCGGAGAACATCGGCGCCCACGATAATTTCCTCTTTGTATTGTCCGAAGCGAGAGCCGAACTCTTTATGTGGGCATCCCATGACGACATCTGGGAAGAAAACTGGCTGGAAGTACTATGCGATTGCATTACGCCGGAGGACATAGGGGTTCGCGGAAGGATAGATCTTACCCGTGACGGTCAAGTGATCGCTGAGAAAAAACCACCGGATTTTCGCCGCTTCGATTTCGCGCGCTGCTTCCTACACAACGAAAACGACTACCGCAGTCATTACGCCTATAGCCTGTTCAATCGAGAAAAACTGCTTGGCGCTGATCTCGAGTCGTTCAAGTTCGAGTATTATCCCGACGCACTACTGATCTACTGCCTGCTCGAACAGGGGTCTCTGAGAACCGTTGACCAAACCAGCCTGCGTTACAGACTGCATGACGAAAACCTGGGCCTGCAGTACTCAGGAAAATGGAAGGGCTGGAAGAAGATCCTCTATCGAATCCACCCGCTGCGCTATTACCTCGCCTATGTCAGGTACTCACGCAGGCCACTGACGAAACTGAGTATTGCCTTGCTGATACCCGTCAAACATCTCTACGCACAATTCAGTTTCCGGGTGAGAGGTGGCAACGAGCTGATCACCGGAAAGCGCGCAGTCTAGCTTTTCGCGCCTTCCCTCGACGTACGTTCAGCCTCGAGGTTCACGAGCAGGGTCTCGGCGATAGTTTGCCACTCCATGTTCCCGGGCATGCTTGCGATGCGACGTTCCGCGATCTGTGCATGCAGGCAGCGGCTGATGTCCGCCACATCGCCAGGGTTCGCCAGAAGATCATCCAGCTCGAGGGCCTGTTCAGGGAAGTTATTCACGAGATTCGACGTGCGCGTCGCAAACACTGGCCGTCCAACGGCAATGTACTCGGCGATCTTGCAGGATGCGCCGCTGTCCATGAACTCTGACTGCCGATAGGGCAGAGCAAGTATGTCGCAGCAAGACAGTGCAGCCGGCATTTGTTCGAAATCCAGGTTACCGAGATGACGCACCCAAGGTTGATCAATCTTTATATCGGGATTCGCCCTGCCACCGATTACCAGGATGACGTTGACGCCATCATCAACCAGACGACCAACAGCTGCAACCAGATCGCCAACTCCTCGATCCGGCTCCATGCTGCCGAAGTAGCCAACCAGTATCTTATCTTGAGGAAGTTCGAACTGTTCACGCGAGTCGCTCATGGACGATGGTCGAAAGCGAGTTGTATCAACCCCGTTGGGAACCAGGCATGTAGCTCTGGCCAAGCCCCGGTATTTTTCACGAACCGAGGCACTCGCGAAGCATACGATATCGGCGCGGCGCAACAGGAACGTCTGCGGATCGAAGCCCGGCAGTTTTCGATAACTCGCAAACAGGTCGTAGCGATCGTACATGTCGAACACAAACCTGGCGCCTCGCAGGCGCGCGACCAGGTATCCCAGCAGCCCTATGTAGCAGTCTCCGCTTGCAACAACCACGTCCGGACGTCTCGATCGCCGCCAGAACCGACAGGCAGAAACCAGTCGAACAATGAATCTCCAGCGCAGTAACGGCGTAGTCTCGACGTGCAGCGAGCCATCCTGGGTCACGCCTGCCACTCGACTGTGATAGTCGATCAACCATAGATCAACCTCATGTCCCGCTCTCGCCCACCAGTACGGGAGCTGGTAGATCCTGCCGAAACGTTCGCTGTACGCGTCGCGGTTCGTGTAGTAGCGCTTGCCGATAAACCGGATTCGCATCACTCAGTCGTCCAGCAGTCGCTCGTTGATGATCTCTGCGTAGCTCGCGCCCACGGCCTTCCAGTTGAAGTTTGCGAGCGCGTGGCGCCGGCCCTCCTCCGCCAGCTGCTGACGCAGGGAATCGTCGGTGAGCAGTCGGCCAATCGTATCGGCCAGATCCGCGGCATCCGCGGGCTTGGCCATGAGACCGGTCCGGCCATCAATCACGGTATCGCGCACTGCAGGAAGATCCGAAGCCACAACGGCACATCCGCAACCCATTGCCTCAACTGCAACCAGCCCGAGGCCCTCCTGGTCTCCGGAGGCAGCGACGACGGACGGCATAACCGAGATCGACGCCGAGCGCAGGTATCCAGGGACATCGACATTGAGGACAGCGCCGACGAAATCAATTCGGTCGCTTACTCCTTGCTCGTTAGCCCGGCCCGCAAGCGAATTGCGCAACGGCCCATCACCGACAATCTTCAGTGTCAGGCCCGGATGTTGCGGGGCCAGTATCGCCACCGCATCGATCAGATACTCGACACCCTTTTTCTCGACCAGCCGTCCAACGAACACGAGGCCTTCTCGCGGTGAATCGCTATCACCCGGCGTAAACGTGGTGTCCAGATCGACGCCCATCGACTGCACATCGATGCGGCTGGGCGCGATCTCCTTTTCTTCGCAGTATTGCCGCATGGCTTCGCTGACCACGGTCACTGCATCGACGCGTGAAAGAATGCGGCGCTTGATTTCCTCGAGAAACCTGCCGCGCAACGCATACAAGTCGCCGCCGTGGGAAGTCAGGAGGACCGGTGGCAGCGTAAATCGCAAGAAGCGCAAGAGCGCTATCGAAAACCCCTGCGGAATAATCCAGTGGGCGTGGATCGCGTCAAACGCCTGCTCCCTGTGCAGGCGCCTTAAAGTGCGCATCTGCGCGACAATGAACAATGGCAACAACAGCAAGCGCAGCGGATTGCTGCGCACCCGCGACAGCATGCCGCCGTCGTAAGCCAGGGTTTCCAGCGTTTCAAAGCAATAGCGGAAACGGCACACCTCGAGCTTGCGGTCGCCGTTTTTCAATGTCTCTTGCCTGGCTGCGCCTCGGCAATGCGGCACAAGGACTGAAACGTCGAAATGCTCAGCCAGTTCGTAAGACAGGCTTTCAACAAACCGCGGCTCCGTGTCGCCGTCCCAGCGCGGAAACGTGGAGGCGAGTACGAGTAGCCGGGGACGCGACGATTGCATTCAGCTCTGACCGTCGTGCAGTTTCAGACTGCCATCCTCAGCGAGCAGGAATCGCGTGGGTCCGAGCGGCTTTTCACCGCCTACCGCTGGCATCACGACGTCACCACCGCCCCATGTCCCGGTGTACGCAGCGACGCGACTGGAGAAGCTGCGATCGCGCACCAGGATCAGCGGCCGCCCTCCACTCCACAGCTTGGTGCCATGCACGTGCTGGTAAAAGTTGTAGCCCATCGCAATGCCGCGCAGGAAACGCACAATGAGACTGCCGCTGTCGTCGAGAAACTTCGATGGGTTCTTTTGATCGGCGCACGCGTACCAGGTGGTCTCGTGCTGACTTTCCTTGCCTCCGGGCAATATGCGAGGCGGCGCAAGCCGGAACTGCTCCTCGCTCCCGACAACATGGATGACATGGCGCATATCAGGACTTGCTGTACGTTAGCGCCGTGATCTGTTCAGAAATCAGGCCGATCAGAAACACGATGACAGCGGCACTGAACAGCAACATGCTCATATTCGTGAAACGACCGAGCGTCGCATACGTATACGCGTACCAACCTGCGCCGGTCGCAAAGAACAGCATGCTGATGGGCAGGAAAATCTTGAGCGGTGAGTACAGCGTGGCGATCTTGAAGATGATCACCATGAACCGAACCCCGTCCCGAATCGGCCGGATATGGCTTTTGCCAATGCGCTTCGCCACCGGGATCGGCTCGAAACAGATTGGGTAGCCGGCGCGCATGAACGCCATCGTGATCGTAGTCGGATACGAAAAGCCGTTCGGCAACAGGTACAGGAACTTCTTGAACAACTTGGCGCGCACGACGCGAAAACCGGAGGTCAGGTCGGGAATGCGCCTGTTCGTCAGCCAGGAAGCGACGACATTGTAAATACCGTTGGCAGCAAGACGCCCTACGTTGGCGTGCATGTCAGAGCTGCGCGCACCGATAGCCATGTCGAAGCCCTCGTCGAGCTTTTTCAGCAAGTGCCCGAATTCCTGCGCACTGTGCTGCCCGTCACCATCCATAAACGCGATGATGCCGCCGCTCGCCGCGCGCGCACCAGCTTTCACAGCCGCGCCATTGCCGAGGCTCTCCGGGTGTTGGATGACCTTCGCACCGGCATCGCGTGCCGCGTCAGCTGTGTTGTCCGTCGAGCCGTCGTCAACGACGATGATCTCGGCCTCGGGATACTCTTTGACCGCGGCCGCAACAACGTCACCGATAGCGCCGCCTTCGTTCTTGGCGGGAATGACAATGGACAATGAGCTCATCTGGCTTCCTAGGACGTAAACATGATCATGATACCCGCCGCGACCGCTGAGCCTATGACGCCTGCCACATTTGGACCCATTGCGTGCATCAGCAGAATATTGTGCGGGTTGGACTCGAGCCCGACCTTATTGGCAACCCGCGCTGCCATCGGCACTGCCGAAACGCCCGCGGCGCCGATTAGCGGGTTAATCGGCTGACGCGACATGCGATTCATGATCTTGCCCATGATGACGCCGCTCGCCGTGCCAATCGCGAAAGCGACCATGCCGAGCACGATTATGCCGAGCGTTTCAGGGACCAGGAATTCTTCGGCGCGCAGTCTCGAACCGACCGCGAGCCCGAGGAAAATCGTGACGATGTTGATCAGCGCATTCTGCGTCGTGTCTGACAAGCGCTCGACCACGCCACACTCACGCATCAGATTGCCGAATGCCAACATACCGAGCAGTGGCGCTGCGGTCGGCAGCAGCAGGCCAACCAGCAACAACAGGAGCAACGGGAACAGCACGCGCTCCACTTTTGACACGTCACGCAGCTGCACCATCGTGATCTCGCGTTCATGCTGCGAGGTCAGCGCGCGCATGATTGGCGGCTGAATGATTGGTACGAGCGCCATGTAGGAGTATGCGGCCACCGCAATGGCGCCCAGCAGGTTGGGCGCAAGCTGGCCGGCGACGTAAATCGCGGTCGGTCCGTCCGCACCACCGATAATGCCGATGGCGGCGGCCTCCCTGAGCGAAAAGTCCATTAAGCCGAGTTCAGTCATGCCGAGCGCGCCAAGAAGCGTCGCGAATATCCCGAATTGCGCAGCCGCGCCGAGAAACAGCGTTCGAGGGTTGGCGAGTAACGGACCGAAATCGGTCATCGCGCCAACACCCATGAAAATAATCAGCGGAAACGCGCCAGACTTGATGCCAATTTCATAGGTCAGGTAGAGCAGCCCGCCCGGTTCGGCAATGCCGGCGGCCGGAATGTTGGCGAGCAGACCGCCAAAACCGATGGTCACGAGCAACAGCGGTTCGAACTTCTTGGCAATACCGAGATAAAGCAGGGCAAGGCAGACCGCCAGCATCCCAAGCTGCCCACCCGTAATCTGGTAGAGGCCCGAGCCGGTCCAGATTTGCTCGACGAGATCCATGCGCTGCTAGCCGATCGCGACCAGGGCGTCGCCAACTGCGACCTTGTCGCCTTCGGCGACGTACACATCGGTGACGGTGCCGGCTTTTGGCGCCGGGACCACTGTTTCCATCTTCATTGCTTCAACGATGAGCAACGGATCGCCTTCGTTCACCACCGTGCCCGGCGTGACATGGACCTTGAAGATATTGCCGGCCAGCGCCGCGTTGACCGGTTCGCCGTTGCCCGTTGGCGCCGGCGCCGCAGGGGCCGATTCGGCAGCTGCGGCGGGAGCGATGTTTGCGAGCTGACCGCTCTCGGCCACCTCGACCGTGAACGCCTTGCCGTTTACGCGTACCGAGTACACGCCGGCACCACCGCCGCCGGCGGCCGCGGCCGGCACTGCCGGCTCCGGCTCGTCCCAGGGGGGCGGCTCGAACGCATCCGGATCGTCCCTGTTTTCGAGGAACATCAATCCGATCTGGGGGAACAACGCGTAGGTCAGCACATCGTCGACAACATCGTCGGCGAGACGAATGCCCTTTTCACCCGCTATCCGCGTCAGCTCTTCGATCTGGTGCTCGAGTTCAGGTTCCAGCAGGTCGGCGGGACGACAGGTTATCGGCTCGGCGCCTTCGAGTACGCGTGCCTGCAACTCGACATTTACGGGTGCCGCCGTCGCGCCGTACTCGCCCTTGAGCACGCCCGACGTTTCGTTGCTGATGACCTTGTAGCGTTCGCCCTGCAGGACGTTGATCACCGCCTGCGTGCCAACAATCTGCGATGTCGGCGTGACGAGCGGAATCATGCCGAGGTCCTCACGAACACGCGGGATTTCCTCGAGCACTTCGTCGAGCTTGTCGCTGGCGCCCTGCTCTTTGAGCTGGCTCTCCAGGTTCGTAAGCATGCCGCCCGGAACCTGTGCAATAAGAATCCGTGAATCGACGCCGCGCAGCGAGCCTTCGAACTTCGCGTATTTTTTGCGGACCTCGCGGAAATAGGCCGCGATCTCGTCGATGAGATTCATGTCGAGGCCGGTGTCGCGTTCCGTCCCTTCCATGGTTGCAACCAGCGTTTCGGTCGGCGAGTGCCCATACGTCATGCTCATTGACGAGACGGCGGTGTCGACGACGTCGACGCCTGCCTCGGCGGCTTTCACGAGCGTCGGCACCGCCAGTCCAGTCGTTGCGTGGCAGTGCAAATGGACAGGCAGATCCACGGCTTCCTTGAGACGGCTGACGAGTTCGAAGGCTTCATAGGGTCGCAGCAAACCCGCCATGTCCTTGACGCAGATCGAGTGCGAGCCGAGATCCGCGAGACGCTTGCCCATGTCGACATACAGGTCGATCGTGTGTACGTCGCTGACTGTGTAGGAGATCGTGCCCTGGGCGTGCTTGCCAACCTCGATCGTGGCCTTGATGGCCGTCTCGAGATTGCGCACGTCGTTCATCGCGTCGAAGATGCGAAAAACGTCCACGCCATTGACGGCACAGCGTTCGACGAACTCACGCACGAGGTCGTCGGCATAATGCCGGTAGCCGAGGATATTCTGGCCGCGGAACAACATCTGCTGCGGCGTGTTGGGCATTGCCGCTTTGAGTTTCCGTATGCGTTCCCACGGATCTTCGCCGAGGTAGCGGATGCAGGCATCGAAGGTCGCCCCGCCCCATGATTCGATTGACCAGAAGCCAACCTGATCGAGCTTGTCGGCGATCGGCAGCATGTCCTCGATACGCATGCGCGTGGCGAACAGGCTCTGGTGTGCATCGCGTAATGCGAGTTCGGTAATCCCGAGGGGTTTCTTTTCGCTCATGGAAACTCTGGCTGAAATCTAGGAATGCTTGTTGCGATGCCGGGCGATTGCCGCGGTGATTGCAGCAACCTCTTCGTCACTGACGGTTGCCTCTGGCGCGGGCGTCAGACGACGCACGATTGCGGCCATCAGCGACATCGCGATTACGAGAGCCGTCAGAAACACGAACACGGTGCCCATGCCTACAAGCATGAGCGTCACGCCCTGGTCGATAAGAGAGGCCGGCATCGCTTTTCCGCTGAAAAATCAACGAGGATTATACTTAAAGATGCTCGTCGATAAACGCCGCGAGATGGCGCAGCGTCTCAATTCTGGTCTCTTCCCGAGTCAGCCAGTGATCCTCGCCCTTGAGTTTGACGAATTCGACATCTTTTTTCGCCTTGCGCAGCGCCTTCTCCATGACTTTGCTCTGTTCAATGTGCACCACGGTGTCCTTCTCGCCATGGATGAGCAGCACGGGCGCCGTGAATGCCTCGGCGTTAAAAACGGGGGAGATTGTCTGCAGGATCTCCTTCTCGGAAGCTTCTGCGCCGAACTGGCGCTCCCAATAGTCAATGACCCAGCTATTGCGGCCACGGGTGGACCTCGCGCGGCGTATTTGCCTGCGCAAGTCGGAGACCGGGGCGATCGCGGCGATACACTTGTACATGTCCGGCGAGAAGGCGCCGGCCGCGAGTGCCGCGTAACCGCCGTAACTGGCGCCCACCATGCAGACGCGCTCCGCATCCACGAGCCCCTTGTCAATGAGGTGCAGCACACCATCATCGAGATCCGACTGCATCCTGCCGCCCCACTCCCCCTCACCGGCCACATTATGCGCATAGCCGAACCCGGTTGAGCCTCGGAACTGGGGTTGCAGGACGACGTAGCCGCGAGCGGCGAAATACTGCGCCATCCAGTCGAAGCCATAGCGATCATGCGACTCGGGTCCGCCGTGCGGCATGACGATTAGCGGGGCGTTGCCATTTTCTCGCACATCAGCGCGCGCTGTGACGAGCGCTGGAATGGGCCACGCGTCACGTGCTTCGTACTCGATGATCTCGACCGGCGCGACGTGCTCGCGCGCGATATCCTCGCGGAAGCGACCTATCACCACGGGTTGCGCAACGTCTTTCTCGAACATCAGGTAGGCACCCGAACTCCAACCGCCCTGGATCGCGAATACCAGTCGTCTGAAGTCATCACTCCAGCTCACCAGTTCCGACGCCAGGTCCGGTAAGCGGCGCTGCAAGTCCGCGACACGCTCATTGAGTTCTGCGTCGAAAAACTGGTAGCTCGGTTTGAACCCCGCGTACTCGACGCCGTACACGACGCGGCTGGCATCGGTGATGACGTTGCGAATGTCAGCACCTTCTCTGGCAAGAACGGGCCCATCGATCGATCCGTCTTCGAGACTCATCAGGTAATAGACGACACCGCCTGCAGCCTGGGAATTGGACAGCAGCACGAGCGCGTCGCGTGCCGGCGTCAGTCCGACCACCCCGTAGGCGGGCATCGCGCCTTCTCTTTCGTAGAGCAGCTTTTCGTTCCGACCTCGTTCGGAAACGGTCCAGATGCTGTGGACGTTCGCCTTGTCGTTGAAATCCTCGCGCACGAGTGGTTTGTTGTTGGCGTCGAGGAACCAGTCGATCGTGTGTTGGTTTCCCTTGGCGATGAGCTTGTCGCGGCCCCTGTCGAGCCGGACCGCGTAAATGCCCCCGGTGGGCTGCGACGCTCGAGTGCCCGTGAAAGCCGGCATGAAGACGGTTTTATTCGCCGGATCGCGGCCGATGATGCGGCCGAGACCGCCCTGGAAGGGGTACAAGTCCGGCGCTCTCTTGAGCAATACGCGAATATCTCTCGTCGCAACATCGAATGAGTAGGCCTGGCTGTAGTCGAAGGCATTTCGGACAGACCACGTCCGCACGGTATCGCTGACCACGAGAACGAGCTGATCTTCGCTGATCCAGCGCAGCCAGCGAGGGTTGACCTCGGCCGCGTCCAGCCCGGTCACGAACTCCATGCTCTCCAGGTCAATAACCATGACAAGGTCACGGCCGTCCCTCATTACACGACTCGCCGCGCGCGTACCGTCAGGCGACAGCTCGAGTATGTCCATCATTGGCAGGCGGCCATACGCTTCGAGCGGCGGCAATTCGGACGCGAACGAGAGCGATGGGAAGGACAGAAGCAGGACTGCCAGTAGTGAGCGCATGGGCTTCCTCTGAGCCAGGTTGATTAACTGACGTCAGAGAGTCTCAGAAAACCGAGGGTGCTGCCAGGCAATGTGACTCTTGGCCTCTAAAGCCCGATGAAGCTAATCGCAACGGCGCACAGCGCGATCGAGGCACCGGCAACCGCGTGCGCATAGCGTCCTGTTGTCGGCAGTTTCAGTTTCTCAAGGCCGAGAGTCGTCGCCGCGACGCACGCGATCATGGTCAGCAAAGTGACCAGCCCGAATACCGCAGCAACGGACAGCACCAGCAATCCACTTTGCTGCGCCGCCGGATACATGAATAACGGAATCAATGCCTCGCACGGGCCAAGCAGGAAGATGATGAACAGGGCCCACGGCGTTATGGAGCTGGCGGCCTCTTTTTCATGAACATGCGTGTGATCGAAATGATGATCGTGCTCGTGGTTATGCACGACGTCGCCATGCGTATGGATGTGCGAGTGCCGGTAGTCGCGCCCTGCCTTGCGTAATCCCCACGCGAAGTACATGAGACCAAAAGCCAGCATCGCGTAGGCCGCAAGGTTTCCCCTGCTCGTCTCTATCGCGACCAGCGACGTGAGCTTCGCACCGAGAACGATGCCGATAGTTCCGATAACGATGGAGCTCAGTACATGACCGATGCCGCAGAGCGTCGTCACGCGCAGCGTTCTTGCCAGCGACCAACCGCGCGCCTTGCCCATCGCGGTGAAGACGAGGTAGTGGTCCGGCCCCAGGATGGTATGCAGGAACGCGATTGCCGCGGCCGTCGTAATCAGGACCTGGGCCTCGTTCACGGCGCCACCTCCCGCGAGCCAACCGTCATGCATGATTTTGTGTGGTCAATCACTGCTTCATTCTATTTTTTGTCGTTACATCAACACCATAGGTCTTATCCCGTATGGTGTCTCCCCCTGGCGAGACGCGTCTGGCAGAATAGGTGCATGATTTTGCGACGACTTTTCACTGCATTCACCGTGATCATGGCGGCCACGCTGGCCTCGGGCTGCGCGACCGAGCCGGCGAGCCGGGTCGTCCAGTCTGCGCAATCCAGCGAGTGCGTCGTGCTGTTGCATGGCCTGAATCGCAGCTGGCGCGCAATGCAGCCGATGGCGCGCGCGTTGCAGGACGACGGCTACACGACCGTCAATGTCGACTATCCTTCACAGCTCGGAACGATCCAGGAACTGGCACCTATGGCGGTCGGACTTGGACTCGAGCAGTGCCGCTCAGCCGGCGCCAGCAAAGTGCACTTCGTCACGCACTCGATGGGCGGCATCCTGCTGCGCTACGCGAACGAACAGGCACCGATCAAGGAACTCGGACGCGTCGTCATGCTTGGACCGCCCAACCAGGGAAGCGAGCTCATCGATCGCACGCGTACCTGGCCCGGATTTGCAGCCCTCAGCGGGCCCGCGGGCATGCAACTTGGCACGTCACCCGAGAGCATCCCGTCACAGCTGGGCCCGGTCGATTTCGAACTCGGCGTCATCGCCGGCACGAATACGATCAACGTACTCGCCTCGGCGATGCTGCCGGACCTGGATGACGGCAAGGTAACCGTCAAACGGACCATGGTCGACGGGATGCAGGACCACCTCGTTGTCGAGGACTCCCATCGCTACATCGTGCGCAGCGCGGCGGTGCTGCGCAATACGCGTTCATTCCTGCGGACGGGCAGTTTCGTCGACCTCGACCGCTAGCCGCGCTTCCAGATCCTCAATCCGTCGCTGCTGTTCCTGCACGACCTTGGTCAGGGCAGCAACGAGGTCCATCGTGCTTAGCGATTGTCCGTCGCTGCTTGCCAGTTCGGCTGGGACGTCTTCGGCGATGAACCCGACGTAGTCTTCACCTTGCTCGACTCGGTACGTGAACGTCACGGGCTCGAGCGCCATCACCGCGGCCAGCGCATCGTCGCTCGTCAGCATGGCGATATTCTCCTTGCTCTCGCGTGAGGAGCGATTTGTCCATACCCCACCCGCGGTCACATAGGCGCCACTGGCCATTTCAAGGGGGTGCGACGGGCGAGACACGCCGAAACCGACGTTGCCGTCTCGGTCTATTGTGATGCGATCGATCGACCCTGCACCTATCGTCAACGTGCTCGCACGATTGTGCATGACATACCCCGTCTCTCCGGAAGACTGCGTGATCATCAGCCCCGCAACGTTGCTGTTCTGGTCGTGAATGCGAATGCTGCCGTTAACCTCCAGCCTTTGTTCTGGCGCGCTGGTGCCGATGCCCACACGATTGCCGTCGTCGAAGAGCTGCGAATTGCCTAGCTCTCCTTCCTTGCGGAGCTTTACGACGTAGTCGCGGTCGGCTTTTATCTCCAGGGATGTCGCAGCGGGTGGTGCGGGCGGCGCCTCCTGCGGTTCTGCGAACTCAGCCTCAACAACCGGTTCCAACTCGGGAACGGGTTGCGGCTCTGGCACGGGTTCGGGTTCCGGCGCCGGCGATACCTCCTCGACGACATCCTCGACGGCTTCGACTACCGATTCGATGACCGCCTCTTCGACAACGTCCGCTGCGGCTTCTTCGACAACTTCCTCGACAACCTCCTCGGCTGCAACGTCGACCGTAGCCGCTTCCGGTACCGAATCGGACTCGACCTTCGACCAGTCAGCACTGACGAAGCCAGTCGCGCCGCCTTCGAGCTGAACCTCGTGCCAGCCATCAACGCTGCCGACATGCGGCAGCGACGTGCCCTTGGCGAGTTTGCCGACGACATCGGAGCTTGTATCGGGGTCCAGCCGAATATTCACGCTGTCCTCGACCCGGTCGGCCGGCACAACAACATCAGCGAGTCCCGACAACGGGATTAACAGGCCCAGTACCAGTAGTGCACGCTTCATAGTCCCTCCCTCCTTGCGACAAGACGCAGTCTGCGATCGAGTCTATCACTCCCGGTCCGACGCCTATTTGCGCCAGAACTTGGTGCGATGGCGCGCTCGTCACATGGCTGACGGGAAGTGAAGGCAATCCTGTATTCACTCAAGCCTGCCGTGATGGACACGGCTGGTAGCTGAAGCAATCCAGGGACTAGCCCGGCGCGTCTTCCAGACCCTGGGCAATCCACATCTTGACGAGCGGATGATAGGTTTCCTTCGCCCGCTCGTACATTTCGCGGGCCAGATCCAGATCCTCGCCATTTGAGGCCAGCGCCCGATAGACCGGAGCGATCAGGCGTCCGCGGCCAAAGCGGCTCAGGTGTGCCTCGAGCTGCGGATACGCGGGCGTATAGCGGCGCGTAGCGACCTGAATAAACCAGGTGCGCGCAATCTCGGCATTTCTTGTCTCGCTGAATGAATGCACAGCATCGAGATCGGCCAGCTTTTCATGCACGAGGTCATCCGGAAGGCTGTTAATGAAGTGGATGGCGGCCTGGGCGCTCCACACGTCAATCGGAATATCCGCTGTCGCCACTGCACCCGACGCCCAGTCGGCGGCCATGCCGGCCGCGGCTTCGAGCGTCGCGGATGCCGGGACCCTCGCATCGGCGGGAAGGCCGGGTTCGTAGAGCCACGCTTCGACCTGCGCACGTGTCAACGGCGCGCCCTCCACGCTCATCAATTCCTGTTCGAGATGAGCAAGGAACATCTCCGTCGTGATGGTCTGCCAGGCATAGGTTTCGAAATAGCCGTTGAGGAACGCGTCAAACGCCTCGCGCCCGAAAGCTGCCTCGAGATTCTCCAGGAATAGCTGGCCTTTGTGGTAGTGAACCGTGCCCTGGGAATCTTCGCCGTCTTCAGGCGTCATCCGCGGCGCCAGCGCCTGCATTTCCTCGGGCACCTGCTCGAAACTGTCAAGCAGTTCACGATAGCCGATCACGCGCTCTTCGTTAGCACGGTCGACATCGTAGATGACTTCCATCAGCCGGGATTCGAGATAGCTCGTCACCCCTTCGTTGAGCCAGATGTCCCGCCACGTTCGGTTGGTAACGAGATTGCCGGACCACGAATGCGCGAGTTCGTGCGCGACGACGGCAACCAGACTGCGATCTCCGGCAAGCAGGCTCGGTGTCAGGAAGGACAGCCGAGGGTTTTCCATACCGCCGAACGGAAAGCTCGGTGGCAGAACCAGCAGGTCGTAGCGACCCCATTGGTACGGCCCGAACATCGACTCGGCCGTCTCCAGCATGGCCTGCGTGTCAGCGAATTCGTAGACCGAGGCATCGAGCAGCTCGGGCTCCGTGTAGATGCCCGTGTCCTTGCCCAACGGGGCAAAGTAGAAATTGCCGACCGCGATGGCAAGCAGGTAGGACGGAATCGGTTGCGGCATTTCAAAGCGGTACTCACCAGTCCGTGCGGCCAGCGGGTCGTTATCGGCACTCATTACCGCGAGCAGGTTTCTGGGCGTGCGGATCGTTGCCTCGTAGGTGATACGCAGCGCCGGCGTGTCCTGCAAGGGCACCCAGCTGCGCGCATGAATCGACTGTGACTGCGAATACACCATAGGCTGTTTGCCACCGGCGGTCAGATTGGGCGGCAGCCACTGCAGCGCCGTAGAGGCCGGGCTTGTCGAGTATTCGAGTACCAGGTCAAACCGCTCCCCGGAATCCGGCGGTAACGTTACGCTTAGCGGCGTCCCGAGGAGTTCATCGCTTTCGCCAAGGTAGTACTCGGCAGCTACCGACGACCCGTCAGTGACAACTGCAGCGCTGACAATCTCGAGGTCTCGCGTGTCAAGAATGATGTTTTCTGCAGCTGGATCGAGCCGCTTCATTGTCAGCGTCGCGTTGCCGCGGAACACCTGCGCGTCGAAATCGATATCGAGGTCCAGTTCCACGTGTTCCGTGACGAACTGTTCCGTATTGGCAAACGTGTAGTAGTCACGCGCTGGATCGTAGTCGTCGACCTCGGGCGCATCTCTCGAGCAGGCGGAAACAGACAGAATCGCAAGGGCGAAATACAAGATCTTTCGGGTCATCTCGGTCTCGATGGGGGTCCGCGGAGCCGGGATTCTAATACAAGGGGCGCGGGAATGCCGAGGTGCGTGTAGACTCGCCGCATGCGCGCATTGGTATGCAAAAAATATGGACCGCCGGAGAGCCACGCCATCGTCGATTGGGACGATCCGGAGCCCGGCGACTATGACATTGCCTTCGACGTCAAGGCGGCGGCACTGAACTTTGCCGACATCCTCTCGATGGCCGGCCAGTACCAGGTTAAGCCCCCCCTGCCCTTCATCGCGGGCAATGAAGCCGCCGGGATCGTCACTGCCGTTGGCAGGAACGTCACCCGGTTCAAGCCAGGCGATCGCGTTATTGGCGCGCTGCGCGGCGGCGGCTTCGCTGAGAAATCGATCGTCCCTGAGGTTGCCGCACTTGCCGCCCCTGCTGAACTCGGTTTTGAGCAGGCCGCGGCTTACTCCGTCGCCTACGGCACGGGTTACCACGCGTTAAAGCAAAACGCCCGGCTCCAGGACGGCGAAACCGTCCTCGTGCTCGGCGCCGCTGGCGGCGTGGGCTATGCCGCGGTCGAACTGGCGAAAGCCATGGGCGCGACCGTCATCGCCGCGGCGAGCAGCCAGGAGAAACTGGATTTCGTGGCACACGCCGGCGCGGACGAGTTCATTGACTACTCGAACCAACCTCTCAAGGAAACGGTCAAATCACTGACCGACGGTCGGGGTGTAGATGTCGTTTACGACCCGGTCGGTGGCGACCTCGCTGAGCAGGCGCTGCGCGCGACGGCCTGGCACGGGCGCTTTATCGTGGTCGGTTTCGCGAGCGGCACCATCCCGAAGTTCCCGGCCAACCTCGCATTGCTTAAGGAAGCGAGCATCACCGGTACGTGGTTCGGCACCTGGGCCGAACGCCATCCGGAGGAAATGCGCGCGAATTTCGAGGAACTCGCGAGCATGATCGCGGCGGGCACGATTCGTCCGCGCGAGCCGACAACGTTTGCGTTTGACGACTGCGCCGAGGCGTTTCGGGTCATTACTGAACGACGCGTACTTGGCAAGGTCGCACTGCAGATGGCGTGATGCACAAGCGGTCAATTTGGGTTGCCGCGCTCCTGTTGCTGTTCGCCAGCACCCTCGTGCTTGGCCATCCCGAGGACGAGCTGTGTGTGCCGGGCGAGGATGGCATGGATCCCGAACTGTGTGCGCTGCTCGCGGAGATGAACAGCGCCGAAGGCGCTTACAACCAGACCGGAAGCTCTCCGCTACTCGATGAGTTCGGTGAACGCCGCGGCTTTTTCGAGACCGCGGGGCTCTATATCACGATCGGGATTGGCCACATTCTGCCGGACGGTGCCGACCACATCCTCTTTGTTCTTGCCATCTTCCTGGCGTCGACGCGGATCGCAGCGCTCGTCTGGCAAATCTCGGCGTTTACAGTTGCACACACCGCGACGCTCGGACTCGCCGCAGCCGGTTTCATAACGCCCTCCGCCGCTGTCGTCGAACCATTAATTGCGTTCACGATTGCGTTCGTCGCGATCGAGAACCTTGTATTCAAGGACATGACGAAGTGGCGGCCGCCGGTCGTGTTCAGCTTCGGGCTGATACATGGCCTTGGCTTCGCGGGCTTCTTCGGCGAACTCGGCCTGCCTCCGAACCAGTTCTGGAGTGCCCTGATCGGATTCAATATCGGTGTGGAAATCGGGCAGCTTTCCGTTGTGCTGGTCGCCGCATTGCTCGGCGTCTGGATTCGGCGCCGGCTGGCCGACCCGGACGGCACGATGCGGTATCGCCAGTTCGTCGCCATGCCCGCCTCACTGGTAATTGGCCTGACGGGGCTTTGGTGGGGCATCACCCGACTGATCGCATGAAGAAAGGGCGCCCGCGAAGCGGACGCCCCTTGTACTGCTGAAGTGGTTGACTAGTTGCCGCCCGCTTCTTCTACGGCAAATCCACGGCCCTCGAGCAGCGGCTCGATGCTCGGATCCTGGCCGCGGAATTTGCGATACAGCTCGTCCGCTTCCTGCAGGCCGCCTGCCTCATAGACCCACTTCTTCAGGCGCGCGGCGATTTCCGGATCCCAGATATCCTCGGCCTGCTTGAATGCAGCAAAGCCGTCGGCATCGAGAATCTCGGACCACAGGTACGCGTAGTACCCCGCTGAGTAACCGCCAGCAAAGATGTGGCTGAAGTACTGCGAACGGTAGCGTGGTTCAATCTCGGGAATCAGGCCGTAACCCTCAAGCACCTGCTTTTCGAACGCACGTGCATCCGTGATCTTCGCGGCTTCCTCGGAGCTCAGCATATGCCAGTTAAGGTCCAGCAATGAGGCAGCGATGTACTCCGTTGTCGCGAACCCCTGATTGTGGTTGCCGGCAGCCAGCATGCGCTCGACCAGGTCATCAGGAATGACCTCGCCGGTCTCATGATGCCGCGCGTACATTTCCAGCATCTCTGGCTCCGAGACCCAGTGTTCCAGAATCTGCGCGGGGAACTCGGTGTAGTCGCGAGGCCCGTCTACGCCTGAGAACATCGGGTAGTCGATCTGCGTCATGATGCCGTGCAGCCCGTGGCCGAACTCGTGGAACAGCGTTTCAACGTCGCCGAAGCGCATCAGCGTTGGCTCACCCTCCGGCGGCGTCGGCAGGTTCAGGTTGTTCGTCACGAGCGGGCGAATGCTATTGCCGCCGATATTCGACGTGCCCCGGTAGGAACTCATCCATGCGCCGCCGCGCTTGGAGTCGCGAGCATACATATCGGTCATGAACAGGCCGAGATGGTCACCATCAGCGTCTTTAACGTCAAATGACACGACAACCGGGTTCCAGCCCTCGACGTCGACTTCCTCAAACGTCACACCAAACAGCCGCGTCGCCATTTCGAACATACCGGCACGCACGTTCACGAGATCGAAGTAAGGCTTGGTCTCGTTCTCGTCGACATCGAACTTGGCCTTGCGGACCTTCTCGGAGTAATGCCACCAGTCGTGCGCGGCGAAGGTAAACTCGTCGCCGATCATGTCCTGCATGTCGGCACGTTCTTCCTTTGCCGTCTCAAGCCCCGGGCGCCATACGCGCAGCAGGAAGTCCTCGGCGCCCTGCGGCGTCTTCGCCATGTTGTACTCGAGGATGTAGTGCGCATGTGACTCGTAGCCCATCAGCTCAGCACGCTTGGCGCGCAGCTGGGCGATCTCGATTGCGAGCGGTCCATTATCGCGCTCGCCGGCAGACGCGCGCAGCCGATAGCCGTTAAACAGCTTCTCGCGCAGCTTCCGGTTTTCCGATTGCGTCATGAACGACTCGTAAGAAGAGCGGTTCAGGCCGACAACCCAGGCTTCCTTCTCTTCGTCCCAGATAGCGCCCTTGAAGTCGTCGCTCAGTCCAGCGATTTCCTCATCAGTCTTCAGCTCCAGCGTGAATCCCTTGGTCTCGAGCAGCAGGTTCTGGGCAAACTTTGTCGTCAGGCCCGAAATCTTGGCATTGATTTCGGCGATCTGTTCTTTGACGTCCGTCGGCAGCGCCGCGCCTGCGCGCACGAACGAGCGATGGCGCAATTCGAGCAGGCGCGCATCCTGCTCATCGAGGTCGAGGCTATCGCGCTGCTCGTAAACTGTCTTGATGCGCTGCCAGAGCGCATCGTTCATGACGATCGCATCATATTCACGCGTCAGCATCGGCCAGATTTCGGTCTCGAGTGCCCGCAGTGTGTCATTGGTTTCAGTACCTGTGATGTTGCCGAACGTGTAGCTCGACTTGTCCAGAAGGTCACCCGCCAGCTCGAGCGCCACGATCGTGTTCTCGAAGGTCGGTGCCTCGGCATTGTCTGCGATTGCGGCGATATCGTCTCGCAGCTCGAGAACGCCCTTCTTGATGGCAGGCATGTAATGGTCGTCTGCGATGACCGCGAAAGGAGGCACGCCATAGGGCGTGTCCCAGCTCTCGAGGAACGGATTGCCCTCGAGCTCGGCATCGGTCACGGCAATCTCGTCGGTAGCCTCGTCAGCAGCGTCCGTCGCCGTCTCGCCCTGGTCCGCGCCGCCACAGGCGCCCAGCATCATTGCGACCAGCCATAAACTAATCAACCTACTGAATTTCATAATGATTTTCCTAACATTTTCCTTGATTTTCGCTTCCCGAGAGGCCGTTCCGGTCTCGACAAGGGCGGCTATTGTACAGGGTCTGCGCGAGCGAAGCCGCTTCCCTGACCGTTCTCGGTAAGCGCGTATGTATAAAGAGTCTGATTCCGGTATAAAAGGTTCACAACAATAATTGCCTGGCCGCGCTCGCCCGGCCAGAAACACGCAGGGATCAGGCATGTCATCACAATCGGCTCGGCCGCTTAACCCGGTTCCGGAGGAGTTCGCCGGCAACTCATTGTCACGGGGCCTCAAGCGAGCGTTCCATGCTACCCGTCCGAAGTTTTTCCCTGCATCCGTACTGCCCGTAGTGGTCGGCACAGCATGGGGCGCACTGGCGTCGGGCACCTTCAGCGTTTACGTGTTCCTGCTCGCACTTATCGCCACGGTCTGCGTCCACGCCGCAAGCAACGTGCTCAACGACGTCGGTGACGAATCAATTGGCACCGACGCCCGCAATGAACAGCGCATCTACCCGTACACGGGCGGCTCGCGGTTCATCCAGACCGGCATCCTGTCGCAAGCCAGCATGGCCCGACTTGGCACATCACTGCTTGTCATTGCAGCGATCGCCGGACTGCTGCTATTCCTCGAGCGCGGCCCGATGGTCATTACGTTTGGCATCATCGGTATCCTGCTTGGCGTGCTGTATTCGCTCGGCCCCGTCAAGCTCAGCACGCTGGGTCTCGGTGAAACCGCGGTTGCGATCGCTTTCGGGGTACTGCCGGTCACAGGCGCCGCGTGGTTGCAGGGCGCAGCGATCGATGCGCAACTGATCGTCTTCTCCTTGCCGGTCAGCCTCTGGGTCGCGGCCATCCTGCTGATCAACGAAGTACCGGACATCGAGGCCGACGGCGCTACCGGCAAGCACACCCTCCCGGTGCGCCTCGGGATTGGCGCAACGGCAAACCTCTATTTCCTGCTGCACATCGCCGCCGCAGCCGCGATCGGGTGGCTCACCTACCAGGGCGCGCTCCCGCTTCTGGCACCTCTCGTGCCGCTTGGCCTGCTGCTGCTGGGCTGGAAGTCGGCGAGCGGCATTCGCGGTGGCATGGAGAACCGCGAGGCGATGACGAAAGCCATAGAGGGCACGCTCGGGATTCATACGATCGGCTGCATCTGGATCGCCGGGTGCGCTCTGTTTGCACTTTGGTTCTAAGTAACGACGAAGTTTATGCACATCAAAATCAAGAAAGGTCTGAACGTCCCCCTGGACGGCTCGCCTGAGCAGAGAATCTCCGCCGGCCCCGAGGTGACCTCTGTCGCCCTGCTGGGTCCGGATACTCACGACCTGAAGCCGCGCATGTTGGTTCGCGAGGGTGATCGCGTTCAGCTCGGTCAGCCGCTTTACAACGACAAGGCCAACCCGGGCATCAACTTCACGTCCCCGGGCAGCGGTGTCGTGGCACACATCAACCGTGGCGAGCGACGCATACTGCAGTCGGTGGTCATTGATCTCGACGGTGACGACGCTGTGCAATTCCCGCACGTATCGCCCGGCGAGCTCGCCGACCTCGATTCCGACACGATTCGCGAGACCATGCTTGCGTCAGGCCTTTGGACGGCATTCCGAACGCGGCCTTTCAGCAAGATACCGGCGGCCGATTCTTCGCCACGAGCGATCTTCGTGACGGCGATCGACACGAACCCGCTGGCTCCCGATCCAGGGGTTGTCATTAACGAGGATCCGGATTCGTTCAGATTGGGCCTGCGACTGGTGAAGAAGCTGGTGCATGGGCCTGTCTACATCTGCACCGCGGACAATGCGAATATCGAGTGCCCCAACGACCTGCCGTTCCGCCATGCGGTCTTTCAGGGCCCGCACCCCGCGGGACTGCCCGGCACGCACATTCATTTCCTCGAACCTGTGAGCGAATCGAAGGTTGTCTGGCATATTGGTTACCAGGACGTTATGGCGATGGCACGCCTTTTCACAACCGGGCGGTTGCCGGTCGAGCGGGTTGTCGCGATTGGCGGTCCAATGATAGAAACACCGCGCCTCGTCAGTACACGACTTGGCGCCAACACGAGCGAGCTCATCAGCGGCTCACTGCGGCCAGGTGACGTTCGCGTCATCTCCGGGTCGGCGCTGAGCGGCTATCGCGCTGCCGGCTGGGCAACCTACCTGGGTCGCTATCACCAGCAGGTTTCGGTCCTCCAGGAAGGCACCCCTCGGGAGTTCCTGTCGTTTATGCGGCCTGGTTTTGGCAAGTTTTCGTCCGCGCGCGCGTTCGTCGGCAAGCTGTTCGGCAAAGACTATCGCTTCACTACATCGCAGAACGGCAGTCCCCGCGCCATGGTCTCGATCGGCAGCTTCGAGCAGGTCATGCCACTGGACATACTGCCGACGCCTTTGCTCAAAGCACTGCTCGTCCGCGACACGGACGGCGCTCGCGACCTTGGCTGCCTCGAGCTGGATGAGGAAGATCTCGCGTTGTGCTCATTCGTTTGCAACGGCAAATACGAATACGGCCCGCACCTGCGGCAGAATCTTCATGAGATCGAGGTGAACGGCTGATGAAACCGCTACGCTCTTTCCTCGACAAGGTCGAACCGCTGTTCACGCCAGGCGGACGCTTCGAAAAACTGTACGCACTCTTCGAGGCCGTCGACACGTTCTTCTATTCGCCGGCAGACCTCGCACGTGGTTCGCCGCACGTCCGTGACGCACTGGACCTGAAACGCGTCATGATCATTGTCGTCATCGCGGGAATACCCGTTGCACTGATGGGCATGTGGAATACGGGCTACCAGGCGAACATGGCCCTGCAGTCGCTCGGAATCGCCGGCATCGAAGGCTGGCGCGGCGCGCTACTGCCGCTGCTCGGAGCCGGTTACGACCCGCAGAACATCTGGGATTGCCTGCTCCATGGTGCGCTGTACTTCATTCCGATCTATATCGTGACCATGGTTGTTGGCCTGTCCTGGGAGATCCTGTTTGCCGGCATTCGCAATCATGAGGTCAATGAGGGCTTCTTCGTCACGGGCTGGCTGTTTGCCCTGATCGTCCCGGCCACGATCCCTCTCTGGCAAGTGGCGGTCGGCATCACCTTCGGCGTCATCATCGCCAAAGAGGTGTTTGGGGGTACCGGCAAAAACTTCCTTAACGTCGCGCTGGTCGCACGCGCGTTTCTCTATTTCGCCTACCCGGCGCAGATTTCGGGCGACGCTGTCTGGACGCCCGTCGACGGCTTTACCGGCGCCACCGCGCTGGGCGTCAGCGCCATCGAAGGCATGCAGGGCATTGCCAACATGGGACTAACCTGGACCCAGGCGTTCATCGGCCAGATGCAGGGTTCGATTGGCGAGACGTCGGCTGCGGCCTGCCTGATTGGCGGCGCGTTCCTGGTTTACACGGGCATCGCGTCATGGCGCATCATTGTCGCCGTGTTCGCCGGCCTGATCATTCCTACGTTGATCTTTGGCAGCGCAGACAGCAGCAACCTGATGCTGTCGATGCCGTGGCACTGGCACGTCGTCGTCGGCGGCTTCGCATTCGGCGCCGTCTTCATGGCAACCGACCCGGTCAGCGCCGCGCAGACCGATGTCGGCAAATGGGTATTCGGCCTGTTGATCGGTTTCATGACGTGGTTGATCCGCGTCATCAACCCGGCGTTCCCGGAGGGCATCATGCTCGCGATACTGTTTGCCAACGTGTTCGCACCGGTGATCGATCACTTCGTCGTGCGAGCCAACGTAAAACGGAGGCTGAAACGCAATGGCTAAAGAATTTGATCGCGACAGCATCTCCAATACGCTGATCGTCGCCATCGGCCTGAGCCTCGTCTGCTCGATAATCGTTTCGAGCGCCGCCATCGTGCTGAAACCGGTTCAGCAAAAGAACGAAGAGCTGTTTCGGCAACAGATCATCCTCGAAGTCGCCGGCCTCATGGAGCCGGATGCAGACGTGACTGTCCTGTTCGAGGCGATCGAGGAACGCGTCGTCGACCTCGAGTCAGGCGACTACGTCGAAGGCGTCGATACGGACGAGATGGTGACCATTCCAGATGATCTGGACCTCGCCAGCATCGGCGAGCGAGCGCGCTATATTCCGGTCTATCACGTCATGAAGGACGGCGAGATCGAGCAGCTCATCCTGCCGGTCTATGGCAAGGGTCTCTGGTCGACCATGTACGGCTATCTTTCTGTTGCGCCCGACGGCAATTCAACGCGCGGCCTGCAGTTCTACGCACACGGTGAAACGCCCGGTCTCGGCGACCAGATGGACAAGGAAGACTGGCGCGCACAGTGGGACAGCAAGGAACTCTACGGCGACAGTGATCAGCCGCAGGTCCGAGTCATCAAAGGTCTCGTGCCGGACGGCATTGAAGGCGGCGAACACATGATTGACGGTATGTCCGGCGCCACGCTTACTGGCAACGGCATCACCGGGCTCCTGCAGTACTGGACCGGTTCGCACGGCTTCGGCCCCTACCTGAACAACTTTCGTGAGAGCAGCTAACGATGAGTGAAACCCGTAAAGTCCTGATCGACCCGCTTGTCGACAACAACCCGGTTACGCTGCAAATGCTCGGTATCTGTTCGGCGCTCGCCGTTACCACCTCGTTGCTTCCCGCATTGCTCATGTGTCTCGCACTGACAAGCGTCGCGGCACTGGCCGGTGCTGCGATCAGCGCGCTGCGGCATCGCATCCCGAACAACATTCGCATCATCGTGCACATGACGATCATTGCGTCACTGGTGATACTCGTCGACCAGCTGCTCAAGGCCTACGCCTTCGAGACGAGCAAACAGCTCTCCGTATTCGTTGGCCTGATCATCACGAATTGCATCGTGCTCGGGCGCGCCGAAGCGTTTGCTATGAAGAATGGCGTCGTCCTGAGTTTCATCGACGGACTGGGCAACGGCCTCGGCTACAGCGTCATCCTGATCGCGGTTGCCACGCTGCGCGAACTGTTCGGCGCGGGCACCCTGCTCGGTTACCCCGTACTCGAAACCGTCTCCAACGGCGGCTGGTACGAACCGAACGGCCTCATGCTCTTGCCGCCAAGCGCGTTTTTCATTATCGGACTGCTGATCTGGGGCATCCGCACCTGGCGCAAACAGCAGGTCGAGAAGCCCGAATACCAGATTCACGCCGTGCACCGGACGGAGGTCTTTTAAATGGAAGCCTATGTCAGCCTCTTCATCCAGGCCGCCTTCGTCGAGAATCTCGCACTCGCCTTCTTCCTTGGCATGTGCACGTTCCTGGCCGTGTCAAAGCGCGTGGAAACGGCGATCGGCCTTGGCCTCGCCGTGATCGCGATCCAGGTCATCACGGTTCCCGTCAACTACCTGATCTACACCTATCTGCTGGCCGACGGCGCGCTCGCCTGGGCCGGCATGCCGAATATCGACCTGAGTTTCCTTGGTCTCGTGTCCTACATCGGCGTCATCGCCGCGCTCGTGCAGATCCTCGAGATGACGCTCGACAAGTTCTTCCCGAAACTCTACAACGCCCTTGGCATTTTCCTGCCTCTGATCACGGTGAACTGCGCGATCCTCGGCGGCACGTTGTTCATGGTCGAGCGCCAGTACGACTTCGCGGAATCCGTCGTCTTTGGCGTCGGTAGCGGCTCAGGCTGGGCCATTGCGCTGATCGCGCTGGCCGGAATCCGCGAGAAACTCAAGTATTCCGACGTCCCTGACGGACTGCAGGGTCTCGGCATCGCATTCATCATTGTCGGCCTCATGTCGCTTAGCTTCATGGGCTTCTCGGGTATCTAACGTGAACGCCGAATCAACTGTCATTCAGGAAGTGCTGCTGGGCGTTGGCCTGTTTACGGCAATCGTCCTATTGCTGGTCTTCGTCATTCTCATGGCCCGCTCGAGGCTGGTTTCGACGGGTAGCGTCAAGGTGATCGTCAACGACGAACGCGAAATCGCGATCCCTGTCGGCAGCAAGTTGCTGCAGGGCCTGGCGGATGCCGAGCTGTTCGTTCCCTCTGCCTGCGGTGGCGGCGGCACCTGTGCCCAATGCCGGGTGCGTGTGCTGTCCGGCGGCGGCGCAATCCTGCCGACCGAGACATCGGTCATCAACAAGCGGGATGCGGCCGATCACTATCGCCTGGCGTGCCAGGTGGCCGTCAAGCAGGACATGACGGTACAGGTCGCTGACGAAGTCTTTGGCGTCAAACGCTACGAGACCACGGTCGTTTCCAATCGGAATGTGGCCAGTTTCATCAAGGAACTGGTTGTCGCACTGCCCGAGGGCGAGGAACTCGATTTCCGCGCCGGTGGCTATATCCAGATCGAGTGCCCGCCACACGATCTCAAGTACTCGGACTTCGACATCGACGAGGAATTCCGCGACGAGTGGGACAAGTACGACCTTTGGCGCTACGAGTCGCACGTCAAGAGCAATGAGATGCGTGCCTACTCAATGGCGAGCTATCCGGACGAACGCACCGTGATCAAGCTCAATGTTCGCATTGCGACGCCGCCCCCTGGAGCCGATGCCTCGGTGCCACCGGGCATCATGTCATCGTACATCTTCAACCTGAAACCCGGCGACAAAGCGATCATTTCGGGACCGTTCGGCGAGTTCTTCGCCAAGGACACTGACAACGAGATGGTGTTCATCGGCGGCGGCGCCGGCATGGCACCGATGCGCTCGCATATCTTCGACCAGCTCAAGCGCAAACACAGCAACCGCAAGATGTCGTTCTGGTACGGCGCGCGCAGCCTGCGCGAGATGTTCTACGCGGAAGAATTCGACGAGCTTGCCGCGAACAACGATAACTTCGAGTGGCACCTTGCGCTTTCGGAGCCGCAACCCGAAGACAACTGGGCCGGCCTGAAGGGCTTTATCCACCAGGTGCTGTACGACGAGTACCTGAGACAGCACGAAGCGCCCGAAGACTGTGAGTACTACATTTGCGGGCCACCGATGATGAATACGGCGGTCATCAAGATGCTCGAGAGTCTTGGCGTCCAGAAAGAGAATATCCTGCTCGACGACTTCGGCGGCTAGTTTGTGATGCGCCGCGCTCTGGGTCTGTTCTGTGCACTGATGCTTGCCGCGTGCGGCAGCGACCGCCTGCCGCAGCTGGAACTCACGGGCACTGCGCTGGGAACCACGTTCAAGGTTGCGATCGTTGACGCGCCGGAAGGACTCGACACAGACGCGCTCGAGGCCAATGTAGTTGCCACCCTCGCCACTGTTGACGGTCTTGCGTCTACCTGGCGCGATGATTCCGAGCTCTCGACGCTGAACGCGAATCCGTCCAGCGACTGGATCCTGGTATCCGCGGAACTTTGCGACATGCTCGACCGCGCCCTGAGCGTCAGCAAAACGACCGGCGGCGCCTTTGACGTGACGGTCGGCCCGCTGGTCAATCTCTGGGGCTTTGGACCGGACGGTCCCGTGAACGAGCCGCCTTCTGACGAGTCGATAGCGGCTGCGCTTGTCTCCGTTGGCCACGACAAGATCGAGGCGGACTGCGACGCAAAGCTCGTGCGCAAGGACGTCCCGGCGCTGTACGTCGACTTGTCCGGTTGGGCGAAAGGTCATGCCGTTGACGAACTTGCAGCGCTGCTTGACCAGACTGGTCTCGGAAATTACCTCGTCGAGGTAGGCGGGGAGATCCGGGTCAAAGGGCACAACAGCGAAGGCCTCGGCTGGGCGGTCGCTGTCGAAGCACCGACGACATCCGAACGGTTACCCCAAGCCGTTGTGCGTATCTCGGATACGAGTGTCGCGACCTCGGGCGACTATCGGAACTACTTCGAGTACGATGGCTCGAATTATTCGCATACGATCGACCCACGTACCGGCCGCCCTGTAGCGCATAACCTGGCTGCGGTAACGGTAATCGACCCGTCGACCGCATACGCCGACGCAATGGCAACAGCGTTGCTGGTACTGGGGCCCGAGGCCGGCCCGAAGCTGGCCGGGGAGCTCGACCTCGCAGCCTATTTCCTGGTTCGCGAGGCCGGTGCAGTCCGGGAGACTACAACGACCGCATTTGACCGGTTGGGAACACAATGAACACCATCATGACAACGCTGCTATTGAGCTTCATCGTGATCCTGCTGGTCATCGCAGGGATGGCTGTGGGCGTCATGAACGGACGCCGCGCCATCAGCGGCAGTTGCGGCGGGCTGAACAGCGGTGGCTGCGAGCTCTGCAGCGGCAAAGGTCAGTGCCAGCGGAAACGCGCGGCCGCTACGACGGAGGAATGAGATGCCTTTGAGATCCTGTCTCGTCAAAGACTATATGGCCAAGACGCTGGTGACGTTCAAACCGGACACCAACGTCCTGGATGCTGTCCATACGCTTGTCGAACATCGCATTGCCGGTGCGCCCGTCGTAGACGACCAGGGCAACATCATCGGCATGTTGTCCGAATTCGATTGCATCAAGGTAGCGCTCCAGGCTGGGTATCACGGCGACTATGGCGGCCCGGTTTCCGATTTCATGAGCCGCGGCGTCACGACGGTCAATGCCGAGATGAGCATCGTCGATCTCGCGCAGAAATTCGCGGAAGAAGGCTATCGGCGTTTCCCGGTTACCGACAATAACCGCCTGGTCGGCCAGATCAGCCGACGCGACGTGCTGCGCGCACTCGAAGTCCTTTCCCACGGCTGACAGTACCGAGGAGCAGTTCCTTGCGTCGCGGCTTGCGATGCGGCAGCCTGTTGTAACGTCGACTGGGTGAGAACCCCCAATGCGAAACAAAAGTCTCACTGTGATACTCGCCGCCTGCCTTCTGGCCGGGTGCTCGACATACGACGCGGTCGGAATTCCTCTGGACCTGGCATTGAATCTTTTCACCGACGTGAATGACGACAGGGGTCCAAGGAGCAAGAACCCGCATAGGGATAAGGTGCAGCTCTGGAAACCGGAAACCAGCTACTGCATTTATGTCGAGAAGAATGAACGCAGCCTCCAGGGCAGCCTCGATAACCTGTTCGACGATGTAGAAGCCGGCGAAGAGTATGTCGAGTTGCCTACGGGCGAAAAGTACCCGGTCGGCTCCACGGGACCCCGCAAAGCCTACGACGCAAGTTCCACCGCAACGTGCATTGCGAAGGAAAGGGAATCAAGCGACTAGATTACGCAGCTTACGGATCGAACCTGCATCCGCAGAAGCTCCAACAACGAACACCGTCTGCGCGCCTTCTCGGCACGGCCCACTTGCCTGAGTGGTCGCTGAACTTCTATAAACGCAGCAAGGATGCGTCGGGCAAGTGCACGATTCACCGCAGCATTGAAGGCGTGCACTTCGCCATTTACGCGATGGATACTGAAGACAGAGCTGTGCTCGACGAGATCGAGGGTCTCGGCAGCGGCTACGACGAAATCACGTTGCACATTCCGGATTTCGGCACATGCTTTTCCTACATCGCCCAGGACGCATTCGTGGACAGATCACTGGTCCCTTACGACTGGTACAAGGCGCTGGTCCTTGCCGGCGTGGAGCTCCACGGCTTTCCAGGCAGCTACGTAAGGCGAATCGAAGCTACACCAGCAATACGCGATCCAGACCCGAAGCGAGCTGCCAAGCACTGGGGCATTGTCAACAAACTGATAACCACGCACTGTTGAGGCTGTCTTTCGGCAGTCATGATGGGGCAGGTATTTGTAACCGACCGGGTAACCGCAATGCGACTGCTCCTGATAGCAAGCTTCCTGCTCCTGGCCGGCCAGGCCGTTGCGCAGCCTGTGCTGGATGAAAGCGATCCGTTGATCGCGTCCGTCATCGTTTATTCAGCGTCCTACTCTATCGAGCGCTGGGAGGGGTACTGCGCGTCCGAGTTTCCGTCGACAGCCGGCGCTGTGAAGGCGGCTCGTGAAACCTGGATGGACAGGCATCTCGATCTCCTGACCAAGGCAGGAAACATACTGAAGTCGCAACTCTCGCACGACGAGCGTGTGCAGATTGGCGTGCAGGCGCGGCTGACCAACGACGAACTCGAGAAAAAGTTGAATGCTGCACCAATGGGTTCGCGGAAGGACTGGTGCGACCAGTCACCGCAACGTATCAATGCACCCGAGATGAACCTGCTCCGTCGCGCCGTCCTTGTCAACGCAATCGAAAGCCTCGCGCCCTAGGTTTTCTTGTCGTCCTCGCTGACGAAGCGGGCACCGAGCGTCTTGCGACGCAGATAGGCGTAGACGTCGAGCAACGGCAACTCTTTCGGACATACATCGGCGCACGCCATCATGCCGAGGCAGCCGAACACGCCCTGCTCGCCTGCCACGATGTCGAACCAGTCGGCATCGGAGCGCGTATCACGCGGGTCGAGCATGAATCGCGCCACGCGATTCAGACCGGCACCGGCCAGGAACGCGTCGTCGAGATTCGCGACCCCGCATGACGCGACACAGCAACCGCACTCGATGCAACGATCGTTCTCGTAGATAGCGTCCGCGAGTTCATCGCTCATGCGTTCTTCGGTGGCACCCTCATCGAACGGCTGGCGTTCGTGAATCCAGGCTTCGGTCCGCTCTGACATTTCCCGGAACCACGTCCCGGTATCCACGGACAGATCGCCAACGAGCTTGAAGGCCGGCAGCGGATAGAGCTGGATGTTTTCGGGCAGGTCACCCGTCAACGTCCGGCAGGCGAGTGCCGGGCGTCCGTTAACCATCATTCCGCAGGAACCGCAGATGGCGGACCGGCACGCAAAGTCGAACTGCAGACCCGGATCAAACGTCTCGCGAATCTGGTTGAGCGCGATGTAGAGCGTCATGAACGGGGTCTCGTCGAGTTCGAACGTGTCCGTGTGCGGCACGGATTGCGGGTCTTCCGGGTTGTAGCGGAAGATCTCAAAAGTCAGTTTGCGAGGCTCGGTGCTCAATGTAATTACCCCGTCACGGCGCGCCACGCGTCGCGGTCGAGCCGGCTCCCCATGTCTTCGGTTGTTTCCAGTCTGCCGTGGCGACGTTGTTCGTCGACGACACGAGCATTGTGATCATCGAGGGATTCCGTCATCTCGATGCGCTCGTCGGCGCCATAGCCGCGATAACCGGGTGGCAGGTCGATGAGGCCCGTCGGCTCGTAAGTGAATTCTGGCTCTCCGTCATCCAGCCCCCAACGGACCAGCGTTCGATTCAGCCAGTCACGATCATTGCGCAGCGGATAGTCACTGCGGAAATGCGCGCCACGACTCTCGGTGCGCGCCAGCGCACCTTTTGCCACGGTCATCGCCAGCCGCAGCATGCCTTTGAGTCTCAGCGCAAACGCGAGCTCGGGATTCACACCGGGATCCTTGCATCGCAGCACCGCGCTGTCGGATTCGTCGAGCAATTGCCCAAGTTCCTCGACCGCCTCGGCAAGCTCCTCGCCGTTACGGAAGATGCCAACCTTGTGCATCATGATGTCGCCCATCGCATCGCGGAGGTCGTAGATACTGCGGCTGTTCCCCGTGCGGGTGAGCCAGTCCTCCGCGCGCCGTTCCGCAGCGGCCAGCGCATCAAAGCCGATACTGGTATCGGCACTTAGCGTGATTCCGTCAGCAAATTCTGCAACGCGGCGTCCAACGAGACGTCCAGTCACAATCGTTTCCGACAAACTGTTGCCACCCAGCCGGTTGAAGCCGTGCATATCCCAGCACGCGGCTTCGCCCACCGCGAAGAGCCCGGCAAGACCGTAAGCCTGGCCATCCTTGTTCACGCGTACGCCACCCATCGAATAGTGCTGGGTAGGACGCACCGGGATCAGTTCTTCGGCAGGGTTGCGGCCAACGAAGTCGCGGCAAATATCCCAGACTTCGAGCAGTTTCGTTCTGAGGTGTTCCTCACCCAGGTGGCGAATGTCGAGCCAGAGATGCGGACCGTAGGGCGAATCGACGCCAGTGCCGTCGCGAATGGCCTGCACCATGTGCCTGGACACAACATCGCGGCTCGCGAGTTCCTGCTTCTCCGGCTCGGCCTTGACCATGAAGCGTTCGAGGTTGTTGTCGAGCAAGTACCCACCGTCGCCTCGGCACCCTTCGGTAACCAGAATGCCGCTCGGCACGAGCGTTGTCGGGTGGAATTGCACGGCCTCCATGTTGCCGAGCGGCACGACTCCCGTATCCAGCGCGATTGACGCGCCCATGCCCTCGTTGATCGTCGCGTTGCTCGTGTACTGGCCGTAGATGCGTCCGTACCCGCCCGTCGCAATGACCGTGGCCTTGGCGAGAACCACGAAATGCGAGCCCGTGCGCAGGCAGCGCACCACCGCGCCGAGGCACCGGCTGCCGTCGTGAACGAGCGCGACGGCCTCTGTGCGATCGCGCACGGTAATGCCCAGTCTGACAACTTCGCTGTCAACCGCGTAAAGCGCCGCATGGCCGGTGCCGGCTGCGGCGTAGCAGGCACGCCATTTCGCCGTGCCGCCGAAGTCGCGGTGTGTGATTAACCCGTCGTTCTCCAGGGCTTCGTCGATCTCGACTTCGTCGCCTTTGATGAAGTAGTGATTCTTGCCGCCCTTGACACGCGTCCACGGCACGCCGTAGTGCGCGAGTTCGCGGACCGCGACAATCGCCTCCTTCGCAAAGATATTGGCGACCTCCTGGTCGGCGCCCCAGTCGCTGCCACGCACCGTGTCGAGAAAGTGAACGAGCGGACTGTCGCCTTCAGCCTTCGCACAGCTGGCGAGCGCCGCCTGCATACCGCCCTGCGCCGCGCAGCTGTGGCTGCGCCGCGGCGGGACCAGCGACAATATCAACGTGTCGTGCCCTGCCGCTGCGGCCTCGATGGCGCAGCGTTCGCCCGCGAGTCCGCCGCCGATGACGAGGACATCCGTTGTTACGAGGCGACCGCTCATGCGCCACCTCCATCCAGCAGGAATGCCAGCGGCGGATCGACCCAGCCTGCCAGCACGACCAGCGTCAACGCGCCGACGGCGAGCACGACCCAGAAGATCACCTGCTCGATGCGGTGCATAGCCGCTCGTGACAACCACAGATCCGCGCCCCACTTGATAGCAAGGCGATACAGGCCGACGCTGGCATGAAACTCGACGCACAGCAGGAGCACGGCATACGGGATCCAGAGCCCTGCGGCGACGCGTGCCGTCGATGAGATGGATTCAAGTCCGGTGATGTCTCCATACAGCGGCGTAAAGATATCGATCCCAATGAGTACAAGATGAAAACTGCCAAGCACGAGGATGATGAAGCCCGTGCGCACCTGCCAAATCCACAACATCGATTCCAGATGCGGGCGAAACGGGGAATGCTTGGTGCGCGTTGGCACGTGTTCACGGCCCGAATTGCGCAGACCCTTGGCCAGTGACTGCAAGCGTCGCCGCTCCTCAAGCTGCGCCGGGACCTTACGTGCCGCGTATACGGCATGGATCACGAACAGCGCGAAGATCGCGAGAATCGCCGGTTGCGCAATGTAGTAGTCCTCGAGCATCGTCGCTACCCAGTCGAAACCGCGTTCCCCCGTCAGGATCGAGCCGACCAGGATCACATGCCCCCACATGAACAAGGCAAGCAGCAGGCCGCTGCCGCCGCTTATGATCTCGTGAGTGAGTTGGCGTTTTGCGGAACTGACGGCAGGCTGGGTCATTCAGCGTTCAGAACGGACAGGATGTCCGGGTTCTCCTCCTCTTCGGCCAGCACAACGTGGCAGGTCTCACAGTCGTTCGACACTTGTTTGCGGTCCGCCGTCCGCATGCTGCGTCTGTGGCAGCGCAAGCAGCCATCCGACTGTTCATGGCCAATGTGATCCGGGTAAACGTCCCACCAGACCTCCATGCCGGGGAAGACGTTGACGGAGTAAATGTCGCCAAGCGTAGCAGCTGCCGAATCGACAAGTTCGGCCTGGCCCTCGGCAACCTCGGGGTAGTTATCCGCGTAGAAAGACTGCAGCTCAGTGGCTATCCCTGCGCGCGCCGTTTCATGCGAGTCGTATTGTGCCTGGACGATTCGCATCGCCTCGCGTTTGACGAACGGCAGCGAGCGATCGATACGCCCGTCTGCGATGGCATCGTCTATAGCCGGACCCGGCGATTCATAGATGTGCGACGGGCGGTTGTGACAATCGACGCAGTCCATCTCGCGCCAAACGCCCTCGTCTTCTGGCGCTTTGCGATCTTTGTAAATTACGGCCTCGTCGTCACCATGCGCGAACTCGATTTCGTAGATATCCTCGCGCGTCTCGTCGGAGCGATAGCGAATCTTGACATCCGGGTCGACGTGCCAGTGAATTCCATGTGCGCCATCGGCGCGAGTTCCACCGACCTTGAGCAGAATCGCGGACGTCAGCTCGGTGTTTTGTTCGTCTTCGTCGAAATGTGTAATGACGCGCAGCTTGTCGCCAACAAATTTCGTTGGCCAGTGACACTGTTCGCAGGTTTCGCGGGCCGGGCGCAGGTCGTGCAGCGGCGTCGGTACAGGTTTCGGATATAGCTCAAACGCAACCGAGACCAGCTGCCATGCACCATCGAGCTTCGACTTGACGAACCAGTCGGCACCCGGACCGATATGGCATTCGGCACACGAGACTCGCGAGTGTGGCGAGCGTGCGTGCGCCGTATGCTCGGGCTCCATGACCGAGTGACACGCAAGGCCGCAGAACTCGACCGTCTCCATGTAATGGATGCCTTTGTAGGTTGCACCTGCAATAACGACGACGTTGACCATCGTCGCGCCAACGAGGACAAGCACCCAGCGACGTGTCTTCTCGCTATTGAAGTCGAACACGGGCAGTGCCGGGACATCCTCCCCACCAGGCTGCCGACGGATCTTGCGTCGGTGCAACAAGGATCCGATTGGAATGAGAATGAGCCCGACGATGAATATCGCTGGCAGAATCAGATAGGTCAGGATACCCAGATAGGGACCGCCCTCGAAGCCGAGTCGTTCGAGCACGAACAGGCTGACGATGAGCACGAGCGCAGCGATAGCGAGCGCCGTGCCCAACAGACTGACGCCGTTGCGTGTAATGGACGCCAGGAAGTTTCGGATCACACCATTCCCCTATTGCTCATCAGTGACTCAACAAGGCCCAGACGATGAAGAACGCCAGCATGATGCCGATGACCAGGAAGATCGAGCCGAAGAGATAAGCATCGCGAATCTGGCGCTCATTCGGCGGCTCGACGAGGTAATCCTCGAGCTCCCCGCTCTCCACGAGCCGCTCATATTCGAGCGGACGCTCTGCCTTGAATCGCTCGAGCGACATCCTGCCCGTGAAGATCACGAGATCCATCGGGAAGCTCTCGGGCCGCAGGTGCGTATGGAAGAAATGGAAGAAGAAAATGAAGCCGGTCGCCAGCAGCGCCTCGTCACTGTGAATAACGTGCGCCGCATTTAGCGTCCAGCCCGGCAGGAACTGGGTGAAGAACCCCGGGAACCACAGGAACAGACCGGACAGACCGATAATTGCGACGCCCCAGAAAACTGCGAGGTAGTCGAATTTCTCGAAGTACGTCCAGCGATCACCTTTCGGCCGCTCGCCGAGGTAGAGGAAGTACTTGAGGTTGCCCACAAAGTCCTGCAGATCCTTGGGCTGCGGCGTCATCGAGTTCGGCCCCCAGAACATGCCTTTCTCGCCCTTGATGAAGGCGCGAATGAAGACATCCAGCACGTGCACGATCATGTAGCCGAAGGTGCCGATCGCCGCAACGCGGTGCAGGAAGCGTGTCGAGTCGATGCCACCAAGAACATCAACCAGTGTCTGGGCCCATGGTGCACCGCTGAACTTGAGCGGCAATCCGGTCAGCGCCAGAAGCATGAAGGTCGTGATAATAACGACGTGCATGCGCATGTTCTTCCGACGGAAGCGCTGGATGTACTGGCCGCTGCCGCCATTACGTTCTTCGTCGAACTCACCACGCTTGAGGCCAACCAGTCCGCGCTGCAGCCAAAGCAGGTCATGAACACCGAAGAACACGAACACGCCGATAAGCAGGCTGGTCATGAAGACCCACACGATATAAACCGCGAAGTTGTCATCCGGATCCGTCGGATCGCTGTGCGGCATGAACGTCGCGAACGCCGGCGTGATGTCGTCATGGCAATTGGCGCAGGTTTCGAGCCGATTGTCCGCATGCACGCTTGAAAGCGGGTTTTCCGCCGGCAGATTCTTGTGTGGCGTATGGCAGTCCGCGCACGTGGCGCCGCCCTCGAGTCCGAGATGCACGGCTTTGCCGTGGAAGCTGTCACGGAAGCTCGTCAGGTAGTCCTCGTGACAACCGCCGCAATTTTGTGCGCTCGCATGCCGCGCGTCATAGGTCGACGGATCGATAATCTCGTGCGATGCGTGACAGTCGACGCAAACCGGCCCCTCCTGGTCCTCCTGCCAGGCGAGACCGTGCGCACTCAGGTTTTTCCAGTCCTCGAATAACAACTGGTGGCACTCGCCGCACATCTCGGGCGAGTTCTGGTGTGCCGTGGGGGCCCGACCCTTGTCGACCTCCATGATGCGGTGATCGCCATGGCAGTCGCTGCAGCTGGGCGCATCGACGAGACCTGACAACAAAAGCGCCTTGCCGTGTTCTCCGGCCAGGTAGCCGTCGATCAGTTCGGGCGGATCATCGTGGCAGGCACCACAGTTCTGAATCTGGTTGACCGGCGAAACGGCCGAGGCAAGTTCTTCGATCAGGTGGATGTCATGCGGCGCGCCGTGGCAGTCGTTGCATCCCGCCTCTCCCTTGTGCGCGCTTCGGCCAACCGTGCGCTGGATGCCCCCGTGGCATTCGCCGCAGCTATCGTCATCGGTGAGCGGCTCAAGATCGGCATCTTCGTGCTCGATCGTCACGTTGGTGTGGCATTCCTGGCAGGTAACATCGGGATGCGCTGTGGATGTGTACGAGACGTCCTCGTGACATTCCGCGCAATCGATGTCCTGTGCAGACGCGGTTAGCGCGCACAGGGCCCAGAAAACCGATGCCACGACGAGGTGGCGGGAGAAGCGGGCAGGCCTAATCATATGCGGGATTCCTTTGGTCTGCGTTACTAGTAAGCCAAAGGGTGCCCAATCGCTATCAGGGATTTCCGCTAGCCCGGTTTCGGACGGCTATTCCGCGTACAAGGGCCCGATATCCATATAGATTTTGTAGTGCGCGATGAGTTCGCCCGAGTACTCGAAAACATCGGTAAACGGCAGCGTAACGGTCGAGCCATCGTGGCGCTCGTAAGTCACTTCGCCCTCGCACACCTGGGTGGCGCCGTCCCATAGGGTCTTGTGGACGACATGTGACAGCGCGGCTATTGTGCCGAAGAACCCGTCGACAGCCGCTGCAATCGCCTCACGCCCCTCTGCCGGTGGCGCAGCGCCAAAACGAAACACCGCGTCGTCCGTCAGTGCTGCGACGAACGATGCGGTGTCTTTTCTGTCGATGGCAGCGAATAGCGCGGTCGTATCGGGACCGGTCGCTACCGTTGAACTCACTGCTGGCTGCCGTAGTAGTGGATCAGCGCTTCAACGTCGTCGGCCGACAGCGCGTCCATTTTTTCTTTCATCTTCTTCGGCTGTTCGCGCGAACCATCGGCATACTGCTCGAAGGTGGTGCGCAGGTAGCCCATTTGCTGGCCACCGAGCATGCCGGCTTCGTCATCCGGGTTCATACCGGCATCTGAATGGCAGCGATCGCATTGCTTGTTGTGGACGGCTTCACCGGCTGCAGCCAGGCCGGCATCGAATTCCTGCTTCGCCGGCACGTACGGCAGTTCGGCGTACGCCGCTGCAAGCGCGTCGATATCGTCTTCGCTGAGCTCAGCCGCGATGGCGCACATGTTGGTCGCTGCGCGACTTGTGTCGCCTTGGCGGTATTCTGAGTCCGCGCAGGGGCGCGCCTCGTCCATATACATGTAGAGGGCATCCACGTGCACCATCTCCGAAAGACCGGCAATCGTCGGCATGTCCGTCCATTGGCTGACACCATTGTCGCCATGGCAACTGTTGCAGTCCTCCATCAGCGCGTCGAGATCCGCGGCAGCGAGCGCCGGCAGACCGAGCGTAACTATCGAAAAAACAAAGAGAATGTGTCGTTTCATGGCAAGCTCCTCCTGCCCTCCGAGAGGGCCCACTCGTATTCTACATATCCCGACCATGGAGTCTGCATGCGATTACCCGCGGCGCCATAGGTAATTGTCGCGATACGCAAAACACACTGAATTGCCTACAAAACACATTAAGAACTACCGTTCCTGACGCGCAGCTGAACGGTTCCAACAAATCAGGCACCAGCGACCTCCAAGGGGATGACCATGACACGTTCATTTGGCCGGACCACCCGAATTGCAGGATTGATGCTCGCGAGCGCATTGTTGTTCGCATGCGATGGCTCGACCGGACCGGCGGGACCGGCAGGTCCGTCGGGAACCGCTGGTCCGCCCGGACCTCCAGGGCCTCCTGGAACACCGGGAACGGGCACGGCGGTTGCTTACGACACTGCTGACAAGATCAACGTCGTTGTCCAGAGCGTTGACATTCCTGCCGGCGGCGGTGCCCCGACCGTGACGCTGCAGCTGACGAACGACCTCGGCTTTGGCCTCAGGGACTTGCCCGCGAATACGGTTGGCTTTGTGCTGGCGCAGCTTTCTCCGCCGCCTACCGCCGGCGCATCGAGCGAGTGGCAGGCCTACAACACGAACAGTCGCACGACCCCGCCGAATGTTCAGGCTGGCTACGAATCGGCAACGACCGGTGCGTTCACGGACAACGGTGACGGCACCTATACCTACACGTTTGCCCAGGCCTTGACAGATTATCCCGCCGGTCCCGTTTACGACGCCACGAAGACCCACCGCCTGGGTCTCGAGATTCGCACGAATCGAGTGCTACCCGAGAACATCCCGGCGAACAACGCCCCGTATGACTTCGTGCCGGCTGGCGGCGCGCCGACGTTCACGCGCCTGATCGCGAATAACGCAGCCTGCAACGCCTGCCACGACAATCTGTCGTTCCACGGCGAAGCTCGCTTCGACGTCGAATACTGCGTGACCTGCCACAACCCGTATTCGATCGACCCCGATACCGCCAGTGAACCCTGGGGCGGCACAGTCGATATGACCGAAATGATTCACAAGATCCATTTCGGTGAAAACCTCACGAACGGTTATCGAGTCGTCGGCTACGGTGGGCGACCCCATGACTATTCGGATTTCAAGTTCAGCCAGGACGTCCGCAATTGCACGACCTGTCACCAGGACTCCGATCCGACGGTGCCTCAGGCCAGCAACTGGCAGGACGTACCCAACAAGCGCGCCTGCGGCGCCTGCCACGACGACATTGACTTCGATGCTGGCGACCACGTCGGCGGAATCAATGATGACTCCACGTGCGTCCAGTGCCATGGCCCGACGTCGACAATTGACGGCGGCGTGTGGCGGGTTGCCGAGGTTCACCGGCAGGCGGACCGCGAGGCCAGCGAACTGTTCCAGTACAACGTTGAGTCCATCGCCGATACCGGTATCGGCGGTTTCCCGGTTGTCGAATTCTCGGTCACGAACCCGCAGACCGGCACGCCATATGACATCCTGAACGATCCGGAATGGACGACGTGCGCGGGCGGTGCCAGCAGGCTGCAGGTCAGCATTGCCTGGGATACGGCCGACTATCACAACAACGGCACACAGGCGAACCCGGGACAGCCGGTTGGCATGAGCGCCCTCGCCTGCTTCGGCGCACCGGGTGCAACACCGGTGCCGGGTAGCACAGGCGTATTCAGCCTGACCTCACCCGTGGCCGTACCCGCAAATGCAGGCGGCTCGCTCGCCGTGACGATTGACGGTCATCCGGCCGTGGTTATCGACGGCGCTACGACGCGCGTGGCGGTGACGAACGCCATCGCTTATGCGGCAATCACCGATGCAACCGCATCACCGCGCCGCAACGCCGTCGCGATCGACAAGTGCAACGACTGCCATAGCCAGCTCGCCATGCACGGCAACAACCGGACCGACAGCATCGAGGTCTGCGTGGCCTGCCACGCGCCGAACGCGACCGACATCAACCGTCGCGCCGGCCAGTGCGCCACCGAACTCGGTACCGATGACGTGACGGTGGACATGAAGGTTATGATCCATGCCCTGCACGCGTTCGACTACACCAAGGAGGCGTATGAAGCCTGCGGTTTCAGTCCGCTGCCGAACGATGGACGTCCGCACACGTTTGACTTCGTCTATCCGGGCCGGCTCAACAACTGCGAAGGTTGCCACGTCGAAGACGGCTTCTACCCGGTCGATCCGTCCGCGGTACTCGCCACGACGGTCGATGCCAACACGGTCGGTGACGTGACCGATGATGTCGCAGTCTCGCCGAACACGGCAGTCTGCTCGTCCTGCCACATCAGCGATCTGGCCAGGAATCACATGATCCAGAATGGCGGCGACTTCGCAGCTGGCAAGGACGTGAACAGCACGACCGTGTCGTCGGGGTCGGAGACCTGCCAGCTCTGCCATGGTCCGGGCGGCTCGGCCGACACGGGCGATGTGCATGGCGTTGGCGACTTCCTGTTCAACTAGGGCGGGAAGATGCTGAGCACAAAGACGGCAAGACGCATCGCGGCACTGGCGATGGCCACGCTGGCCATCGCCTGGGCCGGCACCTCCGCGGCTGAGGAAAACTACAGCCGCAAGGGTGCCGACACCTGCTTCCAGTGCCATGACGACCAGGCCACGCTCGCGGTATTCCGCAGCAAGCACGCGAATCCGAGCGACCCCGATTCGCCGTTCGGGCACGGCCAGCTGCAGTGCGAGTCGTGTCACGGTCCTGGCGGCGATCACGCCAGGCGCGTGCGTCGTGGCCAGGAGCGCCCGGCAATCACGGCGTTTGCCGCAGATTCGGTCGCTTCGATCGCGGAGCAGAACGCGTTTTGCGTCGAATGCCACCAGGCCGACACGGGTGCCGCCTGGCACGGCAGCACCCACGACATCAACACGGTGAGCTGCGCCGGCTGCCATTCCTCGCACGCCGAGCGCGACCCGGTGTTGGCAACATCGACACAGGCCGAGGTCTGCTTTGACTGCCACCAGCAGCAGCGCACGCAGTCGATGAAGCCGTTCTCGCACCCGGTGCGTCAGGGCAAGATGGACTGCACGAGCTGTCACAGCCCGCACGGCAATTCGGCTGACACGCTGCTCGCGCGCACTGACGCTAACCGCACGTGTTATGAATGCCATGCCGAAGTGCGTGGTCCGTATCTGTGGGAACACGCACCCGTCGCTGAGGATTGCGGCAATTGCCACAACCCGCATGGCTCGAATCAGCCGGGCATGCTGAGCATGCGCGCGCCGATGCTATGTCAGAGCTGTCATTCCCAGGCAGGCCATCCGAGCGTCCCGCAGGACGCGCGGGGTTTGCCGAGTAACCTGCCCTCGTCATTGCTATTGGGGCAGTCCTGCATGAACTGTCACGAGCAGGTGCACGGGTCGAACCACCCGTCCGGCTCGAAACTGATGCGATAGGAGCGAAGCGATGATGCACAAGACCATCACACCCCGTCGCACCCTGATCGCACTCGCACTGGTGCCGGCACTTGGTGCCGCGGAAGTGGACACGAGCGACTGGGCCTGCGAGTCCTGCCCGTTCGACGACGGCTACCGCGCCAACGTCGACGTCGGCGCGATTGCGATCGACGATGACCAGGCGCGATTCGGCAACTACACGGGTTTCGACGAAAAAGGCACGTACGCCAATGTAAACGGCCACGGCCGCTACAACGGCGATGGCTATCGCGTCGACTATGTCATCGAAGACCTGGGCCTCGACTCTCGCGCGTTCGACATGTCGATCGGAAGCGAAGGGTTGTTCGAGTTTCGAGTGGGTTATCGCGACCTGCCTTATCGCCGCTTCGATACGACGAGGAGCGTCTTTGACGCGTCAACCGGCAATGTGCTGAGCCTGCCGTCGGGTTGGGTTGCGGCGGGCACGACCGATCAGATGACACAACTGTCGTCGTCGCAACAGACGACGCCGATTGGCACCGACCGGCAGATCTTGGACGTCGGTGTCGACTGGAATGCAAGCGACGCATTCACGCTGTTCGCGGAGTTCCGGCGCCAGAAGCGCGACGGCATCGACATCGCTAGCGGTACGTCGTTTGCGCAATCGGCGTTCCTGCCGCGCTGGATCGACTTCGAGACGGACCGCATCGATGCAGGTGTGCGTTATACGACTGAGAACACGAGCCTGACGCTTGGCTACTACGGTTCATTCTTCACCAACAAGAATGCGAGCCTTTTCTGGGAGACGCCGTTCGCGGCATCGCCGGCCACAAGTAGGCTGCAGATGGCGCGCGAACCCGGTAACGATTTCTCGCAGGTGTCGCTGTCAGGCACATACCTGGTTGACCAATGGGATACCGTGCTCGCGTTCTCGGCGGCGACCGGCCGCGGCGAACAGAACGAGGCGCTGCTGCCATACACGATTAATCCTGACATCGTAACAACAGCACTACCGACGACGGCACTCGACGCGCAGGTCGACACGATTGATTACGCGTTTACGGTAACGTCCCGACCGCTCGACAAGGTACGGGTCAAGTTCGCGTACCGTTACGACGAGCGGGACAACAAGACGCCCGTCTATGACTGGAACCGCGTCATTGTTGACCTGCTGAGCTCAGGCGATGTCGAGCAAAACACCCCCTACAGCTATGACCGCGGTCATATGACGCTGAGTGGCGAATACATGTTCTCGCGCGAGCTGCGGGTCTCCGCAGGTTATGAGCGCCGCGAAGTCAATCGCGACAACCAGGAAGTCGCGGAGCAGATTACGGATACCGGCTGGGGACAACTGCGATGGAAACCCGCCGCGTGGCTCGACCTGCGCGCCAAGGGCGGCGCGTCCCGTCGCGGTGTGGAGCGGTACGACGAGACAGTGGCGGTGAGCTTCGGCCAGAATCCGCTGCTGCGAAAGTACAACCTCGCATACCGGTATCGTGAGTTCGGTGAAGTTGTTGCAACGATAACGCCAGCCGAATCGCCCCTGTCGTTTGCGGCCAGCGCGCTGTTTGCTGACGACGATTACAAGGATTCGCTCGTCGGCATGAACGGCAGCGAGGAGTTCCGTGCGACCTTCGATGCAAGCTGGGCGGTGTCGGAAAGCGCGGCCGTTTACTTCGTATGGGGGCGCGATGCCATCGATGCACACCAGACAGGGGCCGAGAATTTCGGTTTCTGGGACTGGAGCGCGTTCCACGAAGACACCTTCGATCACGTTGGCGCCGGGATGAGCTGGCGACCCGATGACGGCAAGCTCGGCTTCAGCCTGAGCTACGACCGTGGCACCGGCGAGACGAAAATCATGCTCGATAGCCTCAGCGGCGGTCGCAGCGACCTGCCGACGCTCGAGTCGACGCTCGATGCGGCGCGGGCCGAGGCCAGCTACGCGTTCTCGGATCGGCTCGATGCCACATTTGAGCTTCGCTACGAGCGCTTTGACCTCAAGGACTTCGCGCTCGTCTCGCAAACTACCCTGCCCGGCATCCTGACGCTCGGTGCAGAGCCCTATGACTACGACGTCGTCGCATTCGGTATCGGCATTCGTTACCGCTTCGGGACAGAGAAAATTACGCTGGTCGAATAAACGACCCCCCGTTCGGCCAGTTGTGACTTGCCCGGTGCCTTGTCACCGGGCAATTTTTATGGGCTCGTCGTTCCCCGGAAAGCCGATGTGCTCAGCCAGGAACTCTCGAAACTCGGCCTTGGTTCTGGGGTCGATCAGGTTGAGTGCCGGCACGCCGGTCAGTCTGTGAACCAACTCCACCGCCGCCGACGTTTGCGTCGCCGGTCCCGTGACTATGTCGGGCCGCAGGCCATAAGCCTTTACGACACCGACCACAGCATAGGGATCCGACGCGCATAGAATCGTGCAAACGATGTTGTTACCAAGCTCGTCAATAATTGCCGCGCCATTGTAGGGCTCCAGCGGCGACGCCCCCGCCTCTGCAACGAGCAGGTCCGGTTCCAGTGCGTTGATGTGATTCAACAGCGGTCGAATTGCAGCACGAAATTCTCTTTCGGGAACGGTCGTCGACGGCAGTCCCGCGTCAACGAAGTCGAAAACCTTTGTCGCGCCTGTCTTGAGGAAGCTCAGGATATCGCGGTAGCGCCCTGCACCGGTTAGCTTCGCACCAATGACGTAGTGCCCGGCTCGATCAAGCTCCTTGCAGACGCGGCGACCTGCCGTTGTCTTCCCGGCAGACATCGAGGTCCCGACGAGGAGAACGGTCGGCACCCGAAATTCGTGGACGTCGGAGCGAATCGCGAAGTCGCGCATCCGTACCTTGCGGCCATTGCGGCAAAGGTGACCGCGGTAGCGCAGTCGCAACGGCTCGGGCAGCAGTTGCGACAACGACGTATACCAGCCCATCAGACCAGCGCTCGTCAGCGAGTGCATCAGGTTGTCGTCGCCAATGTCCTGCCAGCTGCCAACGCCCTCAAGCGTCGCCGCACGTTCCCCAAGTGCACCCACAACCCAGTCCCCGGGCTCGACCTTGATCATCAGCCCGGTGCGATCTTCGATTCGATATAACGATGTCGGCGTCCCGACCACGCCGCCCTCGACGTAGTCGCCCGTTGCCCATTGGGACTTCGGTAGCTTCTGCAACTCGAAATTGCTGTCGTGAAAATCGGCAATGCGTGCCAGCGAACCGTAGATGCGGGTACTCATCGTCTCCGTCCTGTGGTTAACCCTCCATGGCTGGTTGGGTGAGCAACATGGTCAACAGGGCCGCCCGTTCGAGCGTCTTGTCGATCAGCAGATGTTCGTGCAATGCGTGTGCGCCATCCCCGACCGGGCCGAGGCCGTCGATTGTTGCTGTGAACTGGCTGGTCGTGTTGCCATCGGAGCCACCGCCTGCACGGGCCTGGTGGAGCTCCAGTCCAAGTGCGTCGCCGGCCTCTCGCGCGCGCTCCCAGAGTTTCTGGTTACGCGGTGTGACCTCCATCGACGGCCTGCCGATACCACCTTCGATATGCAGGCGGACGTCGGGATCGTTCGGTTTCATCGAATGAATGATGTACTCGATCTCGTTGCCCGCCGCGACAGTCGGCACGCGAACATCGACCACGGCCTTGCTATGCGGAGCGATCACGTTGGGCTGGATACCACCGTCGACGGTCCCGACGTTGACGGTGATACCGCGCTCGACATCGTTGAGCGAGAACAGCGTCTGGATCACGTGCGACAGCTCGAGAATAGCACTCGCCCCGGACTCGGGGTCCAGACCAGCGTGGGCCGCTTTGCCGTAAACCGTAATCGTGAAACGACCGATGCCCTTGCGGGCCGTCTTGATGTCGCCCCGGTCGCCAAGTGCCGGCTCGAGCACGAGTGCGCGATCGGCATGTTGCGCCAGCCAGCGGATGTAGCGCGTTGACGTACGGCTGCCGATTTCCTCGTCAGCGTTGACGAAGATAATGGGCCGCACGGGCGTCGGGAGTTCGAGATCCCGGATGGCGTGCAGCGCGACAACGAGCTGCGCGAGTCCGCCTTTCATGTCAAACGAACCAGGTCCGTGAACGACATTGCCGTCGACACGAAACGGTCGCTCGGTGACCGTACCAACCGGCCATACAGTGTCGTAATGGCCAACGACGAGCTGCGAAGCTTCGCCGGTGTCCCGGTCGGCGGGTCGTGCGAAAACGTGGCGCGGACGGTCCGGCCAGCCCGTTTCACGGGACTCGTAACCGACCTCGGCGAGGGCAAGCCGCAGCACGCGGCGCGCTTCGTCATGCGTTTCGGGATGTGTCGACGGGGACTCGGCCTCGACGAGCTCCCGCATCAGGTCGATCAGCCGGGGCTCCTGCCCCTTGACGTAATCGAGAACCATTGCCGCGTTGGCGCTGCACATGTCGCTACTTCTTCATTGACTCCGGGAACGGAAATGCATTGGAACGGTCGATAGCCGCGAACCGGCCAGGCGCCAGGTACGCGAACAGCGGCGCATCGTGAATCGTTTCCTGATCGTCGGCCTCGGCGTGCCGCAGGTAGTCATTATCGGCAAACGCCGCAACGATCTCGCCCGTGATCAGGCAATTCTCGCCGAAGCCATCAATAGTCTTGAAATGCCGGCATTCGAAGAACAGGTAACCGTCCTCGATGAAACTGCCGTCGACCTGTGTAGCCGGGAACGTGCTCAGGTAGTCAATAACCGGCTTGGCGCCCTCCGCAACGCGGGGCGATGCGGCCAGGCTGGTGATGAGGACCTGCGAGGGCTTTGGATAGCTAACCGTGAACTCACCGGTCCGCTCGATATTGCTGCAGGTATTGTGGCGCGGCGTGCAGACGAAGCCGAAGTAATTCTGCCAGCCCATCGGCGTAACCATGTGCTTGGGAGCCAGATCAAGCGAGCCGTCCGCGTCGCGCGTACCGATCAGTACGAGTGGCGCAACCGTAAAGAACTGTTCCCAAACGGGTACCGTAGTGTCGACGGTTACGACGTTACCGGGCATCGAGGACTCGTTCATAGCATCACCTCTTGCTTACAAGCGCCCAGTATTTACCGTAGACCCGCTGCACGCAGCTGCAAATAGGTAGTTCTCCCACCAGCACGGACGAAAAAAGCCGCGGGTCCTGCAAGGCCTGCGGCTGCTGTCGGGACCTTGCACGTTTACTGGAAGCGGTAGCCGATTTCAACGCCCCAGGTCAACGGTTCACGAATCGACGTAAACGGCGTTCCGAGCGGTCGCGAGATCCTGCCAACTGATGTGAGCAACTGCTGGTCCAACAGGTTCTTGCCCCACAAGGCGGCCGTCCACCTGTCGTCGTCGCTCAGCCACGCAATGCGAGCATTGAGTTCCTTACGGTCCTCGAAGAAACCCGGGTAATCCGCGGCATCGACGAAGTTCGGATCGTCGAGAATGGACGTGTCCTCGTAGAAGATGTAGTCGACGCGCATGTCGATGGCGCCCCACGTTATCTCGGGCTGCCAGCCGATCGTGATCGTGTAACTGGTGTTGGTCGCGAATTTCGGATCCGAACCACCGTCGACATCACCGGCCGCGTTGAAGAACTCATCCCAGGTCGCCTGCGCCTCACGCCACTCAGTGACGAGGCCAAATCGCAGCGCATCGGTTGCCATCCAGTTCACGACAACCTCGACGCCCTGAACGTCCTGGTCACCGAGGTTAATAGTCGGGATCGGGTTTGTCTGTCCCGGCGGCCGCGAGTCAACCGTGCGTTGGCGATTGTCAATCGTCATGTCGTACAGGCTGATCTGCGCCCGCAGGCGGTCGTTGGCAAAATCGCCCTTCAGGCCAATTTCAAAGTTCTCCGACTCTTCCGGGCGCAGCGGATTGTCAGACGTCGACACATCGAGGGAGTCGTAGCCACCCGATTTGTAGCCAGTCGAGTACGACGCAAACGCCTGCGCTCTGTCAGTCACCTGATACTGCACGACGGCCCGTCCGGTCAGCTTGTCCCAGTCATTAGTGGCCGTGAGCGTTCCAGTGCGGGCTTCGAGGTACCCAGGGACAGGCTGAAATATGAAGTCCGGCGTACCGGGCCGAACGGCCGAGAACGCGCTCGCGGGATTGCGCCAGCTGAAGGTCTTGTCATCGTAGCTGTAGCGTAGGCCGAATAGCAGGTTCAACCGCTCATTGACCTCGAAATCGACGTCGCCATAAATACCCCAGTTCGTGAAATCGCCGTCATTGATATACAACTCACGCCAGACCTGACCTGCAAAGCTGGGACCGACGAAGGGCCCCGGGAAGCCCGTAGCCTGTACGGTGTCGTAGTAGAAATCGCCCGCCGCGACAACGTCCTGCGGCGTAACGTTCAAGCCCTGCGTTCCGAGAAAGATCGACATCGTCACCGGATCCCAGATGTGATCGAGGTCAGGCGTAAACGGCAGGCCAAGCTGCTGTCCGAGGATCGCAAGCGCCTCCTGCTCGGAGACCGGCGGTAATCCCATCTGTGCCAGTTGGCCATTGACCGTGTCGACAACACCCCCTCGAATCACGCTGGTCACGGCCCGCATGACCGTGTCCACGTTCGTCTCAATAGGGATTTCCTGGTACACGCCTTCTTTCGAATAGTTGGCTCCGAAGACGATGTTTACCCGATCGTTGCTGAAATTAAACTGTAGCTCCGAGTAAGAGATATCGGAATCCTCGACGTTGTTTGTCGTGAGGTAGCGGTCGATCTCCGCCGTGCCGTCTTCATCCTGCTTGTTGAATGTCTCGAACTGACGGTACCCGGTAACGAGTTTCAAAGACCACTGTTCGTTGATTTCATGATTCAACTTCGCGTTCGCAGTCCACATGTCACGCGTTTCCTTGCCGTCAATGACGTCGTTGAGCATCAGGCCGCAGCGCGGGTCGCTGGGACACGCTGAGAAAGCGCTCAGTCCAATCGCCGGCCGCGGCGCGTTGTCGACCTCATCGTAATCGTAGGAAAACTGCAGGTCGGTCTGCGCCGAGACCCGCCAGAGCGCCGAGATACGCGCAGCCAGGTTCTCCTGCTCACCACCATCACGTTCGCTCGGCACCAGGTTCTTGATGTAGCCATCTCGCCGGTTGCTCAGAACGTTGGCACGCAGAAAGAAACTGTCGCTAAGCGCTACGTTGCCCATCGCCTCAAGGCGCATCAGGTCGTAATTGCCCAGCCGCGACTTGACGAATGCCTCGTCCTCGGCGCCGGGGCGGTTGGGGACGATGCTGACGACACCCACGGCCGCATTACGGCCGTAGAGCGTCCCCTGCGGACCTTTGAGTACCTCGACTCGAGCGACGTCTGTGAACGAAGCGGTCGTCGCAGCGCGCGGCACATAGATATCGTCGTAAAACGTCGCGACGGAGGGATCCCCGCCTGTAGAAATGTTGGCGCTCGAGATGCCTCGTACCCTGATCGACGCCTGGGTCGGATTGGACCCGATCTCGAAACCCGGGATGAAGTCCCTGATATCCCGGAGCGTCAGGGCGCCTGTCTGCTCGATGTCGGTCGCCGTGAAGACGTCTACCGTGATCGGGACGTCCAGTGCACTTTGTTCACGCTTTTGCGCCGTAACCGTGATCTCATCGAGCGCCGTGTCCTGTGCAACAACCAACTGCGGCACACTGACAGCCAGTGCGGCGCATACGCGGGCGCCGGCCCGCACGGCGCGAACCCAGTCTGAAGAACCCATTGTTTTCCCCGTTGGACTTGTTATTCATTATTAGTACAACAGTCCAATGATGACGGGAATCGACGGGCAAGCGCAATAGCACCAGTCTGCTATAGTGCCCGCTCCCAACAGGAGCTTTACTCATGACACAGGCAAAATCGGGCGATACGGTCCGCATTCACTACACGGGCACGCTCGATGATGGCACGCAGTTCGACAGTTCCGCGGGCCGCGACCCGCTCGAATTCGCGCTTGGCGGCGGCCAGGTCATCCCCGGTTTCGACAATGCCGTAGACGGCATGGCGGTCGGTGACAGCAAGACCGTGACGATTCCGCCAGAAGAAGCGTACGGCCAGCGTCACGAGCAGCTCGTGCAGCAAGTGTCGCGCGGCGCCCTGCCCGAAGAGATCGAGCCGGCGGTCGGCATGCAGTTGCAGAGCCAGAGCCCCGAGGGCCAGGTCATGATGCTCGTTGTGACCGAAGTCGAGGACGAGTCTATTACGGTCGACGCGAACCATCCGCTCGCAGGCCAGGCGCTGACCTTCGACATCGAGCTCGTCGAAATCGTCTGAGCCAGACGCATGCACGAGCTCTCGGTGTGCATGGCCTTGCTCGACCAGGTCACAGCGATTGCCGAGGAACGCGATGCCTCCCGTGTCACACGCATCGAGCTGACGGTCGGACCGCTATCCGGTATCGAGATCGACTTGCTCGAGACAGCGTGGCCGATTGCCTCCGCCGGCACAGTGGCGGACGAGGCTGCCTTTGTCGTCACGGCGACACCCGTCGTCGTGCACTGCAGCGCTTGCGGTGCAGAGTCGTCGGCGCAAAACAACCGCCTCGTGTGCGGCCAGTGTGGCTCGCATCAGACGCGGGTCATTAGCGGGGAAGAGATGATCCTGCAACGCCTCGAACTGGAGACGTCAGCAGATCCTGGGTAGCGGATCGTCTTCCAGTTCCTCAAGGAAGCGCTCACCACCCAACGGGGTCTCGAGGATAACGCGCTGTTCGCCGGCGACGATACGTCCGATACGCACCGCCTCTTTGCCGTCAGGCAGTGCCTGCCAGATAGCCAACGCCTTTTCGGCTTGGTCCGGTGCGACCACGGCAACGACACGACCTTCGCAAGCCAGGTAGTAAGGGTCGTAGCCAAGCATTTCGCAGACCGACTGTACGGGTTCGCGCACAGGAATCGTCGCTTCAAATCGCACACCGAGCCCGGTTGCTTTCAATATCTCGTGACCGATTGAGGCGATCCCGCCCCGTGTTGGATCGCGCATGAATCGCAGGCCGTCGAGCGCCAGCAAAGGCTCGGTCAGCGCCATGACCGGACCCGCATCAGACACGAGGTCGCCACGCAGGCCAAACTCCTCACGCGCGAGCATTACGGCGGTACCGTGGTCGCCGACAGGCCCACTGACAATCATGACGTCACCGTCGCGAATCTGTTTAAGGGACGGCACGGCGCCGGGAAGGCGCACCCCAACACCGGTGGTCGCGAGGTATATTCCGCCTCCCTCGCCCCGGCGCACGACCTTGGTGTCGCCCGCGCTGATGCGCACGCCGGCCTCGACAGCCGCATCGGCGAGACTCCGGACGATACGTTCGAGGCGCTCCATCTCGAAGCCTTCTTCGATGAACGCGTTGAGTGTCAGGTACATGGGGCGGGCGCCCGCGACAGCGAGATCATTGGTCGTGCCGTGGACGGCGAGCGAGCCGATATTGCCGCCCGGAAACTCAAGCGGCTGGACCGTAAAGCCGTCTGTTGTGATCAATACTTCACCATCACCGAGATCGATCGGGACGGCGTCAGCCTGCACATCGATCTCACTGGCCTCGAGGGCTTTCGCAAACACCTCCTCGATCAGCTCGCGCATGAAGCGCCCGCCGTTGCCGTGCGCTAAAGAGATCCTGTCGTCGTCCATCTGTATCAATCTCCGCCAGCGGCAATCTCGGCCGCCTGACCATAACTGAGTGCCGCATCATTGCATGGCAGGACCGCTGGCAGGAATACCTCGAACCGAGCTTCGCGAAGCATCGTGATCACCTGCTCGGCGAGAAAGCGATTCTGGAACACGCCGCCGCCAAGCCCGACGCGCTGCACGCCACGTTCCTCACGCGCCATCTGCGCCTGATTGAGTATCACGCGCGCCATACTGCCGTGAAACGCTTCGGCACGCTCGCGCTGCGAACGATCGACATTGCTCAGCAGACCCAGCAACGGTTCCCAGTCTGCGCGCAGCACACCGTCGACCGATTCGCGCATCGGCAGCGCAGGGCCCTCCCGGTGCTCCCGGCACAGCGCCTCGAGCTGCATCGGTCCCTGGGCCTCGAAGCTCGTCGTTGGACGTTCGCAAACGATTGCCGCTGCCGCATCGAACAACCGACCGGCCGCGCTCGTGGCGGGACAGTTGATGTTTTTCTGCCAGGCGACTCTTGCCAGCCCGTCGGGGTCGGGATGCGCGGCCCAGTCTGTGCCGCATTCCCAGTGCAGCGCCGCCGCGCTGCGCCAGGGCTCGCGTCCCGCTCTCTCGCCCCCCGGAAGGCGGAACGTGCGCAGGCTTGCGAAGCGTTGCCAGGCTCCGGGGCGGCCTACGAGGGCTTCGCCGCCCCACAGCGTGTCATCACGTCCAAGGCCGACACCGTCCCAGGTGAACACGAGCCAGTCGCCCTTCGTACCGTGCTCTGCAGCTACTGCACTCGCATGCGCCTCGTGATGCCAGACCATGCATGCGGGCAGTCCGCTCTCACGCACCGCCCAGCGATGCGTCGTGTAGCCGGGATGCGCATCGCAGACGACGCGCTTTGCCTCGACGCCGTAAAGGGCCTGCAGATCACTCGCAACCTGTTCGAACACGCGCAGGCTGCGAGGACTGTCCATCTCGCCAATGTGGGGCGATACGACGACCCGATCGTCCCAACTGAGCGCAACGGTACCTTTCATGTGTCCGCCAACAGCGAGCAATGGCTCTGTCTGGCTGTATGGCAGGTCAATCTCTCGCGGCGCACAGCCCCTGCCGATGCGCAGCGGTCGTACCTGATCGCCAATGCGGCGGAACACGGGGTCGTCGGCAGGCCGCACGATCGGCCGGTCGTGTAGCAGAAAGTCGTCAGCGATATCGGCCAGGCGCTCGGACGCTTCGTCATTATCCGTCAGGACCGGCTCGCCGCTGATATTTCCGGACGTCGCGACGAGCGGGCCGTCGAACGCATCAAGCAGCAACTGGTGCAGTGGGCTGTAGGGCAGAAAAACGCCAATCTCCGCGAGACCCGGCGCCACGTTGTCGGCGAGCCCGCAGTCCGGTTTGCTCATTGCCAGCACAATCGGACGCACCGGACCGGCGAGCAATGAAGCTTCACTGTCCATTAGCGAAACATGGTCGCGCACGATTGCAAGGCCATCGTCGCCGCTCAGCGGGAACATCACAGCAAGCGGTTTGTCGGGACGACGCTTGCGGTCGCGCAGTCGCGCAACGGCGTCCGCATTGCGTGCGTCGCAAACCAGATGGAATCCGCCAATCCCTTTGACGGCGAGTATGCGACCTTCCCGCAATGCCATCACGGCCGCATCCATCGGCGCATCGGCACCGTCAACGTAAACCTGCGGTCCGCATGCGGAACAGGCGACAGGTTCAGCGTGGAAACGCCGATCCGCCGGATCAAGATATTCGGCTTCGCAATCGGGGCAAAGCGGGAACCCGACCATGCTCGTGTTAGGTCGGTCGTACGGCAGCGACTCGATTAAGGTGTAACGCGGGCCGCACTGCGTGCAGTTGATGAACGGATAACGAAAGCGTCGGTCCTCGGGATCATCGAGTTCGCGCCTGCAGTCATCGCACATGAAATAGTCGGGAGGGACAAAGACCTGCGCGTCTGCGTCAGCATCGCTCGCGATGATCTCGAAGCTTGATCCCGGCGACACCGTCGTATCGCTGACAGCCGCCAGTCCTGGCGACGATAGCGGCGGCGCACGCTCGACGAGTTCACGCTGGAATCGATTGACAACCTCCTCGGGGCCGCACGCAAGCACCTCGACTTCCCCGAGCTGGTTCTGTACGTGTCCGGTTATGCCGTGTTCGACGGCCAGGCGGTAGACAAACGGGCGGAAACCCACGCCCTGCACGTGTCCACGCAGGCGGATCAGTCGTGCGGTGTCGGCGGCCGGCCCGACGCTAGCCGAGGGCGTCACGCTTGCGGCCTTCCCAGACGTTTTCACGGGTGCCGGACGACCACCAGATGCGGCAGGCACCCTCGTCCGAGACCATGCAGGGGCCAATCGGTTTGCGCGGCGTGCACGCCGCACCATAAAGCCGACATTCGTTCGGATAGATCTTGCCGAGCACGACCTTCGCGCAGTCGCAACCAGGAGGCATCTCACCGACGCGTTTGCGGGATTCATCGGCGTAAGACTGGAAATGCTGTCGCGCATCGTGCGCCGCATACGCATCACGCAGGGCGAATCCCGATGCGGGGATGACGCCGATACCGCGCCAGTTTGCGTCGACGACTTCCATGACGTCAGAGAGTTGCCGCCTGGCCTCGGCGTTACCGCCCGGCCGCACCACTTGCGGATAGCAATTGTCAAGGTCGCGCCGGCCATCGCGCAGTTGTTGCATCACGCTGTACATGCCGGCGACCAGCGACTCTGGCGTGAAACCCGACACCGCGGCCGGGATATCGTGCTTGTCGACGACGAATCCCCATTCTTCCGGACCCATTACCGTCGCCACGTGTCCCGGCGCGATCAGTGCATCAAAACCGGGTTTATCCGAGTCGAGCAACATTGCGACAGCGGGCCAGGTCAGTCTGCCGGACAGCAACACGAGCAGATTCTCGGGCGCACCCTCGGCAAGCATGGCCGCTACCGGCGCGGTCGTGGTTTCGAAACCTGCGGCGAAGAACACGACTTTGCGCTCAGGATTCTCGCGCGCAATTCGGACAGCCTCGGTCGGCGAAGCGATCGGCCGGATATCGCCGCCCGCCGCTTTTGCCTGCTCGAGAGAGCGCGGGTCCTTTTTCGGCACATTGACGGGCACCCTCAACATGTCACCGAAGGCAACCAGCGTAATGTCCTCGTGCAGCGCAAGCTGCATCGCCTCATAGACATCCTCTTCGGGACAGATGCAAACAGGGCAGCCAGGACCGGGCACGAGTTCGATGTTGGCGGGCACGACACTGCGCAGCCCGGCTATCGAAATCGAACGCTCGTGACCACCGCAGACATTCATGATGCGCACGGGCCGCTCGACACCGAGCTCCCGGAGCGCCTCCAGCCACTCTGTGGCTGTACGGGCCACTAGTCGGCGCCAACCGCCGCGCGTTGCTCGCGCAGCGCAGCGAGCTCGGCTTGCAGCCAGTCGAGCCAGATGTCGAGGCCTGAGCCCTTGCGCGCCGATACTTCGACGACCGGTGCTTCGCTCGCAAGTTGCCGCAGGCAGGACTCGGCGTACGCAGGATCGAAATCGTCAAGCACAGGCAGCAGATCCGCTTTCGTGACCAGCACAAGATCCGCGGCGCGGAACATCACAGGATACTTGGCTGGCTTGTCATGGCCTTCCGGCGTCGACAACAGCGTTACATTGCGATGCTGACCAAGATCGAAACTGGCCGGGCAGACGAGGTTTCCGACGTTTTCGATGAAGATGATGTCGACGCCATCGATGGTCAATTCGTGCAAGGCATCGTGAACCATATGGGCGTCCAGGTGACACGCGCTTCCGGTGCTGATCTGCACGGCCGGAACGCCTTTCGCACGAATACGTTCGGCATCGTTTTCGGTTTCGAGGTCTCCCTCGATGACCGCGACACGTACACCATCACCAAGGGCATCAATGGTCGCTTCGAGCAGCGCGGTCTTGCCGGCGCCCGGCGACGACATCAGGTTCACGGCCAGCGCATTGTGGCGCGCAAAATGCTCGCGGTTGTGCAGCGCCTGGTGATCGTTCGCGTCAAGCAGGCTCTTGAGCACCTCGACGGACTCGTGACCTACGAGGTGTTCGTTGCCGGGGGTGACATTGCAGCCGCAGGTATCACACATGTTCTTCTCCGAGCATCTCGTCGAACAGCGCCCAGGTTTCGGTTGCTTCTTCGTCCGACACCTTCTGTATAGCGTAGCCCACGTGCACGAGCACATGGTCGCCGGCCTTCACGTCCTCGTGCTGGAGCATGAACAGGCTGACCTCGCGCTCAATCCCGCGCGCTTCACATGTGCACTGGTAGCCGTCAATGGCCGTAATCTTCATAGGAACCGCGAGGCACATTCGGTAACTCCGACTGGCATATCATGC
>JAAUYD010161731.1_pt1 | contig 114269 bp, 108 predicted proteins | sample 7278101 | NCBI WGS metagenome assembly JAAUYD01 (sample SAMN14350128, study PRJNA611818) | marine sediment metagenome | isolation source: surface marine sediment (0.6m) | place: French Polynesia: Moorea | collected 2018-08
GACGTTCCTCATGCAGAACAAGTTCGGCACCATCGACATGGTCATCGACGTCGTCGGCCACTACCGCGACCACAACCACGACGACCGCTACTACACCAAGACCGAGGCCGACGATCGCTTCGTCGCCGCCGACCTCGTCGACGACCCCCAGTACCTCTCCATCCCGGCGGCGGCATTCCAGGCGGACGAATCCGGCTTCTCCGTGGTCGCGGCGGCAGGCGGCTCGCTGCGCTCCTTCGAGAACGCGAGCGGCTCCGGAGAGAGGCTCATCGCCCCGGTCGAGCTCCCCCACGGAGCGACGGTGACGTCGGTGAGTTGGGCCCACAACGACTCGGCGCCGGGCGGAGATCTCACGTTCAAGCTCCAGCGAGTCGGGAACACCGGGGTCGCTCCGGGAACGATGGCGGAGGCCACCAGTGGAGCGGGGCTCCTGCTCCAGATCGTGACCGACACGACGATCGACGATCCGGTCATCGCCAACGACTCGTTCTCGTACTTCATCGAGGTGTCCCGGCCCAACTGGGCGGGGCAGGCGGACGCCGAGAGCACGGCGATCCGCTCGGCGATCATCGAATACGTCGTCGAGCAATGATCGCCGAGAGGCGACCACTCCTCAGCTCCGCGTCAGGAACTCCTCGTCACGGTCGCTGAAGATCAGGTCGAGCTCGTCGGCGAGGCCGGGATTCCCCGAGAGGTCGGGATCGGTCCCGACGATCTCGAACGCCGCCTCGCGGGCGAGCTCCACGAGCTTCCGATCGCGACGGAGCGACGCGAGCTTCAGGTCGCTTCGACCCTTCTGCGCGGTCGACATCCGCGTGCCTTCACCGCGCAGGTCGAGGTCGACCTCGGCGAGCTCGAAGCCGTCGGTCGTCGAGACCAGCGCGTCGATCCGCGGGTTCGTCGCTCCCTCCTCGCCGGCCTGCGTGACGAGCCAGCACGTCGACGCGTGCTCGCCTCGACCGACACGGCCGCGGAGCTGGTGGAGCTGGGCGATGCCGAAGCGGTCTGCGTCGAGGATCACCATCACGGTCGCGTTCGGCACCTCGACGCCGAGCCGGGTCAGCAGGCGCACCGTGGCTTCGTTGACATGCGGCTGCAGGACCGGCTGCGCGCAGCCATTCAGCAATGCGACCCGCAACTTCGCCGGACCGGTCGCTGGGAAGACCTGGGGCGTATCGACAGGCGATGGCTTGGGCGGCGCCCCCGGCGCCAGCTTCAGCATAGCGGCGAAACGCTTGTCGATCAGCCCGAGCAAAGGCCCCAGCGGCTTGGCGATCCAGGCGCCCACCAGCGCCAGGCGAAGTAGGATCCTGTTCGGCAGGACCGCGCCCAACACTTCCCGCAGGAAGCGGTCCTTCAGGCTGCGCGTGTGGGTCTCTTCGATATAGGCGCGGGCGTGATCGACCAGATGCATGTAATGCACGCCGGACGGGCAGGTGGTCATGCAGGACAGGCAGGACAGGCAGCGGTCGATATGTTTGACCACCTTGGCCGGCGCCGGCTTCTCATTCTCCAGCATATCCTTGATCTGATAGATCCGCCCGCGCGGCGAATCCAATTCGTCGCCCAGAGTGACATAGGTCGGACAGGTCGCCGTGCAGAATCCGCAATGCACGCAGGCGCGCAGGATGTCGTTGGCTTCCTGGATGTCAGGGTCGGCGAGCTGCGCCAAAGTGAAATTCGTCTGCATCGATCCGCCTTCGCCTACACGCCGTCATACATCCGGCCAGGATTGAGCACCCCGCTCGGATCGAAGGCCTGTTTGATCTTCTCCGTCAGACGTCGCACGCCCGGCTTCAAAGGTTGGAACGGCTCGACAGCGGCGCGCAGGTCGGCCCCGCCGCGGATTAGGGTGGCGTGCCCGCCATGGGCCTGGAGCGCCGTCCGGATCGCCTCGGCGCCGGCGTCACCGGCCCCCTCGACGGCGAGCCAGATCAGACCGCCGCCCCAATCGAGGAACGCTTCCGCCCCTGGCAACGCCATGACCGATCCATAAAGCGCCGCGCCTTCGCTGGGCGCCGTGGATAGGCGCCAGACCGCACGCAAGTCATCGGACGCGCTGAAGGGCGCGACATCGCGAATCTCGCGCCAGAAACCGGCGCTGTTTCGGCTGTGCAATTCGTCGGTCGGACCATGCACGCCCAGCATCTGACGCAGTTTCTCGCAGCGATATTCAACCGAGGGTCCCGGCCCGTCCAGGCGTAGCGCAGCGACGCCCGACCCTTGCCCCGATATCAGCGACAGACCCGACCGCGCCGCGATGGCGGTCGGGACCCAGGCGGCGCCGGAGAGATCATAGGGCGAATTCAGCCCCTCGGTCAGCGCCCGAACCGCCGTCTCCGGGTCGTCCGTCGCGAGCAGCACTGTGCGCTGTTTCTCCGCCACCGGCATGACCTTCACTGTGATCCGGGTCATCACCCCAAGCGTGCCCCAGGAGCCCGCCATCAGTTTACAAAGGTCGTAGCCGGTGACGTTCTTGACCACCCGACCGCCGGACTTGAAATCCTCCCCCCGGCCCGACACCGCCTCGAAACCGAGGAAATGGTCGCGCGCGGCGCCCGACTTGATCCGCCGCGGCCCCGCCAGATTGGCGGCGACCGCGCCGCCCAGCGTCCCGGCGCCTTTGTCCGACTTCAAAAGAGCCGCATAGTTCGGCGGCTCGAATTCCAGGCGCTGGTTGCGCGCGCTAAGCGCCGCTTCGATCTCCGACATCGGCGTCCCGGCCCAGGCCTGCAGGATCAGTTCCTCCGCCTCATACAGCGTGATCCCGGTCAGGCGCGACAGATCCAACTCATGGCTTGTATTGATGGGCCGACCGACCGACGCCTTGGTCCCCGCCCCGCGCACCGAAAGCGGCGCGCCTTCGGAGACCGCCCAAGCCACCGCCTCGCGGACCTGATCCGGCGTTTCCGGGGTGAAATGCGTCATCGCGGCCGCGTCCCTAGAACCGGGGAATATCGGGGAAGGGCATCTGGCCCTTGTGGATATGCATCCGCCCCAGTTCGGCGCAGCGATGCAGGGTCGGAAACACCTTGCCGGGATTAAGCAACCCGCCCGGGTCGAAAGCGCATTTCAGGCGCTGCTGCTGCTGCAGGTCGGCCTCGCTGAACATCGTCCCCATTAGATCGCGTTTCTCAACGCCCACACCATGTTCGCCGGTCAGCACGCCGCCGACCTCAACGCACAACTTCAAAATATCAGAACCGAAATCCTCCGCCTTTTCCAACTCGCCGGGATTGTTGGCGTCATAAAGGATCAGCGGGTGCAGGTTGCCGTCACCGGCATGGAAGACATTGGCGACCCGCAAGCCGTACTGGCTGGATAGTTCGTTCATCCGAGTCAGGACCTTGGGCAATTGGTGGCGCGGGATCGTGCCGTCCATGCAGTAATAGTCCGGCGAGATTCGGCCGACGGCGGGAAAAGCCGCCTTGCGCCCGGCCCAAAAAGTCAGCCGCTCTTCCTCGGACTCGGAGACCCGCTGGCTGACCGCGCCGCAGCCATCGGCGATCTCGCGCACCCGGTCAATCAGATAATCGACCTCTTGCGTCGGCCCGTCCAGTTCGACGATCAGCAAGGCTTCGACATCAAGCGGATAGCCCGCCCGCACGAAATCCTCGGCGGCGTGGATCGCCGGCTTGTCCATCATCTCCATGCCGCCGGGGATGATCCCAGCGCCGATGATCTTGGCGACGCAATCGCCGGCCGCCTCGCTGGTCTCAAAGCCGAGCAGCACGGCGCGCGCGGTTTCCGGCGTCCGCAGCAGGCGCACGGTGACCTCGGTCACCACGCCCAACAAGCCCTCCGACCCGGTCATGACGCCGAGCAGGTCATAGGCCTCCGAGTCGAGATGCTTGCCGCCGATCTCGATCACCTCACCGTCGATAGTGACGATCTGCACGCCGAGCAGGTTGTTGGTTGTCAGCCCGTATTTCAGGCAATGCACGCCGCCGGAATTCTCCGCCACATTGCCGCCGATCGAGCAGGCGATCTGGCTGGACGGGTCGGGCGCATAATAGAAGCCGTCCGCCTCGACCGCCTTGGTGATCGCCAGATTGGTGACGCCGGGCTGAACCCGGGCGCAGCGGTTGTCGTAATCGACCTCGAGGATCCTATTGAACTTGCCGAGGCCCAACAGCACGCCGTCCTCCAGCGGCAAGGCGCCGCCGGATAGCGACGTGCCGGCCCCGCGTGGAACGACCTTGATCCCATTCTCGAAGCAATAGCGCAGGACCTGCGAGACCTGTTCTACTGTCTCCGGCAGGACCACCAACAGCGGCAGTGTCTGATAGGCGGAGAGGCCATCGCTCTCATAGGGCCGGCGCTCGTCCTCATCGACGATCACCCCTTCGCCCGGCACGATGGCGCGTAGGGCGGCGGCGATCTCCTCACGTCTGGCGATCGCGCCGCGATCGGGTTCCGGCATCTGCATCGGGTGACTCCCAAATTGGTATTACCAATTTGCCTCACCGGCGCCCCGATTGGCAAGCCCAAGCCGGCGACCTGACGGCGGAAACGCAAAAAGCCGCCCGAGTTTCGGACGGCTTTCCTTTTTTGACCACTCGGCCCGCGCGCGGCGCCGATGGCAGGACGTGCGGGTGCGGCGCGTATCCTAGCCCTGGCGGGCCTTGAAGCGCGGGTTGGTCTTGTTGATCACATAGACCCGGCCCTTCCGGCGGATCACTCGGCAATCCTTATGGCGCTTTTTCAACGTCTTCAGCGAGCTGGCTACACGCATCGATCTTCTCCACTCGGTCCCCGTCGGCCATGCCGGGACGGGCAAAAAAAGAAGCGCGCCGAGCGCGCCGCACCCCGACATTCGGGGCTGAAATCCAGTCTTTCTGTCGAAAGCGCGCGGAACATAGGGACCGGCGCGCAGGGTGTCAAGCGGCCTCGAGGGTCGGCTCGACGCCTGGGCGCTACAGTGTTCCCTTGGTCGCGTGGCAGCGGAGCAGACGGACCTTGCCGCTGTTTAAGACCTTCACCCGCTTCATCCAGAATTCCGCCTCGAGGATCATGGCGGACACGTACTCACGCGTGAGGGTGTCCTTGGCGAGGTTGGCCATGAACTGCGCCCAAGCGCGCTGTATGAAGCTGCAATAGGTCTCGCATTCGAAAGTTTCCTCCTGCAGATCAAAGCCCAAAAGCTCTATTCTATTCCGGTAATAGTCGATCGGCGCGGGGGCTACGCCATCGCGTTCACTGTCCAGCCAGTCCCACACATCGGGATCGTCCCGGCTCACGCCTTCGGCCAGTACGAAGTCAGTGAAGACGAAATGCCCGTGCGGTTTGAGAGCGGTGTGCACGGATTTCAGAAGACCGTCCCGATCGGCGAGCTGGAACATCATTTCCCGCGCCAGGACCCCGTCATATTTGGCTGAACCTAGGTCCGCCCTGTCCGGGTTCAGATGTTTGATCGGAACCCGCTCGTTCAAGCCGCGCTGGATCGATAGGACCATCGCATGCGCCGCCAGTTCCGGATCCAGATCGACTCCGTCAACATCCGCGTCGCTCGCCATGCAGATCGCTCGCGCGCCGCCGCCAAGACCGGCGGATAGGTCAAGAAACCGCCGTCCCTTACAGAGCGCCATCGGCTCAACCAGGCGTTGGCTATACGCGACGCCGCCCGGACTCACGACCTCATCATCGAGGCCCCACAATACGGATGCAAGGTCGAGCCGGGTCTTGGGCCAGATCAGGGCCGGGGCTTCAGTCGGCAGGTCGACATCGATCTCCCGACCATGTTCGGCGACCCAGTCCGGGTCCGGCGGCTCGTCCGGCGCCCGGTCGAATTCGGAGGCCTGGGCGGGGGACGCGATCGACGGAGACGCCAAATTTTTTCGGACTAAGGTGCGCGGTTCGACGCCTTCCCACCACGCGGCGAACCGAATTTTAAGCGGGATGTAGCCGTCATCGTAGTCTGTCTCGTTTGGTTGGGCGGCGGTCGCGAACATGAGTGTAAACTCCAAAAGGCGCGGCCTGACCAAGCTGAATGAACGCGCCCGAACAAAGACCTAAAAATGCCCGATGAATCTTTAAAAAAGGTAAATCTAATATGGTTAATTGGACCAGTATCGCGGCGCTAGACCAAAGGATGGCCTCGTGCGATGGCCGGCCTATCGTTTGACCCGGGTCAAGTCGGTCCTGTCCTGCAAGCCATAGACTGGTCGCTTCTGACGTTCCGGTGCGAGCGCCTGCGATGAAAGCAATGGTTCTGGAAACGGCGGGCGCGCCGCTCGTCCTGAAGCGGGTGGCCAGGCCCGTCCCAGGCCCCGATCAGGTCTTGCTGAAGGTGGCGGCCTGCGGGGTCTGCCGCACCGATCTGCATATTCTGGATGGCGAGTTGCCGGATCCCAAGCGGCCGCTGATCCCCGGCCACGAAATTGTCGGCACGGTTGTCGAGGTTGGGTCCGGCGCAAAACAGTTTCAGCTTGGCGATCGGGTCGGCGTGCCGTGGCTCGGCCATACATGCGGCGCCTGCGCCTATTGTGCGGCGGATCGCGAGAATCTCTGCGACCGTCCGGAATTCACTGGGTACACGCGAGATGGCGGCTACGCCGAATACGCGGTCGCCGACACGGCCTATTGTTTCCCCGTGCCGGAAAGTCTGGACCCCGTCGAGGCGGCGCCGTTCATGTGCGCGGGTCTGATCGGCCACCGCGCCTATCGCATGGCGGGCGACGCCCCGCGCCTCGGCCTTTACGGATTCGGGGCGGCGGCGCATATCCTGGCGCAGACCGCGCGTTTCGAAGGCCGATCCGTCTACGCCTTCACCAAGCCAGGCGACGAGTCGGGACAGGGTTTCGCGCGGCAGTTGGGCTGTACCTGGGCCGGGGGCTCGGACCAGACCCCGCCGGAACCGCTCGACGCCGCCATCCTCTTCGCGCCGGTGGGCGCGCTGGTTCCGATCGCCTTGAAATCAGTGCGAAAAGGCGGGCGTGTGATCTGCGCCGGCATCCATATGAGCGATATTCCGAGCTTCCCGTATCGCGATCTTTGGCAGGAACGCGCGATCCAGTCCGTCGCCAATCTGACGCGCCAGGACGGCGTGGATTTTCTCGCCCTCGCCGCCAGGGCGGGGGTCAAGAACACGGTGAAGCGCTATCCGTTGGCCGAAGCAAACCGAGCCCTCAACGATCTGCGGACGGGACGCTTCAACGGCGCCGCCGTGCTGATCCCGTGAGCGGGCCGACCTGGCCTGTGGCCCGTTCCTTCAGCCTTCAGTCAGGACTCGCAGACAACCAGCCGTGTGAAGCCCCTTACCTTCTTCACAACCCTATCGACCGCATCGGCGTCGCCATCCGCCGACCGCGCGCCCTCGACAGCCGACCCGCTCGGCAATTCCACACCATGCGTGATCAAGAACGAGGACAGGGCGTTGGCGTTGATTGCGAAATTAACATTCTGCGGAATGTCGCCCATCTCCACGGCGAACCTGAGTGCGTCCAGTTTCGCCACCACGACGCCGACGACTTCGCCTTCCGTGTCGACCAAGGCGCCGCCGCTGTTTCCCGGCTGAATCGGCGTTGTTATCTGCAATTTCCCGGTATCGCTCGCCACACCGGCCAGTGACGAAACATGACCGCGGGTGAAGCTGCCTGAACTGGACAGCACGCCGGTATAGGGATAGCCGAAGGTGAAGACCTCCTCGCCCAGTTTCGCGCGCCCGCCGGGTCGAATCCGCGCGTGATCGTCATAATCGGCGTCCACCCGCAGCAGCGCCAAGTCGTTGACAGGATCGGCCGCGACAAGGCGCGCCGATCGCGCGCCATCGACATAGACCGCGTTACACCCATCGACCACATGTTGGTTTGTTACGAAATCGCCATCGGCGGTTATGAAGAAACCGGTTCCGGTCGATAATCCACCGCGCTCTTCCTCGGGTTGCGGCGTCGGCGGCGCCTCTCTGGCCGCTGCCGGCAAGGACTTAAAATCCCAAACCACCTCTCGGAAGAACTCCGTGCAGTCGCCTTGTTGCGAGTGCGTGTAGTTTTCGGTAGCGACAACCCGCCCATCGATAAAGAACACCGCCAGATAATCGTCGGTGAATGCTTTTGTGGTGCAATATTGCCACGCTTCGGAGGAGCCGCGCACTTTCCGCTGCGGCGGCTGGCCGAGCAGCGCGATCACCTGGTCGGTTGTCTGACCGGCCTGGACCCTGAGTTTTCCGGCGTCCAGATTCTCATTGATCGTGACGCACGCGGCCAAAGCCGCCATGCACAGCGCGATAACCAACGCGCGCAACGATACCCGGTTAAACGACACCCCCATGTCGACATATCCTCCCGCAGCAAAACCAAATGAATCGCTACTTTAACGCAGGGGACGGCAATGTCGAATCGGATGGCGCAGCAGGGCTATAGGCCGCCCCCACACGCCCAGCGCCGCCGGCGGGTTATTTGACGAATTCGGGGTCCTTCGCCGCGTCCTTATCGGAACCGGGCTTGGGGCGCTTGGCGCTTTTCTCATCCTCATAGCGGAGCGCCAGTTTGTCGGCGTCCAGATCCTTGTCGACGATCGCCAGACCGCCATCCTTCAAGGCCCCGAACAGCATTTCCTCGGCAAGCGGCTGTTTGATATTCTCCTGGATGACGCGCGCCAAAGGCCGCGCGCCGAACAGCTTGTCATAGCCTTTTTTGCCGAGCCAACGCCGGGCCGCATCGGTGAGTTCGATGGCGACGCGCCGGTCGGCCAGTTGCGCCTCGAGCTCGATGACGAACTTGTCGACGACCTTGTCGATCACGTCTTCCGACAGATAGTCGAATGGGATCACCGCATCGAGCCGGTTTCGGAATTCAGGGGTGAACATCTTCTCGATGGCTTCCTGATCCTCGCCTTCCCGGCCCTCGCGGTTGAAGCCGATGGCCGGTTTCGCCATGTCGGACGCGCCCGCGTTGGTGGTCATGATCAGCACGACGTTGCGGAAATCGACGCTCTTGCCGTTATTGTCGGTCAGCTTCCCGTAATCCATGACCTGCAGCAGAATGTTGAACAGGTCCGGATGCGCTTTCTCGATCTCGTCCAGCAGCACGACGCAATGCGGGTTCTGATCGATCGCGTCGGTCAGCAGACCGCCCTGATCGAAACCGACATAGCCGGGCGGCGCGCCGATCAGACGCGAGACCGTATGCCGCTCCATATATTCAGACATATCGAAACGCTTGAGCTCAACGCCCAGCGTCTTCGCGAGCTGCCGCGCCACCTCGGTCTTGCCGACGCCGGTGGGGCCGGAGAACAGGTAAGAACCGATCGGCTTCTCCACCTCCCGCAGCCCGGCGCGGCTCAGCTTTATCGCCGAGGACAAGGCGGTGATCGCCTTGTCCTGACCGTAAACGACCATGCGCAGATCAGCCTCCAGATTGCGCAAGTTCTCACGATCGTCGCGCGACACTTGTTTCGGCGGGATGCGGGCGATCTTGGCGACGACCGCTTCGACGTCTTTCACAGAAATCGTCTTCTTACGTTTCGATTCCGGCAGCAGCATCTGTGCGGCCCCGACCTCGTCGATCACATCGATCGCCTTGTCCGGAAGCTTCCGGTCGTTGATGTAACGCGCCGAGAGATCGACGGCGGTCTTCAGCGCGTCGGCGGTATAGCGCACCCGGTGATGCTCTTCATAATAGGGTTTCAGGCCCTTGAGGATCTTCACCGTGTCGGGGATCGACGGCTCATTGACATCGATCTTCTGGAACCGCCTTGCGAGCGCACGGTCTTTCTCGAAATAGCCGCGGAATTCTTTGTAGGTCGTGGAGCCGATGCAGCGCAGCGAACCGTTCGCCAAGGCCGGCTTCAACAGGTTGGACGCATCCATCGCGCCGCCTGTCGTCGCCCCGGCGCCGATCACCGTATGGATCTCGTCGATGAACAGAATGGCGCCCTCGGTTTCCTCCAGCTCCTTCATCACCGCCTTCAGGCGTTCCTCGAAATCGCCGCGATAGCGGGTGCCCGCCAGAAGGGTTCCCATATCGAGCTGGAAGATGGTGCAGTCAGCCAAGACGGCGGGCACGTCGCCCTCGACGATACGTTTGGCGAGGCCCTCGGCGATGGCGGTCTTGCCGACGCCGGGATCGCCGACCAAGAGCGGGTTATTCTTGGTTCGGCGGCAGAGGATTTGGATGGTGCGTTCTACCTCGGCGACCCGGCCGATCAAGGGATCGATCTTGCCCTCGCCAGCTTTCGCGTTCAGATCGACGCAGTAGGCGTCGAGCGCCTCCGACCCGTCCTTGTTCACCGCCTCGGCCTGAGCGTCCTCGTCAGCGCCGCTGACCTTAGCCGAGTCGGGCTCAGATTGCCCGGGCACTTTGGCGATGCCGTGGCTGATATAATTCACCGCGTCGAAGCGCGTCATATCCTGCAGCTGCAGGAAATAGACCGCGTGGCTCTCGCGTTCTGAGAAAATCGCCACCAGGACATTAGCCCCGGTGACCTCTTCGCGGCCCGACGATTGAACATGAATGGCGGCGCGCTGCAAAACCCGCTGAAAACCGGCGGTCGGTTTCGGATCGTCATCGGAGGCGGCGATCAGCGACGACAGATCATTGTCGAGATAGTCGACGACATCGCCCCGTAGCTTCTCGATCTCCACTCCACAGGCCCGCAACACGGCAATCGCGTCCTGGTCCTCAGTCAAAGAAAGCAGCAGATGCTCCAACGTCGCATATTCGTGACGCCGCGTCCGGGCGTGCGCCAAAGCGCGGTGAAGCGTTTCTTCCAGGTTCTTCGACAACATACGACCCGCGTTCCTCTATCAGTCTGCCATGCCCTTACAGGAGATACGGCGACGGATGCGTCGCCGGACCAACATGCCGGCCCGCCCGGTCGGCGCGCAGCGCAAAGACGGCGCCCCTTAAGAGCTAATTGTAGTTTGGAGATGATTTTCTCGAGGCGCCAGACTTGACCGCGATGATTTTCGGACCTAGTCGCCTTTCTGAGACGCTGAACCCGGGCGGGGCTACTCTTTTTCAAGCGTGCATTGAAGCGGATGCTGCTCTTTGCGGGCGGCGTCCATGACCTGGTTCACCTTTGTTTCCGCGACATCGTACGGAAACACGCCGCAGACGCCGACGCCGCGGCGATGGACATGCAGCATGATCGCCGTCGCTTCTTCGCGGTTTTTTTGGAAGAATTTTTCCAAGACATAAACGACGAACTCCATCGGCGTGTAGTCGTCATTCAGCATCAAGACCTTGTACATATTGGGTTTTTTGGTCTTGGGTTTGGTCTTGGTCAGAAGGCCGGTCTGGCCGTCGCCGCCGCCGCCCCTGTCATCATCGCCAGGTCCATCATCCTCGGCCGCGACAACGGGTCGCGCCGTTATCCGCCGGACCGGCGCGACAAACCGGCCGGCGGCGCCGCCGGCACCGGACCGGCCCTCGAATCGAAACCGTGAAAACATCTCTCTCTCAGGCAATGACAAGGACACTCTCCTCCTACGCCTGGCTCAGACGATGGATCAGCGCCGGTGCGCCGGCATCATTGGATATTGGGCCGGAGCATTCGAATTGAAGCCCCGTCAAGCTGCCGAACCGCGCACCGAAGCCAACCGTTTCCGGCCCGCCGCTTCCTATTCCAGCCCCTGCCAGCCGGGCCGCGTATCCGGTTCTTCCTCAAACACTTCCTGGATCGGCGTTTCCAGCGGCTTCCGGCCCGCCTTGATCGCTTTCTGAATCTCGATCGACAGTTCTTCCTGACGGCACAGGCCGAGTTCGACCGGCGAGCGCGGACGCAGATTGGAGGAATTCCAGTGCGATCGGTCCTTGACCGCCGCGATTGTCGGCTTGGTGGTGCCGATCAGCCGCCCAATCTGCGCGTCGTTGAGCTCCGGATGATGACGCGCCAACCAGGCGATGGCGTCCGGCTTGTCAGCGCGCTTGGAGACCGGCGTATAGCGCGGCCCTTTCTGGCGGACCACCGGTTCGGGCAGGTCGGATTCCTGAAGCTGAAGCCGCGCGGTCGGGTCCGCCTCGCAACGCTGGATCTCGTCGGCGCTGAGTTGACCGTTCGCCACCGGGTCCATGCCGTGCATGCCGCCGGCGACCTCGCCGTCAGCGATCGCCTGAACCTCGAGACTGTGCAGGTCTGTGAAGGCTGAGATTTGCTCGAAAGACAGGGTCGTGTTGTCGATCAGCCAGACGGCGGTCGCTTTCGGCATCAGTAGTTTCGCCATGATCGGTCTCCTTCGCGCATGGGGCGATCAGGGTGCGCGCCGCAACGGCGTCGCCAGCCGCCGGCCCGGCGTCTCCAAGCGAGACTCACCGAACCGCCGACCCCTCGGACGCAGCGGCTCGTTGAGCGCGCCCATGCTGTGTGTCGGGGATTTTGGGGGCGTATATCATCCCCGCCATTGACTGGAAACCCACTACCGGCCGCGCCGCGGCTGGGACGGCCAAAGCATAGAAAAAGGCCCGGCATGGACCGGGCCTTCCTCAAATCCCGGCTCTGCGCTGCGCAGAGCCGGGTTTGTCGCGCTTGGCTTAAGCGGCCAACGGCTTTGCGAAACGCTCAACCGTGTCGTTAAGGTGCGCCTGGACCGGCTCGAACGCGTCGGTGGCGACTTTAACGCCCAACTCGTTCAGCTTGCCGCTTTCGGCGACCATGACATCGAATTGCGACCGGGCGAAGTCAGACTGAATTTCGACGACTTCGTTGATGGTCTTGGCCGACATCAGGGATTTCGCGACTTCGGCGTTGGCGTCAGCGGTCGATTTGACGAACGCGTAGTAGGCTTTGCCGAACTCTTCAGCGCCTTTCGCATAGCTTTCGCTGAACTTGGTGAAGACCTCAAAGCTCTTCTGATTGTAGGCGGCGACTTCGTCATAGCCTTTGATCGCGGCGTCCGACGCTTTTTCGACCTGCTCTTTGGTCACAGCGACGGCCTGTTCGACCTTCTCCTTGGTGGCGGCGACCGCTTTCTCAACGGTCTCCTTGCCGACGGCGACGGCTTCTTCGATTTGCTTGGTGTCGACTTTCGCGGCCGACGCTTTTTTCGAGGTGGACATCGGATCTTTCTCCATTGCTGGGTCCGCGACGCGCGGACGCTTCTCCAAACCGGGCGGCGGATTCAGCGCCGTCCTTCACTTTTGCGCGTTCGAAACGAATGCCATGTGACCCCCAATCGACGCGCATCGCTGCGGCACGCGACATCACTGTGATGCTGCAGCGCAATATGTCGATGTGGCAGTATATGAGCTTGTTCAGTCGCGCCGTCAAGCGAAAATTGTGCAGCGCACAATATGTGGCTGCTGCGCCGCACCAAAGAGCCGGAACGCCGGGCGCGACGCCTATCTGTTATTGCCGGTTCGCCCGTATCCTTGACCGATGACGAGCGCCTGATCTTGGATGAAGAGCTCATAGTATTTCCGGCTTGCGGCGCGTTCCGGTGTAAAACCGGATTTAATCGGCCGCGGACCGTCCGGCGGCGGGGCGCGCACCGCAACCCGTGTCTGGTCCGCGGCGAACAGCATATTCGGAAAGGTCAAAGCGCGAAAGCTGGGTTCCGGGTTGAGCCAAACGCGGAAGACGAACTGCCCGTCGCGGCAGCCGGAGAGAGCCCAGAACCACTCTTCAGACAAAAGACGGGTCTCGGCCGTTTGCGGCGTGTAGTCGGTGTCAAACCGCACCGCTTCCTGCAGCCGGGCGGCTTGCTCGGGCGTCAGCACGGCCCGCGCTTGCTCCGGCGCCGTCAAGGCTTTCACACCGGCGAGCGTGAGTTGGATATCGGCGATCACATTCGGCTGAAGTATGCGGATGCGCAGACTGTCGCGAGTGAAATCGACATCATAGATCCGCACCTGTCTCGCGCGGTTCGCATTGAATACAAGGCGGTACCGATCGCCCCCGCTCAACGCGCAAGAGCGCCGCAGGTCGCCGCCGCTCATGAAATCCGCCCAGGTGAGCTTCCGTTGAATCGGCGAGTCGATTTCGCCGGTGCTGCGGGTCACGCCACAGCCCGCCAGCGATACAATCAAGGCCGCGGCCAGAGCGACCAGTTTCACCGTCATGGTTCTATGCATGCGTCCCCGCCTGTCGGATCGAGCCTGACCAAGATATTTCTCTGTTTTCATAGACTTTTCACTATTGATCGTCTATATCCGTGTCCGAGAGGTATGAGTTCAATAGTGGCGGGACGCGTTGTAATAACGGGAAAGTAATTATGGCGTCTTCGCTTATCGGATATTTAACTCGAAGCCTGACAATACTGGCGTTTAGCGTCGCGGTACTGATGACCTCGACAGCGCCCGGCTTGGCGAACAAATACGCCTCCCTGATCATGGACGCCGACACCGGCGCGGTTATGCACGCGCGGCACGCATCGTCCAAACGCCATCCTGCGTCGCTGACAAAGATCATGACGCTCTACATGGTGTTCGACGCGGTTGAGCGGGGCGCGCTGACGCTGGATCAACGCTTGCCTGTGTCGCGTCGCGCCGCCGGCATGCCAGCGAGCAAGCTGGGCCTGAAGCGTGGCCAGACAATCACGGTGCGCGACGCAATTCTGGCCCTGGTTACGAAATCAGCCAACGACGCGGCTGTCGTGGTGGCCGAGGCCTTGGGCGGGACCGAGATCGATTTTGCAAGGGACATGACGCAACGGGCGCGCGCAATCGGCATGAAGAACACTACATTCCGCAACGCTTCGGGCCTCTATAATCGCCGTCAGAAATCCACCGCCCGCGACATGGCGACCCTGGCGTTGCGCATCCGCGCTGACTTCCCAGGCTACTACAACCTGTTCTCGCGTCAGAAATTCACCTATCGCGGCAAGACCTATAAGAATCACAATAATCTGTTGGCTCAGTATAAGGGCTCCGACGGTATCAAAACGGGCTATATCGGGGCGGCCGGGTTCAATCTGGTCGCGTCGGTCGAGCGCAACGGGCGCCGGATGATCGGCGTCGTCTTCGGCGGGCGCTCGGCTAAAAGCCGCGACCGGCACATGATCAAGCTGCTGGATGACGCCTATCGTCGCAGCGGCGCCGTCGCTATACGGGCCCCGATCTCGAGCAAGACCCGGCTCGCCCTCGCCGCGGCGGAAGAGCGCACACGTCTGGCCACGGTTGCGACGGCCGCGCCGACAGCGCCGCGCGCGCCGAGCACCGCGGTTGCGCCGGAAGTCGCCAATCCCTTCGATCTGCTTGAAAGCGATCGGGCGGCGGCCCCGCCTGCGCCTTTCACGACACGGATCGCCGAAGCCCTCGCGTCGGTCGAACGGCAAGGCGGCGCCCCCAGTCAGCGCGTCGCGCTGGGGCGGCGGTTGTCCACCACTTCGGAAACGCTGGTCGCGGCGCTCGCGGCGGAACAAGGGGCCACGGCGATCCGCGCGCCCTTGCCTGCGGCCCCGGCGCCGAAGCGCGTCGAACAGGGCGCTTGGCTTGTGCAGGTCGGCGCTTTCCGGTCGGTGACCCGCGCCCGCCGCGCAGCCGAGAGCGCGCGTGACGCCCTGGGGCCGCTTTGGACCCATACGGAGGTCGTCCTGGCGCCGACCCGAAACACCAGTCGGAAACTATATCGGTCGCGCCTCTCGGGCCTGACCAAGACCGACGCTCAATCCGCTTGTAAGATTCTCAAGACGGCGCGGATCGATTGCGTTCCCTTCGCGCCGGCGCGTAACGCGCAACTTGCCGAGCGCCAGTAACCCGAACCACTAGCCCGAACCACTGGCCCGAACCACTGGCCCGAACCACTGGCCCGAACCGGCAGGCCAAGAGCGGTGGTCGCGCCGCGAGGCCTGACGGACCCGCGCGAATCGGCGTAGCGGTCGCTTTTGCTTGCGGCGGAGCGGGATTTTCGCCATCCCTAGCCCGGCAAACGCCATAAACGACCCAGAGCCGTTGACAGACCCGATGCGAGAACCGGTCGAAATCACCTATGCCGACCCGCACATGCCAGCGATGCAGCGGATCGTGATCAAAGCCGTCGAAGGGGTGACCGGTCGCGCCGCCTTGCGGCGCCGCTATCGGCGATATCTGCGCACCGGCGATAGGGTGACAGGCCCGCGGGCCTGGGACCGGGCGGTTCAATATCTCGGCGTCACCTTTCAGGCGCGGGTCTCGCCCGAGACAAAACGCGACGGCAAGGGTCTCTTGATTATCGCGAACCATCCGTTCGGCGTGGTGGACGGGATCGTTCTATCCTGGATCGCCTCGCGCATCGATCCCGCCTTCCGGGTCATCGCCCATGGTCTCCTGCTGCAGGAGCCGACCCTGACGCCGAACCTGCTGGCGATCGACTTCTCCGAGACGCCAGGCGCCGCACGCCGCAATGTCGAGACACGGCGGCAGGCGGCCGACATCCTGAAGAAGGGCGGCGTGGTCGGCATCTTTCCCGCCGGCGCCGTCGCTTGGTCGCAAAGACGAAACGAGCCGGTGCGCGACCATGACTGGAAACCGATGACCGGAAAGCTGATCCAAGCGTCAAAATGCGACGTTCTGCCGGTGCGGTTCCACGGCAAGAATTCCTGGCCTTACCAGATGGCCGCCCGGCACGCGGAAGTCTTGCGGATCGGCCTTTTGCTGAACGAGGTGCGCAACAAGTTGGACAAGCCGGTGCGCGTCGATGTCGGCCGGCGGATTGACTATGAATCGCTGCCCGACCTTGAGCCGACCGCGTTGCTTCAGCATCTTCGCGACCATCTCGGAGTATGAAGCCGCTGGATTGGCCTCAGCGTGCAGGGTTCGCGAAAGGGGCCGCATGAAAGCACTGTTGTTCGACATCTTCGGCACTGTGGTCGATTGGCGCACCGGGATCATCCGCGCGGGCGAGGCCTTCGGCGCAGCGCACGGCGTATCCCTCGACTGGCCGCAATTCGCCGACGATTGGCGGGCGCTCTATCAGCCGGCCATGGAGCGCGTGCGCAGCGGCGGCCGCGCCTTCGTCAAACTGGATACGCTGCATCGCGAAAATCTGGATACGGTGCTCGCCCGGCATGGCGTCACGGGGATCCCCGAACCAGCGCTTGCGGACCTGAATTTCGCCTGGCGCCGGCTGCCGCCTTGGCCGGACAGCGTCTCAGGCCTGACACGGCTGAAGACGCGATACATCCTCGGGACGCTGTCGAACGGCAATATCTCGCTGATGGTGAACCTGGCGAAGTATGGCGGCCTGCCCTGGGACGTCATCCTTGGGGCCGAGGTCGCGCAGGCCTATAAGCCGACGCCGGAATCCTATTTGCGGTCCGCCGCCGCGCTAGACCTGCCGCCCGAAGAAGTCGCCCTTGTCGCGGCCCACAACAACGACCTGCAGGCGGCGCGCACGGTCGGCTATAAGACGATCTTTGTCCCACGCCCAACCGAACACGGCCCCGGCCAGACGATCGATCTGGAACCGGCGGAGGATTGGGACCTCGTTGTCGAAGACCTGAACGACGCGGCTGACAAGCTCGGCTGCTGAGACAGCCGGGGCAGGTGAGCAAAAGCAAATAAAAGAGGTAGAAGCATATGAATGAGACGGATCGCGCCCCGGCCTTGAACCAGTTAATCGACGCGCTGCCCAAAGCTGAGTTGCACCTGCATATCGAAGGCACGCTGGAGCCGGAGATGATGCTGGCGCTGGCTGAACGGAACGGCGTGAGCCTCCCCTACGAGACCGTCGAGGATGTCCGGCGCGCCTATCAGTTCGACTCGCTGCAGGACTTTCTCGATATCTACTATCTCGGCATGTCGGTGTTGATCAATGAACAGGATTTCCGAGACCTGACCGTCGCCTATCTGGAGAAGGCCGCCGACCAGGGCGTGCGCCATGCCGAGATATTCTTCGACCCGCAAGCCCATACGGAACGCGGCGTCGCCTTCGAGACCGTCTTGGACGGGATTTCCGCTGGGCTGGAGCATGGACGCACGTCGTTAGGGATCACCTCTAAGCTGATTATGTGTTTCCTGCGCCACCTGCCCGAAGAGAGCGCTTTCGAAGCCCTGGCCTGCGCCTGCAAGCACAAGGACAGGATCGCCGGCGTCGGCCTGGATTCGTCGGAGAAAGGCTTGCCGCCCGCGCTCTTCTCCCGCGTCTTCGCCGAAGCGCGCCAGGAAGGCTTCATCCCGGTGGCGCATGCGGGCGAGGAAGGGCCCGCCGCTTATGTGGCCGGCGCGCTGGACGACCTTCAAGTCCAGCGGGTCGATCATGGCGTCAGCGCATTAGACGACCCGGCGCTGACCGCGCGACTGGCGAAACAGCAAACGCCGCTGACCATGTGCCCGCTCTCCAACCTGCGGCTGAAGGGCATTCCCAGCCTTGCGGACAGTCCGGTCAAACGCGCGCTCGACGCCGGCATTCTCGTCACGGTGAATTCGGACGATCCGTCCTATTTCGGCGGCTATGTCGGGGACAACTACAAAGCGATCGCCGGCCCTCTTAAGCTGGAAGCCGAAGACCTGGTCACACTGGCCAAAAACTCATTCGCAGCCTCCTTCCTGTCCAACGCGGAAAAGCAGCGCCATATCGCCGCGGTCGAAGAGGCGGCGCGATCGTATTGAGTTCTCACACGGCTTCCCCGATAACCTCACCCGAGGCGGCCGGGGAGCGCGAAAGCGATGGCGGATCAGACAAAATGGCGAGTTACCGTGATCGATTCGATCGCGCCGCATGCGTTGGAAGCGCTGGAGGCCCAGTGTCTGGTGACCCGGCACGATGATCCGGCGGCCGCGGACTGGACCGAGCACGCGCACGCGATCATCACCCGCACGACTCCGATCACCGGCGAAGCGATCGCCGCGGCCAAACATATCAAGCTGATCGCGAAACACGGCATCGGCGTCGACCATATCGACCTGAAGGCCGCGAAGGCGAAGGGCGTCGCGGTGATCAACACGCCGGGCACCAACGCCCAATCCGTCGCCGAGCTAGCGGTGATGTTCGCCATCGCCGCCGCCCGCAACACGCGACCCGCGGAAACGGCGATGCGCCAAGGCGCCGCCGGCGACACGCTGAATTGGAAGGGCTTCGAGATCGCCGGCCGGCGTGTTGGGATCGTCGGGCTGGGCAATGTCGGGCGCAAGACGGCGCCGATCTTCCGGCTCGGCTTCAACTGCCATGTCTCGGCCTATGACCCCTATATCGGCGACAGCCCGTTCGAAGCGTTGGGCGTGCATCGCATGACCAGCCTGGAGGCCTTGCTGCGCGCGACCGACATCCTGTGCATGCATGTCCCGCTGACCGACGAGACGCGCGGCATGATCGGCGCGGCTGAGATCGATCTGCTGCCCATGGGCGCCTTGATTGTGAATTGCGCCCGCGGCGGCGTAGTCGATGAGGCGGCGCTTTATGAGGCGCTGTCTGCGAGCCGCATCGCCGCCGCCGGGTCCGACGTTTTCGTTCAAGAGCCGCCGCCGGTCGATCACCCGCTGTTCAGCCTGCCGAATTTTCTGTCGACACCGCATATCGGCGCGGCGACGGCGGATTCCGGACGGCGCAGCGGTGACACGGTGGTCCAGCATGTCATCGACATCCTGAACGGCCACCCGCCCGTCAGTTCGGTCATCTGAACGATGCGCCGCACCCTCGCCGGTCTTGCGTTGATCGGCGCCGCGCTCGCGCCCGGCGCGGCCTCGGCGGATCTGCTGGCGGCCTATCGTTGGGAGAACCGGCTGCTGGTGGTGCTGGCGGACGGGCCATCCGATCCCAAACTGATCGAACAGCGCGCGATCCTGGCGGACGATCCCAACGGCTTGCAGGAGCGCGACCTGATCGTGTTGGAAGGGGTCGGCAATGCGCCGGTCGCGTTGCCCGGCGGCCCTGTCGCCCCGCAGACGCTGCGTGATGCGTTGGGCGTGAAGGCAACCGGATTCGCAGCGCTTCTGATCGGCAAGGATGGCGGCGTGAAACTGCGACAGAACGCGCCGGTCGTGCTGGACGCCACGCTGTATCCGCTGATCGACGCCATGCCGATGCGCCGCCGCGAGATGCAAGAACGCGGCGAATAGTGAACAAGCTGAACCAAGCCGCGGGAATTAGACCGTTTCCTGGTCCGAAATGCGACCGGCGAGGTCTTTGACCACGGCCCAGCCCGCCTCGACATGGCGGCGCTCGGTCCAGGTCTGGCCGATATTGAAGCGGATGGCGTATGTCTCGCCGACCAGGGTCTGGGTCAGATAGATCCGGCCATCGTCGTTGATCCGGGCGACGAGCGCTGCATTCAGCCGGTTGAGCGCGTCTTCCCCGACGGCGCCGGCCGGTCGGTATCGGAACGTCACCAGCGCCAGGGAACGCGGCGCAACCAGCTCGAATTCCGCATCCGCCGCGATCCAGGATTCCAGGTCCGCCGCCCAAGCGATGTGGCGCCGGACCATCTCCTGCAGCCCTGACACGCCGTAGGAGCGGATCACGAACCACAGTTTCAGCGCCCGGAACCGGCGGCCCAACGGCACGCTCCAGTCGCGATAGTCGATGACCTGGCCTTGCTCCGGCGATTTCAGATATTCCGGCAGGATCGTGAGGGTCCGGATCAGGTCCTCCGGGTCCTTCACGTAATGCGCCGCACAGTCGAAATTCGTGAACAGCCATTTATGCGGGTTGAAGACCAGACTGTCCGCGAACTCGATTCCCTCCAGCATCCAGCGCGTCTCAGGCAGAATCCAGGCGCTGCCGGCCCAGGCCGCATCGACATGCAGGAAGACGCCGTGTCGCTGGCAGATCTCGCCGATCGCGCGCAATGGATCGACCGCGCCGACGCCGGTCGCGCCCAAGGAGGCGACGACGATCGTCGGTCGAAATCCCGCCTGAATGTCGGCGACGATCATCCGCTCCAACGCGTCCGGCATGACCGCGAAATGCGAGTCGACCGGCAGTTTGCGCAGGTTCTCCACACCGAGCCCCGCGATCTTGATCCCTTTCTCGGTTGAGGTATGTGTCTCGCCCGACGTATAGGCGGTCAGCTTTTCAAGTCCGCGCAGCCCGGCTTCATTGCCGCGCCAGCCGGTCGCGCGTTCGCGCGCCGTCAGGATAGCGCAGAGAATGGCGCTGGAGGCCGAGTCCTGGATCACCCCATGCAGGCCGTCTGGCAAGCCGGTCATCTGGCGCAGCCAATCGAGGACCACGGTCTCCATCTCGGTCGCCATCGGCGAGGTTTGCCACAGCATGCATTGCGCGCCCAAGGTCGCGGTCAGCATCTCCGCCAGGACAGAGGGCGGACTGGAATTCGCCGTGAAATAGGCGAAGAAACTGGGATGCTGCCAATGGGTCATGCCCGGTAGGACATCGCGCTTGAAATCATCGAAGATCGCCGCCATCGGCTCGCCGTCGATCGGCGGCGCGGCCGGCAGCTTGGCGGCGCTCTCGCCTGGGCGCGCGCGCGAGCGAACCGGATAGCTCTCGACCCCGGTCATGTAGTCCGCCACCCAATCGACCATCTTGTGGGCGTGGGTTCTGAATTCCTCCGGAGTCATGACGAGGCCGCCTTTTCTCTCAAGACACTGCGAGAAACCATAATTAAATTGCGAAATTGCCGCTCTTCTGCGAGAACACCAGTCTTCGTAGGCCGCATTCAACCCGTCAAGGGCGGCGCGCCGGTTCGGAGAGGATGGGGAAGGATAATGGCTGATCCAGGTCTTGGATTTCAGGCGGGAGCGGTGATTGAGACGATCACGCGCTGGGCGCCGGCCGCCTTCTTCACTTTTGTCGCCTGTTTTTACACGATCCGAATTCTTCTGCTGCAACGGGACGGTCAGGCGCGGACCAGCATGCGCGATCCGAAGGAAGGGGTCTGCGCCGCCCATGTGGCCTTTCGGGTTCTGCGGGTCCTGGTCTTGGCCGCCAGCATCGCCTTTGCGCTCTATCCGCCGTCCGCCATCCTGTTTGGCCGGTTCGACTTCATGTTCATAGCCCCGGTCATGATTACCGGCGACATCCTGCTGTTCGCGGCCTTCGCCTGGGTCTGCGCCGCGCATATGAGTCTGGGCGAGAGTTGGCGGTCCGGCATCACGGCCGGCGCCGCGCCGCCGCTGGTGACCCATGGCCTGTATCGCTGGTCGCGGAATCCAACCTATCTGGGCGTGATCGCCGGACAGGTCGGCTTTTTCCTGGCCCTGCCGTCGGCCTTCAGCCTGGGCTGTCTGATCGTCGGCGTCCTGGCGATCTCGGCTCGGGTGCGCAAGGAAGAACGCTATCTCGCCAAAATGCATGGCGAGGCCTATCGCCGTTACTCCGAGACGGCGCCGCGCTGGGCGCCGTTTCCGGTCTTGCATGGACCGCCCCGTCAAGCCCACTGACCGGGACGCATTGATCAAGTTCTCGCGGCGCGCTACAGCCGATTGGCGGTCGGATTGCACGGCCGGTAACGGCAAGGGGCGACAGTCATGAGCCAAACTCTCTCCGAGATCCCCCTTTATTTGAACGGCGGACCCGTCGCGAGCAACGGCGCTGAACGGTTCCCCACACGCAACCCCGCGACCGGCGAAACGCTGGCGACGGTGCATCAAGCGGTCGAGAGCGACATCGCTAAAGCGGTCGAAGGCGCGCGGGCGGGCCAAAAAATCTGGGCGGCGATGACCGGCGCCGAACGCGGCCGCGTCCTCAATCGCGCGGTCGCCCTGCTGCGGGAACGGAACGACGACCTCGCCAGATGGGAAGTGCTGGACAATGGCAAGCCTTGGGCGGAGGCGGTTTCGGTCGATGTCGCCTCGGGCGCCGACGCGATCGAATTCTTCGCCGGCGCTGCGGCGACGCTGACCGGCGATCACTATGATCTCGGCCCCGGGGCCTTCGGCTATACACGGCGCGAGCCCTTGGGCGTTTGCGCCGGCATTGGCGCCTGGAACTATCCGATCCAGATCGCCTGCTGGAAGTCGGCGCCGGCCCTGGCTTGCGGCAACGCCATGATCTTCAAGCCCGCGGAACTGACGCCGATCACGGCGATGGAGTTGGCGAAAATCTACACCGAGGCCGGGCTCCCGGACGGCGTCTTTCAGGTCGTGCAGGGCGACGGCCGTGTCGGCCAAATGCTGACCGCGCATCCAGGCATCGCCAAGGTCTCGCTGACCGGGGAGGTCGGCACCGGTAGGAAGGTGATGAGCGCGGCGGCGGCGACGCTGAAACATGTCACGCTGGAACTGGGCGGCAAGTCGCCCCTGATCATCTTCGACGACGCCGATCTGGAGAACGCCGTCGCCGGGGCGATGATGGCGAACTTTTACACGCAAGGCGAGGTCTGCTCGAACGGCACGCGGGTTTTCGTGCAAGAAGCGATCCTGCCCGCCTTCCTCGAGAAGATGAAGGCGCGGGTCTCTCGCCTGCGCATCGGATCGCCGATGCATCCCGAAACTGATATGGGCGCGCTGATCAGCCCGGAACATCTGGAGAAGGTGCTCTCCTATATCGAACAGGGCCGCCGGTCCGGCGCCGAGCTTGTCTGCGGCGGAACCCGGGCTGATGGCGGGGGCCATGACGGAACCGATCTCAGCCAGGGCTGCTTTGTCGAACCGACGATCTTCGCCCAATGCTCGGACGATATGACGATCGTCACCGACGAGATTTTCGGCCCGGTCATGACCGTGTTGGCCTTCAAATCCGAGAGCGAGGTCATCGAGCGCGCCAATGCGACGGAATATGGCCTCTCCGCCGGCGTCTTCACAAACAATCTCGCGCGCGGGCATCGTGTGGTCGCGCAGTTGCAGGCCGGCACGATCTGGATCAACAACTACAATCTGACGCCGGTCGAGATGCCCTTTGGCGGCTATAAGCAATCGGGCCTCGGCCGCGAGAACTCGCTGGCCGCGATCGAACACTACACGCAACTCAAGTCCGTCTATGTCGAGCTTGGCGATGTCGAGAGCACGCTGTAGCGCTCGAGGCGTCCGATCCGATGACTGAGGCGGAAAGCTACGACTATATCATTGTCGGGGCCGGGTCGGCGGGCTGCGTGCTGGCGAACCGGCTGACCGAGGACGGCAAGCACCGGGTTCTGTTGCTCGAAGCGGGCGGGTCGGACAGGTCGCTCTTCATCCAGATGCCCAGCGCGCTGTCGATCCCGATGAACAAACCGCGCTACAACTGGTTCTTCGAATCCGGTCCCGAGCCCTATATGGACAACCGCCGGATGCACTGCCCGCGCGGCAAAGTCCTTGGCGGATCGTCTTCGATCAACGGCATGGTCTATGTCCGGGGCCACGCCCGCGATTTCGATGAGTGGGAGGCGGCGGGGGCCGAGGGCTGGGGCTATCGCCACTGCCTGCCCTATTTCAAACGCGCGGAGCGTTGGCGCGACCCCTTGGCCGACGATCACGGCGTCTATAGAGGCGATGAGGGGCCGCTGTCGGTCAGCAACGGCAACCGACGCCAAAACCCGCTCTATGACGCCTTCGTGCAGGCGGGTGTTCAGGCGGGCTATCCGGCGACCGAAGACTATAACGGGTTTCAGCAAGAGGGCTTCGGCCCGATGCATATGACGGTGAAGGACGGCGTGCGCTGGTCGACGGCGAACGCCTATCTGAAACCCGCCAAGAAACGATCCGGCTTGCGGGTGAAGACGCATGTTCTGGCCCGCCGCATCTTATTCGACGGCCTACGCGCGACGGGCGTCGAGTTCGAGAGAGACGGCCGGGTCCAGACCGCCAAAGCCGCGCGCGAGGTCATTCTCAGCGCCGGGTCCATCGGCTCGCCGCATCTGCTGCAGCTCTCCGGGATCGGCCCGGCGGACAATCTGGCTCAAGCCGGGGTTGCGCCGCTGCTGGATCGGCCCGGCGTCGGCGCCAATCTGCAGGATCATCTCGAGGTCTATTTCCAGTTCCGCAGCAAACAACCGATCACGCTGAACGGGCATTTGAGCTGGTTCCGCAAAGGGCTGATCGGGGCGCAATGGCTGCTCTTCAAGAAAGGGCTGGGCGCGACCAACCATTTCGAAAGCTGCGCCTTCATCCGATCGAAGGCCGGGATCGAATGGCCGGATATCCAGTATCACTTTCTGCCGGCGGCGATGCGCTATGACGGAAACGCCTCGTTCGACGGCCATGGGTTCCAAGTCCATGTCGGGCCCAACAAACCGACCAGTCGCGGCCGCGTGCTGCTGACCTCGGCCGACCCCGCCGCCAAGCCGTCGATATTGTTCAACTACAACGCAACCGAAGAAGACCGGGCCGCCTTCCGGCGCTGTGTCCGCCTAACACGCGAGATCATCCATCAGCCGGCGATGGACCCGTTTCGGGGCGATGAAATCCAGCCCGGCGCGGCGATCGAGAGCGACGACGCCATTGACGCCTGGATCCGGCGGAACGCCGAAAGCGCCTATCACCCCTCCTGCACCGTCAAAATGGGCGCCAAGGACGATCCGATGGCGGTGCTCGACGCCGACTGCCGAGTCATCGGGACCGAGGGGCTGCGCGTCATCGACAGTTCGATTTTCCCGACCATCCCGAACGGCAATCTAAACGGCCCGACCATCATGGTCGCCGAGAAGGCGGCTGACAGCGTCCTCGGCCACGATCCCCCGCCCGCCTCGAACGCCCCTGTTTGGATTGACCCTGAGTGGAAATCCCGCCAACGCCCGAATACGCCTGAACGCACGGTCGCCGCCGCGACCGCGGACCGATGAGCGACAGCGCGGCTCGCCACGATCGGCACGCAGAGTGGATCGAGACCTTCCCCAGAACACCCTTCTACTATCTGCGCCACGGCCAGACCGATTGGAACGCGCGCGGGCTGATCCAAGGCAGGACGAACATCCCATTAAACGCGCTCGGCCGGCGTCAGGCGCACGAAGCGGCGCACCAGGCCGTGGCGCTCGATTTCGCCGCGATCGTGACCAGCCCGCTGCTCCGCGCCTTCGAGACCGCTCGGATCGTCGGCGAGGCGAAGGGCATGAGGCCAATCATGCAGGACTCGCTGCGAGAAGCGAGTTTTGGCGATTATGAGGGCGCAACGCCAGGCGACTGGTATGCGGACTGGCTAAGCGGACGCTTGGCCGTCCCGAACGGCGAATCCGTAGACAGCTTCCTGGAACGCGCCGGCCGGGCTGTAAGCCAGGCGCTGCACGGCCATCCCGCGCCGGTCCTGATCGTCGCCCATGGATTCGTGTATCGGGCCGTTGAACGCGCCTTACGCCTCGATCGCACCGACATCCCCAACGCCGAATTCATCCGCCACACACCCGATGACAGTCAGGAAACCGGCTGGCGGATCACGGTCATCTGAAGCACGCTCGCCCTTCCCTTCCTCGACCGACGCGGTATTCTAGTCCCAAAGAGACACACAGGGAGACGGTCCGATGGGCGAGATGATCAGCTTTAACAAGTTCGATGGCGGGATGGCGCAGGGTTATCTGGCGAATGCCGAGAATCCGCTGGGCGCGGTGGTCGTGATCCAGGAATGGTGGGGCCTAAACGATCAGATCAAAGGCATGGCCGACCGTTTGGCGGCCGCGCGCTACACGGCGTTGGCGCCGGATCTGTATGAGGGCCGCGTCACTCAGGACCCGGATGAAGCCAACCATATGATGACCGGGATGGATTGGGACGGCGCCTACAAGGATATCCGCGGCGCTGTTCAGTATCTGAAACGGGTGACCGGCAAGGTTGGCGTGATGGGCTTTTGCATGGGCGGCGCATTGACCGTGGTCGCCGGTGTGAAAGTTCCCGAAACCGACGCTGCGGTCTGTTTCTATGGCATTCCCGACAAGGCGGCCGCCGACCCGGTCGAAATGCAGGTTCCATTTCAGGGCCATTTCGCCGGCGTTGACGATTGGTGCACGCCCGACGCCGTCAACGGTCTGGACGCGGATCTGTCGGCCGTGGCGACGCCGGTTCAGATCTATCGCTATGACAGGTCTCAGCATGGCTTCATGAACGAGGCGCGCGCCGATGTCTATGACGCGGAAGCGGCGGAACTCGCCTGGGATCGCGCGCTCAGCTTTCTGGGCGAGCATCTGTAACCCCGCCCGCTCCCGCCCGCTGGCGCGCGCCTGTCATTGCATGGCCGAATCCCCATCGAAATCGCCGTTTTCGAGATCTACGAGCCACGACGGCGCGGTCAAATCCACGGCCTGTCCGTTGATCGTGACCTCCAGCAGATTGGCGTAGACGCCCAAATAGCCCGCGATCTCCGCTGCTTCGTCATAAGGCGTTTCATAGACCCAGAAAGCGTAATCGATCGTCAGGTTGCGCATCGTTAGAGAGTAGTAAGAAGCCTCTCCCTTGAACGGACAATAGGTGCGCCGGTCGGCCGGGGCCAGAAACCGGCTTCTGAAATCGGCCTTCGGAATGTAGAGAACGGGTGCGTGGCCGGTTTCCTGAACCACCAAAGCGCCGGCGCTGGAGGCGACGGTCACGCCATCCGCCGCCAACGTCACATGCGCCCCCAAATGGTCGATCGAGACCTCGTGGTCGGGGCGTTGTTGGAACCCGGGCGCCGGCCCGGCGCCGCCGAATGCTGACATGCCGAAAGATCTCTTCCGCTACCGGACGACAGAAACGCGCGACGATTGCCGCTATCTAAGAGATATTGCGCCTTGAAGGTCGAGTTCAATAGACACGGCGACCGGCTAATGGGCTTTCGCGGCGGCCTCCAGGACCCGTAGCCGCGACCAGGCTTGATCGCAATCAACATAGCAGCCTTGAAGGCGTCGTTTGCCAGAGCCGGGGTCATAGGGCTCGCGCCCATGCAGAACTCGGTGGTTGTGAAAGCTCATGATATCGCCGGGCTCCAACCGGAACCGCAGGGTCATCGACCGGTCGCGGGTCAGAAGCGCGAAGGCCTGTTTCGCTTTGTAATAGGGGCGCACCAAATCTGGTCGGAGGCCCAGCGGCCCCTCGCCTTGCCGATTGGTGCGGATCGCGGCGACGCGTCCCGCCTCGTCCAATTCGATGACCGGCTTTCGGCATCGCATATCGTAGTCATGATCATGGAACCGATTGTCGGCGGGAATGCGGGCGAGAAGATCGAAGCTTTCCGGGTCCTCCCGGCGCAGGCGCTCGGCGACGGCGAACCCGTCGACCAGTATCGACTCCCCGCCAGTCGCCTCAAAATCAATGCAATGCAGGAACTGCAGCCCGGGCGGCGTCTGCGTGTAGCTGAGATCCGTATGCGGCGCGACATAGATCGGCGTATAGGCCACGTTCTCCGGATTGGGTTTGGAGATCACCGTATAATCGACGCCGAAATGGGTCTGGCGCAGGAAGCCGATCCGTCTTGCGGTCTGTGTCACGGTGTCAGGCCGGCGCGGCGCGCCCTTGACGATACAAAAGCCATACCGGCGTAGATGGCGGAGCCAGGTCCGTAGCCCGTCATCGCTCTCCATCACGGCCTGATGCTTGATCTCGGGACGCCGGTTGCCGATCGCGGCGGTCCAGGGCTCGATCGTCTCCGCCCGCTCTTCCTCAGCCCAATCGTCGTAGCAGAAACGGCGCAGCCACGCGGCGGGAAACCGGGTCTTATGGGCCCTGCCCGCCTGATTCAGCCCCGGCCAGACGATCCGCAGCGCGCCATCTTCGGTCAGAGTAAACGCCGCCGGCCGAACATCCAGGTCGAGCGCGGTGATATCATGCATCTTCTCCCAGGCGGCGGGATGACAACACTCAGAACAAAGGCAATTGTCGCGCAACCAAACCCAATGAAACCGACCGGTTCGACCGTCCGACCATGTCACCAGCGCCGCATCGCCGTCTGCGCGCACAGAAGAGAGCGTCGGGTCGCCGGGGCGGCAAAACATGTCAGGGTCGGCGCCGATGCGCGGTCGATCATCCTCCGCAGTGGAGGTCGCCAAGGTGGTGACAGCGGATAAATCGGCGGTCATAGCCGGTCCTTCCCCAATCCAATAGAGCGGTCAAAGAGTGGCGCCATTCGCACGAAGCGACGGCACGCTTTTTCTTCACCGCTCGGTTAGATCGGCTTACGGGCCGGCGGCCGGCACAAGGGAATTCCGAGAAACGGCGACCGAGCTTGAAGTATTCGAACATCCTAGCGCTGAATAAAATTGGCATGAATAGTGCTATCCAAAATGTTTGCTCAGTAAAAGTTCAGATTTCTAAATAAATTAGGAAGTAATTATTGAACTCCACCTCTATTCGACAGCCGAAGGCGTATCGTCACGGGCCTAAAGCCGCTGCGGGCCGCCGGACGGAGCGCACCGCGTCGCCGCACGCGAGGCGTTGACGTCATGGCGCATCGATCAGGCGGTGGCCGCGACCGTTTCGGCCAGATCCTCAGGCTTGTCGGCGAAACCGGCACGGGCGCCCTGATTTGCTTGGAGCGCCGGCTGGCTCGCTCGCCAGCGGCGAGTATTTACAGCACCGACCGCGTCGGCGTCGCCGCCAAGATCTATCATCGGCCCGCCCCGAACCAGCGCTTGAAGCTGGAGGCGATGATGCGGTCGCGCCCGCCGGACCCGTCATTGCGTCCCTGTCATGTATCCTTCGCCTGGCCGAGCGCGATCTTGGTCGACGGATCGGACCAGTTTGTCGGCTTCATAATGCCGCTCGCGGAAGCTCGCGCCGTCGAAGCGGTCCAAGTGGCGGCGCGTTGCGCCGCCGCCGATCACCTGAATTTCCTGATGACGCATCTGCATCGGTTTGGCGAGGCGCTGGACGGTGTGACCGCCAGGGATGTGGCGGTAGACAGGCGCGGTTTGGTCACACTGACCGGCTGCGATCGGTGGTGGGACCCAAAGGGCGCGGTCACAAAGAGGCGCCGATTGCTGAGGCCTTGCCTGTCCGCTTTATTGGCGTCGGCGCCGACCGGGATTCCAGGTGCGGCGGCGTCGCCTGAACCATCGTTGAACGCGGCGCTTCGTTTCGAACTTGCGCTGGCGCGCGGCGACGCCCGCCTTGCGCTGGCGCTATGGCGCGCCGACCCGGACTTGCGCCGGCATGAGGACGCGCCCGATCATGTGGTTCGCATGCGTGAACTCGGGGCCGCGATTGATACGATCGATGCGCTTTTGGACGCGACGCCGCTTCGGCTGACAGAGCGCCTTCAGCCGGCCGATTTGGCGGCGCTTTGGCGCGGACTGTTCTACGATCACCCCATCCTGAGGCTGCTGTCGGATGAACCGCCCCAGGACCCAGCGCGCCAGCACGCGGCCCGCCAGTTGAGCGCGGCTTTGGCGCACGCCCGTCGAGAAAGCGCGCCCTTGCAGGAAGCGCATGTCATCGGACAGGGCGGGCGCCGCCGCATTGCAACCCCATCGGCGCGATCTACGCCGGTTCCACGCGTCGAGCGCCGCCCTGTCGGCCCGCTTCTGGCGGCGCCGGCGCCTGTGAGATTCATCAAACCGACTCACTTATCGGCGGCGTCTGACGGTGGCCCATTTACGGGCTCAGAGGGCGAGAACGCGCCGCATCTCACCTACAGCCTATCCGTCGAGACCGAAGAGACGGCGGCGCCCATGCCGGCGGAAGGTGATTGGACGCGGATCCGAGAGCGCGCGCTGGCGGACGCATTCCGGGAGCCGCTGAGGCGCGTGATTCTTGTGATTACGCCTTCGCAAGCCGCGCAAACGCCGCCGATCGCGGTCGTGAACCGGGCGACAGGCGCGGTGATCGCCGAATGTGACGGCCTTTCCGGCGCAGGCCCGGTTACGATCCGGTTCGACGCGCCGACCCAACCGGTGACGTTGGCGCTTGAGTACAGGCGGCGCGAAGGCGTCGTCGACATAACGGGGCCGCAAATCCTGCACCCGCCGGTCAAACAGCGTATGGTCGGCCCGCCCGCCGCGCGGCCCGTCAAAGGCGCGCGCACGATTGGTTTCGCTCAGATCTAGGATTTAGGCGCGCAGCGGGGAGTGCGCCGGCGCCCAAGCATATCAATGGGTCGAGGGACGATCCGGCGCGCTGGATGCTTCGATCTGTGTCGTTGCAGCATCGGAGTCCGCATCCGCGCCGTTCTGTCCCGGCAGCGGCGTCTTGGCGGGCGGCTTGCCCGGCGCCGACGGCGGCGCTTGCTTCTGCATCGCGCTGAATTTCAGGCCCGGTTTCGATTTGCCGCGCATATCCTTGCGCCCGGCGAAACTCGACTGACTGTAGCGCCCTTCGATCTCCGCGCCGGGACGCACTTCAAGCACTTCGTGATCGACGTCGCCAATCATCCGCGCTGAGGCGCCGAGCAAAACCGTCTTCGCCTTCACAGCGCCAAAGATGGCGCCGTCCACGATCAGCGTGTCGGCGGTAACCTCACCATGAAGCTCGCCGTTCTGACCGACCACAAGACGTCGGCAGGAAACATTGCCGCGCAGAACCCCATCCATCTGCAATTCGCCATCCGACGCCAAGTCGCCGGTGATGATCGACCCGGCCGCGATATAGGTGGCGCGCGCGGGTTGGTTCGGCTTCGGCTCCGCCGATTTCTTGGTGAAAAGACTCATGGACCGCTCCCTCTCGAAGCGCGGACAGTAGCGGAACGGCTCCGGGGAAGCGACTCCTAATTATATCAATACCAAATAGTGGCGACCGCGCTTACTCGCGGTTTCTATAATATTCGTTGCAAGAGAAGAAACAACGCCGCCTCTGAAAGCGGAAAAACATCGCCGCCAATCCAAGGATCATTCAGCCGCCTGAAGCGCGCTTTCGAGCCCCGCGAGATATTTCTCCGCATCAAGCGCCGCCATACAGCCCATTCCGGCGGCGGTCACCGCCTGGCGATAGATTTTGTCGACGACGTCGCCCGCGGCGAAGACGCCGGGAATATTGGTCGTGACGCCGCCGGGGACGGTTAGGATATAGCCTTCCTCATCCATCTCGACCGCGCCTTTGAAAACGGCGGTTGCAGGGTCGTGGCCGATGGCGACGAAGACGCCATGGACGGGAAGCAGGCGCTCGGCGCCGGTCTTCACATTTTTCAAGCGGAGCCCGGTAACGCCGAGCGGGTCCTGATCGCCGACGATCTCTTCCAGCGTGCTGTCCCAGATTACATCGATCTTGTCATGAGAGAGCAGGCGGTCCTGCAAGATCTTCTCGGCCCGCAGACTGTCGCGGCGATGAATCAGAGTCACCTTGGTGGCGTGGTTGGTGAGGTACAAGGCTTCCTCGACGGCGGTGTTGCCGCCGCCGATCACCGCGACCTCCTTGCCGCGATAGAAGAACCCGTCGCAGGTCGCGCAGGCCGACACGCCGAAACCCTGGAAAGTCTGCTCTGACGGCAGGCCGAGCCAGCGCGCCTGGGCCCCTGTGGTGATGATTACCGCATCGGCGGTGAAGACCGCGCCGCTATCAGCGGTTGCGCGAAGCGGCCGCTGGGTGAAGTCGACGTCGGTGATAATATCATAGACGATCTTGGCGCCGACATTCTCCGCCTGTTCGCGCATTTGCTCCATCAGCCAGGGGCCCTGGATGACGTCGGCGTAGCCGGGGTAATTCTCGACATCGGTGGTGATGGTCAGCTGGCCGCCCGGCTGCAGCCCCGCGACAATGGTCGGGGCCAGATTGGCGCGCGCCACATAAATCGCCGCCGTATAGCCGGCCGGGCCTGAGCCGATGATCAAGACCTTGGAATGTTCTGTCGCCATATCCTCAATTCCTCGTTCTCTGCGCCGCCGTCTCGCGGCGTTGGCGCCCGTCTGGCTCCCGCAATTAGATACGCGCCGCCGAACCGTTACAAGCCGGCTTCATGGCGTTTCAGGGTCACATAGTCGTAAGCCAGGCCGGTTTCCGATATCCCGGAACTGGTCCCGACGACCGTCCAATCCGCCATCTCAATCGGCGGGCAAAAGGCGTCCCCATCGGGCGCCAGATCCACTTCCGTCAATTCGATACGCGTGGCCATCGGCAATGTCTGTTCATACAGCGTGGCCCCGCCGATCACACAGACCTCCCCGGTCTCGCGTGCTTCCGGCGTCGCCGCCGCCGCCGCCAGCCCGGTCTCGAGATCGGTATGAACCGTCGCGCCCGGCGCGGAGAAACGCGCCCGGCGCGTGATCACGATATTGGGCCGTCCGGGCAAAGGCTTGCGCGGCAGGCTGTCCCAGGTCTTCCGCCCCATCACGATCGGCCGGCCAAGGGTCAGCGCCTTGAAACGCTTCAGATCCTCCGGCAGGCGCCAAGGCAAGTCGCCCTTGACGCCAATCACGCCGTTTCGGGCGCGCGCCAGGACCAGGACGATCTCGGGCGCGCCTTCCGCAGCCCCCCCGCCCATATTCTAGACCGCCACTGGCGCGCGAATATGCGGCGCCGGGTCATAGCCTTGCAGGTCGAAATGCTCGTAATCGAAGGCGAACAGGTCCGTCACCGATGGGTCGATCTGCATCACCGGCAAAACGCCCGGGGTGCGGGAGAGTTGCTCATCCGCTTGATCGAGATGGTTCAGATAGAGATGAGCGTCTCCGAAACTGTGCACGAATTCCCCCGGCTCCAGGCCGGTCACCTGCGCGACCATCAGCGTCAGCAGGGCGTAGGAAGCGATGTTAAAGGGCACGCCGAGGAAAACGTCGGCGCTGCGCTGATACAGTTGGCAGGAGAGGCGGCCGTCGGCGACATAGAACTGAAACAGGCAATGGCAGGGCGGCAGGGCCATGGCGTCGACATCCGCCGGGTTCCAAGCGCTAACGATCAGCCGCCGAGAGTCGGGATTGCCGCGGATCTGCCGCAAGAGCGTTTCGATCTGATCGACCGCACCGCCTTTCGGGTCGGGCCAGGAGCGCCATTGCTTGCCATAGACCGGCCCCAGCTCGCCCGTCTCGTCGGCCCATTCATCCCAAATCGAGACGCCGTTTTCCTTGAGATAGGCGATGTTGGTGTCGCCCTTGAGGAACCAGAGCAGCTCGTAAATGATCGAGCGCAGGTGCAGTTTCTTGGTGGTGGTGACCGGAAAACCCTTCGACAGATCGAACCGCATCTGATGGCCGAAGATGCTCAGCGTGCCAGTGCCGGTGCGGTCTTCCTTCCGCGCTCCGGTGCGTCGGACGCGGTCCAAGAGTTCGAGATATTGCTGCACACTTGGTCTCGGTAGATGAGGTGGCGAAGGGCGCTGTGCGGCCGGGCTTGTGGGCCGGTGCGCAGGCGCGCCCTTGTCATAGCGTTGCCTATCGCGATTCGCCAGTCGGCGTCGGGTCGACTAGGCCGCCGAGGTTTGAGAGATCCGATAAGCGCAGCGCCGGGCGCCGGCGAGAATATGATCGGTGCGCTCGACCTGCACGTCCGGTCCCAGCACGGCCTTGAAGACCAGCAGTTCGCCGGCGCAGATCCCCGAACAGGCCGCCGCCGCAACACAGATCGGGCAATGATTCTCGATCAGCATCCATGCGCCGTCTTCCTCCCGTCGGACCTCGGCCATATAGCCTTCGCGGCTGCGGATTTCGGCCAATCGGTCGAGCCGCGCGGGCAGCGTCGCGTCCTCGGCCATTTCGGCGGTGTAAGCGCGGGTCTGTTCCTGACCGCGTGTCCGGATCAGGGTCTCGACCCCGTCCTCGCCAAAGGCCGCCCGCATCGTCCGCAGTAGGTCCGCCGTCAGATCGGCATGGGCGTCTGGGAAGAAACGGTCCGCCGATTCGGTCAGGGACCAGAGTTTCGCTGGCCGCCCGACCGGGCGCGGCGCCGCGCGCGTATCGACGAACCCTTCCTCCGCGAGCGCATAGAGATGTTGCCGCACCCCCATCGCCGACAGGGACAGCCGCGCCGCCAAGACCGCCGCCTCCTGCGGCCCCTCAAGCTTCAACAGATCGAGGATCGCCCGCCGAGTCTTCGGCGCGGCTGAACTCTGTGCGGTTTCGGTTCTTGACTTCTGGCTCATGCGGGCTTTCTCGGCGATCTTCAGCAACAGCGAAACCAAATTACTACAGATTTTCCTTTACAAACAAGTCGATTTCTAAAACAATCCCTTTATAAATTGACGGAGGGAAGGACGCATGCACAGCGAACCGGAGTGGAAACGCGCGATCGCCTGGTCGGACCTCAAGGAAAAGGGCCGGGCGGTGGTGAAGCTGGGGCCGAAACAGATCGCGCTTTTCGCCGTCGGCGAGAGCGTCAAGGCCTGCAACAATCGTTGCCCGCATGAGGGCTATCCGCTGGTGGAAGGCAGCCTGGATCCCGAAGCGGCGACCGGGCGGGAAGACCGTCCGAAAGCGTGCCTGCTGACCTGCAACTGGCATAATTGGCGGTTCGATCTGGATGGCGGCGATTCGTCTGAAGGAGACGCGCTGCGGCTCTATCCGACCCGGCGCGATGGAGACGATGTGCTGGTCGATGTCGCCGATCCGCCGCCGGAGGAACGGATCGACGCCGCACTCGATAATCTGGTCGAGGCGATGCCGCGCCACGAATATGACCGGCTCGGCCGCGAGATGTCCCGTCTGGTCAAAGCGGGCGGCGCTCTGGACGACGCGGTGCGGCGCGCGCTCGCCTTCAGCCATGACCGGTTTGAGTATGGCGGCGGCCACGCGTTCGGCGCCGCCATTGACTGGCTGGACTTGGCGGATCGGCTGGCCGAGGACGAGGCCGAACGACTAGCCGCCTATTTAGAAGTCATCGGCCATATGTCCTGGGACAGCATGCGGGAGGATCCGTTCCCGTTCGCCTCGGAAGAGCGGCCCTTCGACCGTATCGCTTTTCTCGACGCTGTCGAACGGCAGGACGAGAAAGCGGCGGCGGCGCTGCTGCGCGGCGCTCTGTCGTCCGGCATAGATTACGAGCGACTTCTGCCCGTCCTGCATGACGCGGCCTTCGCCCATTATCAGGCGTTCGGGCATTCGGTGATCTATACCTACCAATATTGGCGGCTGGCGCAGCGGTTGGGGCCGGGATCGGAAGCGCCGCTCCTGCTCAGCCTGTTGCGTCACTTCTTGAACGCGCGACGCGAGGATCTGATCCCAGAGTTTCGCGCCTACCGTCCGACGCTCGACGCTTGGACCGCGGCGCTCGCAGAGGGCGCGCCGCTCGGCGAAGCGCCGGTCGCCGAGCCGGAAACCTATGCATCCCTGCCGATGGCGAAAGTGATGGCGGCGATTCTGGAGAGCGCAGCCCATCCCGAGGCGTTGTATGAAGCGCTGCTCACCGCCGCCGCTCTGCAGTTTTTGCGCTATGACCTTTCGATGGATCAGCGCACAGACAACAGTGTGGCCGGAAATGTCACCTGGCTTGATTTCACCCACGCGATCACCTTCGCCAACGCCGCGCGTTGGGCGGCGCGGCGAGAACCGCGCCTCTGGCCGCAGGCTCTGCTGCAGATCGGATGCTTTCTTGGCCGGAACGCCCGCTTCCTCGACGAGACCGTCGCGCTGGAAGACTGGCGGGTCGAAAAACCAGAGGCATGGCTGAACAAACTGCAACGCTCTCTCTTGGACCATCAGTTCCCGGAATATATTATTTCCTGCCACTACGTGAAATTGTCGGCGGCGATCCAAGTGGAGACCGCGCTCGCGCCCGATGCGGCCTTCGGCCCGATTCTGGCGGCGGCGTTGAATCGCATGGCGACGCATCCGCCGAAACGCAAACACCTGTTGCGTACGGCGCGGCAATCCATGGAGTTCGTGGCGCGCGAAGGCTGACGCCGCACCGTAGGGGAAGGATCCGCGAATGCGCACGGCGCTCACCGAACTGCTGGGCATTGACCTGCCTATCGTGCAGGCGCCGATGGCCGGCGTCTCGACCCCTGCTATGGCGGCGGCGGCGTCGAATGCTGGCGCGTTGGGCTCGATCTCCGTCGGCGCCATGAATGCAGCCGCGGCCGGCGAGGCAATTGCGGCGCTCAAATCGGCCACCAACCGACCGGTGAATGTGAATGTCTTCACGCATCGAAAGCCGAAGCGGGAAGAGGATCGCGAGTCGGCGTGGCTGAAGGCGCTGGAGCCGCATTTCGCGGCGTTGGGGATGGAGACGCCGGCCGATCTGCCTGAGATCTACACCTCTTTCAACGACGACCCAGAGATGCAGCGCCTGCTGATCGAAGCGCGGCCCGCCGTTGTCAGCTTTCATTTCGGCCTACCCGAGCCCGGCGCGGCGGCGGCTCTGAAACAGGCCGGCTGTCTGTTGTTCTGCACCGCGACAACGCCAGCGGAAGCCGTCGCGGCCGAAAAAGCCGGCATGGATGTCATTGTCGCGCAGGGCTATGAGGCGGGCGGTCATCGCGGCGTTTTCGATCCTGATGCGGGCGACGCTCAGATCGGCCTGTTCGCTCTGATTCCACTCATCAATACAGCGGTGTCGCTTCCTGTCGTCGCGGCGGGCGGCATCGCCAACGGCGCCGGGATCGCCGCCGCACTGACTCTGGGCGCGGATGGGGCGCAAATGGGCACCGTCTTTGTCGGATGCCCCGAATCCGCCGCGCCCGATCTGCACTGGCGGACGCTGAAAGGCCCGCTCGGCGCCGCGACCGAGGTGACGCGCGCCGTCTCAGGCCGCCCGGCGCGCGGCGTCGTTAATAGGTTGATGGCCGATCTGCGAGAGCGGCAAACCGCGGCGCCCGAGTATCCTTTGCCCTATGCCGCGGCGAAGGCCCTGGCCGCCGCCGCCCGCCCAACCGGCGCGCCCGACTATGAGACTTTCTTTGGCGGTCAGGCTGCCCCGCTCACCCGCTCTGCGCCGGCCGCCGAATTGATCGCGGACCTTGCGGCGGAGTGCCAAGAGATACTGGCGAATGCGCCGCAATATCTCGCTCCCGACACGCAGCAAGCCTAGAAAGGCCGCGCGGAACCGATAGGGGGTTCCGCTTTTCTTCCGTCTTGCCTATATAAGGGTCACCGGTTTCGACCGGTTATGGCGCTAAAGGGAATTGTGGAATAAGCGCTGCGGACCCGGGGGCGGTACCCGGCGCCTCCACCATAAGCGCCTTGCGCCGTTCGGCTGGAACGGTTCAGGGCGGTTGTGATGGGGGCGAAATAGGATCGACGCGCGTAGTAAAGGCTTTTTCTGTGCTCGGCATGGCACCACCGTTATCGGGCCAACGGCAATACTTGCCAATGATAACGAAGAGATGGTCGCCGTCGCTGCGTAAGGCAGTCAAAGCGATGCTTCGGAATTCCTAAGCAGATCATCTCCGCTTAGGTGGGGCTTGGGGGACCTAGCAACAGAACCCCCCGCTTTCCTTCACCGAGCTGACGCAGTCCGACTATTGGCGCGGCTCTTTGCGTCTTGCGCCGGCGGCAGGGTGATGGTCGCCCGCAACCCGCCCGAGACGCGGTTCTGGACGGTCAAGGCGCCGCCATGCAGGCGCGCGATATTGGCGGATATCGGCAGTCCCAAGCCGGCCCCGCCAGCCTCGCGACCCAGATCGGTCTGTTCAAACTCGCGAAAGACCGTATCGATCTGGTCTGGATGGATGCCCGGCCCCTGATCGCAGAACGAAGCCGACACCGATCCGTCTTCGGCCGCGCGTCCTTCAACCGTGATCGTCCCGCCTTTGGGGCTGAATTTAATAGCATTCGAGATCAGATTGAGCGCGACCTGTTTGAACAAACGCGCGTCCGCATGACATGTGAGCGCGGGATCGGCGTCGATGGTGAAAGACAGGCCGCGCGCCTCAGCGTCGCAGCGCATCGAATCGACGCAGGTCTTGAGCAACGGGGCCAGCCGCAGCTCGGCCTTATGAACGTCGATCTTCCCAGCTTCGATTTTCGCCATGTCCAGAACATCGTTCAGAACCGCCAGAAGATGTTGGCCGCTATCGTGAATGATCCGCGCATGATCTACATAACGCGGATCGCCGATCGGGCCGAACGCGCCCAACATCATCGTCTCGGAAAACCCAAGAATGGCGTTGAGCGGCGTGCGGAGCTCATGACTCATGGCGGCCAGAAAACGGCTCTTCACCAGATTGCCGCGCTCCGCCGCTTCCTTAGCCCGAACCAGTTCCTCCTTGGCGTAGCGCAAGGTCGAAACATTGGTATGACGGATCAGCACATAGCCGGGCTCTCCGGCGACCGGGACGGCCGACATGCGAAACCACCGGCGCTCGGTTGGCCCGTGGCACGGATATTCCAACTCGAACCGCTCCGTCGCGCCCGCCAACACTTGTCGGACGCCGGCGAACGCGTCGCCCGCGCCGGTCAGGTCGCCTGCTTCGGGACGCATTTCTCGGAAATAGGACGATCCTACACCGGTCGTTGCACCCACCTGAACTTGGCAATCGGCGTCGCTGTTAGACTCTGCGAAAGCGCGCCAGGGCTCGTTCGCCAACACGATGACCCCTTCCCGATCAATCACGACCGCTGTGTCCTGAATTGAGTCCAGGACGCTGAGGGCGAAATCGGAAGAGAGAGGCGTTTCCGTCAAAAACTGTGCTCCGCGCGCCTGTGCAATCAGCCCGGCCTGTCCCGAAGAACGACCCAGACTCCGTCAACCTGCCACAAGTATATTCACGAAAGCTTAAGAGAAGGTAAACACAGTGTACCGACGACCGCGCCGAGGGGTCGCGTCCGCCGGCGCCGCGCCATGCCACGCCTTTTAGGCTCTGGACCTCGACTCCGCCGACAAGGAGGCGATATAGTCTACGCGTCGCGCGGGGGGCCGGGGTAGCGACAGTGTTCCAAAGCGGTGGAGAGGCGACGTTCGGTCATGGCCGAAGACCTAATGGGCTATAATGTCATGGTGGAGGAAGCGATGCGGGGCGTTGTCCGGCAAGCGCTTGGTCTCGCCGTTCAGGAGCCGCTGCCTGGCGACCACCATTTCTACGTCACCTTCCGGACAGATATGGACGGCGTGATCCTGCCGGACCATCTGCATGCGCGTTACCCGCGCGAAATGACCATCGTCCTTCAGCACCAATTCTGGAACCTCGAAGTGACCGAGGATGCGATTGAGGTCGATCTGAGCTTCAATCAAAAGCGCGAGCGCCTGCGCATCCCGATGGAGGCGTTGATCACCTTCGCCGATCCCTCGGTCAATTTCGCGGTTCAGTTCAGCGCGGCCAATCTGCGTGAGGACGGTTCAGAAGACGGGTCCGCAGAAGACGAGACCGACGCGGGAGATCCCAAGACCGGGCAAGTTGAAGCGGCTGACTTCGGCGACCGCGCGCCGTCCGACGGTGCGGAGAGCGGGCAAAACGAGGACGCCGCAGCAGAAGCGCAGGACAACGTCGTCACGCTGGACGCGTTTCGGAAGAAGTAAGTGTTGCTATCGATCCGCCCCTGGCGCGATCATGACAGACGTCCCGGATCGCCCGCGGTTTCGTGGTCGCTGTAACCGCCCCTATTTCGCCTTCCCGCGATTCTGGCTGAATGACTTCCGGGCGCAGCGCGGCTCTCCGAGCGGCGCAGACAGCCCGGTTCGAGGAGAAACTTCATGGCCTCTTACGGCTTCAACATGTTCCCGCTCGGCGAAGACGCCACGCCCTACCGAAAGCTGTCTGACGATTTCGTCAGCACAGCGTCATTCGACGGCGAGGAAATCCTGAAGGTCGATACCGAAGCGCTGCGCCTTCTCTCGGAAGAAGCCTTCCACGACATCAACCATTTCCTTAGGCCAGGCCATCTTGGTCAATTGGCCAAGATCCTTGATGATCCGGAAGCGTCGTCAAACGACCGATTCGTCGCCTATGATCTGTTGAAGAACGCTAATATCTCCGCCGGCGGCGTCTTGCCGATGTGCCAGGATACCGGAACCGCGATTATCATGGGCAAGAAGGGCCGCCGGGTCTGGACTGACGGCGGCGATAACGCGGCGCTCGGCCAGGGCGTGCTGGACGCCTATGAGAAGAACAATCTGCGCTACAGCCAAGTCTCGCCGGTCTCGATGTTCGAAGAGGTCAACACCAAGACCAATCTGCCTGCGCAAATCGACCTCTATGCGGAGGGCGAGGAGGGCTACAAGTTTCTGTTCGTCGCCAAGGGCGGCGGGTCGGCCAACAAATCCTTCCTGTTTCAGGCGACGCCGTCGCTGCTCGAGCGCGAACGCATGCTGGCCTATTTGAAGGAGAAAATGGCGACCATCGGGACCGCCGCCTGTCCACCCTACCACCTGGCCATCGTCATCGGCGGCACCTCGGCGGAGATGAACCTGAAGACCGTGAAGCTGGCCAGCTGCCGCTATCTCGACGGGCTGCCTACCCAGGGCGGCGCCGAGGGCCACGCCTATCGCGACCTGGAGATGGAGCAAGAGATCCACAAGATCTCGCATGTGCTGGGCATCGGGGCGCAGTTCGGCGGCAAATATTTCTGTCACGATGTCCGCGTGATCCGGCTGCCGCGGCACGGCGCCTCGCTGCCGATCGGGCTGGGCGTCTCCTGCTCCGCCGACCGCCAGGCCTTGGGCAAGATCACCAAGGACGGCGTCTTTCTCGAGCAGTTGGAGACGGACCCCGCGACCTATATGCCCGACATCGACGAAAGCCAGTTCGACGGCGCGGTCGTGTCGATCGACCTGAACAGGCCGATGCCGGAGATACTCGGCGAGCTGACCAAGCACCCGATCAAGACGCGCCTGTCCCTAACCGGCCCAATCATCGTCGCGCGCGACTCGGCCCATCGGAAGTTGCGCGAGCGAGTCGCCGCCGGCGCGGGTCTGCCGCAATATTTCAAGGATCACCCGATCTATTACGCCGGTCCGGCCAAGACGCCCGACGGCTTTGCTTCGGGCTCGTTCGGACCGACGACGGCGGGCAGGATGGACGGCTTCGTCGACGAATTCCAGGCGATCGGCGGCTCTATGATCATGCTGGCGAAAGGCAACCGTTCGCCTCAGGTGCGCAAGGCCTGTCAGGCGCATGGCGGCTTCTATCTGGGCTCGATCGGCGGCCCGGCTGCGCGACTGGCGCAAGACTGCATCAAGAAGGTCGAGTGTATCGAATACCCGGAGTTGGGCATGGAGGCGATCTGGCGCATTGAGGTCGAAGACTTCCCCGCCTTCATCGTCATCGACGACAAGGGGAACGACTTCTTCAAAGGGCTGATGCCGGAATGACCCGCCGCCGTTCGGAGCACTGATGATGCGATCGCCACTTTCGCCCCACACGACCGAAGCGCTGGCGCTATTGATCCTGCGCTTCGGCTGCGCCTGGTTCATCTTCGTCTGGGCGGTGAACAAGCTGCTCGCGCCGGAGCAGTATCAGAGCCTGGTCAAATGGATCGACAAGATCGAAATCGACCTGACCACCGTCATGATCGTTGCGGGTCTGCAGGTGGTCATCTGCCTCTGCGTGTTCATCGGTTTTGCGCGCCTTTACAGCTACGCCTTCCTGGCGGCTATCCACGCCTTTAGCGTGTATCGACAGTTGCCTAAATATCTCGACCCGTTCGAGATCAACGACAAGGGCTTTCCGGTCAACCGCAATGTCACCGTGTCGCTCTGCGCGCTATGCGCCATGCTCGCACTCTGGCTGTTGCGCCATCGCGATCATTGGTCTCTGGACGCTGTCCTGAAACGACGCCGGTAGGCGCGCGCTCGAGAACCGTGTTTGACGCCGCCCTCCGCAGAGTCATCGACCCGCCGCTGATGGCGGCGGCGCGCTGGGCGGTCGCGGTCGGCCTGTCGGCCAACGCGGTCACGATGATCGGTTTCTTACCCGGAATCGCCGCGGCGGCCTGTATCGCCGTCGGCGCCTTCTGGCCGGCCTTGATTCTGATCGCGATCAACCGGATTTTCGACGGGTTGGACGGCGCGGTCGCCCGCCGGACAACGACCAGCGATCTCGGCGGTTATCTCGACATTGTGGGCGACTTCATCTTCTACGGCGCGATCCCGTTCGGCTTCGCGGTCTACGCGCCCGAGCTTTACGCACTGCCGGCCGCGTTCCTGCTGCTCAGCTTCATCGGCACCGGGTCGAGTTTCCTCGCCTACGCCATCGTCGCGGAGAAGCGTCGGATCACGACCGATATCCGCGGCAAGAAGAGCTTCTACTATCTCGGCGGGCTGACCGAGGGGACCGAGACCATCGTCTTTTTCCTGCTCTGTTGCCTACTGCCCCAGCATTTCCCGATCCTAGCCTGGATATTTGGCGGGCTCTGCTGGATCACCACGGGAACCCGCATCGCCGCCGCCATCACGACCTTCCGGGATTGAGGCGGAACCTCTGAAATGCCAAAGCCGACCGAGTCTGAATTCGAATCCTTCCTGCGGGATCAATTGCGCGCGCCAGTGAGTTTCAAGCGCATGTTCGGCGGCGCCGGCCTGTTCCAGGAGGGGATCATGATCGGGCTGATCGCTGACGACACGCTCTATTGGAAAGCCGACGCTGTCTCCCAATCCGATTTCGAGGCCGTGGGCATGACGCCCTTCCTTTATGAGAAAGGCGGGAAACCGGTCGCGCTGTCCTATTGGCGGTGCCCGCCCGACGCACTGGAAGACCCGGACGAACTGGAGACTTGGCGCGCCCGCGCCTTCGAGGCGGCCCTGCGCGCCGCCGCCAAGAAAAAGCCGAAACGGCCGCGCTCTAGCGGGAGGGCTTAAATCGACGGAGACGCATGGTTTGCGATGCGCATTCGCTTGCGCATCGAAAGCCCGAAAACCTCAACGTGATTGGCGTACCTACGACGCGGCTACGCGCCCTAATGCTTGACCACCGCGTTGCGCAGGGCGTCGATGATCTCCAGGACGGCGTGGCAGGCGGCGGCGTCGACGCGCGCTTTTGACATCACCTCATTGGCGTGTTTGGCCAGCGCGATGAAGTGATCGTCGTCCAGCCCCTGCTCACGGACCAACAGATCCAGGATTACTTTCAGATCGTCGACGCTGGCGGCAGCGGACGCGCCCAAAGCCGCCAGGGAATAGGCGCGGAAACCTTCCTTCACGGCGTGGAGGTCTTCACCTTCGGCGAAATGGTTCAGCGTCGCGTCGGCCATGGACAGGTCGTATACGCTGTCGATCAGGCCGCTCGCTTTCGCCGCACCGCCCAGCAGGTCAGTCAGACCGCCGCCGGCGGACGCGCTGGCGGGGGCGGATGACACGGGCGTTTCTTCAACAGGACGCGTTTCCGGTTTCGCCGCGATGTCATTTGCCGGCGCCTCATCCAGGCTCAGCGCCGCATCACGCGATGCGGCCGGGGTTTTTGAATTGTCAGCTTCGAGTTTCGGCGCGTCCTGTGACGGTTCGTCGTTCGCCGGTTTCGTCGCAGTCCCCGTCCCCATGTCCAGCGCTGTCGCTTTCTTCACCCGCCGGCGCCGGGTCCGGCGCGGGCTCTTCATGATGGTTTCTTCATCGAGGATGCGATCGACGTCCAAAACCACCAGCAGCGTGTCTTCCAAGCCGAAGATGCCAGAGGATAAACGGCGCATATTCTCTTCCAGGGTCGCTGGCGGCTTATCAAAATCGCGTTTGCGCAGCGACCGCACATCGCCGATTGAATCGACCAGAAGCGTATAGAGATCGCCCTTATGCTCGACCGTGACGCTCATCTGTTTTTCGTCGTCGGACACCCGCGCGCCCAGCAACTCGCGTAGATCGATCACAGTGACGATCCGGCCGCGCAAATTCAAAACGCCGGCGATCGCGGCGGGCGCCAAAGGCACCGGGGTGATCTGGTCCGGCTCGACGATATCCTGAACCTTCAGGATCGGGATGCCGAACAACTGCCCGTCCACCATCATGGTGACCAGTTGTTCTTCATCGGTCGTCGACAGTTCCGTGCTGTCCGCCACGACTAAGCTCGACATCGCCTACCCCTTATTCTGACCGTTTCCGGCGTCGGCCCCTGGGCGAGCGGCGCCGCATTTTTCAACAAGCCTGTATCTAGCGCCAATCGCCCGGCGTTCAATTGTTCGGCCCAGTCGGCGCGCGGCACATGACCAGAAGGTAATACAGTAAACGCAGTATCCCCGCAATTTGTTAACAGGGCCTTACTATCTGTCCGGCTTTTCGGACCAATCGCAGGCGGCTAGTCTCACCTGGCGGTCTGAGCGGCGGCGCTACGGGACAGACCTCCTAGAACTCGGTCGATATGAGCATGGACGATCCGATCGCCGATTCGGCCCTGAGAATAGACGGCGCGGACAGTCCGCAGGCCGTCTTTGTCTTCGCCCATGGCGCCGGCGCTGGTATGGAAACCCCGTTCATGGACAGTATGAGCGAAAAACTGATCGCCGCGGCGCACGCCGCCAGCCTGTCCCTGGCCGTCGTTCGGTTCGAATTCAGCTATATGACCCGGCGCCGGTTCGACGGCGTTCGCCGACCGCCTGACCGAGCCCCTAAGCTGCTACAGCGGTTCGCCGACATCGTGAACATGGTCGCCACGGACAAGTTTCCGGGGGCCGACCGGTTGTTCATCGGCGGCAAATCAATGGGCGGGCGCATGGCGACCTTGTTGGCGGCCGACAAACCTGACGAGCTGAGCCCTTTTGCGACTCTGCTCGGGGTCTCACAACAGAAATTGGCAGGCGTCCTGTGTCTGGGCTACCCGTTTCATCCGCCTGGAAAACCGGCCTCGCTTCGGATCGATCACTTGCCGGCGCTGAAACGGCCGGCGCTGATCTGCCAGGGAACCCGCGACCGATTCGGCGCGCGGGAGGAGACGGCCGCCTATCGGTTGCCGGAAACCGTGACGCTGTATTGGGTCGAAGACGGCGATCATGACTTGAAGCCGCGCAAGAAGTCGGGCCGGACCGAGGATCAGGCCTTGTCGGAAGCGGCGTCCGCCGCGACGCGGTTTTTTGTCAGCGCGGCCCCGGATTGAAGGCCGTTCGCATTGGGCGCGATGAACGCATTGGCCCGGTCCGATCATCGAAACCGCGAGTCGCGAAGAAGAATCACAAATCGCCGACTGGTCACTAATTATTAACTGGCGGCGATTATACGCCTGTCCCAATCGAAGGCCGCGCCGCGCGGTCGCATCACTCGAAGGACGGAACCTGTGCATAGAATCGCGAAAGAGCTTCCCGGCTTGGGGCCAAACTTGTCGACCCAAGCTTTGGGCGATCAAAGCCGGATCCGCAAACGGTCTGTCGTCATCGCTGGCCACCGCACCAGCGTCAGCCTCGAGAACATATTCTGGGAGCAGCTGCGCCTCGCCGCGATAGCGCGTGGCGTTTCGGTGAACCATCTGGTCACGGAAATCGATACGAGACGCTCCGGCAATCTATCGAGCGCCATACGCACGTTCGTTTTGCAGTCCAATCTCGCCCAATAGGCTCCGCCAATCTATTCCCGCGCATCCGACGCATAGCGTACGCTGACCAGACTAAGGCTCGGCCGATTCGAAGGGCCGGATAGGCGTAACAGCGCCGACGCCAGCCTGTCGGACGACGCCGCACCCGATGCAGGCGCGTCCGGCGCGCCGGCATATCGAACCTCGGCTTGAATTTCGCTTGAAGCGGGTCGCCACGCGCCCGCAACCACAAGGGTGGCGCCGTCCGTTCCGGTCGCCGTGATCGGACCGATCTCGACAGCGCCGGGCGTCAGGGTCATCGAGCCGCCATAGGACGCTCCTGGGTCAGCGAAACCGGCGCTCAGCGCGGCCCGCACCGCTTCGACGGATCGCACGCGGACAATGGTCGAGGCCGGCGGGCCCAGAACCGCGCGTGCGGTTCCGGTCAGCGCGACACGGCCCTCCAACGAAGAGGCCAGGCCGCGAACATCAGCCGCGCGCGCCGTAAGGGCGCCCTTGGCGTCCAAAGACCCAGCGACGCCCAGCGCGCCATTCAGGTCGCCCGCCGTTCGCTCGAGCGACAAGCCTTTGAGGTCGAAGGACGCCTCGGCGCGGTAGAACCCATCATTCCTGCGCAGCGCGCCGTCCAGCGCCAACACCCCGCCATTCAAAGCCGCCCGGGCGTCTTCGATAACGAGCCCTCCAGTCAGGTCGGCCACAACTGTCGCCGATCCATCGCTTAACGCGATTTCCTCGGTCTCGAAGGCTGCTGCTTCTAAGAGGAGCGCACCCGCCCGGTCCGGCATGCTGGTCAATGTCGCGCCCACAGCGCCCCGTTCCGCCTCCAACTGAAGAGTGAGCCGATCCTCGCCACGGCGCGAAAGCCGCCACTCCCCGGCGACCGTTCCGGGTCCCATCAACCGCAATTGCCGCGACAGGAAATCAGGCGCGCCCAGCGTGGCCGCCAGCCTGCCATAGCTGGACGCCGCGCCGGACAGATTAAAGACGCCGTCCGGCGGGGCTCGGCCGCCTTGCGCTCCTGACGCCAGCGGCCATTGCCCTGTGGCGCGATAGGCGCCGCCCGCCAGGTCGGCGATCTCCAGCGACTCAAGCGTCCCGAGACCCGATTGAAACCGCACCACCGCCTGAACCCCGGCGGCCGAGGCGCCGAAAATGGTCAGTTGATCGACCCCCAGGTCCAAATAGCCGTCGACATCCCGCCAAAGACCAGCGCCCTGCGCCTCAGACCCTGATCGAGAGCTATCCGTGGACGACGTTCCGGTCCTAGGCGCTGCGTTATTCCCAGTCGTGAAGACCCCGCCGCCAGGGGCGGGCCGATAGGCGTCCAGGTTCAGGCGATCCATCCGCGCTCGGACGCTAAGACCCAACCGGCCAGCGAAAGCCAACGCCGCCGACGCCCGCGCCGTCACATCGTCAATCTCGATCGCCGCGTCGCGGATGTCGAAGCGACCGGGTCGTAAGGTGACGCCGCTGACCAGGGAAAGCCGCCTCAGACGATCGGCCGCGACCGGCAGGGGCGGCGCGCCGAGCCAGGCCAACAGGCGGGTGAGGTCATCGGCCCGCAGGCTGGCGTTCCCTTCGAGCAGTTTCGCATCGCCGGTCAGGTCGCCGAATCCCGCCAGGGCGATATCGGCGCCGCCCGGCAACGACGCGCTCAACTCCTCGACGGTCAGGGCGCCGGATTCCAGGGTGGCGCGCAGAGCGAGACGCCGCAGCAGCGTATCGCGAAAACGGGCGCCCGCTGCGACGATATCAATCGAGGCGTCGAAACCGCTGCGGCCCAACAACGCCAACAGGCTGTCGCCGCCCTGTAAGGACTCCAATCGGCGCGCCACATTATCCTGGACAGGGCCATCGGAAGACGCGCCGCTTGCTTGGCGCGCTGCCTCCAGAACGCCCTGATCCAAGTCGGTTCTCACGGGGTCTTCGTCACGGGCCAACGCATCCAGATCGAGGCGCGATATCCTTCCTTTCAGGTCCAGTTTGGGCCGCGACCGCCAATCCATCTCCAGGGACATGACGGCCGATAGTCCGTTGCCGTCGATCCGAAATTCCGGCGCCGAGGCCAGACGGCGCAAGCTATCGAACTGTAGCGCGCCCTCCACCCTGACGCCGCCGTCAAAAGGCGCAAACCGATCGATCTCAGCAGCGTGCCGCGCCAATAGCGGCGCGAGGCGTGGCGCGTCGGCCGTGACGCGACCGTCAAAAGCCAAATGACCGCCGTCGACGGGCCGCCAAAGGCCCGTCGCACTGGCCACCGCGCCCGTATCCGCCGCGGTCAGCGTTGCAGCCAGGGCGGCGCCCGCCTCGGATCGCGACGCGGAGGGCGGCGCGACGCGCAGTTCAAGCGCCAGCGGCGCGCCATCGACGATCGCTTGCAGATCGACGCTGTAGCGACGACCGACGCCGGGCGCGGCAACGGTTCCGGACATCGCGGCCGCGAGAATCGCGCCTTCCGCCTGATCATCTGGGCGATGAATGAGCGCGCCGTCTTGGATCGACAGGATCACCGCCGGATCCAGCCAGCCCGGCCTTTCTCCAATCGCGCCGTCCGGCGGCTCTGCGTTGGACGCCGCCTCACTCCGCGCCGGGCTTGGCGTGGGTTCAACCGACAGACTGCGAAACGCAAAAGCGGGTTCTACCAATTCGATCCGCGTGACATTCAAATCGCCGCGCATCAGGTCCGACAGGGTAAAGACCACGCGCGCCCATCGAATCGTCGCCGACTCGAGGCCGAAGAGCCCGCCCGTGTTCGTCGCCGGCCCGACATCCCGCGGCGACGCCTGAACCGTCAGGCGCGACATGGTCAGACGCGGGCGCGGGAACAGATCGACATCGAGGCCGCCGTCTATCTCTAGGGTCAGCCCTGTCGCATCCTCAAAGACCGCGGTGAGGCGTTCTTTCTGATCGTCCCAGTCGATCACGGCGGGCGCGACGAACAACGCCGCGACCGCCAAGGCCGCCACCGCGCCGATCAGGCCCAAGGCCCATCGCATCCGCCTGCTCCATCCCCAAATTGACCATATCCCAACGCGCCGCCGCACACTTTGCCCAGGCGGCCGCCGGGCAGCTATAGTGACGGGAGGTTGCGCCGACACGCAAGCGGCGGGCGTAGGGACCGAGCGCGCCGCCACGGAAGAGAAAGGCCGAGATGGCTGAAATCGTCAATCTGAACAAAGCGCGCAAACGAAAGGCGCGCGACGCCAAGCAGAACCGCGCAGCCGAGAATCGGGTCCGGTTTGGGCTTTCCAAGGCGGAAAAGGCGGCGGAGGCCGCGCGGCGCGAGGCAGAGAAACGCGGCCTGGACGGCCAGCTCATCGAAGATCGAGACGGCGGGACTGAGCGTGAACCCTAGTCCGTGAAAATCTTCCCCGGATTCAGGATATTGTCCGGGTCGAAGGCGCGTTTGACCATCCGCATATAGGCGACCGCCTCGCCGTGCTCGGCTTCAAGGAAGCGCTTTTTCCCAAGGCCGATCCCATGCTCGCCCGTGCAGGTGCCGCCCATCGCGATCGCGCGACTGTTCATCCGATCGACCAGCGCTTTGCAGGCGGCCAATTCATCAGCGTTGTCTTCGTCATAGAACAGCACGAGATGATAGTTGCCGTCGCCGACATGACCGACGATCGGGGCGAGCAAGCCATTCTCTTGAATATCGGCCTTGGTTTCGAGGATGCTCTCCGCGAGCCGCGAGATCGGCACGCAGACATCCGTCGCGATCGCCTTTTTGCCCGGCGCCAACGCTTTCGCCGCATAATAGGAATCGTGCCGCGCCTGCCAAAGGGCGTTGCGTTCCTCCAGGTTCGACGCCCAATGGAAAGCGCTGCCGCCAAACTCGTCGGAGATCGCCTTGACCGTCTCCGCCTGCTCGGCCGCATGGGCATGGGTGCCGTGAAACTCGAAGAACAGGGTCGGTTTCTCGTCATAGCCGTCCAGCTTGGAATAGGCGATCGCGGCGCCCATCTGGACCTCGTCGAGGATCTCGATCCGCGCGACAGGAACGCCGGTCTGGATCGTCATGATCACCGTGTTCACCGCCGATTCTAGGTCGGGATATTGGCAGACCGCGCTGGTAATCGCCTCGGGAATGCCGAACAGCCGCAGTTGGATCTCGGTGATCAGCCCCAAGGTCCCCTCGGAGCCGACGAACAGCCGGGTCAGATCGTAACCCGCCGCCGATTTCCGCGCGCGGCCGCCGGTCTTCACGATCCGGCCGTCGGCGGTGACCACGGTCAGGCCAAGCACGCATTCGCGCATCGTGCCGTAGCGGACGGCGTTGGTGCCCGAGGCTCGGGTCGCTGTCATGCCGCCGATCGAAGCGTCCGCGCCGGGATCGATCGGAAACATCAGGCCGGTATCGCGCAGATAGGCGTTGAGCTGTTTGCGGGTGACGCCGGCCTGAACCCGGCAGTCCAGGTCTTCCTGATTGACGTCGAGCACCGCGTTCATCTGGCTGAGATCGAAACAGACGCCGCCCTCGACCGCCGCGACATGCCCTTCCAGAGAGGTGCCGGTTCCGAAAGCCACGATCGGCACGCCGTGCAAGGCGCAGATCTTGACCGCGTCCGAGACCTCTTCATTGCTGTGCGGATAGATCACCAAATCCGGCGGCTGCGTTGGATACCAGCCTTCGCCATGACCGTGCTGATCGCGCACCGCCTCGGCGGTCGACGCCCGGTCCCCGAACAGCCGTTTCAGGGTCGCAATCGCCGGCTCAAGGTCGCGGCGCGGGGCCGGCGCCTCGTCCAAGCCTCGACCGTCAATCACAGAATGCACCGGCATTGTCGTCTCCCGCCTGTTGCGCCCCAATGCGGGAGACTAGCCTGTCCACGCACGCGGGTCGAGCCCGCGCCGATCTAGGCGGCCTGGGCGGCGATGGTCTTGATTTTATCGACCATGCTGACCAATCCGTTTCGACGATTGGGGCTGAGATGCTGCTGCAGGCCGATACGGCCCATCACCTCCAGCGCGTCAGTGTCGAGGATATAGGCGGGCGGCTGGCCGTCATAGAGTTCCATCAGAATGGCGATCAGACCCTTGACGATGAAAGCGTCGGAATCCGCCTTGAAGCGCAGGACCGGGGGCGACGCGCCCTGGTCCAGCGCGCTGACCAGCCAGACTTGCGACATGCAGCCCCGCACCTTGTTCGCGTCGACCATGTCGCCCGCGTCCATCGGCGCCAGCTTCTTTCCCATATCGATGACATAGGCGTAGCGGTCCTCCCAATCGTCGAAGAATTCGAAATTCTCGACCAGCTCGTCGACGGTCATCGTCATCGTCTGTTCCCGCGTAATCCTTCAGACCGCGTTCCGCCCGCGGCGAAACGGGCCATACCCCGCCGCCCGCCGCCAATCAAGCGGCGCGCCGCCGCAGGCGGATAACGCGCCAAAGCTAGCGGCGATTGTATTTGATGAAAGGCGTGACGACGCCGATCCGATCATAGAGACGACGGGCGGTTTCGTTGAAATCCTGGGTCAGCCAATAGACCTGCGCCGCGCCTGCCGCGTCCGCCGCCGCATAGACCGCCTCGATCAGCTTCCGCCCCAGCCCAAGCCCGCGATGCTCTTCGGCGACGAATAGGTCCTGGAGATAGCAGACATCCTCGACCGACCAGCCATGCCGGTGAAAGAGAAAATGCGCCAGACCCGCCGGCGCGCCGTCGACCGTCGCGACCAGCCCGCGAAACTCCCCCGCCGCCCCGGCGTTGCCTGAGAGCACGCGCCGGAAGCTGCTGTCATAGACAGCGTCGGGAACCGAGGTCAGATAGAAGTCGAGATAGCCGCGCCAAAGACGCCGCCATTTGTCCTCGTCGTCCGCCACAAGCGGTCGGACCTCGATTTGGGTCATGGATTTCCTCGACAATATTTCGATTGAACCGCATCATCTGAGCGCGGCGCGGAAGCATCTTCAGGCCGCTTCACCGCTCTCCGAAATCCGAACAGATCATCTCGACCCGTCTCGAGAGCCAATCGTTATGGAAAAGGAATAACCGATGCCGTTCAACAAGATTCATGTCCCGAGTTCCTTGCCGGCGGAGACCTGCAAGGCGATCAACGATCAACTTCACGACAGTCTGGTGGAGACGTGCGGCGTGAACCCGGACGACTATTTCTGTTTGATCTGCCGTTACGACGCGGACGACATGATCCTTCACCCGACCTTCCTAGGCCCCCGCGATCCGGACGCGACAATTATAATCGAGATCGCCTTGATTGGCGGGCGGAGCGACACGAGGAAGGAGGCGCTCTACAAAGATGTGCGAGAGCGTCTCAATCATATTGGGTTCGAGCCGAGAAATTCGATTATGTTCCTAATCGAGAACGCGTCGGTCGATTGGTCGTTCGGGCCGGAAGGATCCGTGAAGAAGGTGTTGGACCTATAGCCGCGCCGAGAACCTGAGATGGATCCACCACGCTCATCAGGAAAGGCCCTGTCGCGCCGCGCCGCATTTGGCTAGTCTTCGATCCATGATCTACATCCTCGGCGGGGTTGCGCTTTTGGCGCTGATTTTCGGGCCGTCTCTTTGGGTGAAGTCGGTGCTGGCGCGCTATTCGGGCGAGCGGTCCGACTATCCAGGGACGGGCGGCGAGTTTGCGCGCCATCTGCTCGATCAGGCGGGGCTTGGCGGCGTACCAGTGGAGGAGGCGCGGGGCGGTCAGATTGGCGACCATTACGATCCGATCGCCAAGGCCGTGCGATTGACGCCGGATAAGCTGAACGGCCGCTCCTTGACCGCGGTCGTCGTCGCGGCGCATGAGGTCGGGCACGCGCTGCAGGATCGAGACGGGTATCGACCCTTGCGCCAGCGCGGATCGATTGTTCGCGCGGCGGCGGTGACCGACCGCCTGTCATCCCTGGCGATCTTGGGGCTCAGCGTTTTCGGCGGTCTCGCCGTCTCGCCCCACTTCCTGCTGATCGGCGGCGCGCTGATCGTGCTGGCCGGTCTGGTTCGCGTTGTCGCGACATTGATCACGCTGCCGGTCGAGTTGGACGCCAGCTTCAACAGGGCGCTGCCGCTGCTGGGTTCGGGATATCTGCCGGAGGAAGACGAAGGGCCGGCCCGGCGGATCCTGAAAGCCGCGGCCGTGACCTATCTGGCCGGGGCCCTGGTTTCGATGCTCAACCTTTTTCGGCTGTTTCGCGCCTTCCGGTGAGCGCCCTGCGACCACGCGCCACCGCCCGAAGCGCAATATCCGACCCGATTTCTCGGAATTCTCGACAAAGCGCAATCGAACTGTAACAATCGTTCCCTAAAGATGGTGCGGGTCGTGACGAGAACAGGGTGATCGACCCGACACCACCGGGAAATCAGACTGCTGATTGGCGACGCTTCGAAAGAGCCGCCGGGCTTTCTGATGTATTTTGGTCCCGCCTTCTGAGGACCAAAGGGCGTTCCCGATTTCCGACCGACTATTTGACCTTTTTGCTCTAGGGAGACTTTCCATGTCGCACGCGACAAAAGATGAACTGTCCTTCGACGAATTCGACGAATTGCGGAACCCGCCGCCGGCGGAAACCGATTTCAGCCGCATGGTGGACCGGATTTCCCGCCGCGGCATGCTCGGCGGCCTGATGGCGTTTGGCGCTGCATCCTTCGTCCTGGGCTCGACCGCGATGACGCCGGCGCAGGCGGGCCATCATGGTGGCGGCCGGCTGGGCTTCAAAGCGGTGCCGACCTCGACGGCGGACACGATCACGGTGCCCGAAGGCTTTAGCTGGCACAATGTCGTGCGTTGGGGCGAGCCCTTGACCTCGGACGCGCCCGATTTCGATCCGGTGACGCGCGGCACGGGAGCGAGCCAGGCCTTGGCCTTTGGCGACAACAATGACGGTATGGCGCTGTTCGCCCATGGCGACAAAAGCATCCTGGCGGTGAATAACGAATACACCAACCGCAGCATCATCTATGGCAACCGCGAAACGAAATTGCCGGAGAATGCGGACGACGTGAACAAGGGCAAGGCCGCCCACGGCGTCTCGGTCATCGAGATCAAGCAGACCAACGGCAAATGGGCTGTTGTGAAGAACTCGCCCTACAACCGCCGCATCACCGCCGATTCCGATATGGAGATCACCGGTCCGGCCGCCGGCCACGACCTGTTGAAGACGGCCGCCGACGCGACCGGCCGCAGCTCCAAAGGCACCTGGAACAATTGCGGCAACGGGCGCACCCCCTGGGGCACCTATCTGGCCTGCGAAGAGAACTTCAACGGCTATTTCTCCAGCTCCGACAAGGAGCTCGACATTCCCGCCGAGCTTGCGCGCTATGGGATCGGCCATGATGATTGGGGCTACGCCTGGGCGATGGCGGACGAGCGTTTCGACATCTCGAAGCATCCGAACGAGCCGAACCGGGCCGGCTATGTCGTCGAAATCGACCCGCTGGACCCGAGCTCGACGCCGAAGAAGCGCACCGCGCTCGGCCGTTTCAAGCATGAGAATGCGGAGCTGGTGGTGGCCGGCGACGGTCGCGTGGTCGTTTATATGGGCGATGATGAACGCGGCGAGTTCCTCTACAAGTTCGTCTCCGACGGCAAATATGTCGCCGGCGGGGACAATGCGGACCTGCTGGACAGCGGCAGCCTGTATGTCGCGAAATTCAGCGACGACGGTCAGGGCGAATGGGTGATCCTGACGCCGGAGACGACCGGCATGGCCAGCCAGGCCGAGATCAGCATCCACACCCGTCAGGCCGCCTCGGCGGTCGGCGCGACCACCATGGACCGCCCGGAGTGGATTTCGTCGAACCCGAGCCGGGTCGAAGCCTATTGCTGTCTGACCAACAACAAGAATCGCGGCGTCAAGCCGAACGCCGGCGGCGACGACACGTCGGTCAACGGCCCGAACCCGCGTGAGAAGAACAATTACGGTCAGATCGTGCGCTGGATTCCGACCGGGGCCGACCACGGCGCAAACACGTTCTCTTGGGACCTGTTCGTGATGGCCGGCAACCCGACCGTGCATTCGGACGCCTATGCCGGGTCGGCGAATGTCACGCCGGAGAACATGTTCAACTCGCCGGACGGGTTGGCGTTCGACTCGACCGGGATCATGTGGATCCAGACCGACGGCTCTTACAGCAACGAAGGCGACTTCGCCGGTCAGGGCAACAACATGATGCTGGCCGCCGATCCGGAGACGGGAGAGATCAAGCGCTTCCTGACCGGACCGAACGAGTGCGAGATCACCGGCTTCGCCTGGTCGGCCGATCGCCGCACCATGTTCGTCGGCGTTCAGCATCCGGGCGAGCGCGGCGACAGCCACTTCCCGGACGGCGGCGACAGCGTGCCGCGTTCGACCGTGGTCGCCATCCAGCGGGATGACGGCGCCAAGATCGGCTAAGTCCGCTATGCGAAACTAGCCCGGCCGACCACGCCGGGCGGATCAGCGACGGCGCTCCCTCATCACCGGGGGAGCGCCTTTTTTTTGGCCAGATCGCAGTGTCAGAGCGATTTCTGGTTCACGCGCTTGGACAAAGCCTCGCGGGATTCGACGCGTTCACTATAGCGGTCGGTCAAATAGTCGGACCGGCCCCTGGTCAGGACGGTGAATTTCACCAACTCTTCGACCACATCGACGATGCGGTTGTAGTAGGGTGACGGCTTCATCCGGCCGTCATCGTCAAATTCCAGAAACGCCTTCGGCACCGAGGATTGATTGGGGATCGTGATCAGCCGCATCCAACGGCCGAGGATGCGCAGCTGGTTGACGGCGTTGAAGCTCTGCGAGCCGCCGCTGACCTGCATCACCGCCAAAGTCTTGCCCTGGGTCGGGCGCACGCCGCCAAGCGAGAGCGGTATCCAATCGATCTGGGTTTTCATCACGCCGGTCATCGCGCCATGTCGTTCCGGCGAACACCAGATCATGCCTTCGGACCAGGTCACGACCGCGCGCAATTCCTGGACTTTGGGATGGTCTGCGTCCGCGTCATCGGGCAGGGGCAGGCCGGACGGGTTGAAGGTTCTTGCCTCGGCCCCCAACCGCGTAAGGATCCGGGCCGCCTCCTCGGTGACCAGCCGGCTGAAGGACCGCTCCCGCAAGGATCCGTATAGAAGCAGGATTCGGGGCGGCCGCGCCTTGGCGTCCGGACCGCCCAACAGGTCCCAATCGATCTCTTCGAAACCCGCATCTTCGGGATCGGCCATCCGCGTCGCTCCTTTCGCCCAGCTTTGTACTGCGCTTAGTGCAAGACGGCCGTCCGGTCCAGTCGGCGCCGTTTGGATCTCGAGCCAGGTGAGCGCTAAACCGCCAAATACTCGTTCCGCAACTCTTCATTGTCGAGCACTTCCTGGGCGCTGCCCTGGAAGACGATCTGCCCCATGTCGAGGATGATCGCGCGATCGGCGAGATGAAGCGCGGCGATGGCGTTCTGTTCAACGATGATCGTCGTCATGCCGAGCGCCTTGATCTCTTCCAAGGTCCGCTCAATCTCATGCACGATCACCGGCGCCAGGCCTTCATAGGGCTCATCGAGAAGCAGCAGGTTCACATCCCGGCTCAAGGCGCGGGCCACCGCCAGCATTTGTTGCTCGCCGCCGGAGAGTGTGACCCCTTCCTGCTTCCGCCGTTCGCCGAGGCGCGGGAAAAGCTCGTACAGGCGCTCCAGCGACCAGCCGAGCGGCGGCGCGATCTGGGCGAGTTTCAGATTCTCTTCGACCGACAGGCCCGGGATGATGCGGCGGTCTTCGGGCACCAAGGCGACACCCATGCGCGCCGCTTCATGCGCTTTCATCGTGTGCAACGGATGATGATCGAGCCAGATTTCGCCATGCGTCATGGCGGGATCGGCGAGCCGGGCGATTGTCCGCAGGGTCGATGTCTTGCCGGCCCCGTTCCGCCCCAAAAGGGCGACGATTTCCCCTTCGCGAACGTCGAAACTCACGCCTTGAACGATATAGCTCTCGCCGTAATAGGCGTGGATGTCATGGACCGAGAGAAACGCGGGCGCCGTGCCCGTCGCCCGAACCGGCGCAACGCCGGGCGCATGCTTGCCTTTCGGCAGGTCGATGATGGTCGGCCGAGCCGAATCCGCGGATTGTTCGCTCATAGATGCGCCCCTCCCAGATAGGCTTCCTGCACGCGTTCATCGCCTTTGATCTCGTTCGGCGCGCCCTCGACGATCACCGTTCCCTGCGCCATCACGCTGACCTTCTTGGCCAGTGAGAACACCACATGCATATCGTGCTCGATGATGACTTTGGTGATGTTGAACTCCTCGCCGATCTTCTTCAGCAAATCGATCGTGTCATTGGTGTCGGCGCGCGACATGCCGGCGGTCGGCTCGTCCAGGAGCAGCAATTTCGGGTCCTGGATCAGGCACATGGCCAGTTCCAAGCGGCGTTTATCGCCGCGGCTCATTTCGTCCGCCCTGACCTGCGCCTTACCCGCCAGATTGACCTCTTCCAGATAGAACAGCGCTTGGTCGCGAACCTCGGATTCGCCATCCACACTCGGCCATGCGTTCAGTTTGAAAGCCCCGTCCCGCTTCGTGAAGGCGGGAATCATCACATTCTCAAGCAGCGTCAGATCGCCGAAAATCTCCGGCGTCTGAAACACGCGGCTCACGCCGAACTGGTTGATTTGGTGCGCCTTTACGCCCAGCAGCGAATGGCCGTTGAAACTGACCGACCCGGAATCCGGCTCCAACCGCCCGACCAGACAGTTCAGCAAAGTGGACTTGCCGGCCCCGTTCGGCCCGATGATGGCGTGCACCGTGCCGGCCGCGATGTCCAAATTGACGTCGTCCAAGGCCTTCAAGCCGCCGAAGCGCTTGTTGACGCCGCTGATCTCGAGAATGCCCATCGCGCTATCCCCTTATTCAGGCCCTATTCGGCCGGCGACGCAGAACGCGCCGCGTCGCCGCTGGATTTCGAGCCTTTGTCCCCGCGTTTGAACAGACGCATGAAGCGCTGTCCGCCTTCGACCACGCCGCCCGGCAGGAAGATCACGACCAACATGAACATGATGCCGAGCGTCAAATGCCAGCCCTTGCCGATGAACGGATGGATCAGGAAGACGAAGACATCCTGCAAGCCGTCCGGCATGAAGGAGAACCACTCATAGAGGATCGTATCGTTGATTTTCGAGAAAATGTTCTCGAAATACTTGATCACGCCGGCGCCCAAGAGCGGGCCGAGCAGCGTACCTGCGCCGCCGAGGATGGTCATCAGGACGACCTCGCCGCTGGCGGTCCATTGCATCCGCTCGGCGCCCGCCAGAGGGTCCATCGCCACCATCAGACCGCCGGCCAAACCGGCATACATGCCGGAAATCACAAAGGCGGCGAGTGTGTAAGGCTTCGGGTTCATGCCGGTATACGGCAACCGGGTCTGATTGGTCTTGATCGCGCGCAGCATCATCCCGAATGGCGAGTTGAAGATGCGCATTGAGAGGTAGAACGCGCCCAAGACGAAAACCGCGCAGAGATAATAGCCGAAATTCAAGGTGAACACCCAAGGGCCAAGCGCAAGCTCGAACCCGTCCCGCATCTCCAATCCGAAAAAGTTGGTCGGCGGGATCGATCCGTCGATCTGGCTGACGCCGAGAATGCGCGGATCGTCGAGCGCCAGCTGCAGTCCGGTCTCGCCATTGGTGATCGGCGTCAGCACCGAATAGGCCAAGGCGAAGGACATCTGGGCGAAGGCCAGCGTCAGGATCGAGAAATAAATGCCCGACCGCCGGAGAGAAACGAAGCCGACGAGCAATGAGAACAGACCCGCGAAGATTACCGACATAATGATGGCGGGCACGACGTTCATCGAAAGCAACTTCAACATCCAAACACCGGCGTAGGATCCGACGCCCAGGAAAGCGGCGTGACCGAAGCTGAGATAACCGGTCAGGCCGAACAGGATGTTGAAGCCGATGGCGAAGATCCCGAAGATCGCAAAGCGCTGCATCAGATCAGGATAACCGGCGTTGAATTGCGCGAGCTCCGAGTTCTCCGGAAACGGGTTCAATATGAACGGCGCCAGCAGCGTGACCACGATCACGACCAGGAATAGTTTCTGATCCTTGCTGTTCAGTCCCAGCATCGGTCAATCCTCCATCACGCCCTTGCGGCCCATCAGACCGCGCGGACGCGTCAACAAAATGATGATGGCGACCAGATAGATGATGATCTGGTTGATGCCCGGAAACAGATCTACGACCTGCGCCATTGACGCGAAGGATTCCAGGACGCCGAGCAAGAAGCCGGCGGCGACCGCCCCGGCCAGGGACCCCATGCCGCCGACGACGACCACGACGAAGGATAGGACCAGAAAATCCATGCCCATGTGGTAGTTCGGCGAATTGATCGGGGTGTACATCACGCCCGCAAGGCCGGCCACGCAGGCGGCGATCGCGAACATAATGGTGAAGCGTTTGTCGATATTGATCCCGAGCAGACCGACGGTCTCGCGATCCGCCATCCCGGCCCGCACCACCATGCCAAAAGTGGTGAACCGAAGGAAAGCGAAGAGCGCGCCGATAATCACCGCCGCGAAGACGAAATAAATCAGCCGCCAGTTTGGATAGATGATCGATCCAGGCTCGAAGCCCAGCAGCACGCCGAAATCGAAACTACCGACCAAACCCGCCGGCGCCGGCGTCGGAATTGGATTGGCCCCATAGAAATACTTGACGATTTCCTGCAACACGATGGCCAGTCCGAAGGTCACCAGAATCTGGTCGGCATGCGGACGATGGTAGAAATACTTGATCAGCCCGCGCTCCATGGAGAGGCCGATCACGACCATAATGGGAATGGCGAACAGGATGGCCAGCGGCACGGACCATTCGATCATGGCCCCGCCGACCTCGGGACCGAACCAGTCGAAGATGTAAGGCGTCTCGACCTTCAGCGGGTTGCCGAGGAAGTCGGTCCGGTCCGGATCGATGGTCTCGTAGGATGTGTTCAGGATGACGTTGAGCGTCACGGCGCAGAACGCGCCTAACATGAACAAAGCGCCGTGCGCGAAATTGACCACGCCCAGCGTGCCGAAGATCAGTGTCAGTCCCAGGGCGATCAACGCGTACGCGCTGCCTTTGTCCAGCCCGTTCAGAACCTGAAGAATGATTGCATCCATCTCGCCAAACCTCCCTCGACCGCTGTCCCCTTACGGCCGTCCGAACGGCGTGAAGCCGCCGGCGTTCGCGCCCGACGCGCGGTATGGCCGACTGCGCGAACAGGCGCGCAGTCGGCCTTCACTCACCGCAAAAAGCCGGTTATGCGCCCGGGTTGCAGGTTCCGAGCTGACCGCCGGCGAACTGCGGGTGATCCGGCGCATAGGTCACCTGGGCAACAGGCGTGACCTCGACGATCTCGAGAAGGTCGAACTCCGAAGACGGATTCTCTTTCCCTTTCACGACAAGGACGTCCTTGAAGCACTGATGGTCTTCGGCGCGATACAGTGTCGGGCCGTTGCCCATGCCGTCGAATTCGAAGCCTTCCAAGGCTTCGACGACCGAGCACGGGTTGAAGCTGCCGCCCCGCTCGACCGCATCGGCGTAGAGCAGCGCCTGCACGTAGCAGGTATGCGCGGCCTGACTGGGTGGGAAGCCGTATTTGGTGCCGAAGGACTGTACGAAGGCCTTGGAGGCTTCATCCTGCAAAGACCAGTGCCAGTTGGTTGAGCCGAAGATGCCTTTAACGTTGGCGCCGGCGCCCTTGGCCATCAACCGCGAATAGAGCGGCACGATGATCTCGAAGTTCTTGCCGTTGGCGACACGGTCGCGCAGGCCGAACTGCACCGCATTGGTCAGCGAATTGACCATGTTGCCGCCATAGTGGTTTAGCACCAGCACGTCGGCGTCGGACTGCAAGACCGGCGTGATGTAGGAGGAGAAATCGGTCTGGGCCAGCGGCGTCTTCACCGCTTCGACCGTCTCCCAACCCATCGACTCGGTTGAAGTGCGGACCGCTTCCTCGGTCGTGTAGCCCCAGTTGTAGTCGGCTGTCAGGTGATAGGCCTTCCGGTCGGTGCCATAGGCGTTTTTCAACACCGGCGCCAGCGCCGCGCCGGACATATAGCTGTTGAAGAAATGCCGGAAACCGTTGGCTTTCTTATCTTTGCCGGTCGTGTCGTTGGAGTGGGTCAGGCCGGCCATGAAGATCACGCCCGCCTCCTGACACAGGGCCTGCACCGCCACCGCGACGCCCGATGACGACCCGCCGGTGATCATGATGGCGCCGTCTTTTTCGATCATCGACTTTGCCGAGGCCCGCGCCGCGTCCGACTTGGTTTGCGTGTCGCCAGTGACGTACTCGACCTTCTTGCCGAGGATCCCGTTGCCCTTAAGCGCCTTGGACGAGAAGGTGTTCATCATCCCGCCGTCGCCTTCACCGTTCAGGTGTTCGACGGCCAGCAGATAGGCCCGCAATTCGTCCGCGCCTTCATCCGCATACGGACCGGATTGCGGCACGTTGAAGCCCAACGTCACCGTGGACGCGGCGCCAGGATCGTTCAGGAACGCCGCTTTCGCCTGCGACGTGAAAATCGTCGGCATCGCGATCGCCGCACCGGCGGCGAGCGAGCCTTTCAGTACCGAACGGCGCGACGCCGCCTTACCAATTTCAGACATAGTAATCCTCCCGGATTATTGTTTGTGCCAACTTTTGTCCCCGCGGCGGAGAACCCTCCGCCATGCGGGCGCAGCTTCGATACAACGCCAAACCGCACCCAAATGCGCCAGGATAGGCGTTGGATGGACGCACTGCGTTTGACATCTTTCATACGCTACACACAAGTCCGAACCCTCCGCAAGACGCCAAACCCAGATCGAAAACCAAGCGAAACGAGGGACTTCAGAGATTTTCCCACTCGAGCTGTGACGACCGGCCCCGCCGAAACGGAAAATCAGCGGCGGGGGGCCAACGAAACCCAAGCAATTCCGCGGCGCTCCACCCAGCTCAGCCCGCGGCGAGAGCGCGCCGCGGGCAATAATCGGTGCGGAGATCCCTGTGACTTCGGCTGCGCACAGATCCTCAGCGCAGAACGCCGCCGTAAAGAATTGATATAGCGCAGGTGGGCGACGGGCCGGCGAACCGCGGAAATCTGCGCTCCGGCGCGATCCCGAACCCGCGCCCTCTCGCCTCGACTTCATTCACAAACCGTGACAGAAGTTACAAATAGCGTCATCCTGACGCTCGGTCTGAAAAGGTCGGCGCGCCACTCACGCAATCGATCGTTTGGGGCGGGGCGCCAACAAGATCGCCGGCAAGGCGACAAGGGGAAGAGTCCGAACCGCTCACCATCGCACGGTGGGCGCGCAATCCAGGTGCAGGAGGAGAATGGTCAATGGATGAGCAAAATACGAACGCCGACCCAAAACGGGGGGGCGGAAAGGATCAGGGCGCCTATTGGGCCACCAACATCCGAATAATCGCCGGCTGTCTGGTGATTTGGGCGTTGGTGTCGTTCGGCTTCGGGATCATTCTGAGGCCGCTTTTGGCGGGAATTGAGGTCGGCGGGACCGATCTCGGCTTCTGGTTCGCTCAACAGGGGTCGATCCTCGTCTTCCTGGCGCTGATCTTCTTCTATGCGTGGCGGATGAATAAACTCGACCGTGAATACGGCGTGGAAGAGGAGTAATCGGTCATGGATCAGTTTACTCTCAATCTCATCTTCGTCGGCGGGTCCTTCGCGCTCTATATCGGCATCGCCATCTGGGCGCGCGCCGGGTCGACAAGCGATTTCTACGCCGCCAGCCGAGGCGTGCACCCGGTTACAAACGGCATGGCGACGGCGGCGGACTGGATGTCGGCGGCGTCCTTCATCTCAATGGCGGGTCTGATCGCCTTCACCGGCTATGACAACTCGTCCTTTCTGATGGGATGGACCGGCGGCTATGTGCTGCTCGCCCTGCTGCTTGCGCCCTATCTGCGCAAATTCGGCAAATTCACCGTGTCGGAATTCGTCGGCGACCGGTTCTATTCCCAGAGCGCGCGTCTCGTCGCCGTGATCTGCCTCTTGGTCGCCTCGATCACCTACGTGATTGGGCAAATGCAGGGCGTTGGCATCGCCTTCGGCCGCTTCCTCGAGATCGACGCCACCACAGGTCTGCTGATCGGGGCCTGCGTCGTCTTCGCCTATGCGGTTTTCGGCGGCATGAAGGGCGTCACCTACACGCAGGTGGCGCAATATTGCGTGTTGATCACCGCTTACACCATTCCGGCGGTCTTTATTTCGCTGCAGCTGACCGGCACGCCGATCCCCGGACTGGGGCTGTTCGGCGAGCACACGGCCTCGGGCGAGCCGCTCTTGGCCAAGCTCGATCAGATCGTGCGCGACCTCGGCTTCGCCGAATACACGGCGGCGCACGGCTCGACCCTGAATATGGTCTTGTTCACGCTGTCGTTGATGATCGGCACGGCGGGCCTGCCCCATGTCATCATGCGCTTCTTCACGGTTCCGAAAGTGTCGGACGCGCGCTGGTCGACAGGCTGGACCCTGGTTTTCATCGCGCTTCTGTATCTGACGGCCCCGGCTGTCGGCGCGATGGCGCGGCTGAACATCTCCGAGCTGATGTGGCCGAACGGCACGGAAGGGGCCGCGGTGAGCGTCGAGCAAATCGAGACCAGCCCGGAATACGCCTGGATGGCGACGTGGCAACGGACCGGCCTGCTCGATTGGGAAGACAAGAACGGCGACGGCCGCATCCAGTACTACAACGACAAGAACGCCGACTTGCAGGCGCGTGCGGAAGCGAACGGTTGGCAAGGCAACGAGCTGACCAACTTCAACCGCGACATTCTGGTGCTGGCCAATCCGGAGATTGCGAGCCTGCCTGGCTGGGTCATCGGCCTTGTCGCGGCGGGCGGTCTTGCGGCGGCCTTGTCGACAGCCGCGGGGCTCTTGCTGGCGATCTCGTCAGCGGTGTCGCACGATCTCTTGAAGGGGCAGTTGACACCCAACATGACAGAGAAGCAGGAGCTTCTCGCGGCGCGAATATCGATGGCGGCCGCCATCGTGCTCGCGGTCATATTGGGGCTCAATCCACCAGGATTCGCGGCGCAAACCGTGGCCTTGGCCTTTGGGATCGCCGCGGCCTCGATCTTCCCGGCGCTGATGATGGGGATCTTCTCGACCCGCATCAACGACGCCGGCGCGGTCGCCGGCATGCTGGCGGGCCTGTTGGTCACCGTGCTCTACATCTTCCTGCATAAGGGTTGGTTCTTCATCCCGGACACGAACACGTTCACGGATGCGGACCCGCTCCTCGGGCCGATCAAGTCGACCTCGTTCGGCGCGGTCGGCGCGGCGGTCAACTTCGCCGTGGCGTATATCGTCGCCGGCATGACCAAGGAGACCCCACAGGAGATCAAAGACCTGGTGGCCAGCGTTCGCGTCCCGAAAGGGGCCGGCGCGGCCGTCAGCGGTCACTGATCGCCGCGCGCGTAGCGCGTATCTGAAACGGTCCCGTCCGCGTCGCCGCGGGCGGGACCGCCTTTTCTGAGAGCTTCACACATGACCCTTCCGGCGCCGCTGTCGCAGTTTCTCGCCTCACTGCACCCGTATGACAGTCTGGAAGAGGGCGATTTGGCGCGTCTGTCCGAGACCTGCACAGCCAAAGATATCGAAGCGGGCGAGACGATTTTTTCAGTCGGCGATCCGCTGACCGACCTTTATATCGTGGTGTCCGGCGAGGTCGAAATTCTCGAACCGAGCGGGGATCAGATTTCGCTGCTCGGACCCCGCAATTCCTTTGGCGAACGCGCTCTATTGGCGAGCGGCGTCGCGGGCCGCACCGCCCTCGCCGTGGCGCCGTCCAGTTTGATTCTGCTGCCCGGGCGAACGCTCTTCGCCTTGATCGAACAGCACCCCGCCGTCGCCCGCTTTTTCGAGCGCGGCGCGCAGGGCGCGACAGATCGCAAGAACCTGGCGACCTTCCCCGTCGGCAAGCTCATGACGCCGGACCCGGTCACCTGCACGCCCGAGACGTCGATCCAGGCGGCGGCGCGGCGGATGTATGACGCGGATATCTCATCGGTCTGCATCAGCGACGCGACCGGCTTGTGCGGCATCGTCACGGTGCAGGACATTAACGGTTGGGTGGCGACCCAGGGTGGCGACCCTTCGGCCCCGGTCTCGGACATCATGACAAGCGATCCGCTGTCGCTGGGGCCGGACGCGCTCGGCACCGACGTTCTGCATCTGATGATGGAGCGCAGTGTAGGCCATGTGCCCATCGTCCAGGACGGCGCGCTCCTGGGCATCGTGACCCAGACCGACCTTACCCGCGCGCAGGCGATGTCGTCCGGCGATCTGGTGCGCCGCCTGTCCCGCGCCGACAGCGCCGAGCAGATGGCGCGCACCACCGCCGAGATCCCGCGGCTGCTGGCGCAGTTGGTCGGCGCCGGGAACCGGCACGACGTCGTCACGCGTCTGGTCACCGACATCGCCGACACCGCGACGCGGCGGCTGCTCGCGCTCGCCGAAGAGAAGCTGGGCGCGCCCCCCGTTCCCTATCTCTGGCTGGCCTGCGGCTCGCAGGGCCGGCAGGAACAGACGGGCGTTTCGGACCAGGACAATTGCCTGATCCTGTCCGATGACGCGACAAAGGCCGACGACGCCTATTTCGAGGAATTGGCGCGGTTTGTTTCAGACGGGCTGGATGTCTGCGGCTACTATTACTGCCCCGGCGACATGATGGCGACCAACCCGCGCTGGCGTCAGCCGCTACGGGTCTGGCGCGACTATTTCGCGGGCTGGATCGCGCAACCGAACCCGGAGGCGCAGATGCTGGCCTCGGTGATGTTCGACCTCCGCCCTATCGGCGGCGATGTCAGCCTTTTTTCGGATCTGCAATCGGACACGCTGGAAAAAGCGTCGCGGAACTCGATCTTCGTCGCCCATATGATCTCGAACTCGCTGAAGCACCAACCGCCGCTCGGACTGCTCGGCGGCTTGGCGCGGGTGCGATCGGGCGAATATCGCAACCGGGTCGACCTGAAGCTGAACGGCGTCGTGCCCATCGTCGACCTGGGTCGAATCTACACGCTGCAAGGACGGCTCGCGCCGGTAAACACGCGGGCGCGGCTCGAGGCGGCGATCGCCGCCGGCGCAGTGTCGCGCGAAGGCGGCGCAGACCTGATCGCCGCCTATGATCTGATCGCGGATACAAGGCTCGAGCATCAGGCGGGGCAGATCGCCGCCGGCGAAAAGCCCGATAATTTCGTCCATCCCTCGAAACTCTCTGATTTCGAGCGCAGTCACCTGCGTGACGCTTTTGTGGTGGTCAAGACGATGCAATCGGCGGCAGGATCAGGGAAAGGCACGTTGGGATAGGCGCATGTTCTTCGAGCTGATCGCCACTATCGTCGCGGGGTTTGCATGCGCGGGGATCGCGATGCTCCTGAATGTGCTGACCGGGCGCCGCCTGCCGCGGTTCGTGACGCCGGTGGCGGCGGGCCTGGGGATGCTGGCGACGACCATATCCAACGAATACACCTGGTACGACCGCACCACAGCAACCCTGCCCCAGGGTCTCGAGATCGCCAGCACGGTTGAGGAGAAAAGCTGGTTCCGTCCTTGGACCCAGGCTGTTCCCTTCACCAAGCGCTTTGTCGCGGTCGATACGGGAACGATGCGGCGGAACCCGGCGCTGCCCGATCAGCGTCTGGTCGAGCTGTATTTCTTCGGCCGCTGGTCGACGGTGAAGCAGGCGCCGATGCTGTATGACTGCCCCGCGCGCCGCTCGGCGCTGCTGATCGACGGGGCCGAATTCGCATCGGACGGCCGTATCGTAGACGCCGATTGGCGGCGCGTGCCGGAGGGCGACCCGATCATCGCCCTTGTCTGCCGGGGGACCTGAGATGTTCACCCGCCTAAGCCTACGCCTGCGCATCTTCCTGTTCTTTGCGTTCCTGGCGGCTGGCGCGGCGGTCATCGCGGGCGCGGCGCTCTGGTTCGGCTGGTCTCGGGCCGAGCCCGGCTTGCCGCTGGGCCCGTTCGTGACGGCGCTGATCGCCTTCGCCTTTATGAATACAGGCCTGTTGGTCGCGATCTGGCTGCTGTTCGACGAGAATGTCGCCAAACCGATCGACCGGCTCGCCGCCAGCCTGCGCCTGCGCGCCCATAGCGGCGTCGATCTGACACTCGATCCCGAGACGGCGAAATATCTCGGCGACCTCGCCCCGGCCGCCCGCGCCGTGGCGACGACGCTGGAATCCGGCGTGCTCGATGTCGCAGCCCAGGTTGCGGACGAGACCGAGCGGCTGAAATCCGAGACCGAGCGGCTTACCGCGCTTCTGACCGAGATTCCCGTCGCCACGCTCCTCGCCAACCGGCGCAACGAGATCGTTCTGTATGACGGACAGGCCGCGGCGCTACTGGGCAGAATCGGCTGCGCCCGGCTTAAGGCGCCGCTGACCGACTATTTCGTCAAGGACGCCCTCGACGCCGCCATCGCGGCGCTGCGTGAAGCGGAGGCGGAAGTAGAGACGACGCTGACCGCCGTCAACGATACAGACAGCTATGACGTTACGCTGAAGCCGCTCGGCGCGGGCGATTATATGCTGGTCTTTCGGTCGGAGGCAGTCGCTCTAGCCCCCGAAGAACAACGGCCTCTGGTCTATGATTTCAGCCTGTTGGACGCCGCCGCGACCCCCGAGATCGACGCGACGCCGATCCGCGACCTTTGTTTCGTCGCCTTCGACACGGAGACGACCGGACTATCGCCGGAGACGGACGACGTCATCCAACTCGGCGCCGTGCGCGTGCTGAAGGGCCGGATCGTCGCCGGCGAGATTTTGGACAGCTATGTCGATCCGGACCGTCCAATCCCGCCCGCCTCGACGCGGGTTCATGGCATCTCGGACGCCGATGTCGCCGGCGCGCCGGACTTCGGAACCATCTGCCAGGAGTTCCATCATTTCGCCGGCGGCGCGGTTCTGGTGGCGCATAACGCGCCGTTCGATCTCGCCTTCCTGAAGCGGGAGGAGGCGGCGACCGGCCTTCGTTGGGCGCATCCGGTTCTCGACACGGTCCTGCTCTCCGCCGTCGTCTTCGGCGTTACCGAGCAACATTCGCTCGACGCGCTCTGTGAGCGGCTCGCCATCAAGATCGCATCGGAGCGCCGGCACACGGCCCTCGGCGACGCGGAGGCCACCGCCGAGGCGCTTGTCCGGCTGATCCCGCTTCTGGAAGGTAAAGGCCTCGTCACCTTCGCGGATGTGGTGGCGGAAACCCGCCGGCATGGACGGCTGCTGCAAGACATGAACCCAACCGCGGCCCCGACCGACTCCGGCCCGCCGGCCTCCTAGCCCATCAGGCGCACAAATCTCCAAGACCGACGCCGCGACGCCGGTTAGGCAGCCATCATGAACACCCGACAGACCCACCCCGCTCTCGAACAATCGGCGCGCGCCGAAGCCTGGCGCGGCTTTCTCGACATCTTGCCGCTGCTGGGCGGCGCGGCTCCGTTTGCGATCCTGATCGGCTCGCTGGCGGTCGATCGCGGCCTGACGCCGACCGAGGCGGTGTTGATGAGCGCCACGGTCTATGCCGGCGGCGCGCAGTTCATCGCGCTCGAGCAATGGGCCGAACCGCTGACCTTGGCGACGGGCGGCCTCAGCATCATCGCCGCGACCGCCTTGGTGAATCTGCGTCATGTGCTGATGGGGGCGGCGCTGGCGCCTCATGTCGCACGCTTGCCGCGTCGCAAGCGTCTGTTCTTCGTCGCCATCCACACTGACGAGACCTGGGCCATCGCGCTGCGCCGGTCGGCCGGGCCGGGTCTGACCACGCCCTATGTGATGGGCATGATCATCCCCTTCTATCTGCAATGGTGGCTCTTCACCGGGCTCGGCGCGGTCAGCGGGGCCTGGATCGGCGACCCGGCCCAGTACGGATTTGATTTCGTGTTTCCGGCCGCTTTCTTGACGCTGATCCTCGGATTCTGGCGCGCCATACCGGACGCGCTCGGCCGCCAGAGCATCGTCATCGCGGTCAGCCTGGGTGTCGCGCTGGCGGTTCACAGCCTGGTCGAAGGACCTTGGTACATCTTCTCCGCCGGACTGGCCGGCGCCGCGACCGGAGCCGCCTTATGGAAGCCGGAAAGCGGGCCGGAGCCGGCATGACGCAAGATATTTTCACGTTGGGCGGGGTCACGACCGCCGTGATCCTGGGCATGGCGGCTGTGACGCTGGCGACTCGGCTGAGCGGCTACGCACTGGCGCGCCGCATCGCCTTTCACGGGCGGTTGAAGGCCGCGCTGGAAGCCATGCCCGCCGCCATCCTGACGGCCATCGTGACGCCGCTGATCCTTCTGGAAGGCCCGGCCGAAGCCATCGCCGGCGCGCTGACCGTGCTGGCGGCGCTGCGCTTGCCGACGCTGGCGGCGATCGCGGTAGGGGTGGCGTCCGTGGTCGGGCTCCGCCTGATCGGTCTCTAACCCGCCGACGCCGTCATTCTTCTCTTGCGCCCGACGCGCGCGCGGTTAGAACTCGCTGTCCACATGATCACGAGGCCAGCCATGTCAGAAATAGAGAATCCCAGCATTCTGTCACATGTGTCTCTGGGCGTGCGCGATTTCGACGCCGCGCGCGCCTTCTATGATGCCGTGCTCGCCGCGGTCGGCTGCCGTCGCCTAATGACCTTCGATACGACCGCCGCCTATGGCCGGGTCTATCCCGAATTCTGGATCAACCCGCCGCTGGATGGCCAACCGGCGACGGTCGGGAACGGGTCGCACACCGCCTTTTTCGCGCGCTCGACGCAGGAAGTCGACGCCTTCCATGCGGCCGCTTTGGCCGCCGGCGCGACGGATGACGGCCCGCCGGGACCAAGGCCGCAATATGGCGCGCCCTATTACGGCGCCTTTGTCCGCGATCTGGACGGGCATAAGATCGAGGCCGCCTATTGGGATGTAGACTTGGCCCAGAAACTAGGGCTCTGAGGGGCGAACCGGATTCGGAAGCGGCCGGACGCAACCGCGGGGGAAAGAGAGAGACAGATGAGTGCGACGAAGGACGACGCTGCGCACAGTAACACCGGCTGGCAGTTCTGGGTCGATCGGGGCGGCACCTTCACTGACATCGTCGCCCGCCGGCCGGATGGCGGCTTGATCACCCATAAACTGCTGTCCGAAAATCCAGAAGCTTATAAGGACGCCGCGGTTCAGGGCGTACGCGATGTGATGGGGCTGGGTCAGACGCAACCGATCCCGGCGGAAGCGATCGACGCGGTGAAAATGGGCACCACGGTCGCGACCAACGCGCTTCTGGAGCGCAAGGGCGACCGGACCCTCTTGATGATCACGAAAGGCTTCCGCGACGCCCTACGCATCGGCTATCAGGCGCGGCCCAATCTGTTCGACCGGCATATCGTCTTGCCCGAACTGCTCTATGAGCGGGTCGAGGAAATCACTGAGCGGGTGGATGCGCATGGCGCGGTCCTGACGCCGCTGGACGAGGCCGACACGCGCGCCAAGCTGCAGGCCGCCTTCGACGCAGGCATTCGCGCCGTCGCCATCGTCTGCATGCATGGCTATGAGTTCGCCGCGCATGAAGAGCGGGTCGCCGCCTTGGCCGAAGAGGTTGGCTTCACGCAAGTCTCGACCAGCCACCGGACCAGCCCCTTGATGAAGCTGGTCGGGCGCGGCGACACCACCGTGGTCGACGCCTATCTCTCGCCGATCTTGCGCCGCTATGTCGAGCAGGTGGCGGATGAGCTGGGCGACGTTCGGCTGCAATTCATGCAATCGAACGGCGGGCTGACCGACGCCCATCTGTTCCAGGGCAAGGACGCCATCCTGTCGGGCCCAGCCGGCGGCATTGTCGGCGCCGTTCAGACTTCGAAGACCGCTGGCTTCGACAAGATCATCACCTTCGACATGGGCGGCACCTCGACCGATGTCGCGCATTTCAACGGCGAGTATGAACGCGCTTTTGAGACTCAGGTCGCCGGGGTGCGGATGCGGGCCCCGATGATGCTGATCCACACGGTGGCGGCGGGCGGCGGCTCGATCTGTCATTTCGACGGGTCGCGCTACCGGGTCGGGCCGGAGAGCGCCGGCGCCAATCCCGGCCCGGCCGCCTATCGCCGCGGCGGGCCGCTGACCGTGACCGACTGCAATGTCATGCTGGGCAAGCTACAGCCCGACTTCTTTCCGCCGGTTTTCGGCTCGAAGCAGGACCAGCCGCTGGACCGGGCGCCGGTGATCGAGAAATTCACGGCGCTGGCGGCCGAGATCAAACAAGCGACCGGCGACGACCGCGACCCGATGGCGGTCGCCGACGGGTTCCTGCGGATCGCCGTCGGCAATATGGCCAACGCGATCAAAAAAATCTCGGTTCAGCGCGGCTATGACGTGACCGACTATACGCTGGTCAGTTTCGGCGGCGCCGGCGGCCAGCATGCCTGCCTGATCGCCGACACGCTGGGCATGACCTCGGTCCTGCTGCATCCCTTCTCCGGCGTATTGTCCGCCTATGGCATGGGACTGGCGGATGTCCGCGCCCTGCGCCAGCGCGCCGTCGAGCGCGATTTCAATGACGCCGCCCTGACCCACGCCGCAACGGTGCTGGATGAGATCGGGGCGGAAGCGGCGGCGGAAATTCAGGCCCAGGACACGCCGGACGAGCGGATCACCGTCCGACGCAAGGCGCATCTGCGTTATAAGGGCGGCGACAACCCGATCGAAGTGGATTTCGGCGACACCGAGACCATGGTCGCCGATTTCGAGACCGCCTATCGCGCCCGCTTCGGCTTCCTAATGCGCGACAAGCCGCTGATTATCGAGGCGGTCGCGGTGGAAGCCATCGGGGCGCAACCCAAAGTCGCGGGCGCCGCCTCAGACCACTCGGCGACGGTCGAAGCAACGCCGGCGGCGCTGGCCATGGTCGAGGCCTATATGGCGGGCGCGCTGCGCCAGGCGCCGGTCTATGACCGCGACGCGCTGTCGACAGGCGCTGAGATCGACGGGCCGGCGATCATCCGCGAGACGACCGGCACCGTTGTGCTGGAACCCGGCTGGCGCGCGAGTCTGACGGAAATCGGCGATCTGGTCTTGCAGCGCGTCGTCCCCTTGGAGCGGGCCGCGCCGATCGGCGCCGACAGCGACCCGGTCATGCTGGAGGTCTTCAACAACCTGTTCATGTCGATCGCCGAACAGATGGGCTTCCGGCTGCAGAACACCTCTTATTCGGTCAACATCAAAGAACGGCTGGATTTCTCCTGCGCGATCTTCACCGCCGAAGGATCGCTGATCGCCAACGCCCCGCATATGCCGGTGCATCTCGGCTCGATGGGCGAGAGCATCCGCGCCGTCCTGCGCGGCAATGTCGATGCAGACGGGAAGTCGACGATCAAGCCCGGCGACTCTTACGTGCTGAACAACCCGTATAATGGCGGCACGCACCTGCCCGACATCACCGTCGTCACCCCGGTCTTTGACGAGGCCGGCGAAACCATCCGATTTTTCGTCGCCAGCCGCGGCCATCACGAGGATATCGGCGGCCGCACGCCGGGCTCCGCCCCGCCCGACGCGGTGACGATCGAAGAAGAAGGGGTCCTGATCGACAATGTGAAACTGGTTGATCAAGGCGAGTTCCAGCATGAGGTGATCCAGACCGTCCTGACCGGCGGCCGCTATCCGGCGCGGGTTCCCGAGAAAAACATCGCTGACCTGATCGCCCAACAGGCGGCGAACGAGAAGGGCATCCAGGAACTCAACAAGATGATCGAGCATTTCACCTGGCCGGTCGTCGAAGCCTATATGGGCCATGTCCAAGACAATGCGGAGGAAAGCGTGCGCCGGGTAATCGGCGCGCTTAAGGACGGCGCCTTTACCTATCCGATGGATAATGGCGGCCAGGTCGCGGTCTCGATCAGCGTCAATCGGGAAGAGCGCTCGGCGATTCTGGATTTCAGCGGCACGACGGGCGCGATGCAGAACAACTTCAACGCGCCGGCGGCGGTGACCCGCGCCGCCGTGCTCTATGTCTTCCGCACGCTGGTCGACGACAATATCCCGATGAATGAGGGCTGCCTGAAGCCAATCGAAATCCGCCTGCCCGAAGACTGTCTGCTGCGCGCGCAATATCCTAGCGCCGTGCTGGCGGGCAATGTCGAGACCAGCCAGGTCGTCACAGATACGCTCTATGGCGCGCTCGGCGTCATGGCGGCGGCGCAGGGGACGATGAACAATTTCATCTTCGGAAACCAAACCTATCAGTATTACGAGACGGTCTGCGGCGGTTCCGGCGCCGGGCCCGATTTCGACGGGACCGACGCGGTCCATACCCATATGACCAATTCACGCCTGACCGATCCGGAAATCCTCGAATTCCGCTATCCGGTGATCCTCGAGGCTTTCGAAATCCGCCAAGGCTCCGGCGGCAAGGGCGCGCATAGAGGCGGAGACGGCGTCACCCGCCGTATCCGCTTCCTCGAAGACATGGACCTGACCATTGTCTCCAACCATCGCATCGTGCCCCCTTACGGCGCCGCCGGCGGCGAAGATGGCGAAGTCGGCAAAACCTGGATCGAGCGCGCAGATGGAACGGTCGAACCTCTGGCCTCCGCCGACATCCGCCCGATCAAAGCCGGCGATGTCAGCGTTCTGCAAACCCCGGCCGGCGGGGGTTATGGCGTTGTCGAGGGCGGGAAACTCGCAGCGGAGTAATGACTTGCGACGGAAATAGCGCCCTTTACTGTCCCTCTCTCATCCGTTCGCGGCGCCATTCCTCGTAGAGCCGTTGCTCCTCGATTTCGCGGCGAACCTCTTCTTCCTGCAGCATACGCTGGCGTTCAAAGTCCAACTGGCGTTGCATTTCCCGGTCTCTTTGAGCTTCGCGTTCTTCGAGACAGCGCGCGCGCGCTTGCTGATCGCGCCGTGAGCCCAGGGCGCCGCCCACAACGGCGCCGCCGATGGTGGAGGCGCGACGGCCGCGGCCGCTGCCAAAGAGCGAGCCGGTGGCGCCGCCGATCACTGCGCCGCCCACGGTGCCCAGGATCTGGTCGCAATTCTGCGCCTCGGCCGGATTGGACGGCGCCGAAGCAGCCAGCAAACTAACCGACAAGGCCGCCGCCCCCGCCGCCGTCGCCAGTGCTTTCGGACGCACCAACCGGCCTATGATATCCTTACTCATTGGACTCATCCTCCTGTCCGACCGTCGCATGCGTTCAGCGCTGGCTTTCATATTTCTTGATCTCATCGAATGTCAGGACGCCATCGCCGTTAAGGTCGACATTCTCAAACTCGACGATCTTGAAATTCATGATCTCAAGCAACGAGAACGTCCCGTCATTGTTGATGTCGATCAGCCCGGGCTCCTCGACCCCGACCGCCTTCAACTCGACGATCGAGACCGCGCCGTTGCCATTGCGATCGACGACGACAAAGGCGGCGATAACGTCGGCGGCGAATTCGGCCTCGTCGATCGTCCCGTCCCCTGTCGAGTCCGCCGCGTCGAACGCTTCCCGTAACAGGATCTCGTCCAGTTCCACTTCTTGGGCCTGCGCGGAGACGGAAGCAGTCGAAATGACCAGCCCCGCGGCGATCGCCAGCTTCAAGAATAGCGTCTTCATCATGTTCCCCGCTTTGTCGGAGCTAACTTGTCCCAAAACACTAGCTCAGAGCGGCGACGCGACGCAACCGGCGCGCTTTTGACCCAGCCTAGACGAGGTCGAGATCGCCGACCTCGTAGCGGACGACCCCGCCGGCCGCCGGGCGCTGTTTCTTCGCCATCCAAGCGGCCCGGGCTTGAGCGACGGGGGCGCCGGGATTGGCGTCGTAGAAGTCGCGCAGATATTGGTTGTACATATTCTGTTCGGCGATCGGCGCGCGAAAACTCGGGCTATTGCGGCGCGCCTCTAACAGGCGCCAGGCCTCAAGCGCGTCTTCCAGGGTCTGGCCCGGGTTCGACCGGCACCATTCCATGAAATCGCCGTGACAGATGAAGCCGGGACCAAGCTCCCGCTTGAGGAAGCCGCGCAAATTGGGGCCGAAGGAGATGTCCTCAGTGATCACCGTCTTGCCAGTCAGCCGCGCCTTCGCCCAATTGAATCGCCTGCCGGAAGCGCCAGAGCCGGCCGCGGCGGCGCGGCGGTCCTCCCGGATCAGCGGCGGCGGCTCGGCGCGCAGCGCCTGCAGCAACCGCGTGCGAAGGTCGCCCTTGCCGCCAAAGGCGGGGACCCCGCGCGCCTTGGCCAGCGCGACCAGTTCCGGCTTGGACCAATGCCAACGGTCGAACTCGGCCCCAGTGGCGACGGTCAGGATGTCGGGTTTCTCCAGCTTTTCCATGACGCCAGCCTAGCCGATGCGCCAGGTCGGTGCGAGGGGCGCCCCGTCACTGCATCATTGACCGCGAAGGCCGCCGGGCGCATCAGAGGGCATGAGCGGCCGGATACGAGAGACACGACCGGGCTTTGCGACGGCGCTTGTCGCCGCGCTCGCGCTGGCGATGATCGCCCTTGGTCTGTGGCGTCTCGAATCGTCTCGCGCCGGGTTGAGCATCGAGCGGCTGGCCTCGACCGACGGACCGCCGATCTGGCTCTATCAGCAAGCCGACGCAACGGCCGAAACAGCTCCAATTGTTGTCATCGCCCACGGGTTCGCCGGATCACGGCAATTGATGGACGCCTACGCCCTGACCTTAGCGCGCGCCGGTTACCGGGTCCTGAGCTTCGACTTTCTAGGCCATGGACGGAACCGGACCCCGCTTTCCGGCGCGTTGGACGAAGTCGCCGGCGCCACGCAACGGCTGCTGGCGGAGACGGAACAGGTGATCGCGCTGGCGCTTAAGATGGATGACGCCGGGACCGGAATCGCATTGCTCGGCCATTCCATGGCGACCGATATTCTGGCCCGCGCGGCGTTGCGCGCACCCAGCGTCAAGGCGGTCGTGGGCGTCGCCGTCTATTCAGACGCGATCACGGCGACCGGGCCGGACAATCTGTTAATCCTCAACGGGGCCTGGGAGCCGCGGCTGCATCCGCACGCGCTGCGCTATCTGCGCCAGATCGATCCGACGGCGGAAATGGGCCAGACCGTGCGCGATCCAGCGAACGGCCTCGGACGGCGCGCGGTGATCGCGCCCTCCGTCGAACATGTCGGCATTCTTTACAGCCCGACGGCGCTGGCGGAGACGGTCGCCTGGCTGGACGCAACCTTCGCGCGCGCGTCGCCGCTCGGAGCGGTGCAGGCGACCGGCCCTTGGATCGTGCTTCTCTTGACCGGGATCGTACTGCTGGCCGGACCTCTCGCGACGCTGCTCGCCGCCGCGCTGCCCAGTGCGACAGGGCCGGCCCGATTCTCGCCCCTGCGTTTGAAAGCGGGGGGGTTCACAGCAGTGATGCTGATCTCGGCGCTCGGCGCCGTCGCGCTCGCCGGCGGGCTGACCTATGGATTAAACGATCTGCTGGGAATGCGCCTGTTGCCGGTTCTGGTCGCCGACTACCTGCTGCTCCATTTGGCGATCCAGGGCGTGTTCGCGCTGATCCTGGCTAAACGGTTCAGCGGCGCGTCGGGTTGGCGTGATCTGATCGGACCGGCGCCTGTTCTCCCCGCCCTGCTGCTGGTCGCCTATGGGCTGGGCGTGTTCGGCGTCGCCCTGGACCGCTATGGCGGCAGTTTCATAACGACGCCGGAGCGCGCGCCGATCATCGCCGTCCTGGCCTTGGGCGCCGTCCCGCTGATGCTGGCGGATGCGGTCCTGACAGAGGGCGGCCGCGCGCCGCTCTGGCGCCGCCTGACCCTGAGGCTGGTCTTTTTCGCATCCCTCGGCGCCGCTGTTGCGCTCAATCCCGGCAAGCTCTTCTTCCTGGCCATCTCCTTCCCGGTGATCGTGCTGTTCTTCATCGCCTATGGCTGGATGGGCCGGTCCGTCGCCCTGGCCGCGCGTACGCCCACCGCCGCCGGATTGGGGCTTGGGCTCTGCCTGGCCTGGGCGCTGGGCGTCACCTTCCCGTATTTCATCCTCTTGTGAAGACGGGCGCGAGAGGGTCTCAGGCGGCGAAAGCGGCGCGATATTGGCCGGGCGTAACGCCGACCACCGATTTGAAAGACTTGTTGAAATGGCTTTGGTCGAAAAAGCCGCATGCCGCGGCCGTCGCGGCCAATCCCTCTCCCTGGGCCAAAAGGCCGCGTGCGCGGTTGACCCGCAAGCTGGTGCGGTAGGCGTTCGGCGTCATGCCGAGCTCTTTCTTGAAAGCGCGCAAAAGATGAAACCGGCTCACACCCTCGTCCTGCGCCAGATCGGCCAGGCCGAGATTCTCGCCCAATCCGTCCCCCAGCCGCGCGCGAATCCGTGCAACCAGTCCCATCTCGCGCCCGACCTCGCGGATCACGACCGGCGCATCTGAATAACGGGCGATGAAGGTCGAGAGTATCTGAACCAGGCCGCTGTCGCGCTGCAACCGGTCGGCGTCGCGATCGAATAGGCGATGCAGCGCCTCATACCGGCCAGCCAGTTCGGCATCGTCATAGAGCGGTTCTCGGAAATAGGGCAGCGGATCACCGGCCCAGGCCGCCCCGGCTTCGGCCCCGCGCAACTCCGCCAGAATCTCGCGCATCAAATCCGCCGACGGATAGATCATGCGATACTCATAGCCCCGATCGCCCGGCGCGCCGTCGTGCAGCACGTCCGGGTTCAACACCGTCAGCTTGCCCGGCGTCGCGACATGAGCGGCCCCATAGGCGCGGAACAGTTCGGCGCCGCGGACAATAGCGCCGAAGGTGAAGGTCTCATGAACGTGCGGGCTGTAGGTATGCCGATGGAAACGCGCATGCAGGCATTCCAGGTCGCCATAATCCGGCCGCCGCCAGATCCGCGCCCGGTCGCCCGCGCCTTTGGACCGCGCCAGCAGCTCCGAATCGATCGCCTGTTGTTGAGACACCGCCATGGAGGGACGGTAGCGGCTTTCAGGCGGCGAGGCTTGTAAAAATGTGCGGGCCCTCAGCACTGGCGCGGCGGACGACCGACTAAGCCGCTTTCCATTTGATCGAACAGCCGATGCTGGCGGTCTGATCGCGCGGGCCGGCGCCGGTCTCCGCGACCGTGCGCATCGCCTCGAAGAGCTCTCTGACCGCGTCCTGCGGCGGCGGCTCTAACCGGCCTTCATCCAGCCGGCCGCGATATTGCAGGCCGTCCTGGGCGTTGAACCCGAACCAATCCGGCGTGCAGACCGCGCCATAGGCGCGTGCGACCGACTGATCCGCGTCATGCAGATAGGGAAAGGGAAATCGATGGGCGGCGGCGAATTCGGCCATCTTGTCGAACCCATCCGCCGGATAGGCGACGGCGTCGTTCGAACAGATGGCCGCGACGCTGACGCCGTGGGCCTGCAGCGCCCGCGCGTCCTCGACGAACCGGTCGATCGTCGCGATGACAAAAGGGCAGTGGTTACAGATGAAGGCGATGACGGTCCCGGCCTCGCCGCGCACCGCGTCCAGATCGTAGCGCCTTCCGTCAGTGGCGCGCAGATTGAAGGGCGCGGCTTTCCAGCCGAAATCACAGATGGGAGGCGTGGCGGCGGGCATTCAGAGCGTCCTCAGCTTCTTCAGAACTCCGTACTATAACGACTTTGACGCGGTGACCAAAGCTCGGTCAGCGCCGCCCGCCTGAGCATGCCGGATCGGGCGGACGCTGCAGGATGACAGGTCCAAGGATTGGATCGCATTGCGGTCAGGCGGGAAACGGCTATTGTCTCGCGCCAGAGCCAGCCCCACCTACAGGCCGCTACTATCGTGTCTTGCGCGTGTCTCGGCCCAAGACGAACGGGTCGAAGCGCGCGAGGGGACGCCTTCCGACGGGACGCGCGGCGGCGACAGGCGATTTCCAATGCGGGGAACGTAGGTGCTTCTTAGTTTGGGTTTAGTGGCCGCGGGGCTTGTCGCGCTCTCGGTCGGCGGCGAACTGGCCCTGCGCGGCGCGGTCGGCTTGGCCATGCGCCTTGGGGTTTCGACCGCGATCATCGGTCTGACCGTGGTCGGGTTCGGCACCTCGGCCCCGGAACTGATGGTCTCGATCCAGGCCTCGTTGGCGGGCACGCCGGATATCGCAGTCGGCAACGTGGTCGGCAGCAACATCGCGAACATTCTGCTGATCCTTGGCGTCGGCGCCGCGATCACGGTGCTGACCTGCAGCGCCGGCGTGGTTCGGCGCGACGCGACGGCCACCATGGCGGCGACGATCCTTCTGGTCGTCCTCAGTTGGCGCGGCGTGATTGAGGCCTGGCACGGCGCGCTCATGTTCGGCGCGCTGATCCTCTATATGGGCTGGTCCTATCGGATGGACCGCATGGACATGGCCTCCGCCAACCTGCACGAGCGCGAGGCGGAGGAGACCGAGGGCGCGCCCAACGCACCGCTCTTGATTGTCGTCTATATCCTGATCGGTCTGATCGGTCTGGTCGGCGGCGCCCATCTGCTGGTGCAGGGCGCGGTCGACATCGCGCGCGAATTCGGCGTGCCGGAGACGGTTATCGGCCTGACGCTGATCGCCATTGGAACCTCACTGCCCGAGCTTGCCGCGACCGTGGTCGCCGCGATGCGCAATCACGTCGATGTCGCGATTGGCAACGTGCTGGGCTCGTGCCTGTTCAACATTCTGATGATCATCGGCGTCACGGCGATGATCAAACCGCTGTCGGTGGCGGCGGACATACGCACCATCGACATGTGGGTGATGCTGGGCGCGACCGCCGCACTGCTTGTCATTCTGCGGCGCGATCACAAAGTCACACGTTGGGAGGCGGGCCTGCTGCTCGCAGCCTATGCGATCTATATCATGATGATGGCGTTCCGTCTGGACGTGATGTAGCGCCGACCGGTCCATCGCAATGACGGGAGCCCCGTCCTGGAGGAAGACATGCGCCGAACCCTCTCGTCCTTCTGGCCTCAGCCGCTGGCGGTCGCCGGCCTGGTCGCAGCCGCGCTGGCCTTGACGCCGGCGCCCATCGCGGCGCAGGAGATCGTTCAAACCGACAAACATGCGGTCGAGTTGACGCGGATCAGCCGGGGCTTCGATCATCCGTGGGGCATGGCGTTCCTGCCGGACGGGACGCTGCTGGTGACCGAGCGATCCGGACAGATGCGGATCGTCAATGTGAAAAGCGGCGAACGATCAGCCCCGATCGAGAATGTCCCGCGGGTCGTGGCCTCCGGCCAAGGCGGACTGCTGGATGTGACGCTCGACCCCGATTTCGCTGAGAACCGGCTGGTCTATATTTCATACTCCGAGCCCGGGGACGGCGGCGCCGGCACCACGGTCGCGCGCGCGGCGCTCTCGGCTGAAGGAACCCGGCTGGACACTGTCGAGGTGATCTTCCGCATGGTCCCAAAATCGAGCGGGGGCCGGCATTTCGGGTCGCGTCTGGTCTTTGCGCCGGACGGAACCCTATTCGTGACGCTCGGCGACCGGGGCGAGCGCGACCGGGTGCAGGATTTCACAATCCATCGGGGTCAGGTTGTCCGCATCAATTCGGACGGGTCGGTCCCGGCTGACAATCCCTTCGTCAACACGCCGGGCTATCGACCGGAAACCTGGTCGCTGGGCCATCGAAACGCCCAGGGGGCCGATATCCACCCCACGACCGGCGCGCTCTGGACCGTCGAGCATGGCGCGCGCGGCGGCGACGAGGTCAACATACCGGAAGCGGGCAAGAACTACGGTTGGCCGATCATCTCCTACGGCCGGCACTATTCCGGCTTCAAGATTGGCGAGGGTCAGGCCAAAGAAGGGCTGGAGCAGCCGATCCATTATTGGGATCCGTCGATCGCGCCTTCCGGCGCAACCTTTTATACCGGAACCGCCTTTTCGGGATGGACGGGCGACTTTTTCGTGACGGCGCTGCGCTCGCGCATGCTCGTCCGACTCGAAGTCACGGAAACGGGTGTGGTCGCCGAGGAGGCGATGCTGGAAGGCAAGGTCGGTCGGGTGCGCGATGTCGAGACGGGGCCGGACGGCGCGCTTTATATCCTGACCGACGCGGATCCAGGCGCGCTGTTCCGCCTCAGCCCGGCGCGCTAGGCGGCGAGGCGGGCGCGCGATGACCACCTCAGCCCCTGCGCCCGGCCCCCTGCCCCGTATTGTCGCCCATCGCGGGGCCAGCGGCTCGGCCCCGGAAAATACGCTGGCCGCCTTCCGGCGTGCGCACGCCTTGGGCGCCGCCGCGGTCGAGTTCGACTGCAAACTCTCCGGCGACGGCCGGATCGTAGTGCATCACGATGAAACCCTGCGCCGCACCGCCAGGCTGGAAGGCCGTATTCGCGACTGGCAAGCGGCCGATCTGCTGCATCTCGATGTCGGCGCCTGGTTCGCGTCGGAATTCGCCGGTGAGACGATCCAGCTCTTGCGAAATGTGATGGTTCTATTGGATGAGCTGGGCATGCAGGCGAATATTGAATTCAAACCCTGCGCCGGATTAGAGGCGGAAACCGGGCGCGCCATCGCGCACGAAATCGCCGATTACTGGCCGGCGCATCTGCCCCTGCCGGTCGTCTCCAGCTTCTCACAGGCGGCCCTGGCGGCGGCGGCCGAGTTCCTGCCGGCCAAGACCGCAAAGGCGATGATCTGGCGTCACGTGCCGAAAAACTGGGCTGAGAGTGTCGAGCGGTTGTCGCTCGACGCCGTTCATTGCCTGGCCTACAGCCTGGATGAGCCGACCGCGCGCGCGATTGTCGAGCGCTCGATCCCGCTGCGCTGCTTCACCGTCAATGACCCGGCCGTCGCCGAGCGCCTTTTCGACTGGGGCGTGTCATCGATCTTCACCGATTTTCCAGAAAGATTTTTGCCGCCGCGGTGACGCCAGACGGCCGCCAAAATGGAGCCGCATTTCTGACATAGTGTCGAAAATACGACGCTGAATATGCCCTAGAACGACACGGGGCGATCCCAGAAAAGCCCATTTATTTCAATTTGTTAACCATTGGGCGAGCTATGCATTTTTTGCATTGTGGGAATGCGAAAAATGCTCTGGCGCGGCATTTCGTTCAGGCATATTTGCCGTCCTGTGAAACGAGCGGATACCGTCTAACCAGCCACCGCGCCAACCATTGGGCGACCCCTGACACAGGGAACCATGGGTAACCGACTGGAGCGACGCCCGCCCCATGAAACCAACTTTTTGTGAGGGTAGAGCGATGCTGAAAACCAACAACCCAACCTTGATTCTCGCCCAATCCATGGTCCCGTCCGCGGCGACCGTCAGCGAGGTCCTGGCGAAGACCGCCTTGAAACTGAGCAGCCGGATCCTGTCGGCGCGCTAAGGCGACGCGCTGTAGAGCGCGGATGTGAGACATCGGGAACGCCTCGCCTCTTTCGGCGGGGCGTTTCCTTTTTGGCGCGGTTGTGCGGTTAGAGCGGCGCGGCCGCTTCGTAGCCCGCCTCCAAAAGGGTGCGATGCAGCGCCGCCAGATGGCGCGGGCCGATTTCACAGCAGCCGCCGACAATGCCGCAACCGGCGTCAACCCAGCCCAAAGCGTGATCGGCGTAGCGGCGCGGTCCAAGATCGCGGCGCGCCTGTAGGCTGGCCACCGTACCGCCCGCATCCAGCCCGTCGATCGACGAGAAGGCGTTGGCGTAGGCTCCGATCTCGAACGCTTGACCGGAGGTGGTGAGCGCCGGCATCGCGGCGCCGATGGATTCGGGCTGCGAGCAATTCACCAGGACCGCGTCCGGCTCGATCTCGGCCACGGCCTCCAACGCATCGGAAAGGGACTCGCCCGAGCGCAGTACGCCAAGCGTGGTATCGGACAGAGTGAAGGCGATCCAGACCGGTTTGCCCCAAGCTTTGGCTGCTTGCCCTGCCGCCAACCCTTCATTGATCGACGACATCGTTTCGCAAAGCATCAGATCGACATGCGGCGCCTGGATCGCGGCGATGGCGGCGTAGCGTTCGACGCATTCCTCGAATTCCGGCGTTAGGTGGGGCTTGTAGCTGGCGTAAAGCGGCGGGAGGCAGCCCGCGATCTTCACGTCGAAGGCCCAATCGCAGTGCGCCTGCTCGCGCGCCTCTTGGGCCAGATCGATCGCCGCCCGTTGCAGCGGCTCGAACCAATCGATCGAACCGTCCCTCTCCAACCGCTCGGGCGTGGCGGCGTAGCTGTTGAGGGTCAAGACCCGCGCGCCCGCTTCGACAAACTCACGGTGAACGTCGCGCACGATATCGGGCTCGTCCAGCAACACCTTGGCCGACCAAAGCGGGTGCGGCTCGCCGCTCGACCGCGCCATCAATTCCTGACCGGTGCCGCCGTCCTTAAGGATGATCTGTCTCATAGCGCTCTAACCGTTTGAGAAAGAGCCGCCCTTTTAGTCCTTTTTCGCCCGGCGCCAAGCACAGATGCGCCAAGCACAGATGCGCCAAGCATAGAAGTAGGGGCCGCGCCCGGCGCGGCCCCTGTGATGCGGTTAAACCGGCGACGCCGGTCGGCGTCAGCTATCGTCGTCGTCGTCACCGTCGCGCCAATGATGCTTGCGATGGCGCGCTTTGCGGATGTCTTCCTCTGATAAGACCCCGTCATCGTTTCGGTCGAGACGCTCGGCCAGGAACAATTGCAGGGTCAGGGCCTCCGCCTCCGACACCGAGCCGTCCGCATTCACGTCGAGCTTTTCGAAGGCCATTTCCATGGCTGGGCGCGACCGCTGCAGCCAGACGCCCTCGAACTCCTCGAGCGACAGGGCGCCGTCGCCATCCGCGTCATTGGCGGCGATGGAGGCCATTACGCCCTGGCGCATCTCGTCCTTGGTGACCGCGCCGTCGCCATCCGCGTCGTCGATCTGTATCGTCTGCAAGGCGCGCTCCGCCGCCGGTCCAGCCCAATGTTTGTGGAACTTGTCGGCATAGGCGGCGCCGCCCGCCGCCAGAGCGCCGACGGTGATCAGCGCCAGCGCGCCGCCGCCGATCGCCCAATTCCGGGGCCGGTTCCAGCCGCGGCGTTTCTTGGGCCCATCTTTCGGAGTCTGGGGCGTGTTCGCGTCATTCGGGGTCTGGTCTTCAGTCATCTGTGTCTCCTGTCCGTTTCGGACGCCGGACCGATCCCGGCGATGAGACGCATTCAACACGCGACCTGTCGCAAAGATTTGTCATCACGAGTGGGAAAGAGTCGCAAAAGGTCGCAAAGGATCGGCCTGATACAATTGGTTACATTTTTCCGCAGGCGGCGCGGCGCACTTTGTGTATCGTCGCGCCATGAGCCACGCATCGGACAGCGCGCCGCACATCCTGATCGTCGACGATCACCCGGATATCCGTAATCTGCTCGCGAAATACCTGGTGAAAAACGGGATGCGCGCCACCGTCGCCGCCAATGCGGCGGCGGCGCGCAAGTTGCTGGTCGATCACGCCTTCGATTTGGTGGTGCTGGATGTGATGATGCCGGGCGAAGACGGGCTGTCGCTCTGTCGGCATTTGTCAGAGGCGACGGATCTGCTGGTGATCATGCTGACCGCGATGGCGGAAGAGACTGACAGAATTGTCGGTCTCGAACTTGGGGCCGACGATTACGTCACCAAGCCGTTCAACCCGCGCGAGCTTCTGGCCCGGATAAAGGCGGTGCTGCGCCGCGCCCGTAGCCTGCCGCCCGGCAAAGAGCCGGCGCCGGACATGGCGGTCCGGCTGGGCGATTGGGTCTTTTATCCGGATCGCCGGGAATTGATCGGACCGGATGGCGCGCCGGCCGCGCTGAGCACCGGCGAGTACAAGCTGCTGTCGGTCTTCCTGGCGCATCCAGGCGTCGTGCTGGACCGCGACCGGTTGCTCGACCTGACGCGGGGCCGCGACGCGGCGCCGTTCGATCGCAGCATCGACAATCTTGTCAGCCGCCTGCGCAAGAAGATCGAGGCGGACCCGAAGAACCCAAGCCTGATCAAGACCGTTTGGGGCGGCGGCTATGTCCTGGCGCCGGCCGCGATGGATCCGGCGGGAAGCGAAACCTAGCCATGCGCTTTCGCCCCTATCCGCGCAGTCTCGCCGGGCGCTTGATCGCGCTCTTGCTGTTGGCCCTGGCGGGCTCGCACGCGATCAGTCTGGCCATCCTCAGCGACGAACGGCGGCTGGCGCTGCGGGCCGCCGCGCGTGAGGCGGCGGTCGAGCGGATCGTCGCCGTGCACGCCCTGTTGCAACAGACGCCGCCCGAACTGCATCGCGCCGTTCTGGACGCGGCTTCGAGCCCGAGTCTGCAATTCCGGGTCTCGCGGCGTCCGACGCTGCCGGATCGCGAGCCCCGCACGCGCCTGATCCGGATGGTCCGCGCCGCCCTCGCCAATGAAATCGGCATTCCGCTGCGCGCCGTGCGCATCGCCTATCGCGAGCGGTCTGAAGGAACGCGGGACGAGCGCCCGCCGCTGGCCCGTCTGTTCGACGAGGATTTCTGGGAGCGGCCGGATTACGACGATACGGTCAGTTGGATCCGTCGGCTCAGTTGGCAGGGCCGCGCGCTGGGTCCGGGCATGGTCGCGTCGATCCGCCTGCCGGACGACCAGGGCTGGTTGGCGGCTGCAACCCGACTGACGCCGACAGATCAGCCTTGGGGCGGTCCGGCCCTGGTCTCGCTCTTCGCCTCCGGTTTGGCTGTGATCGCCATTGTGATTCTCGTCCTGCGCCGGACCACCAAGCCGATCCGCGAGTTGGCGGCCCGCGCCGACGCCCTGGGCCGCGGTGAAAGGTTGGAGCCGATGACGCCGCGCGGACCGATTGAGACTCAGCAATTGATCGGCGCGTTCAACGGGATGCAGCAGCGGCTGGATCGGTTCCTGCGCGACCGGATGCAGATGCTGGCGGCGATTTCGCACGATCTGCGCACGCCGATCACCACACTGCGGCTCCGCGCGGAACTGCTGGAGGATGAGGAGGCCAAGGAAAAGATCATCGCCACCCTGGACGAGCTTCAAACCATGGCGGAGGAAGCGCTGGCTTTCATCCGCGCCGACGCGCAGCAGGAAGAAACACAAGAGACCGATCTGGCGGCCCTGGTCGCCCACCTATGCGCCGAGGCGAACGAGTCAGGTGCGCCGGTCGCCTTTAGTCAGGCGAAAGAAGGCTCGGCTTTCAGCGCATCCATCCGGCCGACGGCCTTGAAACGAGCCTTACGCAACCTGATTGATAATGCGGTCCGCTATGGCGGCGGCGCGCGTGTGAGCCTGGACCGAGACGATGCGGCGATCCTCATCAAAATCGAGGATGACGGCCCGGGCCTGCCGGACGAAGACCTGGAACGGCTGTTCGAGCCTTTTGTCCGCGTCGAAGGATCGCGCAGCCGCGAAACCGGCGGCGTCGGCCTAGGGCTGGCGATTGCGCGTTCGATCCTGCGCGCCCATGGCGGCGACGTCACCCTTGAGAACCGACCCGATGCGCCCGGCCTGATCGCGATCGCGAGAGCGCCCGTCCGCGCCGATCACGCCTAACCCAATCGCATATGCCCAATCGCGCCTAGCCTAATTGCGTCCATTCGTCGTATCAGATGCAGGCGGCGTCGGGCTCTGTCCGCCGCCAAACCATCGACGCATTAGGTGTGATTGTGCGGCGGCGCAGAAAAGGTTCAAAACCGACCCCGTCCTCGGAGCGCGCCCTCAGGCGGGCGGAGGCCAGCGGTCTTCGTATCGCGATCGTCGGCCGTTCGCTTGTGCTGGCGCCGATCGCTGTTTTTTTGGCGCTCTATGGCGACGGGCTTTCCCGCTATTTCTGGGGCGCTCTAATCGCGCTCTTCATCGGCATCGGCGTTTACTACTACAGGATAGCTGGGTCGCGCCGGGAGAAGCTGTGGTTCAAATACGCCTTCTTCATGCTCGACATCGCCGCCGCCGCGCTCGCGGTCTACGCAGCCCCGCTAGGAGAGGATCCGGAGACGCCGCGCGCCTTGGTCTTCCGGCTGTACGGCCCGGAAGTCTTCTACATGCTGGTCGGCGCAGCAGGCCTGACATTATCGCCGCGTCTCGTCCTGACGACGGGCCTCGGCGGTTGTTTGGCCTGGTTGTCCCTCACGCTTCTGATCCTCGCCGGTCAACCCGATCCGCGGACATCGTTGGGCATCCCGCCGGGCCTATCGGCCTCCGAATTCAGCGCCTATGTGCTGGCGCCAGACTTCATCTCCGTGCCGAACCGGATCGCCGAAGCCTTGGGCGTGATCCTGGTGGCCAGCCTTTTGGCCTTCGCCACCTGGCGAGCGCGGCGGCTGGTCCGTCGGCGGGTCAGCGCCGATATGGAAAGCGCCCGGATCGCCGGCGCGTTCGGCGAATATGTCCCGACCCAGGTGGTCGGCCAAGCCCGCGACGGCGGGGACGGCGCGCCGCACGCCAACGATCGGGTCGAGGCGACCATGCTGTATCTCGATATCGAAGGCTTCACTCGGATGACCGAGAACCGCTCGACAGAGGAGCTGATCGAAATCCTCAGCCGGTTCTTCGACGAAGCCTCAGCGATCATCGAGGCCAATCGCGGCTCGGTCCTGAACCTGAACGGCGACGCGTTGCTGGCCGCCTTCAACACGCCGCGACCCAATCCCGACCATGCCAGCGCCGCGCTGCGCTGCGCGCTCGAAATCCTGTCGATGCTGAAAAATGTCGAGTTTCTCGGCGAGCGTCTCGCGGTGCGGATCGGCCTCGCCACAGGCGACGTCGCCGCCGGACCGGTCGGCGGCAAACGGCGGCGCGCCTATACGGTGCATGGCGATGCGGTCAATTTGGCCGCTCGGTTGGAGGATCTCTGCAAGGAACACAAGACGCGTCTGCTGATCAGCGCCGATACCGCCGACCGATTGGGCGGCCAATGGGCGCTCACCTCAATCGGCAAGACGGCGGTTCGCGGCCGCAGCCGCCCGGTCCGCGTCTTCAAGCTCCAGAAAGAGGCCGCCATACCGCCCGCTCGAGACCCGACCGAAGCCCCAAACCAGACCCCGGCCGAGGCCTAATCGTTGGTGGGAAAGGCCAGTTGAGCGCCGCCCTTCGTGCCGCTCGGCCAGCGCGACGAGATCGTCTTCATCTTGGTGAAGAAGCGGACTGACTCGGGCCCGTGCATCTGCGTGTCGCCGAATTTCGAGCGTTTCGAACCGCCGAAATTATGGAAGGCCATGGGCACCGGGATCGGTACATTGACGCCGATCATGCCGACATCGACCGCATTGGAGAAATGCCGCGCCGTGTCGCCATCGCGTGTGAAGACGGCGACGCCGTTGCCATATTCATGGGCGTTGACCATCTCCACCGCCTGTTCGTAGCTGGCCGGCGCCATCACCGACAGGACGGGTCCGAAGATCTCGGTGCGGTAGATATCCATCTCGGTCGTCACCTCGCCGAACAATGTGCCGCCGACGAAAAATCCGTTCTCATAGCCTTGCATGCGGGCGCCGCGGCCATCGACCAGCAGATCCGCGCCCTCCTCAACGCCGCGCGCGATCAGGCTCTCGACGCGCTGTTGGGCCTGGGCGGTGATCAGCGGGTTGATGTCCGCCTGCGGGTCGTCATAGGGCCCGATCTTCAAACCCTCGACGCGCGGCGCCAATTTCTCGAGCAAGGCGTCGGCCGTCCCACGGCCAACCGGGACGGCGACCGAAATCGCCATGCAGCGCTCGCCGGCCGAGCCATAGCCGGCGCCGACAAGCGCGTCGACCGCCTGCTCCATATCGGCGTCGGGCAGGATCACCATATGGTTCTTGGCGCCGCAGAAGGCCTGAACCCGCTTATTGTGCGCGGCTCCGGTCTGATAGACATATTCGCCGACCGGGGTGGAGCCGACGAAGGTAATCGCCGGCACGTCTTCATGCGTCAGAAGGGCGTCGACCACCTCCTTATCGCCATGCACCACATTCCAGACGCCGTCAGGCAGACCGGCTTCCTTCCACATCTCCGCCAGCATCATCGGCGCGCCCGGATCGCGTTCGGAGGGCTTGTTGATGAAGGCGTTGCCGCAGGCCACCGCCATCGCGCCCATCCAGAGCGGTATCATCACCGGGAAGTTGAACGGAGTTATTCCGGCGACCACGCCGATCGGCTCGCGCACCGAATAGAGATCGATATTGCCGCCGATATTGTGGCTGAACTCGCCTTTCATCAGATGCGGCGCGCCACAGGCGAATTCGATCACGTCGACGCCGCGCTGTATCTCGCCAAGCGCGTCGGCGATCGTCTTGCCGTGCTCTTGACCGAGGATGCGCGCCAGTTCGTCCTTGCGGCTGACCAAAAGCTCGCGGAAGGCGAAGAGCGTCGACGCGCGTTTCGGAACCGCCGTTTCAGCCCAGAGTTTGGCGCCCTCAACAGCGCGTGCGACCGCCGTGTCCACCTCCGCCTTCGACGCGTAGGGGAGGCGCGCGGACACCTCGCCGGTCGCCGGGTTGAAGACATCGCCGAAGCGGCCGCTGGCGCCCGCAACGGGCGCGCCGCCGACCCAATGTGTGTATTCTTTGGTCATCGCCTATCTCCTCACCTGTATGCTTAAGCTTCTTGCGGCGACGCCGATAGCGTTCCGCAAAGCGACGCCTAAAGTTCCGCCGCCTCCAGGCCCGCGTCGTCAAAGGCCTCCGGCGCGCCTTCCAACAAACCGCCGGCGCCGCGCCGTTCCGCCCGCGGCGTGCGACCAAACATATCGCGATAACATTTGGAGAAATGCGAGGCCGACGTGAAGCCGCTGGCGAAAGCCACTTCGGTGACCGGCATCGTTGTCTGGGTCAGCAGCGTGCGCGCCCTGTTCAGCCGAATGCGCAGGTAGTAGCGCGCGGGGCTGGTGTTCAGATAACGCCGGAACAGCCTTTCAAGCTGCCGCCGCGACAGGCCGACCGCGCCGGCGATCTCGTCGCGGGTTAGGGCCTCTTCCGTGTTCTTCTCCATTTCCGAGATGGCGCGGATCAGCTTGGGATGCGAGATCCGCAACCGCGCCTGGAGCGGCAGCTTCTGATCGTCATGCCCCTCGCGGATGCGCTCATGCATGAATTGCTCTGAGACCGAGGCGGCCAGATCGGGCCCTGCAATGCGGATGATCTCAGATAGCATCATGTCGAGCCCGGCGACGCCGCCGGCGCAGGTGAACCGGTCGCGATCCACTTCGAACAGTTCGGCGCGCACGTCCAAATTGGGGAATTCCTCGGCGAAACTGTCCAGACTGTGCCAATGGATGGTGCAGCGATAGCCGCTCAACAGGCCGGCCCGAGCCAGCACATGCGCGCCGGTGCAAATCGCGCCGATATGCGCGCCTTCCCGCGCCCAACGCCTCAGCCAGCCGAAGGTCGGCGCGTCGTGATAGAGATGCGCGTCAATACCGGAACAGACGACCACATTGCTCGGCCGGCCGAGATCGGCCATGGCGCGGTCGGCCGAGATCGATATACCGTTGGATGCGATCACCGGCTCGCCGTCGCGGCTGACCGTTTCCCACTCGAACAGGCTCTCGCCCGACAGCCAGTTCGCCAGGCGCATCGGCTCGACGACGCCGGTAAAGGCCATCATCGAGAAATTCGGGACCAAGAACAGGCTCAGCTTGATCGGCGCGCCGCTGGCGCCGCGCTTGAACATGGGCTCCGCCGCTTCGCTCCGCGACATAGCGTTCAACTCCCTGACAAGGCCGGCTCGACCGCTTGCGCGCGCTTCTGACTTGCGTCGCCGACCGGTTTCCATTGCGGCGTGGCGTCCCGCCTGTCAAGCGACCGGAAGCCGCGAAATAGGGCGGTTTCATGGATGGTTCTTGACGGAGTCTTCGGGAATGTCGTCGGTCTGGGCTTTTTTGTCGCCAGGACCGAAGGCGCTTCGCCCTTGAACGCGGCAAATGGCGACTTGCATGACCCTGCGCCGTCTCGCAAACAGGCCTAGCATGCATGGGTGATGAGGCGGCGCGGCGGCCCCACGGGCGGGGTCATTGAGGACGTTTTCTCGGATGAAATACAACATCTTCAGCCTAGCGAGAAACGCCCGGACGTATCACCAGGACTGGACCCGCGCCTGGCGCAGCCCAGAGCCGAAACCGGAATATGAGGCGATCATCGTCGGCGGCGGCGGGCATGGGCTCGCGACCGCCTATTATCTCGCCAAGGAATGCGGCGTCCGCAGCGTCGCGGTGCTGGAGAAAGGCTGGCTCGGCGGCGGCAATACCGGCCGCAACACCACCATCGTCCGGTCAAACTATCTGTGGGACGAATCGGCGGCGATCTACGAGCACTCGGTCAAACTCTGGGAAGGGCTGTCTCAGGACCTGAATTTCAACGTCATGTTCTCGCAGCGCGGCCTGCTGCATCTCGCCCACACGGTCCATGATCTGCAGGAAATCGGACGGCGCGGTCATGCGATTTGGCTGAATGGGATCGACAGCGAATTCCTCGATGTCGATCAGGTGCGTGAGATGGTTCCGTTGATGAATGTCAATGGACGTTATCCAGTGCTCGGCGCTTTGTTGCAGCGGCGCGGCGGCACCGCTCGGCATGACGCGGTCGCCTGGGGCTATGCGCGCAAGGCCGACGAGATGGGCGTCGACATTATTCAGAATTGCGCCGTCACCGGATTCGACATCCAGAACGGCGTCGTCAAAGGCGTCGAGACCACGCGCGGCAGAATCGCCGCCAAGAAGGTCGGCGTCGTCGCCGCGGGCCATTCCAGCGTGCTGGCCGAGATAGCCGGCTTCCGCATGCCGCTGGAAAGCGTGCCCTTGCAGGCGCTGGTCAGCGAGCCCGTGAAACCCTGCATCGACACGGTGATCATGTCGAACGCCGTGCATGTCTATCTCAGCCAGTCCGACAAGGGCGAGTTGGTGGTCGGCGCCGGATCGGACGCCTACATCTCTTACGCGCAACGCGGCGGCTTCGATGTGCTAGAGCATATCATGGGGCCGCTGGTGGAGCTGTTCCCCTTCGTCTCGCGCCTGCGCATGCTGCGGCAATGGGGCGGCATCGTCGATGTCACCGTCGACCGCTCGCCCATCCTGTCAAAGACGCCCGTCGAGAATCTGTTCTTCAATTGCGGCTGGGGTACCGGCGGCTTCAAATGCACGCCCGGATCGGGCCATGTCTTCGCCCATTCCATCGCCAATGGCGAGATGCACCCGATCGCCGCGCCCTTCTCGATCGACCGGTTCCATACCGGCGCGCTGATCGACGAAGGCGCAGCCGCCGCCGTGGCGCATTAGGTCGGAGAGTCACGCCTATGCTGCAGATCACATGCCCCTGGTGCGGTCCGCGTGATGCGGTGGAGTTCCACTGCCACGGAGAGGCGCATATCGCGCGGCCGGAAAAGCCGCACGAGATCAGCGATGCGGAATGGGGCGATTACATCTTCTTTCGCAAAAACCCGAAAGGCGTACATTTCGAACGCTGGACCCACGATGCGGGCTGCCGACGTTGGTTCAACGCCATCCGCAATACGGTCACCGACGCGTTCATCGCCACCTACGCGCCGACCGACCCGATTCCTGAGATCCCGACCGACGATCAGGGAGACGCGTGACCATGGCGCGCAGCGCTCGTCTGGCCGAGGGCGGCCGCATCGACCGGTCCAAGTCGGTGCGGTTCAAGTTCAACGGCGAGAGCTATCAGGGCTTCAAAGGCGACACGCTGGCCTCGGCGCTGTTGGCCAACGACGTCCATCTGATCGGCCGCAGCTTTAAGTATCATCGGCCGCGCGGTATCATGACCGCCGGTTCGGAAGAGCCCAACGCCCTGGTCCAACTCGGCGAAGGCGCGCGCACAGAGCCGAACATCCGGGCCACGCAGATCGAGATTTTCGAGGGGCTCACGGCGCGCAGCCAGAACTGCTGGCCGTCGGTAGGGTTCGATATCGGGGCTGTGAACTCGGTCCTGTCGCGCTATCTGCCCGCCGGTTTCTACTATAAGACCTTCATGTGGCCGGCCTCGCTCTGGCTGACCTATGAGCGCTTCATCCGCAAGGCGGCCGGTCTGGGCCAAGCGCCGACAGAGCCGGACCCGGACCGCTACGCCCAGCATCATGCCCATTGCGACGTGCTGATCGCCGGCGGCGGTCCGGCCGGGTTGGCGGCGGCCTTGGCGGCTGGGCGCAGCGGCGCGCGCGTGATCTTAGCCGACGAGCAGAATGAGTTTGGCGGCTCTCTTCTATCAGACGCCGAAGCGGAGATCGATGGGGCGCCCGCGCTCGCTTGGGTTGGAGCGGCGCTGGAAGAGCTGCGCGCCCTGCCTGAGGTCACGATCCTGTCCCGCACCACGGTCACCGGCTATTACGACCATAATTTCCTGACCGCGGTCGAACGCGTCACCGACCATCTCGACCCCGACGCCGCCCCGCCGAACACGCCGCGCCAGCGCTTCTGGAAAATCCGCGCCAAGCAGACCGTGCTGGCGCAAGGCGCGATCGAACGGCCCCTGGTCTTCGCCGAGAATGATCGGCCGGGCGTGATGCTGGCCTCCGCCGTCGCCGCCTATATTCAGCGCTATGGCGTTTTGCCGGGACGCGAGATCGTCGTCTTCACCAACAATGATTCCGCCTATGCGACCGCCCGATTGGCGGCGCGGGCCGGCGCACGGGTGCATCTGGTCGACGCGCGCGAGCAGCCGCCCGGACCGTTGCTGGCTGAGATGGCGGCGCTGGGCGTCGAGACGCATCTGGGCTGTGGCGTTGTCGGCGTCAGCGGAACCAAGGCGATCCATGGCGTCGACATCGCCAAACTGACGGAAGACGAAAAAGGGCTCGCCGGTCCCCCGCTTCAAGTATCCGCCGATCTGATCGCCATGTCCGGCGGCTGGAACCCGACCGTTCATCTATTCAGCCAATCGCGCGGCACGCTGCGCTATGACGAAACGCTGGCGAGCTTCGTCCCAGACAAGACGCCGCAAAAGGCCCGATGCGCCGGGTCGGGCAACGGCGCGATGATGCTGGCCGAGTGTTTGCGGGAAGGGTTCGAAGCGGGGGCGGCGGCGGCGCGCGACGCAGGCTTTACGGTGGAAACGCCGGAGTCGCCCGACGCGCCTGCACTGCTCGACTCGCCGCCGCGACAGATCTGGACCGTGCCCACGGTCCACCCGCTGGGTCAGGGCAAGCGCAAGCACTTTCTCGACCACCAGAACGACGTGACGGCGGCGGATGTGCATCTGGCGGCGCGCGAAGGCTATCTCTCGGTCGAGCATCTGAAACGCTACACCACGACCGGCATGGGGACCGATCAGGGCAAGACCTCAAACATCAACGCGCTGGCGATACTGTCCGAAATCCGCGCCGCCGACATCCCGTCAGTCGGGACCACGACCTTCCGGCCGCCCTACACGCCCGCCGGATTCGGCGCCATGTCGGGCCAGGCGGTGAAGGACCTGTTCGAGCCGGAACGCGGTACGCCGATGCATCCCTGGCATCTGGCCAACGGCGCGGTGTTCGAAGATGTCGGCGACTGGAAACGCCCACGCTATTTCCCGCGAGACGGCGAGGACATGCATGCGGCGGTCCAGCGCGAATGCCGTCAGGTGCGCGAGACGGTCGGGATCATGGACGCCTCGACCCTCGGCAAGATCGATATTCAAGGCAAGGATTCAGGCCGCCTGCTCGACCTGGTCTATACGAACCTGTTCAGCAGTCTGAAACCGGGCCGCATCCGCTACGGATTGATGCTGAACGAGCATGGCATGATCTTCGATGACGGGGTGACGACCTGCCTCGGCGTCAACCACTATCACATGAACACGACCACCGGCGGCGCGGCGCGTGTCTTGAACTGGCTGGAAGAATGGCTGCAGACGGAATACCCGGACTGGGAGGTCTATTGCACGTCGGTCACCGAGCAATGGGCTGTCGCCACCTTGTCCGGGCCCAAGGCGCGGGACGTGCTGCTAGCGGTCGCGCCGGAAATGGCGCTGGATTCGGATTCCTTTTCCTTCATGACCATGCGGGAAGGCGTGGTCGCGGGAATCCCGGCGCGGGTCTTCCGTGTCAGCTTCACCGGCGATCTTTCCTATGAAATCAACGTTCCTGCGCGCTATGGCCGTGCGCTGTGGGAGGCGCTCATGGCGGCCGGCGCGCCCTACGCCATCACGCCCTACGGCACGGAAAGCATGCATGTGCTGCGCGCCGAAAAGGGCTTCATCATTGTCGGCCAGGACACCGACGGGTCCGTCACGCCGCGCGATATGGGCATGGATTGGATCGTCTCGAAGAAGAAAGAGGATTTCATAGGCAAGCGCAGCTTCGCCCGGCCCGACACCGCGCGGGAAGGTCGTAAGCAACTGGTCGGATTGTTGACCGAGGACCCGACTTTCGTCCTGCCGGAAGGCGCGCATCTCGTCAGCGCGGTGAACCCGGCGCCGCCGATGCCGATGATCGGGCATGTCAGCAGCAGCTATATGAGCCCCAATGTCGGACGCTCGATCGCGCTGGGGCTGGTGAAGGATGGCCGTAACTTGATGGGGCGGCAGTTCCAGGTCCCGCTGATGTCGGGACGGGTCGAAACCGTCACCATCACCGAGCCGGTCTTTTTCGACAAGGATGGGGAGCGGTCCCGTGGCTGATGGCGTCATGCTGAAATCAAGCCCGCTCGGCGACCGGCCGTCCTTCCAAGGCGTTCAGACGCGGATCGAGGAACTGCCCTTCCTCGGCAAACTCACCCTGCGCGGCGAACCGTCTTCCGAAGCCTTCATGGCGGCCGCGGAATCGATCTTGGGCGTCGCGCCGCCGACCGCGCCGAACACGAGCGTATTCGCGGACGGCCGGACGATCTGCTGGATCGGGCCGAATGAATGGCTGATCCATACGGAAGAGAACGCGCAGACAGATCTCAAAGACGCACTGCAAACCGCGCTCGACGGTATTCACGCCGCCGTGGTCGATGTCAGCGACACCTATACCGTGATACAAGTCGGCGGCCCGCGCGCCCGCGACGTTCTGGCCAAAGGCTGTCCGCTGGACTTGCATCCGCGCACTTTCGGACCCGGACGCTGCGCCGGATCGGTCTATATCAAGGCCGTCATCCACCTATACCAGACCGACGGTGCGCCAACCTACCGACTGCAAGTCCGCTGGTCCTTCGCCGACTATCTCTGGCGCAACCTCGTACGCGCGGCGGAGGAATGGGGGTAGGCGGCCAACCGATCCGAACACCGTCTCCAGCGCTTGCTCAAGCGCCGCCGCCCTCTGCGATACGGACCACGATCCCTTCCCTCTTTTTGAGGTGCCCGACCATGCCGAGAAGATTATCCGCGCGCGGGTTTCCTTTGTCCGACAGCATCCGCATGAGGCTCTTGGGACTCTTGTTGAGCTCGGCCGCCAGGGTCTCAAACCCAACCGTCGCGTTGACATAGTCGCGCAGGAGAATCTTGCCGGTCTCCAGATCGTCACTAAGAAGCGCTTCGACCGCTTCGCGGAAGAGCCCGACGCGGAACTCGGGGTCACGCTCGGCGCGCGCCTTGACCGTCTCTCTGAATTTCCGCGTGAGTGGCATTGTCAGCCTCTTTTCTTTCTACGCTTATAGTCCGCCCAGAATTCCTGGGCCTGTTTTATATCCGTCGATTGTCGTTTCTTGGCGCCGCCTATCAGAAGGACCACAAGCCTCTTGCCGTCTTGACCGAAGTAGAGCCGATAGCCAGGTCCAAAGGGTATCCGGCGTTCAGACACGCCCTCTCCGACGGGCTTCACGTCTCCCAGATTCCCCGTCTCGATCCTGGCGATCGCTGTTGTGACTTTTAAAGCGGCGTGCGTGTTGAGCGCGTTGAACCAATCCTCAAATGGCGCATCGCCTTCTTCCGTCTCATAAACAACAACCTCGAACATTGCCTAAGGTAACATTTTCGTTACTATTATTCAATCTCCGTCAACTCGAATTCGGCCGTCGCCAGACTGGCGCCGTTGGCGAGGATTTCGATGGCGTGTCGGCCGGGATAGAGCACACGCGTGGTCACCGGCTTGAAATTCTGCCGCTTCTCAAAGCTCCGGGACTGACCGGGCGCCAGGTCCGCCACGGCGAGCTTGAAGACCTTGGGCGCGGTCTTGCCGTTGGCTTTGCGGAAATGCACGGCGTAGTCGATCGCCAGCGAGACCGGCTCTGGGTCCTCGGAGAGGATCGTGAAGGCGAAACTCAGCGCGCCGCCGATCGCCACGCTGTCCTGGTCGAGCGCAAACCGCTCGATGCGCAATTTGGCGTCGGGTTTGAAGCCCAGCAGTCGCAAAGCGTCCGGATCGCCCGCCTTCACCAGATGGCGCAGGGCATGGCGGATCAGCCGCTCCAGATCCTCCGACGTCCCCGCCCGCCGCCAGGCGGAGAGCGTCTCGATGACGAGCGCCGCATGATCCTTGGCGATGTCGTTCAGACTGTTGGCGACCGAGCGCCGGACCGCTGCGTCGGGGTCATTTCGCAGGTCGGCCAGGATCGGCAGCAGCGGAGTCGGATCGGCGACAAAGCCTTTGAGGCGCATGCCCCAGGGCAATTTCGGCCGCGTCCCTTCCGACAGGAGCCGCCGCACCTTCGGGCTGGGATGGTCTTTCGCCGCGTGTAGTTGGGCCAATGTCTCCACTGGCCAGCGATCGAGGAACGGCCGGATCGAAAACTCGGCGGAAAACCAGCGCGTCATGTCTAACAGCGCCGTCACCGACAGCGCGCGATGGTCTAAGCCGCGCAGCGCCACCACTTCCAAGAACGGCAAATGCCGGAACTCTCCGAACTCCGTTTCGGGTTCGGGGCCCAAGGCGGCGCGCAGGATGGACAGAGCGGTTGGAAAGTCGTCAGGGAGCGCCGACGCGATCCGGTTGCTGATGAGGCGCAACCGCGCCGCATATTCCAATGCATCAAGTTCCGGGAGCACCGCGCGCAAGAAGGCGGGTTTCGGAAATTCAGGCCACGTGTTCGACAGGCGCGCGGCGATGTCCTCGACGGCCGACTTGTCGAAGAAGTCTTTCATCTTGCCCGAGGCCGGGAGCGCGATCCGATCGTTGCTCATGCTGCGCCGCGCGTGGCGTCCTTCGTGGTCAGGTTTTTCTGGCGGCGAACAATATCGCCGTCCGCGGCGGCGACACTAGCCCGATGTCATGCGTCGCTTGAGTCAATTAAGGCCGTGATAGGCGCCAAATCTCGGTGTTTTGCAGCATATAAACAAAAGAATCCGGGTCAGAGCTTTTCGGATTTGTTGGTTTGATGTCTGAAACGATCTCGGCCTCATGGTTGAAATGGGCCAGTTCGCGAAAGGCGCCGCCACGCGCGGAGAGCACAGCTAGAACCGAGCGGTCCTGACGCGGGATCAGATGATCGGGGACGCCGTCCCGGTCCCAATCGACAATCGCTGAGAGGCCGAGCGCGGTGGCCCCAATGCGATGGTTAGAATAGCCCTGGATCCGACGTTCTTCGATCAATCGCGTGCTTTCCCAGCGATAGTGAATCACGACGCCGCCAATATGCGGCGTCCGAATGACGGCGATCTCGTTCGTCCCATCGCCGTCAAAATCGGCGACCCCAATCGGATTCAACCAACGATTGGGGCGGCCGATCGGCGCCGCCTCCGCCAAGGGAATCAACGCATCCTGACGCAGGCCATACAGCGCGACCGTCGCCCCTGCCGCAAGATAGGCCTTGATAGCGAGTATTTCCGGCTGGCCGTCCCGGTCGATATCGACGATGCGCGGCTCCAGGTCTTCGAAGACCGCGTGTTCCGGCAGCGTCACGGAAAAGCGCGCGCCGGCGCGGTCTACGACCAGGGTCTCCGCCTCCGTGCTGTCGCCGAGGACCGCATGCTGGTACCGGCCTGTCCCGTTTGCGAACCAGGCATGCAATCCCATGCCGGAGGCCACCCGCCCTTGGGGAATCAAACTATCGGGCGTGAGCCCTGCCGGTAGCGAGCTCTTGAACAAGGGGCCGTGGGTGTCCAGCCCGCCAATGCGTACGGGATCCGCACCGGCGGACGGCGGAGACGCAGAGCACACCAGCGCCGACGCCGCCAGTCCAAGCGCAAAAGCGCGGGCGCGTGCGACCATCGTCACCGTCAATATCTAGGTCCCCGGCGCAGGCGACGGCGTCTGATAACAGGCGCTCAACGCCTCCAAGGCCTCAGCGACGCCGTTCAACGCGAAACGATATCGGTAGCGTGTCTCGGTCGCGTCTACGATATCGACCAAAGCCTCTTCACCGGCCGCGAAATCCGCGACCAACTGCAGATAAACACTTCGGTCCCAAGCCAAATAGGACGGGTTCACCGCGTTTTCTCCTGCGACAAAAGACGGCGGTTGCTCACCAAACCGGGCGAAATACTCGTCCGGGTAGCGCACGAAAAATGCGGCGCTGCGTACGCCCTGCCGGACCAGCATCCAATTGGCCCGGCGCGGCCCGTCGTCAATGGCGTAGATGAACCGAATCGGATCGGCCGGCTTACCCAAGGCCTGGCCATGCGCGAACAAAATCTGCGGCGTGGTCTTGTCTGTATCGCAGACAAAAAAAAGGAAGCCGCCGCCGCCTCTCGAATCGATGCGAAACCCGGACAACGCGCTGCCGTCATCCGCATCCACGCCGCGATAGAGCGCTGGGGCCGCCTTGAGCGGCGTGTCTGTCCACAGAAGCGCAGCATAGGCCAGAATGGCCGCCGCAAAGGTCAAAGCCGCACGCCTTACAGTGGCGAACCGGTTCGGTTGTCGGCGCGTCGGACCGACCATCCGGCCCGATTGGGAGCAATCGCGAAGGCCAGACGCGCTAAAGGGCTCGGCGCATACACTCATCGTGCGGCGCGGCGACCACGATGACATGGCCCGCTTCGCCGTCTTCCCGGGCGAAGGGAAAAAATGCGGCGTTGATGCTGATCGCGAAATCGGAGTCGGCTGTTTCCGGCTGAACGATGATTTCGGCCGAGTGCGGGCTCTTGATTCGAACCGTCGATTCGAGAATGTGGAAACGGCTTTGATAACAGTTTTCGGGGGTGAACTGGTCCAGATACCGACCCGTCTGGTCGCCTTTGGTCAGTTGCGCTGCGGCGGCGCCCTGAAGGCGCAGCCGGTATCGCACCGTCCCGTCTGGGATATCCTCGCGATCGAAAATCATCAGCCATTTGAGCAATCCAGGAATATCGCACGGATCAATCGCGCTTCGCTTCGGTGCGGCGTCGCCGGGCGCCGCAGCCGATAATCGCGCCCAATAACCGGCGAATGCTCTTGTCGGGTGACCATCGGGGAAATCGTCCAACTCTCGCTCGACGGCTGGCGCGTCGCACAGGGAGGCGAGGCCAACCGGCCATTCACGCTCTATATAATTAAGGACCATAGTGATTTACTCCAGCGGGACGATGAACGCTTTGCGCCTTGGGTTCCTCTTCACATATTTCTGGTAACAGAATCATACATATAAGTATATTCTTATTTCTTGTTGGCTGCTCCGTTTGACGCGCGCGCTCCCATGATTATGGTGCGCCGCATGACCCATTCCGGCCTCTCGGCCGCTTCGGAGACAACGCCCTATGAAACAATCTCGATCCCGTCGATATTCCTTCCTGTCTAGGCTGCTGGCCAGCGCGTCCTTGAGCGCCGGATTGCTGCTGTCCGCCGGTTCGGGGTCGGCGCAATCGCTTGATCCGGAGAACACGATTTATCTCGACCTCGAATATGGCCGGGTCGTGATCGAACTCCGCCCGGACTTGGCGCCGAACCACGTCGCGCGGATCAAGGAACTGACGCGCCAGGGCTTCTATGACGGGATCGTCTTTCACCGGGTGATTGATGGGTTCATGGCCCAGACCGGCGACCCGACCGGCACCGGCACGGGCGGGTCCGGCCAGAATCTGGACGCCGAATTCAGCCTGGAGCCGCATGTCCGGGGCACCGTGTCCATGGCCCGCTCGCAAAGCCCGAACAGCGCCGACAGCCAATTCTTTATCGTATTCGAGAAGTCGGACTGGCTGGACGGCCAATATACTGTGTGGGGCCAAGTCGTCGACGGCATGGACTTTGTCGATCAGATCAAGAAAGGCGCGCCGCGCTCGGGCGCTGTCGATGATCCCGACCGGATCGTCAAAATGACTGTGGCCGCCGACGCCGATTAGCGCCGCGCTGCAGAGACTCCAAAACGACAAGGGCGGGTTTCCAAGGGGGACTCGCCTTTTTCACGCAAGCCTGCTAATATTTCGACGTGAGAGAAGCTCACGCCGTGAGACGCGCGCAGCGTCGTTGAGACAGAAAGTCAATGGCTATGGCCAGCATTGAAGGCGTCGCGCTTGCGTCGCAAGTCCTGCAAAACCGGCAAACGGCCTCGCTCGCCGCCGTGAAACAAGCAGTTGAGGCTGAACGCGCCATCGTCGATCTGATCGCCCAAACCACCGGAACCCAGCCGGTAAACCCGTCTGGACGCGGCAGCGCAGTGAACATTCTTACCTGACGCGCGCGGTCGGTTCGCCGTCCGCCAGACGGGTCAGACCGATTGGCCCCAGCATTTTCTCGATTATTGGCACTTTTATAAATCCAATTCCAGGCTCACATAGCGTGCAGTGACGACCCATCGTGGGATCCGCCGAACAGGACTGCGCTATGACCAAATTGAGCATCAACTTGAACAAAGTCGCCCTGCTGCGAAACCAGCGGGATGTCGGCTATCCCAGCGTCACCCAAGCCGCCGAGACGGCGATCGCCGCCGGCGCGCACGGGATCACCGTGCATCCGCGTCCCGATGAGCGTCACATTCGGCGTCACGACGTTTTTGATACGGCTGCGGTGGTCAAAGCGCATCCGGGCGTCGAGTTTAACATCGAGGGCAATCCGTTCGACGATTACATGGCCCTGTGCCATGCGACGCGCCCGGATCAGGCGACCCTGGTCCCGGATTCGCCGGATGCGGCGACCTCGGATAATGGCTGGGACGTGGCCGCCTCGGCGACGCGGCTGTTGCCGATCATCGAGGAATTGCAGGAATGGGGCTGCCGGGTATCCCTGTTCATGAACCCGGAGCCGGCAGCGATGACGGCGGTCGCCGCCGTCGGTGCGGATCGGATCGAGCTTTATACCGGCCCTTGGGCGGAAGCCTTTGGCACGCCCAACGAAGCGGCGGTGTTGAAACAGTATCGCGACGCTGCCGAGGCGGCGGTGCAAGCGGGACTGGGCGTCAATGCGGGCCATGATCTGACAGTCGCAAATCTGCCGGCCTTCCGCAGCGCCATGCCGCGGCTGGATGAGGTCTCGATCGGCCACGCGGTCATCGCCGACGCTCTCTGGAAGGGCCTGTCCACGGCTGTCGGCGACTTTTTGACAGCGCTCTCCGATGAGCGGGACGCCAGAAGCGCGGCCTAAGCGATCGGCGCGGCGGCGGAGTCCTACCAGCCGCGCGTGCCCGGCCCGCCCTTGAACGGCCCGACCACATCGCGTGTGATCCAGCCGCCATAGAAATCGCCTTCCTGGGCCTGCACCTGCTCGTCGCCGACGAAACAGGCGTCAACGCGACCGGCATAGAAGGCGAAATGGCCGCGCAACGCTTTAAAGGCCCCCCAAGGCGCCGGGTAGCTCCAACCGATATCGGCCCCGCGACCTGAAGCCGTGTCACCTCTCAGCCGCCAATAGACGGCCTCGCCCTTAAACTCGCAGATCGAACGGCTGGCGCTCTTCTCCAGACGGTCGAGGGCGACAAACGCCTCCGAAATATAGTAGGTCGGCGGGTGCGAGGTCTCCTTAATGACAAGGGAATGGGGCGCGTTGACCAGATCGGCCGCGCCGGCGATGACCCGGATCGTCCTTGCGTCCTCGACCAGCAAAGGCGGGCGCGGATAGTCCCAGACCGATTCCGGCGTCGGCTGATCAGCCGTTGGGGTTGTGGTCATGCTGCACCCTCCGTCGTTGCACGCCGCGACGAAAGCGCGCGCCGGCCGGCTGGGCGGGTCGCGTCGCCGCGTAAGCGCCGTATAATACGTATCAACTTCATTCGCATCACGCTGTAGGATCAATCCATGTTGCGACAAATCGCCGAACGTGCGCGAAAGCGGTTTTCAACCGGCCGCGCGACTTCTCGGAACCGCGCCCGGAACGCCGCGTTAGGCCCGGCTTACGCGCTCAGCCAAACGGCGCGCACGGCCTGGTACGCCGGGCAATATATCGCGGCGCAGCGGCTGACGCCCCCCATCCCGACGGTCCGGGCGCGCGGCCCCGCCAAGCAGGACGAGGCGATGGTCGGCTGGGGTCCGATCCTGGCCGATCTGACAGCGCTGTATCGTCAGGACTGGCGCAATATCCGTGACGGGCTGTACCGGCCGCCGGCCGACATGACCGGCAGTCCGCTGAAACAGATGCGCGAGGCGGCCCGGTTTTTCTCGCATCTGCCCGGCGTGGTGCAACGCCGCCGCCGAAATGGGCACAGCGATGTGAACCAGACCGAGGCGAAAGGCGCCTATCCGCGCTATTATCTGCAGAATTTTCATTTCCAGAATGACGGCTGGCTCAGCGACGAGTCCGCCGCCGTGTATGACCATCAGGTCGAGGTGCTGTTCACTGGCGGGGCCGACGCGATGCGCCGCCAAGGCTTGCCGGCGTTGAAGCGCTTTCTGGACGCCCGCGAGTCGGGATCGGGCCCGGCCCGGGTCGTCGATATCGCCTGCGGCTCCGGCCGTTTCCTTAGCGAGATCATCCGCAATCACCCGACCGTCGAGGCGATCGGCCTGGACCTGTCACGCCCCTATCTGGACAAGGCGGCGCGGGACCTTCCGAAAGACGCAGCCGTCACCTTCTTAGAAGGCGCGGCCGAAGACGTCCCGCTGGCGGACGCCAGCGTCGACGCCGCGACATGCATCTATCTCTATCACGAACTGCCGCCAAAGGTCCGTGCTGAAGCCGCCGCCGAGGCGTTCCGAGTCCTCAAGCCGGGCGGCCTGTTCCTGGTCATCGATACGATCGTCAAAGGCGACCGCCCGGCCTATGACGGTTTGCTCGACAAGTTCCCCGTCGCCTTCCACGAGCCCTACTATCAAAGCTTCGTCGATAGCGATCCGGCGGCGCTTTTCGAAACGGCGGGCTTTGCCGTCGATCTCGTGGAGCGCGCCTTCTTCAGCCGCGTTATGGCGATGCGGAAACCGGGATGAAGCCGGTTATACGGGACACTGTAGCCGCCGATAGGCCCACGCTGGACCGGCTGATACAGGCCCTGAACAGCACGGAAGCGCAGTTCCAGCACGACCGCGATGTCTCAATGTCGGCCGCCCGGCGACATGTCGACGCGTTGATCGAAAAGCTGGATGAACGCAATGGCTTTCATCTGACGGCGGAGTTCGACGGGCGCTGCATCGGCTGGCTGATGGCGGTGACGGAAGAAGCCGAAGGCTTCTATCTGCTGCCCGAATGGCGACGAAACGGCCGCATCACGGACCTTGTGGTCGATGCCGACTATCGGGGCCAGGGCGTCGGCCGCACCTTGATCGAAGAAGCGTTGGCGCGGTTCAAACACAAGGGCGTTCCGCGCGTGAAAATCGCCGCCGTTTCCGACAATCAGAGGGCGATTGGTCTCTATAGGTCGATCGGGTTCACAGACTACAGTCTCGAGCTGGACCTCGACCTAACCTAAGCCGCGCATCGATCGAAGACCTTCCGCAAGAAGGCCTCGCATTGATGGACCTGGTCGATGGCGATGAACTCGTTGGGTTGATGGGCCTGCTCGATGGAGCCGGGGCCGCAGACCACGACCGCGCCGCCGGCGTCCTGGAACTGCCCGGCCTCGGTGCCGTAACTGACGAAATGTACGCCATTATCGCCGGTGATCGCCCGGACGAAGGATTCCGCCTCTGAATCCAGCACCTGGCGTAAACCGGACACGTGATGCTCGACCGTGATCGCGATCCCCGCCGCCGGATCGACCGCTTTCATCGCCGGCTCGACCTCGGCCCGAGCCCAGCTCTCGAATTCCGCCAGCAGGGCAAGCGGATCGTCTTCCGGCAGGTTGCGGATGTCGCAGACGAATTCGAACTTGCGAGAAATGATGTTCGGAGCCGTCCCGCCCTGGGCCTGACCGACATGGATCGTCGTATGGGGCGGGTCGAAGCCGTTGTCCGGGTTCGCCGCATCGCGCAACCGATCGTTCATCTCCTGTAGTTTCGAGATCAGGCGCGCGCCGGTCATCACCGCGCTGACGCCATGATGCGGCAAGCTGGAATGCGCCTCCTTGCCGGTGACATCGACCCGGAAAAAAAGCATGCCTTTATGCGCGGAAACCACCTTCATCAGGGTCGGCTCGCCGACGATGACCAGGCTTGGCTTCGGCAATGTTGCGCCAAGCTGCGCGATCATCTCCGGCGCGCCCTTGCAGCCCACCTCCTCGTCATAGGACAGCGCGAAGTGGATCGGTCGGCTGAGGGTTCGCTTGACCAGTTCCGGAACCAAGGCCAAGCCGGTCGCGGAGAAAGCCTTCATATCCGCCGTGCCGCGCCCATAAAGCTTGCCGTCCCTCTCGACCATCTCGAACGGGTCGGTGTCCCAGGGCTGGCCCTCGACCGGCACGACGTCGGTATGGCCCGACAGCGCAACCCCGCCCGGGCGCTCGGGCCCGATGGTCGCGAACAGGTTCGCTTTGGAGCCGTCATGATTCGGCAGCACCCGCGCCGCGACTCCATGCTCAGCGAGATAGTCGCGTACGAAGTCGATCAGCGCCATGTTGGAAAAGGCGGAGGTCGTATCGAAGGCGACCAGTTTTTCGAGCATCTCGATCGGCGTATAGACGGAAGGCATGGGCTTTCCCTTTGACAAGGCGCGCGCCTAGGCGCGCCAGAAGCGTGGCGACAACAGCACCAGAACCGTGAAGATTTCAAGCCGGCCGATCAACATGCCGATGCTCAGCATCCATTTCGCCGCATCCGGCAGAGTGGCGAAAGTGCCGCTCGGCCCGATGACCGGCCCTAACCCGGGCCCGACATTGGCGATGGCGGTGGCGGCCCCGCTGGTTGCGGAGATGAAGTCGAGGCCGACTGCGCCGAGCCCGATCGCCAGAATGGCGAACAGCACCGCGAACAGGAAGAAGAAGCTCATGACAGACGCCGCGACATCGTCGGATACCGGCTTGCCGTTATAGTAGGCGACGAACACGCCGTGCGGCTGCAGCAGTCGGCGGAACTGGACCCGCGCGGTGGCGAACAAGACTTGAACCCGGAACACCTTGACGCCGCAGGTGGTCGAACCGGCGCAGCCGCCGATGAACATCAGAACGAAGAAAACCGGCAGGGCGAAGGCGCCCCAAAGGCCGAAATCGTCGGTCGCATAGCCGGTGCCGGTCATGATCGAGGTCACGTTGAAGGCGGCGTAGCGGATGGCGTTTAGGACGCCCCATTCCCGCTCAAGGATCAGATACAGGATGATCGCGGCCGTCGCGGTCAACAGGATCGCGAAGAAGGCTTGGACTTGGGAATCGGCGAAAAGGTCGCGCAGATTGCCGCGCAACGCCTGAAAATAAAGCAGGAAGGGCAGCGAGCCCAACGCCATAAAGACCGTCGCCACCGCGTCGATCCAGGCATTGTCGTAGAATCCGATCGAGGCGTTCTTGGTTGAATAGCCGCCGGTGGCGACCGTTGTCATGGCGTGGTTGACCGCATCGAAGCCCGGCATGCCCAGCGCGAAATACAACACCCCGCAGAGCATCGTCAGCGCCGCGTAGATACCGCCGATCCAGGCGGCGATCTGGGCCGCGCGCGGCAAGGCCTTTTCCATCCGCTCGGCGAATTCCATTCGGAACAGCTGCATGCCGCCGACCTGCAACAACGGCAGAACGGAGACCGCCATCATGACGATCCCCACGCCGCCCAGCCATTGCAGCAGGGACCGCCAGAGCAGAATGCCCGGCGGCGCGCTGTCGATGCTGACCAGCACCGTGGAGCCCGTGGTCGTCAGACCCGACATGGATTCGAAAAAGGCGTCGGTATAGCTGAGCTCGAGATTGGCGAAGGCGAAAGGCACGGCGGCGAAGGCCGGCAGCGCCGTCCAGACAAGCGTCGTCAGCACGAAGGCCTGGCGCACCGACAGGTTCCCGGCCTTGGCCCGGCAGGTCAGGATCAACATCACGCCGACGAACAGCGTTAGGGCGGAAGAGAAGGCGAACACTTCCCAATCGTCGTTGTCGACCGCCAGATCGGCCAGGGCCGGCACGATCATCGCGATCGCCAGGGTCGTCAGCATCACGCCCAGAACGAACAGAATAGGCCGGAAGTCGATCAAAGCGTCGCCCTAACTATCGATGGGAAGCGGGAAACGGACCCGGCCCAACGCTCCGGGCCGCGCGCGCCGGGGGCTGGGCGCGGGCCTCAATGCCGCATGATGGGCTGATGCGGACTGTCGAGCGAGAAAGCGGGAATTGGGATGTCCTGGCGCCGGCCGTCGCGATACTCCATCTCATAGGATCCGACCATGATGCCGGACGGCGTGGTCAGGGGCGCGCCGCTCGTATATTCGAAAGCCTCGCCTGGCTTCAGAACCGGCTGTTCGCCGACGACGCCGGGGCCACGCACTTCCTCGACCCGCCCCAGAGCGTCCGTGATGCGCCAATAGCGGTTGATCAGCTGGACCTGGTCGGCGCTCTGATTCTCGATGACCACGTGATAGGCCCAGACATAGTGATCGTCCCCCGGGGAGGATTGATCCTCCAGGTAGATCGGTTTCACCGTGACTTTGACGCCGTCAGTCGTCTGTTCATACATGGTCCCACTCCCGCCCCCGTTGGGCGTGAACCGGCGCAGAGCAAGGCTCTCACACCCGATTTCGCCTCGAGTATTGGTCGGACAGGCGTGCGAGTCCAGTCCGAACGCTGGGCGCCGCCGCCCGAAACCGGGTCAAATCGGCGAGGGTCATGGCGGATTTCACGGCTGGTTTCAAGGCGGCGCCAGCTCGACCACCGGCCCCGCCGCGGCGGCGGCGTCGGCAGGATCGTGCGTGACCAGCAGGGTCGGCAGCGCCCGCTCCCGCACGTGATCGAAGACGAAACGCCGAAACTTGTCGCGCAGCGCCGCATCCAGCTTCGAGAAGGGCTCATCCAGCAGGACCGCCTTGGGCTCGGCCAGAAGCGTCCGCATCAGGGCCGCGCGCGCCTTCTGTCCGCCGGACAAGGTCGCCGGGTCGCGCCCGCCCATGCCGGTCAGCCCGGCGTCGGCCAAGGCGGCGGCGATCCGGGCGTTCCGCTCGTCTCGGCCAAGCCCGGTCGGTAGGCCGAAGGCGATATTCTCGCCGACCGATAGATGAGGAAACAGCAAGGCGTCTTGGAACAGAACGCCGATGCGGCGCTGCGAAGCCGGAAGCGCGCCGACATCATGGCCATTCAGGGCGACCGAACCGCCGAAGCTGAAATCGGGATCGCCGACGCCGCAAATATGGCTCAAGAGCGCGGATTTGCCGGCGCCGCTTGGGCCCATCACGGTGGCGATCTCGCCCGGCCCGACGCTGAGATTGAGATTGATGAACAGGTCCCGGCCGCCGATCGAGGCCGAGACCGACCGCAAGGCCAGTCCGGCGCTCCTAAGCTCGGAGCAGGGTTCCGGCCCCCGTCCGGTTTCCGGATCATCCACAGCCGCGCTCACCGCACTCACCGAAATCCCGACAATTCGCGGCGGTCGCGATAGAGCCAAGCCGGGATCATGATCGCCGCGAGAAAGCCCAGAAAAGGCAACACGGACTGCGATAAAGCGAGCATCGCCACCAGTCGACGGTCGCCGCCCGCCGACAGCGCCACCGCCTCTGTCGTCAGCGTCTCGAAACGGCCGGCCCCCGCGAAGACAGTCGGCAAATACTGGCCGACGCTGACCGCGACCCCAACCGCGGCCGCCACCAGAACCGGCCTCAGCAGGACCGGCAGCACCACCCGGAAGAAGGCCTGCGTCTCGGTCGCGCCCAGGGTTACGGCGGCGGCGCGATAGCGCGGGTCGAGTTTCCGGTACGGGCCCGAAAGCGAGAGGAAGACATAGGGACCGACAAACAGCATGTGGAACCAGATAACAGCGACCCACGCGCCGTCCAAGCCGATCGTGACCAACAGAACCTGCGCGCCGAACAGAAAGGCGATCTGCGGGGTCAGAAGCGGCGTGTAAAGCAGCCAGAGCGCCCCATTCCCCGGCTTCAAGCCGCGCCGCTTCTCATTCTCGAGACAGGCCAAGGCCAGCAGCACAGACAGCGCCGCCGCCACCGCCGCCACTGTCAGGGTGACGCCCGCCGCCTGAAGCAGCGCCTCTGCATGTCGATCCCAGAAGCGCAGCGACCAGGCGCTGGGCAGCACATCCGGAAAACGCCAACGCTGCGCCACCGACCAGAGCGCCGCGACAACCAAGCCGAAGCCGCCCAGAACACCGACCAGCGACGCCAGGGCAAAGCCGCCGACACGCAGCCCGTTCTCACCGCGCGACCGATCGCCGCTGGCGATCCAGCGCCGGAACAGCCGTCCGGCGCCGAGTTCGCCGAGTTTCCAGACCAGACCGGCCGCCAACACCACGCCGATCTGCAGGCACGCCCCGGCGGCCGCGACGAACTGGGTCGCCAGATCCGGGTCGTTGAACCAGCGCAGCACTAGTACGCCAAGCGTCGGGCGCGTCACCGGCGTCAGGATCAGCGCCACATCCACGACCGAAACCGAATAGGCCAGCACCGCCAGGACCGGCAGCCGGATCTGCCGTAAGACCAGCGGCGCGACCGCTTTTAACCAAGCGATTGTCCGGCGATATCCCATGGTGCGCGCGCTAGCCGAAAGAGGGCTGTCGGGGATCTGATTCAGCGCCGCCAGGATCATCAAAAACAGGAACGGCGTCTCCTTCACGACCAGACAGGCGACATAGACGATGCCGAATGGATCGGGCGCGGTCGCCAAATCCGGCGGCCGCTCGAACCCGGTCAGGCTGGGCGAGACCGCGCGCATCGCCCAGCCGCTGGGCGCCAACAGGAAGACCATGCCCAACGCTACCGCCGAATGCGGCACCGAGAGCAGCGGCGACACCAAACGCTGAAAGGCCTTGAACCAGACCGTGCCGCGCCAGGCGGCCGTAAAGATGAGGGCGGCGGCCAAGGAGAGCAGCGTTGCAGCGAGCCCGGTCCAGAAGGAAAACCAGGCGGCGGCGCCGAGCCCCGGATAGGCCGCGAGGGCGCGCCAGGGCGCCAGCGAAAACGCCTCGCCGCCGAGCGCCGGGAAATACCCGAACGACGGCAGGATCGAGCCCGCCAATCCGGCGACGACCGGCCCCAAGAAGACGCACAACGCCAAAATCGGCGCCGCTCGCAACAAATCCAGTCGGCGCGCGTTTTTGGCCGCACCTTGCGACGTCGCGAAAGCCAAGACGGGGCCGTCGCGCGCTAGCTGCCGTAACGTTGCAGCCAGCCTTCCTCTATTCGCGTCATCCAACTCGGATGCGGTTCCGGCAGCGTCGCGCCCAGTTCTTCGGGCGTGAGAGACGCCGGATCGCTCGGAATGGCGTCAAAGAAAGCGCGCCCAGCCGCATCCAACCGGTCGATCGACAAGACCGTCGCCTCGCCCCAGATCGACGGCGTCGCCTTTCGCGCTTGCGCCTCCGGCGTCAGCAGGAAATTCGCGACAACCATGGCGCCTTCGCGGTTGGCGGCGTTGAAGGGGATCGCCACGAAATGCGTATTTCCGATCGTGCCGCCGTCCAGCACGTAGGTGCGCGCCGTCTCTGGCAATTGTCCTTGGGCGATCGCGGAGGAGGCCTCGCCGATATTGAAACTGAAGGCCAAATCGATCTCGCCGTCATCGAGCAACTGGCGCAAAGCGGCGCTGTTCTTGGGATAATCCGCCCCGCCGCGCCATAGAGAACCGTTGATCGCGTCGAGATAGTCCCAGAGCGGCTTGGTCACCGCGTCGAAATTCTCGCCGGCGGGCCTCTGCAGCGCCGCCGGATCGGCGGCGGTTTCGTACAGGACCTGCTTCAGGAAGGTGCTGCCGGTGAAGTCCGGCGGCGCGGGGTAGGTGATCCGGCCGGGATTGGCGTTGGCGTAGTCCAGGATCGCGGCGACCGATCGCGGCGGTTCGGGCAGGGTCGCCTGATCATGGATGAAGACCAGTTTGGCCATGCCCCAAGGCGATTCCAAACCGTCGGTCGGCACCGTGAAATCGCTGACCGTCGTCGGATTCGCCTCAGTGTCGATCAGGGCGAAATTCGGCAGGCGGTCGGCGAAGGGCCCGTAGAGCAGGGCGTTGTCCTTCATGGTTTTGAAGTTCTCGCCGTTGATCCAGATAAGATCGACGCTGCCGTCGGTGGATCGGCCCGCCGACCGTTCCGCCAGGACCTTGCGCACCGCTTCGGCCGTATCGCCGAGCTTCACATGGGTGATCGAGACGCCGTAGCGCGCCTGAACCTGCTCGCCCACCCAGGCGATATAGTCGTTATAGACCTCCGCCCCGCCCCAGGCGTTCCAGAACACCTCCTGCCCCCGGGCTTTTTCGACGACCGCTTCCCAGCGGGCGTCCGCCGATTGGGCCGAAGCGCTGGAAACAACGGCCCCGCAGGCGGCCAAGCCGCCGATCAGCACAGAGGCCGCCAGCGCGCCCTTCACGCGCGCCATCAATCCGGCGAAGTTCGCAGATAGGGGTCCGAGCATTTCATCACTCCCGGTGAGATACGATTAGGTCGCCGCAGCCGCCGCCTTTTCGCCAAGACATGCATGAGGCAAGTCGATGCAGCATCGACGCCCCCGTCGCCCGAGGCGGCGAGGTCCTTCGTTCAGAATACCATAGACACGCTGGACTCGGTGCTGAACAACAACAAATTCGTGAGTCTGACCCGAATTAGGGCCATTAAGCGCGTTGAGTCCCTTGTCGCGCAGGCGCGGGTCGGTTTCGTTAGCGCCTTTCGAGCCCAGCGGCCTTGTCCCCGATCAGCCCCTAGAAGAGAAACGCATGGAGTTTATCCTACAGCGGCAAGCGCCCGAAGACGCCGAGGGGATTGAAGCGTTGATGGACCGCGCCTTCGGGGCGGGACGCAAGCGGCGGACGGTTCACGCCTTTCGCGAGACCGCCGAGCCTCTGCCGGGTCTGGGTTTCGTCGCGCGCGACCGCGACGGCGTCCTGCTCGGCTCGGTCCGCTTCTGGCCCGCCGCCCTGCCCGACGGCGCGACCGAACCCTTGCTCGGGCCTTTGGCGGTCGATCCGGTCCTGCGCGGGCTGGGGGTCGGCCGCGCCCTGGTGCGGCGCGGCCTGGCCGAGGCGCAATCCCAGGATTGGGGCGCCGTCCTGATCGTCGGCGATCCGGGCTATTACGCGCCGTTGGGTTTCCGCGTCGATCTGGTCGCACGCATGGACCTGCCCGGCCCCGTGGCGCCCTTGAGTTTCATGGCGCTGGAGCTCCGAGAAGGCCGCCTCGACGACGTACGGGGCGCCGTGACGCCGATCTTGTGAAGATCCTGTCCGAACGTTTGGATGGAAGCACAAAGGGGGGTGCGCAGGGGGGCTTGGATATGCGCGCCTCTCTGGCTATGTAGAGGTCGTCGCGGTCTCACGCGGCGGCGCGGGTATGGTTCAAGGGTAGAACGATGCGAATAATTGAATAGCAATAATTGAAGCCAAGAACCGCTATGCTTAGAATTTCGCGTATTTCTGTCGGCGGACGCTCGAGCGCAAGAAATGGAAGTCGGCGCCCGACCGCGTTCTTCACCTCGATCTTGCTCACACCATATCGTCACGCCGGCTTCAGACCAACTTTGGTTCGTATGATTGTCTTCAAGTACATGGGGGCGACATGACTCCAAAGCCGCTATTTGTTCATATCCCCAAATCCGCCGGGACGGCCCTCCTCCATCACTATGTGCGATTGATGGGCCCGGACAAGGTTCTGCACACGTATATTGGGTTGGACAAGCCCAAGCAGTTGATGAACTCCTTTCTGGCGAAAGCTGCTTCAAACCCTCAAGAGGCGGCGGGAGATGTCAAGATTGCCTTAGGCCACGACGCAGACCTGGCGATTCCGTGCCTTTTGAGCAATGATTTCAAGTTGGTTACGCTCGTCCGCGATCCTACAGAGTATCTCATATCCCAGTACAACCACATCAAGTTTCGACCTATCGAAGACGATTTGAGTGGGAGGACGGAGGCCCAGTACAGACAAGATCAGGCTGTAAGAGGAGAGTTTTCACTCGAAGATTTGTTGGATGAAACGGAACCAAATCCGCAGTGCCAGTTCCTATGTAAACAATTAAGTATTGCTGTAGAATCCAATGCCGATATCAACCAAGAAGCGGTTGAACAGATTATAGATAGGCTATTCCTAATCGGAACGGTTGATAAGCTTGAGCCGTTCAACTTCATTTCAAGCTTCATCTTCGAACTGCCTCTTGAGCCCGTACAGGTCAAGAATGCGAGCAACAATCGCAAAGCGGAATTCGTCTCCTATCGTACGCGCGAAGCGATACATGAGAAGTTTGAAATGGATATGCTTCTGTACAATAGGGCGGAACGGAAATTCGATGACAAATTCGCGGAGATCATGGGCATCTCTCAGAACGTTCGGAAAGCATGGGAGAACCATTCCGCAAATGTCGCCAATACGACGTTTTCGAATGTCGATGATGCCCTACTGCAAAAACTGAACGAATACTCTGTTTTGCTCCGTTATGTTGACGACCTCGAAGCGAGGCTTGAATCGCAGAAACAAGAGTTAGAACTCTTGCGCGGGATGGTAACGTGACCGCGATGGCCCAAAGGGGTTGTTTTCGAATAGTATGGCGTTAAGGATACCAAGGCCATAGCTGGCGCGGGTGTAGTTCAATGGTAGAACGGCAGCTTCCCAAGCTGCATACGAGGGTTCGATTCCCTTCACCCGCTCCAAGTCGCCGCGCCCCTGAGCCTGATCCGTTTCCGGCGCTCCCTTTGCTCTCCAGCCAACCGCCGATCACTCGGCGGCGATCAGCCCTTCGTCCAGGCGGCCGGCGCCGCTGTCGGGTCCCTTCCAGATGACGCCATCCTTCATGATCATCGCCAGATTGTCCTGGCTCTGGACCAGCGACACATCCTTTGTCACATCGCCTTTCACCAGCAGAAGGTCCGCCAGATAGCCTTCCTTCACCTGGCCGATCTCGTCTTCCATCCCCATCAGCCGGGCGCCGACCGAGGTGGCGCAGCGTAGCGCCTCGACCGGGGAAAATCCGAAATAGCGCACGAAATGCTCGATATCGCGGGCGTTCTGGCCCATCGGCGTGACGGCGAACCCATAGTCGCCGCCGACCACGACCGGCACGCCGCGCTTGCGGATTTCCTGATAGGTCGCGACACAGGCGTCGAATTTGCGGTAGAGCCCGAGCGACTCGGCGACGTCCGGGGTGATCCCGGCGGGCTCGCCCTCTTTCGTGCAATTATGCACAAGACCGAAGGCCGGACCGACAAACACCCGATCCTTAACGCTCTCCAGCAGGTCCAACGCTTCCTCGTCCGCAAAGTCGCAGTGATAGATGCATTCGATCCCGTGCCGGACCGCCATTTTGACGCTCTGGCTGGAGCGTGCGTGACAGGCGACATTTTTGCCGAAGGTCCGGGCGACCTTGACCAGCGCGGCGACTTCTTCGTCTTCGGTGGGGGTGATTTCGGCGCGCGCATGGCTGACGAATTCGTCGCCGGAGATGTTGATCTTCAGCGTATCCACCCCGTCACGCACGCATTCCC
>JAAUYD010310572.1_pt1 | contig 113826 bp, 93 predicted proteins | sample 7278101 | NCBI WGS metagenome assembly JAAUYD01 (sample SAMN14350128, study PRJNA611818) | marine sediment metagenome | isolation source: surface marine sediment (0.6m) | place: French Polynesia: Moorea | collected 2018-08
ACTGTAGCCCTGCTGTCCGCAAAGGGCCCCGCCTGCTGGCAAGGGGCTGGGCGCCTTATCACTATCGGGTGTGTAATGTTCGGCCCCTGCGACAAAGGGGATGCGGTCAGCGGCAGTGCCCGTGAGTATGGGGTGTCCATAGGCAGCGTTGGACTCACTTGTCGGCCCATCGATCTTAAAGGTGCCTAAATCATCCCGGTGTGTCTGTAAAAATGCGATAATTGCGTTGGATTCGCTATCCACAGCAGCGTTCTCGACACTCTGGTTCCAAGGATATGAGCTGTTAAACAGCTGACCGTCTGCTGCGCCACAGATGCCTCCCTCGGTGTCTGAATCAGTGTCCGTGTCTGAATCAGTGTCGGTGTCAGTATCAGTGTCGGTATCTGAGTCAGTGTCTGTGTCAGTATCAGTGTCAGTATCAGCGTCGGTATCTGAATCCGTGTCTGTGTCAGTATCAGTGTCCGTGTCTGAATCTGTGTCCGTGTCTGAATCCGTGTCCGTGTCTGAATCCGTGTCCGTATCGGTATCCGTACCGGTATCCGTATCGCTATCAGTGTCACTATCCCCATCCCCGCTGGTGCCATCCTCCCCTTCCTCATTGCGTCTGCTTTCCTGGCATCCAAGCATTCCCAAAGCCAGAACCATGCAGATTGACAGAGCGCTTAGATTACTGATGCTTTTCATGATTCACTCCCTTCGTCGATATAGTTTACCGCAAGTTGGCGTTTTGGCTATAGGCATTGAGTAGTAGACCATTCTTCGTACTATCATCTTAATAAAAGCAGGGCCAGGGGGGCATCCATTGGACAATAGCTGTCGCTCGATATAAAAAATAGCGATGATTCGGCTGCATTTTCAAAGCTTGGGTGTATTGGAAAGGACGCGCTTTTGTACGACCGTCATCGACGTGCTCAACGATATGTGGGATCTCGGCTTGGACCGGCAGCGGTATGAGGCCAGTACGTATGAATCGTTCATTTGTGATATCGCAAAGCGAGCGGGCAGGGCCGTCGACCGGGAAAGCAATGCGCACGGCAAGGGGGAGACCTATGACTTTCTTTGCGCCCTCTCATCCGACCGGAACGCCCCAATAAAAAGCCATATCCACGACCTGGCCCAGATTCTCTTCTTAGACCGGGAGCAGCGCGAGGAATACGTTAACCATGCCGATATCGCGCCCCCCTACAAAATCTCCAAGCTCCTACTCGAGTACGCTGTGAAGTCGAGGCAGCTGGATCAGATACTGGGAGTATTGACCAAGGGATATTGCGCGATCCAATGCGATCGGCTGCCGGTGGGCTGCTGCAGCGTTCTGGGGTATGACATGGGGCTCGTTCCCCAAGCCATGCTCGATCTTCAGGCACGCGAGGCGAATAAGGCGGGCGTTTGTCTGCCGGCGCAGGAAACCAAGTGCAGATATCACACCTCCGAGGGCTGTGCCATCCGGTTGTTTAAGTCGCCGGCGTGCATTGGTTTTTTATGCGAAGAGCTTCACACCTTTTTGGAGAAACAATACCCCCCGGCCGCACTGACGCGGTTTATTCACCCCCTCACGGTATTCAGAAACTGCTATCTGGACCGCAAACAGATCTTCGACACCATGGACCTCGCGATAGATACAGGCGTGCAGCTGATTGAAACCGGTGGCTGATCGCTTACAGCAAACTGAGCTATTTTACTATCTTAATTGCCGTTAGCTTGGGGGTCGATTTTTTGTCTTGAGGAATAACGACTATTTTTCCAAAGCGGTCATTTCTTCTCTTATAATCTCGAATGAGTCGATAAGTGACTTCATTATCATACTCAGATGTCTCAACGGTCAAATTAAATTCTCTTATTACGTTGGCATGTCTGAATCTTCCGAATACCATCACTTCCAGCGGTATCTTACTGTCTGTTTGCAATAGTATTCTTTTCCCGCCATATTCACTATCTAGCTGATACACCAAACCTGCTGCTGATAATACATCTTGTGCTAGTGGTGTTGGCTCAATTTCGCACTCGGTGAGATATTTAGTAAGGCGACTACATGCCGTATTAATACGTGGCAGTGCATCATAGACGGCCCAGGTTGTATCGACGAAGATGGGCCATTCAGGCCGACCTTTGGACAGTGATAGCTTTAGATTTTTCCAGCCGCTGTTTTCCCTTTCTAGATGTGCCAAGCTATGGAAAAAGTTTTTGGTCAACCATCCATCAACACTACTTGTATCGGCAATATTCTTGTTGTTAAGAGGAATTAAATTCAGCAATAGAGCGAATAATAGTATCAGTGTCTTCCAAGAGCATAAAGCCGTTAAAACAGGCGATACATATTTCCTTGCGTTTAGAGATGCAAAGCGAATATTTTTTAAATAGGTATTTTTAAGATTTATGGATAACGCTTCCATTAAAAGAATGTAGAAGAAAATACTTTGGATGTACGTATATCTTTGGCCAACTTTGAATTGAGTCATTTTTTCTACTAAGCTCGATCGAGAGAATAAAGACATGATGCTAATAATAAAAATGAAATAGATGCAAACAAATAGCAATTTTTTATTAATGCTATGATAAGCGGATTTGATTACAAACATAATGATTATAAAGAATATAGCACTCATATAGGGATATTGAGACAAGGTATACTTGGCTATGTTGAAAGCAAATACCGAGCGGAAAACAACAAAATTAATTACGAGATGAAATGAATCTATGAATAAGTTAACCAACCTGTTGAGGTCGCTACAGATGTCTAGAAGACCTGCTGCCTTTTCAGGGCCAATGGCCAATTGATGATGCACCAGGATATTGGCGATGCTTATCAAGTATAAAACAGCAGTAGATCTACCTGCTTTCTTAAAGATCAACAATAATAACAGGGGCAATGTCACAAGGGATAATGCATGACCCCAGACGCATATATTGAAGATGATAAACATGGGATACTTGCTTTGTGAGCGAAATCCGATCAAGGCAATCAGTGCTTGTATGAGAAGGAAATTCCATGTCGAATAATCTACATGAGCAAATAAGAATATTTTTGAATACGGCATTAAAACAAAAAGTATACAGGTGATAAACCGTAGGGAATCAGATTTCATGAACTCGCGGTATTGCCTGCTGAAAAAAAGACTGTGAGCAAATAAACTCAACGACAAAGGGACCCAAGAATAGATGTATGGCATCCAGGTGGTTGGGAATACCAGGGCTGTCCTACCGATAATGTTTGGCAGAAGCGGTAGGTAGCCTTGTTTAAATCTAAATATGTTAGAGATATCTCTGTTGTTGTAGAAAAAAGAGAAGACGCTAGTACCGTCCTCTACGCGCATTGCAGGGATAAAGATGGCATTCCCACTTTTAAAGATATGTATCAAAATCATTATTGCTATTAGTGAGACGTACTGAATCAGGTAACTATCATTGAACGTGTTAAGGATAGTAGAAGCAGTTTTAGATAGTTTATCTTTCAAACTACTTTTTGCTGTTGGAGAAGTTGTAAACATCAGCGCTACAAATCGATAATGCGTATAGCAATATTTGTGCCTACTGCACTATTATTTATCACACATCGAAATAGCAATCAACAAGTACTCATTTTTGCTGCACACAACCCAAATTTATTATCCATAATGCCCTTGCCCCCTGGGGTATCCGAGGTTACCCTACGCCAAGTAGGAGGTGTGCCATGGGTGCGTGTAAATGGAGCAAATCGAGTATGGGAATGCACCGCCGAGATGTGTTGAAGCTCGGCGCAGCCGCGACCGGGCTTGGGGTTTTGGGCATACACCCCATTGGATCGCTTGCCAGCACGCAACCCGCCTGTCTGGTACCCAAGGTATCTGGCCCAGGCCATGTGGTGAAGGTCTCCATGCCCGGTATGCGCGGGCGCTGGTTTCCCCACGCCGAAGCCGCAAAAATAGCCGTTGAAAAAGCCGTGACCACCCTGGCCCGCGAGTCAGATTTGGGGCGCGCGTGGGCCAAGTTCATTCAAAAAGAGGACAAGGTCGGTATCAAAATCAATTGCCTGGGGGGACGCATGTCCTCCACGATGAAAGAGGTCGTCGAACCCATCGTGGCAGGGGTTCGAAACGTCGGTGTTCCAGACGAAAACATCATGATTTTCGACCAGTTCGGCGGCAACATGCGGGGTGCTCGGTATGCGTGGCAGGATAAACCAGGCCGTCTTCGGGTCATCAACCACCCGGTGGTGGGGTACGAAAAGAATTGGACCCGGGCCGAAGGGGCAAAAGGCAAGCTATCCAAAGCACTGACCTGGGCCACGGCCATTATCAACGTGCCTGTGCTCAAAGATCACGACCTGGGGGGTGCGGGGATTACGTGCAGCATGAAAAACATGGTCTTTGGATGCGTGGAGCACCCCCCCCTCATGCACCGGGAAATCAAAATCGCACTGCCCCATTTTTACGCCCGGGAAGAAATACGCGGGCGGGTCCGGTTGACCATTGTCGATGGGTCTTTCTGCCTCTACGACGGCGGGCCCCAACACAATCCCGCTGCCCACGTCACCCACGATGCGATCTACGCCAGCACAGATCCAGTGGCCACCGACGCCATCGCCCTTGAGGTGGTCGAATCCCTGCGCAAGGCAAACGGCCTAAAACCCCTGGCGGCAGTGCGCCGACCCGCTACTTTCCTACCTCTTGCAGAGGAGATCGGCCTGGGTATTGCGGCGCGCGATAAGATATTCCTAGAAACCGTGTCGCTCCCACCCTTTACCGGAGCCTCGGCTTGATCACTCCTGAGCTGAAGGCCAGGTTTCCAGAGGTTCCGATCAGAGAAGGGGTCCTACTCTCAGATTACGCTTCGTTCGGCATTGGCGGTCCAGCGGCCGGATTTGTGAGCGTGTCAGACATTTCGCTCTTTGCCAGGCTGCTCCCTGGGGCCAATGCTCTCGGGGTCCCCACCCTGATTATCGGAGGAGGCACCAACCTGCTGGTCAGCGATGCGGGATATGACGGCCTGGTGATTCACATCGATATTAATGATTTCCAAGTTGACAGAGAACTCGGCATCGCCAAGGCTGGTGCGGGTGTTCCAACGGCCTTGTTTGTGGACCGGGTTATCGAGGCGGGCATGGCCGGACTCGAGTTCGCCGCTGGCTTGCCAGGCACCATTGGCGGCGCCATTGCCGGCAATGCAGGGTGTTTTGGCCATACATTGAGCGACTTTTTAGAACGCGTCGCAATCCTAGAACCAGATGGAACCGTGAGAGAGGTCGACGTAGACTGGTTTGACTTTGATTATCGGCGCTCGCGCGTATTGGATGGGGAGGCGGTCATTGTTAGCGCCACATTCAACCTGCAACAGGGAGATCGGATCGCGCTCAGGGCCATTGCACAGCAACACTTGGCGATCCGATCGGCAAAGCACCCGCCAAAGGGAGCGAAAACAGCTGGATCCTATTTCAAGAACCTACCGCCCCAAGCCCCGGGTGAACCAAGACGCGCAGCCGGCGCACTACTCGATCAAGCCGGTGTCCACGGCCTCAGGGTAGGTGATGCAGCCGTGTTTGAACGCCATGCAAACATCATCGTCAATCGCGGACGCGCCACTGCCCGGGATGTGCTCTCCCTGGCTGCTCAAATGGCAAACCAGGTTCGAGAGCGGTTTGGCGTCGCACTCGAGCCCGAAGTTCGGTTCATAGGAGAGCACCCAGCTGATATAAGATACCTGATTGACACGGGGTAATTACATTTTTAGACTTATTTGAATGCGGTGTGTTTGCTCCATCCTAATGCTGGCTCTCTTCGCGTGGGTGATCGTCACGCCCACTTTGGCCACTGCTTTGGTATATTTGGACGACGTCAGTTCTTTGGCCACCCATCACGACGACGGCGCTCCCTGTCCGGATGGAGACGGAGACGAGCCCTGCAAGGGCAGCTGCCCCTGTGTCTGCTGTCCAGGTCATACCACAATGATGCATTCACTGCCGTTCGTCTCACTCCCCATCACGCACTTTTCAATGGCATATCACTTGGGTCTGCCCGAGACCGATCCCCCCAGGGGTATTTATATCCGCGTCTTCCGTCCACCGCGGGTATGAGTATGTAAAAACAACGATATTCAAATCGCCCACGCCACCGTGGGCAGTTGGTGATCCACGACCCGTCCGATCAGTGCGGCCGGATCTTGGCGAAAGGAAGATGCTCAGTGGGATACAGCATTGCGTTGCCTACATGTGTTTCAAGTGCGGTGGCCGCGATACTCGCCGTGGCCGCACCCCCCATCTCTGCAAGGGCTGAGCCGGAAAAGGGGGCGATAGCAGAACAGCCCTCAGGTGGCTCGGATATATCTGAAATCAGGGTTACCTGGTCGGACATTGCAGCGCTTGTGGACAGGCACCCGAGCATCGCGGTCGGTAATCAAAAGACCGCTGCCGCACAAGCTGCAGTTGATGCGGCCCGGGCCGTGCCCAACCCAAACTTGGCAGTGAACGCGGCCTATGGCCGGGCGCGGGATGCATCTGCATCGCGGGTCGAATGGGGCGTGGGACTTTCAATGCCCCTCGGCTGGATTGCCAAGCGCAAGGCCAGGGTGGCTGCGGCCCAAGCCGGGGCCGGGGTGGCTGCCGCAGCATCAGAGACATTGCGTCGGGACGTGCTGCTCCAGCTAAGCGCGCTTTTCTGGCATCTTAGCTATGAGCAGGAACGTGTGACAGCACTGGCCGCCCTTAATCACCAAACCGCAGCCCTCGCAAGGACAATCAAGCAGCGCGTGGACAAAGGCGAGAGCCGACCGGTCGCAGCCACACGGGTCGAAATCGAGGTCGAGAAGATCGCCGGTGAGCTCGCATTCGCCCGGTCTGCGTTGGAAATGCGGCAGGTACAGCTTGGGCTCTGGCTCGGCATTGGCAATGGACAGAGGATCGTCGTCGCGGCAAATCTGACCGAGCTGCCCCAGCACATATCAGCTGCAACCGCGCGAGAGCGGGTGCGCACTGGGCATCCGACACTCGTCACAGGTCAGGCAGAGGTCCAGGCGCTCACGGCCGACGTCGCGCTTGAGCGCCGGCAGCGCATGCCAGGTGCCTCAGTCCAGGTCTTCACCGACCACGAGCTGGATCGCACGGCCTATGGCGTGGGGTTGGCCGTTGAGCTGCCATTGTGGAATTTGAACAAGGGAAATATTAATCAGGCCCAGGCCTTACTGGCAGCGAGAAAAAGCCAGCTCGATGCAGAACGCATCGAGATAGCGTCCGTTGCTATTGAGGCCCAGGCCACTTGTCAGGCCGGTGTGGGGCTCGCGATCCGATATCGCGACCAGATACAGCCCCGCGCAGATTCGGCTGCTAATACCATCGAACGCACCTATGCACTCGGTGAGGCAACCCTGCTCGAGTTGATAGATGCGCGTCGCACCCTGCTGGAAACGAGGATGCAGCGCCTGGCTGCGTTTGCACAGGCCCAGACCGAATGTGGCCGGCTCGCCGTTCTGATTGGAGAAGAGACACAATGAACGATCTGATCAATAGACGACACATTGCCATCGCGCTTTTTGCCATCGCATTGATTGCCTGCTCCACGCAAAGCAAAGACGCACATATTGAGTCACACACCAACCACGAGGATTGCGATCATGGAACAGCTGATGCCCACAATGAGGCAACGGGTCACACTGGCCACGACCACAGTGAGAGCGAGGCATCGGACTTGGACCGGCCTATCTCGGAGCTGTTCGCCGATGCCTGTGAACATCAGATCAAAGCCCATGCGTGCGACGCGTGCCGTTACGAAGTGGGTGTTGTAAAGGCAGACCCAACCCTCTTTGCAGGGGGACTACTCGAAAAGGGAGGGGTGGAGCGGCGCGCGGTGTCCCTCCCACTCAAGCTCACGGGCGAGGTGCGCTTTGACGAACGGCGCGTGGCCCATGTCAGCACCCAGGCCGATGGGGTTATCAAGCGGGTCCACGTTACCCTTGGTGACCGGGTCCAGCAGGGCCAAGCCATGGTGGACATTGCATCGGTAGCCATCGGCGAGGCACAGGCTGCGTACCTCGAATCCCGGGGTATGCTCGCCCTTGCCAAACGCAACCACGACCGACTTACAACCCTCAGAAAGGAGGGTATCTCCTCGGAGAAGGAGCTCTTGGCAGCCGGGCAGGCCTTTGATGCCGCAAAGATCAGGACAGACGCAGCCCTCGGCAAGCTCACTCGGCTCGGCATGAGCGCTGCTGCGGCACGCACCTTGACCCAGGGAAAAGCAACCGGACGCCTGGTCTTGCGCGCGCCATCAGACGGCACCGTGCTCGACATCCACGCTGTTGCCGGTGAGCTCGCCCGTGCAGAGACATCCCTGGCCACGGTCGGTGACAACACCGCGATGTGGGTCTGGGCTGACCTTTACGAACAGGACATCGCCCTTGTCAGCCGGAAGCAAGCCAAGCAACCCCTGGCAGCCATGGTCGAGGTCAAGGCTTATCCTGGAGAGGGGTTCAAAGGAACGGTCGACTTTGTGAGCCCACTGATGAGTGAATCATCGCGCACCGTCAAGATACGCGTGGCTGTGCCGAATCGCGATGGCCGCCTACTCGCGGGGATGTTCGCCCAGGTAAAGGTGTTTATTCCCGGAGATCAGCAGGTGCTGGCAGTGCCCACTGGAGCCGTGCTCGAGGATGAACAGAGAGCCTTTGTTTTTGTTCATCACGAGGGGGACTACTACGTGCGCCGGCCGGTCACCGTCGGCCGTACTTTCGAGGGGCTGGCAGAGATCACCGACGGGCTATCTGGTGGCGAGATCGTCGTTGCAAACGGTGCCTTTCTCATGAAATCCGACGTCCTGCGCTCGAAGATGGGCGCGGGGTGTGCGGATTGAGGCGGAGGCGACCATGCCCTATTTACTGAGCTTCATCCTGCAACGCCGGATGATGGTCGGCATTGGCACTGCCCTTCTGGTCGTGCTGGGTGCCCTCTCTTGGCACCGCCTGCCCATCGATGCCTTTCCAGACGTGACCAACCAGCAGGTCATGATCCTCACCGAAGCAGCGGGGCTCGGTCCGCTAGATGTGGAGCAACAGATCACGTTCCCCATCGAATGGGTCATGGGTGGGTTGCCAGACGTCAGGAAGGTGCGATCCCTGTCTAAAACCGGATTATCCCAGGTGGTCATCGTCTTTGAGGACAGCGTGGATACCTACTTTGCACGCCAGCTCGTGTTCGAGCGCCTCCAGCTGGCCAAGGATCAGTTGCCATTGGGCGTAGAGCCTGAGCTGGGACCCATCAGTACCGGCCTGGGCGAGGTATTTCAATACACCATCAAGAGCGATCGCCACAGCTTGAGCGAGCTTAGAACCATGCAGGATTGGATGGTCGCACCTCGCCTGCGCATGTTGCCAGGAGTTAACGAGGTCAACAGCTTTGGCGGGCGCGTCAAGCAGGTTCACGTACGCGTAGATCCGGATAAGCTGCTCAAGTACAAGCTGACACTTCCTGAAATTGTCGCTGCGCTCTCTGAAAACAACGCCAATGCCGGCGGGAGCTTCATCGTTAAGGATTGGGAGCAAGAGAACATTCGCAGCGTTGGCCTTTTTGGATCCATCCAGGACATCCGCGACGTTGTACTTCAAGCGGACGATGGCACACCGGTGTACCTGACAGAGGTTGCCGAGATTGCAGACGGGGCCATGACCCGCATGGGTGCGGTTACCCGTGACGGCCAGGGCGAGGTGGCAGCCGGTATGGTCATCATGCTGAAGGGAGAAAATTCCAAGGAGGTCGTCGAACGGGTAAAGGCAGCGATCCCAACCATCGAACGGTCTCTGCCAGCGGGTGCGGCCATCGATGTGTTCTACGACCGCACCGACCTGGTGCAGGCGGTTATCGGCACTGTCTCAGGTGCGCTACTGCAGGGTGGATTGTTGGTGCTCCTGGTGCTGTTCCTGCTCATTGCCAACTTGCGCTCGGCCCTGGTAGTAGCCACCAGCCTGCCCCTGACCGCGCTTAGCGCCTTCATCTTAATGGATATGAACCAGGTAACGGCCAATTTGATGAGCCTGGGAGGACTGGCCATTGCCATCGGCATGGTGGTCGACGGTGCGATCGTGGTGACGGAAAACATCGTCAGGCACGTTGGAGAGAAACCTCAAGAAAATCGCCTGGCCGTCGTGGTTCAAGCAACCCAGGAGGTTGGGCGACCCATCGTGTTTTCCATCCTGATCATCGTGCTGGTCTTTTTGCCCCTGCTCTCCCTCAAAGGGATGGAAGGTCGGCTGTTCGGACCATTGGCCCTGACCATGGTCTTTGCCATGCTGGGCTCCCTGGTCGTTGCCATGACGATCATACCGGTCATGCTATCCTCCCTGCTGACCAAGGGGGCTGGTGCCAGAGAGTCGCGGGCCTTTCTCTGGCTGCAGCGGGGGTACCTAAAGGCACTCGACAGGGTGCTGTCCCATCGCAAGACCACGGTCTGGATCGCCGCTGCGCTTTTCATCGGAACGCTCGCACTAACACCCCTCATCGGCACTGAATTCCTGCCCCCACTCGAAGAGGGGGCCATTGCCATCAATGTGGTGCGCTTGCCCAATGCATCACTCAAAGGGTCGGTAGAGACCGGGACGTTTATGGAGAAAACCCTGCTCACCTTTCCAGAGGTAAAAACGGTCGTGACCAAAACAGGTCGGGCGGAAATATCAGAAGACCCCATGGGCCCTGAGCAGAACGACCTGCTCATTATGCTCCATCCTGAATCAGCGTGGACCACAGGCCGCAGCAAGGCAGACCTGGTCGCGGCTATGCAAACCCGCCTGGCAAAGATCCCTGGGTTGCGCCTGTCGTTTAGCCAGCCCATCGCCCTCAGGGTCAATGAGCTTATCTCGGGCGTCAAGAGCGACCTGGCGGTGAAAATCTTTGGCGAGGACATCGATATTCTCAAAGCCAACGCCGATCGTATCGCGGCCACCATCGGCGAGATAGATGGGGCAGCGGATGTGCGGGTCGAGCAAGTCACTGGTTTTTCCCAACTCGACATCATTCCCGACCGGCAGGCCATGGCGCGCTACAAGCTCAATATGAGTGATATCAATGACGTCGTAGAGACCGCTGTGGGTGGAAAAGTTGCGACCACGATGCTCGACGGACAGATGCGCATCGGCGTTCAGGTACGGTTTATCGAGAAGCAGCGAAGCGAGGTGCGAGCGATCGAAGCCATTCTGTTGACCACACCTACCGGGGCACGGGTGCCGCTCGGGAATATCGCGCGAGTGAAGCGGGTCGAAGGGCCGGCCCAGATCAGCCGGGAGGACAACATGCGGCGCGTCGTGGTCGAGGCAAACATCCGCGGCCGGGATCTCGGCGGTTTTGTGAAAGAGGCCCAGGTCCGGTTGGCAGCTATCATCAACGGGCTACCAACTGGATACTGGGTGGCATACGGGGGGACATTCGAAAATCAGCAGCAGGCCATGCGCAGACTTGCCGTGGTTGTGCCGCTTTCAGTGCTGTTGATTTTCTTCATGTTGATCTCTGCATTGGGCTCGGTGAAAGTCGCCGGGTTGGTGTTGGCCAATCTGCCGTTTGCCCTGATTGGCGGCATTTTGTCGATGACCCTGCTGGGCATTACCCTGAACGTACCGTCGACCGTAGGGTTCATTGCCCTGTTTGGTGTGGCTGTCCAGAACGGCACGGTGTTGGTAACGTTCATCAATCAGTTACGCCAGAGGGGGCAACCATTGGGCCAGGCCATCAGGGAAGCCTGCGGGCTGCGATTCAGGGCCCTGATGATGACAGCTGCGACAACCGTGGTGGGATTGCTCCCCATGGTCTATGCCGTGGGCCCGGGCGCAGAGGTACAGCGTCCCTTAGCAGTGGTCGTCATCGGTGGCCTGCTTACGGCAACCCTGCTGACCCTCTTCATACTGCCGGCACTCTATTCCTGGCTTAAGCCGAATCTGGGAAGAGACGCCTCAACCTAGACCAACGTCAACATGCCGTGGGCGTTGATCAGGCCCGCTTGGATTTGCACCCCGTGGGGGCACTTGCCGCGGCAAGGCGCAGTACAGCCAAAGCACTGGGAGCCGTCTCGGCCCATCAAAGCGGCGTATTTGTTCATTGCGTGCTTTTCCCGGTGTTGATGGCCGTAGTAGTAGGTGTAGCGCATGATCTTGCTGACCGGTACCCCGCGCTGGCAGTAAGCCGCGCATGTCTTACACCCATGCCGGCAATACTGATGACTGCGCGCCAGGGCAACATCCCTCAGCAACTGGGCCCGACGCGGGCTCAGCTCAGTGCCTGAAAGGGGAATGAACTGATCCAGGCTGTCAAAGCTGGGGGTGGACACGCACACCGTATGCATATCTGGATTGCCAAGTACCCACTGCACACTGGCCAGATCGATCTCGCGCTGCGTGTTTTCCACACCGTATTTGTCGCGAAACGCATCCAAGGCGGGGCGATTTTTGTCTATCTCTTCTTGGAAGATTTCCCGTTGTGCCAGTATTGCTGCAACAGCTTGTTCGCGGGTCTTTTTCTCCTCTTCCATCAAGTAGTCTATCCATCCCTGAAACCCCTCGCTGGGGTTTTCCGGGTCAAACGGCGACAGTTCTATGTGTCCGGCAGACGACTTCATGCCCGTGGTGCCTATGTTCTTCTCCTTGCACGCCTTGAGCACTTGTTCCCCCTCTTCGGCCTTGAGATAATTGTAGGTGAGCAGCATGACGTCGAAGCGACCATCCTCGACCGCCTTGAGCAGCACCTCTGACATGCTGGCGTCCTCTTTTTCATCTGGGCCGTGGCACGAGATGCCCGCGTGCTTGAGCCTGCCGTCTGCCTTGAGCTTGGTGGTTGCCGCGTGAAACCCCTCGTGGGCCACGAGCTTGGGATCCCGGACAGAGTGCATGTATAGGGCGTCCACATAATCGGTTTTCATTCGCTCCTGGCACTTGTCGAACCGGTCCAACAGGGTTTGTTCGGTGTCCCCGTCTTTGATCTCCAGCTTGGTCACGATGAAGATCTTCTTCCGATCCATGTGGGCCATTGCCTCCCCGATCTTGCGCTCTGAATCCCCCCTGCCGTACCCCTCTGCCGTATCAAAGAGGTTGATGCCCTGGTCATAGGCATAGCGAACCACATTTGCTTCGGCGATATGACCACAGCCCATGGACACATCAGACACGTCAAATCCAGTGCGCCCGAGGGGGCGGAATCGGGCAATCTTGGGTTTTGGCGTTTCGGCCTGGGTCTCAGTGGCAGACTCAGCAGGCGCTGCTGGTGTGGTCTCAGCATCCCGTGCGTTCTGGGTAGGCGCTGCAGTTTGCGCGCCCCCGCACCCTGCAATGGCCCCGCCTGCCACAGCAGCTGCGGTGCCCGAGGCTTTTAAAAATCGCCGCCGGCTCATGGTTTTTTGATCGGAATCGTTTTCGTGTTTCGCCATGGTGGTCTCCCCTCTGTTAAAACATACCGTCCTTCCCCAGATAGAGATCATCGCACCAGATAGCCTTCATAGAGCAGGATGCCTTGCCCACTCCCGCCCCGAATTACGTTGCCGGTTTGGCGCGGCTGTTCGGGGGGCGAGGCTTGGGCTTGCTCGGGTGCTTGTCTCTCTTCTGGATTTTTTTATCGCTTTTTAGGACTTTATTCAGAGATTTTTTGGCTTCGTTTGCAAGCTTTTTGTCGCGACTTAGACTTGCTTCTTTTAGCGCTGGCACCACGGATGGATCGAGATCGCCAATGCGAGCCAGAGCTCGGACCACGTGAATCCTCTGGGGGGTATCCTTGCTTTCCTTGAGGGCTTGGGTTAGCTGGGGCAGTGCATCTGATGCGTCCTTTTCCAAATTTCCCAGCGCCCGTGCTGCATTTCGCCCCAATTCGGCATCTTCGTCGTCGAGGGCATCGGCTAAAAATGGCACTGGCATGGGGCCCAGCGAGTTCATGCGCGATCGAATTTCAGCGGGAACCATGACCTTTTGACCTGCTTCGTTCCGATAGTATCGCTTTTTGTGTGGGGACGTGCTGGACAAGTGGCTGATCAACACGGGCATGGCCTTTTCTCCAATGGCGCGTATTGCCTTCCAAGCCCACAGGCGCACGTTGCTTTTCCGATCTGCGAGACAGGCAACAAGGGCATCGACCGCCTGTTCATCGCCAATAGCCCCGAGTACCATGGCCGCATCTAACCGAACTTGCCAGTGTTTATCTGACAGGGATCGCATCAGCGCTGGGACTGCCACTTCAGCTGCTGGACCCAACTCACCCAAGCGTTTCACGGCCTTGGAGCGGACCCGATAATCCCGGTGATCGAGGCGCGTTACAACTGCTTCGGCTGCAGTTGCCCCACGAATAAATGCGACCTGTTTTTCCAGCTCTTCAAAAGCTACTTGCCGTTGCTCCAGATCCGCCGGTGCTGGCGGGACCTCCTGCTCTGCCAGGCAGGCAGCCAGCAGTGGGACTAACATGCCCAAAACACCGATGCCCCAAAGCCGATTGCAGCAGTTGGTGCTCATCGCGCGACGCAGATAATGCCACAAATAATGAGGCCGAACCCGATCCATTGAACCCATGAAATCGCTTCCTTAAACAGTACCATCGACCCGGCGATGACGATTAACCCGCTCATCGATACCATGATGGGATAGGCGATCGATAGGGGAAGCTTGGTCAGCGCCTGGGTATATGCAACGACGTTCAGCGCAAAAAGCCCCAAACCCAAGATCACGGGCCAAGACGACAGATAGTGCTTCACCATGGCCGTAGCGCCTGTTGCTTGGGGTGCTGTCCGCATACCAGCTTTCATCAAAACATTTGCCACACCGTTAAATAGAACAGCGATAGCGAGAATGAAATACCAACGAGCCATTTTGTCCTCAAGTCCGATTCCGTGAACGATAGGTAGGGCGTGGGTTTATCCCACGCCGTCTCCCATGCATCGTGCCCGATACTCGGTCGGGGATAAACCCCGGCCCTACAACTGAGCGATGATCGTTCTATTTTAGCCAAGTAAAATCCCAAAATTCATTTTCCACAAGAATGATCGTCGCGCATAGCAAGCTCCATAAAGCAACGGTAATTATCAGTGGAATATCTGTTATGACCGTACGGGTGGGATCCCCACCCGAATCGGTGTGGTAGACCAGGTACAAATATCTGAAGATACCGTAGAGCACGAGCGGTACGCTGAGCAACAGGGCCCGCGATCCCACCAATGAGACGGTTCGCTCATCTACGGTGTAGAGCACATAGGCCACGATGGTCGCAGCAGTTACCGCAGAGACCATCTGGTCCAGGAAAGCCGGTGAATAGTCGGATAGCACCTTTCGGTGATCAGAGGCCCGGTCCCCGAGCAGGACCACCTCTGCCCGGCGTTTTGTAAATCCCAAAAATAGAGAGATGGTTACGGCACATACCAGGAGCCAAGCCGAAGGCATGACCGTAAGCGCGACCGCGCCCGCGAGAATGCGCAGCACGAATCCGGCAGCAATAACAAGTACATCAATGATAACGAGGTGCTTCAAACCGAAGGAATAGGCAATATTCAACCCGAGATAAAGGCCAACCACCCCCAAGGTGGCGCGATTTAAAAACACACCTGCCACTGCCAATCCGGAGATACAAAGTAACAGCGCTCCCAAAAGGCCGACCCACCGCGGCAGGGCATCGCTCGCCAACGGGCGATGCTTCTTTTCGGGATGTTGGGAATCTTCCTCTATATCTCTATAATCATTGATGAAATAAACAGATGAGGAAGCCAGGCAAAACGCGACAAAGGCGATCAGCGTGTTTAGAATGGACGCGCCATCGAGGATTTTTCCAGAGAATATCAACGCCGTAAAGACGAAGATATTCTTTACCCACTGCTTGGGTCGCGCGAGCGAGAGCAGATGCAAAACAAACCCCATGGTCGCGAGTATGTCGCATGGAATAAAAAATGAAAACCCATAGATGGATTGTCGCTGGGATCTGGGCAGGCGATGCCAAATGGGGTATAGACTGAACCGGTTCGCGCCTCAATAAAAAGCGCGTCACAGCCCGAGGAAATCCCATGAAGCACGATGCCATTGCCGTCATTGACTTTGGTGGACAATATGCCCACCTGATCGCGACAAAAGTGCGTCGCCAAAACGTATTGGCGAAAATCTGTCAGCCCGAGGATCCGATTGAGCAGTTCGAGGCCTACAAGGGCATTATTATCTCAGGGAGTCCGGCGTTGGGATCCCGCGGAGAAGAATCGGCTTACGATAAATCTATTTTTAGCTTGGACGTACCAATCCTCGGGATTTGCTTTGGTCACCAGGAAATCGCGCGCCACTACGGCGGGGACATCGTCTATGGGGGCAGAGAATGGGGACGGGCCGAGCTGCACCTTGCGCGACCTCACCCCCTGTTTAAAGGGCTTGAAAAGGTCGAACAGGTTTGGATGAGCCACTTTGACTCTGTCGCAGCCCTGGGACCGGATTTTGAAGAGCTCGGCTTCAGCATACAGAGCAATGGGGGCAAGCGGCACGGCAATGCTGCAATCGGTTCTGACAAACACAGGCGATACGGGTTCCAGTTCCATCCAGAAGTAGACGACACGGTACATGGGGATCAGATCCTCGCCAATTTCCTGTTCGAAATAGCTGGGTGCAGGCCCACGTGGACCATGCATCAATACGTGGATGAACAGGTGGCTGCCATTCGGCAAAAGGTCGGCCCTGGGTCTGTTTTTCTCTTGGCATCTGGCGGTGTGGATTCGACCGTGGCAGCCAAGCTCATTGGCCAGGCACTCGGGCCAGACCGCCTCCATCTATTGCACATCGACAACGGCCTGATGCGCAAGGACGAAAGTAAAACCGTGATGGACCGCTTTCGCGCCATGGGCCTGGAAAAGAACCTCCACTTTGTGGATGCGTCTGAAATATTTCTAGACAACCTCAAAGGTATTGTAGAACCGGAGAAAAAGCGGGAAATCATTGGCAATACCTTTGTCCACGTGTTTCAAAAGGAGGCGGTCCGGCTGGGCATCGAGGACCACCTCCTGGGCCAGGGCACCATTTATCCCGACACTATCGAAACCGGAGGCACAAAACGGGCCGACACGATCAAAACCCATCACAACCGCGTGCCCCTGATCGAGAAGATGATCGCGGCTGGCAAGGTCATCGAGCCGCTCAGCGATCTCTACAAGGTAGAAGTAAGAGAGCTCGGGGAGCAACTGGGTATTGACCGGGACGTGTGCTGGCGCCATCCGTTTCCCGGACCTGGGCTCGGTATTCGGCTCCTCTGCGCAACAGGGCAAGCAGACATGGGTGACTTCAACCCCTTTCCTGCGGCGCTCAGAGAGATCAGCGCCCGTTGCGGTGTCCAGGCGCAGGTGCTGCCCATCCGTTCCGTGGGGGTCAAGGCAGACGTCCGCTCCTATGAACATCCGGTCCTCTTGAGCGGAACTGGCACGTGGCAACAGTTCGTGGCAGGAGCGAGCGCCGTGTTATCAGAGGTGAGCGGGGTCAACCGGTGCATCTATTATGTGGGATCTGAACCGCCAAAAGAGGTAAGAGCGCTCGGAGCGACCGTGACAGAAGAGCGATTAGATCTCCTGCGAGAGGTCGATTTCATCGTCATGCAGGGACTGAAAACCGCTGGTCTTTACGATCGCATCTGGCAATGCCCCACAGTGCTCGTACCCATGGAAATCAATGGAACAGGGCGCGAGCTAGCGATTGTAAGGCCCATCCATTCAGAGCGGGCCATGACCGCAGCTGCAGCCGAGCTACCCCAATCCCTGATCAAGGTCTTCCAAACCCAGATACTGCCTCTAACTGGCATCTCCGGCCTTGCCATCGACCTGACCTCCAAGCCCCCAGGCACCATCGAGTGGGAATAGTAAGGCGGGGTTACATTTTAATCGTTTCGCTGTCGGTCAGTGGAACGACCGATATGTGCCGTTCGACCGGGTAGGCGTCTTTACCCGGGTAGATGACAAAGAGATGGGATAACGAGAGGTCGTCCATGGCAGTTCGCATTGATTTTGTGACCGCTGGAGCCTTGTTTTACTTGAGCTCCACACCTTAGCGTTATGACGAGCTGAGGGATATTCAGCTCGATAAAGTTGCGAATAAAACCGCTCCGCCATGCCTGGCCCAGAACCACAAGACCTTCATGAGATCCGAGCATCAACTCTGGATTCTGCTGCCGACGCTGGCCAAGCATAAGTACGCCCATTAAAAGAGGTCCCAAAGCGCAGTTTCAAAAATTCTGCCCATATTTTACGGATCAAAACAGAACTCGTAAAAAATACTTTACATGATTTCTGACCTGTGATTTATTGATTCATATTTTTAAGTATAAAAAGTAAAAGATGATTATTATGAATTCTTATCCAAAGACACAGTTTTTGGTCATTCCAAGAAAGGGCAAATTATGTACATAACTCTTCGTAACAAAATTGTTTGGCTCATAAGATTGTACGCGGTCGGTTTTTTTTTAGCCGCAACACTATTGATGTCGACTCCGGTGCAGGCTGATGGGTCTTTTTCGACGACAAAGAACGTCAAAGCCATACGCGTGCGAACAGCATCGAGCGGACATAACATCTGGATAAGTTTTGATGGATGGTCCTGCAACGGAGATATCTTTCTCAGATTTTCTGATAACCCTGAATTTGACACTCAAAGTGCTCTTAAGCTCTTAATGGCTGCCAAATTGAGCGGCTTAGCTACGAGAATCGTCTATACGGATCCAAGCAACGGCAGCAGATGCATCATCACAGAGGCGGAACTGCTCTAAAAGGGATCGTTGTCTAAAAGATGTGCTTACGATCTGTCTGCGAACGGACATTCTCAGAATGTGTGTTTGCTAATCAGACACGCACGTGAAAGGACGATGCAATGATAGATGAACAGAGAGGTATGTCAGCGCGTGGAATCCATATGGCGTCAGCAGGGTTGACAGAAAAAATCGCAGCGATGATTGAGCGTAGGTATCGGTGGCATGAGATCTCTTTTTTGACTTGTTTGGTGATCCTCTGTGTGTTCGGCTGCGCAGAAAAGACAATGGTAAAGGCTGATACATCCCATCAGGCACTTGCAGCCCAAGACGAATGGACACTGCTATTTTATCATGGCGCCCGACGTGATCCAGAAACCGTAGAAGACCACTACAACTGTTACAGAATTCCTACTCTTGTAAATATCGCCGAAGGAGGACTTATGGCTATCGTACAGGGACGACACGGTTGGAAGGAAGGCGAGACCGGTCCTGTACTTGGCCATCAAAGATGCGGAGACTATGGTGACTTCGATCTCTTGTATCGAGTATGGCTTCCAGATGCTCAGGGAAAGTACGAGCAAGAAGCAGATGACTGCACTGAAACGAGTTCTCACCGTGAAGACTGTTGGTCAGAGATTAAGCTGCTTTGTGGCAACGAAGACGCGACGTTATCTTCTCCTGAAAACTGCGGACACCCTGCTGCTGTCTTCGATACCTTGGAGCAAGTGCTGTACGTGCTTACGACGAAAACATACGCCCACGTCTGCCCTGACAGATTTCTAGATCATTGTGATAGCAACGGCTGCAGTTGCGTTGTTAAAAATGAGATGGAATCGCACCCAGGTGAATACTTGGGCTGTAGTTGCAAAACTCAGAATCGTAACGCAAGCGTGGATGTGTTGCTAACATCTCAGATATATGTCGCCAGGTTTAATTTTGAAGAAGATAATTTTTTAGCGTATGAAGAATTTGACCTTATCGACGGCGTTGGCCCGAATGGTGTATATGAGGATGCATACGTAGATGATATTGTAGGTCCTGGAACAGGCATTCAAGTTTCATCCCGAGGAGCCAACCCAGGCAGACTAGTTTTTCCTGCAAGGAACCGTAATGTCTTCAGTGACCCACCACAGACAGGTGAAACACGAGTCTGGTCCTCCTATGGAATCCGTGACGGCGAAGGCCAAAACCAGGCACAGAGTATAACCAATGAGCCAACGGTGGTTGAGAAGAACAATGGATGGTTGATGAGGAATGATCGTTCGAGCATTATTGACGACTCTAATCAGCATGAACCAGAGCGTCGTGTTTCTTTGCAAGTTAGTGGTGATTCACAGGAATGGACGGCATTTGAAAAATCCGAGTTACATACAGGTGAGACAGGTTGCCATGCATCTTTGCTGCGATACACTGCGGGTAGTGGTATGCACCGTCTTCTTTTTAGTTCTCCGTCACAAGGTAAGCGTCAAAATCTGCGAATAGCAGTCAGTTATAATGAAGGTGAATCTTGGGAGATTGAAGCTGTGCTTCTGAACCCTAGAGAAGGAGATTTTTCCACCGAATTTTGTACTAGGTATGACTCTCTAATGAATCTCGTAGGAGGAGAGACGTGCTACAATACGGATTTAGTTAGACGGGAGGAGGCTGGCGTTCCATCCGGTTTAGGCTATTCGTCCATGGCCAGATTAGACTATGAAAATGGTGAACGTCGAATACCTATTTTAGTTGAGTTAAACTCTTTCCACGAACAGAGCAATCAGAATGATACCGATAGCGAACCTGGCTACAATCAATGGGACTACGTAGGGCTTTTGCAAGTGAGTCTCGAATCCATTATCGAAAAGGCATCACTGCCGGAGCCGCTTTATATTGCAGGCAACGGTTGGTTTGGAGGTTTTGAAACCAAAGATGGCCCTTTTTATACACGATCGGGTTCTAATTACTATGCCCCAGCGTTAGAAAAGACCGAGCGTCTATATATTTATGATACAGAACAACACCAATCATTCTACGCAGTCAGGAACGCGGAACCGGGAACAGTTGGCTGGGAATCGGAACCTGCGCCATCACCCGCGGGAATTGTAAACATGATTCATTGAGATTCATACCCCTGATACGAGCGCCCCTGATACGAGCCTGTGAGATAATTTTTCCCTTCATTTTATCGGTTAAGTATCCTGTGAAATTGTTGTAAGAATGGGAAGCCCGACGCCATCCAACAACCGCTACCCGGCTGGACGGTACCGTGATTCGGTGATCGACTTCATCCGGAATCGTTGATCGATTTGGACCGGAATACGCACTCAAATGAAGCGTTGGCAGGAAAATATTCACTCAATCCTTCTTACCAATACAAACGTAACGTCATCATCGCAAACACAATTTTCTAGTTCGTTAAGGATGCCGGTTTTAATATTTTCCAGAGTGCCAGTCGCGTACTTTTTAAAAGTATCTTGAAGTCGCGCTTGCTCTAATCTCAGTATCGTATCCGCCGAAGTTTCCTTTTGCCTTGCCTCAGTTATCCCGTCAGTAAAAAGCAGCATTGTGTCGCCTGTATCAATGCTTACAGATTCATCAGAGAGCATATTGCTAAGGTCGTCGACAATGCCCAACCACATGCCCCTCGTTTCAATAGCCTCCACCCGATCTTTCTTGGCACGGTAGATCATAATATCCTGGTGCAAACCGGAATGAAGGAGCTTTCCCTGCTCAAGACAGGCGATTAACGTAAGGGTCATGTACTTATCTTCATCCATTTTGGCAATGTTCTCACGTATAACCGCATTGATAGCTGTAAACAATTCCGACGGTGAAAGATGGGGGTTCATTTTAAGCGCTAAATGTATGGATGTCTGGACCATCATCATGATCAGCCCTGAAGTAACACCATGACCTGATACATCACCGATCACTATCCAATCCTTATCCTGGACATTGACAATATCGTAGTAGTCTCCTCCGACCTCATCAGCCGGCTCCATGTAGCCAACTATTTCGTATCCTTTGATAGACGGTTTTTCAGGCAGCAACACGGTTTGAATTTTCTTTGCTAGCCGCATCTCACCCCACAGGGCATCCCTTGCTGTCCGCAGCTCTTTTGTCCTTTGTCGGACCTTCTCTTCTAGGTTTTCATAGAGTTTAGCGTTGTCAATTGATATGGCTATCTGGGAGGAGAGCATATTTAAGACCTCAACCCGCTGATGGGTAAAGGCTCCGGTTGAGAGATTGTTTTCCAGGTAGAGTATAGCGGTCAATTTCCCCTGGTTGAGAATGGGAGTGCATAAAATCGACTTGGGGTTATTTCTAATTACATAGGGGTCTGTTGTATAATCTCCATCAATAGTTGCATTATTAAGTAGGAGCAGTTCATTTGTTCTGGCTACATAATTAATCATAGATATGGAAAACCGATCGCAAGATTCAATTTCCATTGAACGATGAATGGTCACTTCTTCACTATCAATGATACTTTCGGCTTCCACTGTGAGCCTGCCGTTATCATTCAGAATGATAAACCCCCTCTGGGCTCCGGCGTTCTCGATGACTATCTTCATCATTTTGGTTAAAAGTTTATCCAGGACGACCTCGCCGGATAGCGTCTGAGACGCCTTTACCATGGTCGAAATATCTACGGTGTATTTGCCTGTCAAAGAATTTGTAGTCGTGGAAGTATCAAAAAGGGAATCTGTGGAACCAGCAGTGCTAGGTGAAAGGGTTTCTGGGTACATATCCTGTAAATGCTTGAGCTTAGCAACCGCTCCCCACTTGGCATAGCAGACGTATGCATCCGTGAGGTAGGTTTTAGCAAATTTATGCTTGCCACGGCTAAAATAGTATTTAGCTGCAAGCTCGTTGGCGATTGCTTCGTCGATGATATATTCATTTTCTCTGGATAACTGAATGGCCTTTTCATAAGCTGCCTCAGCACCTGAGTGGTCGTGTGAAACCCGAGACAATTCCGCTTCAAGGATAGCCACGCGATGCGCATGATTCATCGGTGCATGTACTGCCCATTTTTTGAATCTTTTTAGATCTGTCCTTACATGCCATTTGTATTCACGCCTCTTACTTGCAGTGGCTTCGTTAAAATACGAAAGCCTTGAGAGGGAAGAAAAAAAAGCAACAATAAACACAGTTGGAAGTGCAATAAATGTATCACTGTACTTTGCCACAATATTGGCTTCGTCAATAGCCCCATGAAAATCATAAAATAAGAACTTAAGGAATATTCTATAGGAATAAAAGGCACCCAGCATCGTACCGGTATTAAGTGACTCCCATAACGGAACCATCTTCTTCTGACTGAGCACGCTGCCCTCCAGTTCTGCTGGGTCTTCATTTCTCCCAAGGAGGTTTAATACCACCTGCCAGGAAATGGAGTGAAAACCAAGAGCAGGATCCTGCTTTAACTGCTTAATAATTTTGTACGTCTTTTCCATCTGCTGCTCAAGGGTCGTCAATTCATGGCCTAGGAATAATCCAAAATCATCGTGTTCCTGGATGCTAATGGCCGCCCATTCGAGGTCTCCTGTTTCCAATCCGATATGATAGGTTTTCATCAATCCAGGCCGTATTGATTTTATGTGCTGTTTCCAATGGAGCTGGGTTATATAAAACGTACACATGGTCTTTGCTTCATATCGCTTGGCATTTAACTTTTTGCAGAGATCGATGCCTAATTTCCCCAGCTTGTATCCAGCTTCAATATCGCCGATGAGGCCGTTGAAGATAGTAGCGATTCCAATATAATTAAAGGGTTGCACAGCACAGTGTCCGTGTTTCATAGAAAGCTCAAACTCCTTAATAATTGTAATCGCGAAAAGTTCCGGCGAGGTATAAAAAGAACAATACCCCAGTACGGAAAGTATATTTAATATGGCTAGAATTCGAGCATCGGCAATTTCTGGTAGATTTATCAATGCCTCGATATCTTTGAATAGTAGCGAAGATTTTATCTTCATGAGCCCTACTACAACATTCATTTTTCCTGGGGATGCAGGTATCGGGTAGTTCAATTTACGCAATACATCCATAGAAACTTCAATGGCCATTGGAAAATTCGACTGACTGACAAAAGCATCGATTTGTGTTTCATATACCGGCATTGCATCATAGATATCTTTACTGGATTCAATAACAATAGCAGCATACTGGTTCATTGTGTCCATATCACCCGTGAGGAATGCAGCCTCAGATGCAGCGCAATGAAGCGCCAGGGCGAGATCATATTGTATACTCCAGTGATCTTTTCCAATCAGGCTTAATCCTGTCCTTAGATATATAAGCGCAGGTTGATATGCTGCAGACACCTTTGCTTTTTTTGCACATGCAAGATTCATTGCGGCAAGTCGCTCCCTCTCTGCATTGTCTTGCACAAGTGCTATCCCAAGGTTGAATTGATCCGCAATATAGAATAATTTATTCTGAAGTTCACGCTCATCTGTCTGTGCTAACACGAGTTTGGCAATCCGATAATGTGTCAGTGGCTTGTTCTCTTCATCGATGAGGGAATACGCTGCCTCTTGTATCCTGTCGTGGTAGAATACGAACAGCTCTCCCATTGATCCGATAAACCCTTCGTTCATGGCTTCAGTCAGAATAGCCAGTACGTCATCAATTGGCTTTTCTGTTAGTAATGAGAGCATCTCCAGGTCAAATCTGTTACCAATACAGGCACATATCTTTAAAATCTCCTGTACTTCTCTGGAAAGCCTGATAATTTTCTCTGCCATGAGTTCTACTACATTGTCGGTAACGCTCAGCTCAGATATACGCTCAACATCCCATTTCCAGCCCTCAGTTGCGTCAATTTCAATCATCTTTTCATCGTACAAAGTCTTGATAAACTGATTTACGAAGAAAGGATTTCCTTTTGTCTTCTCGTATACCACCTCGGCCAGGGGTCGCGCTTTCTTATCAGAACATTTTAAAAAATTGACAATGAGATTTGTGATATCAATTATTGTTAATTCAGAGATATGAATTCGGTTCAGAGCGACCTCGGCCGATGCTATCCTATGTAATGTTTCTGTAAGTTGATGTGTTTCAGACACCTCATTGTTGCGGTAGGAGCCGATGAGGTAGATGTATCCCATCTCCGGGTTTGTGACGATATTCTCAATCAGCTGCAGGCTGGCCGTATCTGCCCATTGCATGTCATCTAAGAATAGTGCAATCGGATGTTCCTTCTTTGCAAATACGCTTATAAATCTCTCAAATACCAGGCTGAATCTGTTCTGGGCTTCTTTGGGTCCGAGCTCGGGTACTTCAGGCTGTGGGCCGATGATATGTAGAAGATCCGGTATCATATTAATGATTATTCTTCCATTAGGGCCCAGCGCATTGAGGATATTCCTCTTCCACCCCTCAACCATGGCCTTGCTTTCCGACAGGATCTGCCGCAACGCGCCCTGAAATGCCTGGATAATAGCACTATAGGGTTTATCACTTCTAAACTGCTCATATTTACCCGAAAGAAAATACCCTCTCTTTTCCACAATCGGCTTGTGGATTTCGTTTATAAGTGCAGACTTGCCAATTCCAGGAGGACCTATTACTATGGTGACTTCTACTTTCCGTTGTCCACCTTCGTTTGGTCTGCTTGCACGATCAAATCCTGCGAGCAGCGATGCTAACTCCTCTTTCCTGCCGAAAAGCTTCTGAGGTACAATGAACCTGTTAGACACGTCCTGCTTGGCAAGTTCAAAGGACCCTACTGTTCCTGAAGACTTCAATTGATTCATGCAGTGTTCAAGATCCGCCATGAGTCCAAAGGCGTTCTGATACCTGTCTTCAGCATTCTTCTCTAAGAGCTTCATGATTATGTCAGACAGAACTGTAGGAATATCCCGGTTAAATTCCGCAACCGGTATCGGCTTTCGCGCGATATGCGAATGGATTATCCCGAGAGGATCTTTTGAAATAAAGGGCACATTTCCCGTAAGCATTTCATAGAAGCTCACGCCTAAAGAATAGAAATCGCTGCGGTAATCAACAGACCGGTTCATCCGTCCTGTCTGTTCTGGAGATAAGTAAAATAAGGTCCCCTCTACTACTTCTGGATTATATATCTCTTCTTTTTCGTGCGTTATTACAGAAGCTATACCGAAGTCGGTTATTTTTAAAACGCCGTTTTCGTTCATCAATATATTATGAGGTTTGATGTCTTTATGTATGACGTCTCGCTTGTGGAGTTCTCCAAGGGTCTTGGAAACCTCACTGGCAATGTGAAGAAATGATGGCAGGTCAAAATATTTTTTCTTTTCTAGAATGCGCTTAATCGAAATACCGTTAAAGTCTTCGAGGATGAGCGAGAATCTATTATCGATGTTGATTAGATCAAGGGTTTTTACAATGCCATCTAGATCAATACTTTTTATAATCTCATATTCTTTTTTAAAGCGTGTTATTTCCGAAGGCGAGGGAAGCCGCGCTTTCAAGGATTTAATTACGACAGGTAGGTTCTCACCCTGTTTGATGCCGCGAAATACGACGGCAGTCCGCGTCTCAGTTATCTTTTCCAAGATCTCATAGTCCTGCATTATTTGCATCGATGCGGTTCCCCCTCGAAGATATATTAGCACACCTCTGCCATATATGCCGGGCTGGCAGAGATAAGAATCTCACGCGACCATGGTCGCATGTCGAGCCCCAAGCTGGTCCCCAATTCTGGGCGCAAGCGAAATTTATCGTATGAGGTTTGCATACATTACCCTACGACGCAAACCGCATACTCCCGGTCAGGCCCTTGAGTTGACACATAACTATCGCTTTGCTAAGTTACCAGCCTGGTAAGGCCTCTAAAAGGAGAAAACGAACCCAGCAGCTAGCATCATTTCATAAACCAACGACCCCATACGATCGAACGTACCTTTAAATCAAGTTTACGCGACACTCAGGTCGAAAGATCGCTGGTCAGTGATGATGGCCAGCGGTGAATGTTTGATATCCTTGATATCATGCATGAACGTTTTGGTAATACTAAAGGAGGTAGAGCGGTGAGTAAAAAAACAGTCGGTCAAAGCAGTTGCTATATGGCCAATGTGATGTTACCCATGGACGCCAATGTCGCAGGTTTTGTGCATGGTGGTGTCGTCATGAAATATATTGATAATGCGGCGGGTGTTGCTGCCATGCGTCATTCTCAAACCAATTGCGTCACGGCATCCATTGACCGCCTCGATTTTCACAATCCGGTATTCATTGGCAATCTCCTGATGGTAAAGGCCAGCCTGAACCTGGTGAACAGGACATCCATGGAAGTGGGTGTGCGGGTGGAATGTGAAAATTTTCTAACGGGAGAGTTGACACATACCGCATCGGCTTATCTCACGTTTGTTGCACTTGGAAGTGATTTTAAACCGGTTAAGGATCCTCTCCCGTCACTTATTTTCGAAACAGATATAGAAAATAGGCGCAATCGTGAGGCTATCCAAAGGCGTAAGCTTCGTCTTGCAGAGAAAACCAGGGAAAAGGTTGGCCAGACCGATGTGGCGTAAGATCAAGGGATGACCCTGCCTATTGCCCTTTCAATAATCCCGCAAAGAATTAGAGGGCGCGGGTCCGGTCGGATTACAAGCTAGGCTCGATTTTCTAAAAATCGAATGATGTCGCGGGCAGCCTTTTGTCCATCCGCAATGGCTCGAACAACGAGCGTCGGTCCAGAGCGCATGTCGCCGGCTACAAAAATGCCAGGCGCTGACGTCATGTTGGTTGTACCGCAGTCGACAAATCCGTTTGATGTTAGCGCAACATCGAGGTGGTGTTGTTTGGGATCCATGGTGCAGCCGTCAAAGCCCAGGGCCAATAGCACGAGATCCGCTGCTTCGGTAAATTCGCTATTGGGTTTTCGCTCGAGCACCTCAGGTCCCCCATCTGGCTGGGAAATCCAATCCACCTCTTGGCATTGAAGGGCTTTGACTGCATGTTGTTCATCGCCGACAAATCGATTTGTCACAATAGAAAACCGCCTCTCACCACCCTCTTCATGGCTGCTCGACGTCCTCAGTATATTCAGCCACATGGGCCATGGGGTTGCCGGGTCTCGAGAGAGCGGCGGCTTTGGCAGAATCTCAAACTGAAGAACCCTTTTGGCCCCTTGGCGCAGGGCCGTGCCCAGGCAGTCCGCCCCTGTATCGCCACCGCCCAAAATAACCACGCTCTTTTGATGGGCTGAGATCTCCTCCTCTGGCCGGATAAACTCACCGCCGACGCGCTTGTTCTGCTGAACCAAAAAGTCCATGGCAAAGTGAATGCCTCCGAGATCCCGACCTGGAATGCTGAGATCCCTTGGTTTTTGAGCACCGCATGCCAAAAGGATGGCGTTAAAGCGGCTCTTTAGATACCTGAAGGAAATATCCCGACCGATCTCAACCCCGCTTTCAAAAGTCACCCCCTCTGTTTCCATGAGGTCTATTCTGCGCTTAATGACCCATTTTTCGAGCTTAAAATCTGGAATGCCGTACCGCAACACACCACCTGGGTACCTGTCCCGTTCATACACCACCACCTGATACCCAGCCTTGTTCAGCAGATCTGCAGCTGCCAATCCAGCCGGACCTGAGCCGACGATAGCGATGCGCATGCCATTGCGTTTTTGGGGGGGAGTGGGCGCGATGTATCCGCGTTTAAACCCCATTTCGACCACGGCGAGCTCGATCTGGCGAATCGTAACAGGCGCATCGTGGATGCCGAGCACACACGCCCCCTCACATAGGGCTGGACAGACACGGCCAGTAAACTCCGGAAACGCGCTGGTTGACAAAAGAATATCGAGGGCCTGTTGCCAACGGTTGTGATAGACGTGACGATTGAACTCCGGGATAACGTTTTCGAGGGTACACCCGGACCCGTGGCAAAAGGGGGTACCGCAATTCATGCAGCGACTTGTTTGTCTTATTAGGTCCATGCCCTCCAGGCGATACTCAACAGCCAAAAAGTCCTGTAACCGCTCCTCCTTGGGTCGATACCCAGGCTCGCGCCGCTTACCGGTTAAGAATCCTTTTTCCTTTGTCATTTTTAGTAGCCCAATCTTCAGTTTATAGAGCGTTTAGTGCTTTGCGTTCGATGGCTTCGTCTTCTTTGCTCATCTGTCCCAAAACCCGCTTGTATTCCATTGGAAACACCTTGACGAAGCGGGGCAGGCAGGTTTCCCAGTTCTCTAAAATAAACCTCGCCTTTGCGCTTTTCGCATACTCCCAGTGGTGTTCGATGAGCCCTTTTAGCTCCTTTTGATCATCTTCACTGCTGACGATTTCGAGGTCTATCATGTCGAGGTTGCACTGGTTGTCGAAGGTACCGGCTTCATCGTACACATACGCGATACCCCCGCTCATACCTGCGCCGAAGTTGACCCCGGTGGTTCCCAGCACCACCACGCGTCCCCGGGTCATGTATTCGCATCCGTGATCCCCAATGCCCTCCACCACTGCGATGGCACCGCTGTTGCGAATGGCAAACCGCTCGCCCGCCCGTCCGTTGATGTAGACCTCACCGCCTGTGGCGCCGTATAACAGCACATTGCCGGCGATGGTGTTCAAAGATGGATCATACGTGGCCCCGGGATCGGGCTTTACGATAATCCTGGCGCCTGAGAGCCCTTTGCCCAAATAGTCGTTGGCCTCTCCGCTTAGAATGAGGGTCATGCCCTTTACGCCAAAGGCGCCAAAGCTCTGTCCAGCAGCTCCGCTAAAGCAGAGGGTGAGGGTATCGTCGGGCATGCCGTCGCCACCGTGGTGCTGCACGATCTGGTGAGAGATCATGGCGCCGACGGTTCGATGGACATTCCGAATGGGGAAATCGAGACGTACAGGTGTGGCACTCGCAATGGCAGCTGTTATTTGGGGGAGCATCTGCCGATCCAGTGCCTGGTCCAAGGGATCTATCTGGTCCGCTTGCTTGGGCGTGGCTTCTGCGCTGGCCTGGTGCAGCAGTCTCGACAGATCAAGGCCCTTGGCCTTCCAAAATTGGATCGCGTCGTTCATCTCCAAGAGGTCGGATCTACCCACCATATCAGCCACCCTGCGTATGCCGAGGGTTGCCATGATTTCCCTGAGCTCTTCGGCAATCATCTCGAAATAGGTCACCACATGGTCTGGATCCCCGGTATAGAAGGCCCTTAGTTGCGGGTTTTGGGTGGCGATGCCGACTGGGCAGTTGTTCTCGTGACACTTTCGCATCATTACACAGCCGCAGACGACCAGGGCAGCTGTGGCAAATCCAAACTCTTCAGCCCCTAGCAGCGCTGCAATGGCCACATCCCGTCCGGTCCGCATCTGGCCATCGACCTGCAACCGCACCCGATCCCTGAGGCCGTTCTTCACCAGGGTCTGGTGGGTTTCTGTCAGCCCCAATTCCCATGGGGTGCCAGTATGCTTGATAGAGGAGATGGGCGAGGCGCCCGTGCCGCCGTCATACCCACTGATGAGAATCATCTCGGCGCGCGCCTTGGCCACTCCGGCGGCCACAGTGCCGACACCGATTTGCGACGCCAGTTTGACTGAAATGCGCGCTCCTGGGTTGATGTTTTTGAGGTCGTAGATCAACTGGGCAATATCTTCGATGGAATAGATATCGTGATGGGGCGGTGGCGATATCAAGGTCACCCCAGGGGTGGACTTTCGAACCCTGGCGATCTCCACGTCCACTTTTCCACCGGGCAGCTGCCCCCCTTCGCCTGGCTTGGCCCCTTGGGCGATTTTAATCTGAATTTCCTTTGCATTGACCAGGTATTCGGCTGTTACCCCGAATCGACCACTGGCCACCTGCTTTACGGCGCTCGCCCGATTGTCTCCGTTTTCCAAGGGCATGTACCGGGCACTGTCCTCGCCACCTTCTCCGCTGTTGCTCATGCCGCCCAAGCGGTTCATGGCAATGGCCAGGGTTTCGTGGACCTCTTTGCTGAGGGCCCCAAAGGACATGGCCCCGGTGACAAAGCGCTTAACAATCTCCTCGACAGGTTCCACCGCTTCGATCCCAATCGGCGCCTTTGACTTGAAGCGAATGAGTCCTCGCAGGGTGCTGAGTTGCTTTTCCCAATCATTTATCAGCGCAGCATATTCCCGATAAAGTGCCCGATCCCCTGTGCGGGTGGCCCGTTGGAGCAGGCTGATGGTATCTGGATGCCACATGTGCCGCTCCCCATCGCTTCGATAGCGATATTGCCCGCCGCTCTGCAAAATGGCCGGCGCCCCCGGTTCTGGCCGATAGGCCGACTCAAACCGCGCCTTGGCCTCCTTCGCGATCTCATCGAGGCCGATGCCTTCGACCCGCGAGGCCGTGCCTTGGAAGTACTTTTCTACGAGCTCGCTCTTCAGGCCCACTGCCTCAAAGACCTGGGCGTTCCTGTAACTTCGCAGGGTCGAGATGCCCATCTTGGACATGATCTTGAGCAGCCCCTGGCACAGGGCATTGACGTAATTTTCAATGGCTGTTGCCGCGCCCACTGGTTGTTCCAGGGTTTTATTCAGGGCCATATCAGCGACAATCTCAAATGCCAAGTAGGGATTGATGGCAGAAGCGCCAAAGCCCAACAGGCAGGCCATGTGCATCACTTCCCTTGCCTCACCGGTCTCGACGATAATACCCGCGCTGGTGCGCACCCCCTTGTGAATCAGGTGCTGGTTCAGGGCGGATACTGCGAGCAGCGCGGGTATGGGGACCTGGTCTGGTTTCAAATCCCGATCGCTCAGGACGATCAAGCGGAATCCCTTTCGCAGCGCCTGATCTGCCTGGTCGCACAAATCGTCGAGCGCTGCTGCCAGGGAAGCGCCGTTCGCCGGCAGCTTAAAGCCCATCTTTAGTGTCTGACACGAGAACTCCTTTAGATTCAGCGTACGGATGCGGTCCAGATCCTCGTTCGACAAAATCGGATGGAGCAGCTTTATCAGCCGGGAGTGCTGGGGTGTCTCGCTTAAGATATTGTCCTGCATGCCCAGAAATGTCATCAGGGACATCACCAACTCCTCGCGGATGGGATCGATGGCAGGGTTGGTAACCTGGGCAAAGAGCTGCTTAAAATACCAGTATAAAAGCTGGGGGTTTTCCGACAATACGGCCAGGGGCTGATCCGAGCCCATAGATCCAGACGGCTCGTGCCCGAACGAGGCCATGGCATCTAAAATAATGTCCAGGTCCTCGCGGGAATAGCCAAAGAGGCGTTGTCGGAGCAGCAAGGTATCTGCAGCTGGTGCAACCGGTGTAACCGGGTTAAAAAAGCCCCGAACCGATATTTTGTTTTCCAAGACCCATCTGCGATACGGGGCTTTTCTGGCGAGCCGCATTTTTATCTCGTAATCCTTAATGACTCTCTTTTGCTTAAGGTCCACGAGGATCATCTCACCGGGCCTGAGTGCCCCTTTTTCCATCACGGTCTCGGCTGGGATGCTGAGCACACCGGCCTCAGAGGCGAGCACCATGAACCCATCTCTGGTGATGGTGTACCGGGACGGCCGAAGCCCATTGCGATCGAGCATGGCGCCGACATATCGACCGTCCATAAAGGCCAGGGCTGCGGGCCCATCCCACGGTTCCATCAATCCCGCGTGATATTCAAAAAAGCCCCTTAGATCCGGCCCCATTGGATACTTGGCGCCCCAGGCCTGGGGCACCAGCATCATCATGGCGTGGTACAGCGGTCTTCCAGCAGCGGTGAGGAGTTCTAAGGCATTATCGAGGTCAGCTGAGTCACTGCCCCCATCTTGGATGATGGGCGACAGTTTTTTCAGATCAGTGCCAAACAGTTCTGACCGAAGGTTCTGCTCGCGGGCGCTCATCCAATTTTTGTTGCCCCGCAGGGTGTTGATCTCGCCGTTGTGGGCCAGGTACCGAAAGGGCTGGGCCAAGGACCAGGAGGGAAAGGTATTGGTGCTAAACCGCTGATGAACAATGACCACGGCGCTCTTCAGATCTGGATCCTGGAAATCCCGATAGAACCGGGGCACCTGGGCGGGCACCATCAACCCCTTGTAGACAATCGTGCGGGTCGAGAAGCTCGCAATGTAAAACGACTCGCTGAGCCGAGTATCTTTGGATATCTGTTTTTCGATTTGGCGACGCGCCACGTAGAGCTTTCGCAAGAGCCCATCTCCAACCCGCGTATCGCTCGTAACAAAGCACTGCTTGATCGACGGCATTTCTTTGAGAGCGGTCTGTCCGAGTACATCCGCATCGACTGGCACATCCCGCCACCCCAAAAAAATCAGGTCTTCATCGGCAATGGTTTTTTCCACAATGGCCGAGCACTCGGCTGCGGCGTGTGCATCCAAGGGCATAAACATCATACCCACGCCATAGTGCTCAGGCGCAGGCAGGTCGATACAGGCGCGGCCCATTGATTTTCGAAACAGGGTGTCCGGGATTTGAAACATGAGCCCAGCCCCGTCTCCGGTGTTTGGATCTGATCCAGTGGCTCCCCGATGTCCCAGGTTCTCCAATACTTCAATCCCTTGGCGGATAATCGAAGCGGATTTATCTCCATTCATGTTGACGAGGAACCCAACGCCACACGCATCGTGTTCCCGATCTGAGCAGTACATACTTTTCATTTTTTACAGCCTTTTGGCATACAACTATCGCCTCGCCACAACGCGACCATCAAATATGCACACAAATTAATAGATATGCACTGAGAAAAATCAGACCTTAAGAATTTTGATTTAAAACAGTGTCCTGCTTATCATTTTTCTCGCATTTGAGCGATATTGTTGGCAGTTTCACTTCGACTCTTTGTAGTAGCGCCGCGTGTGGTGCTTAAAACCAGTCCTCGATTTAGCAATGCCTACCTCGATTTCGTAAAGCACGATTGACGGAACCCCAATATCATTGGGTGCACGAAGGTTATTCCAGACAGCAACTACAACTCAAAAAGGACATCGCTGAGAAACTTGTCCCAGCTAAGCACCGTAATGCCGCCGGTCGTCTTGCGCTCTTTCTGGCGAATACCAACCACAAATGCTGGGACTTTTGGATTGTCATTCAGGAAGGAACGAAGACCGTTGAGGGGCGCGCTGGCAATATTTGCCGCTGACTTGACCTCAACGGCGGCCTTGATTTGGCGTCCCTTGCAAATCAAGAAATCCACTTCTGCACCATGGTTGGTTTTCCAGTAGTGCACCTGAAAATCAAGGCGGCTATAGTGGATGGACGCAAGGAGTTGTGTCACAAAGAACTGTTCAAACCGCCTCCCCCGTTCGACTGGATTCAGAGGATCTCCCAAGACGTGGTTAAGGGCATTCGTAACGCCTGTATCGAAGAAGTAGTAGCGAGGATGGGTACTGAGTCTGCGCCGGGAACTCTTTGTCCATGCCGGTATTCTGAAAGCGAGAAATGTATCTTCCAGTATCTGGTAGTACTGCTGGGCAGTCTTTACGCTCACCCCGCATTCACGGGCCAGGTTAGAATAATTGACTGTCTCTCCGCAACCGGCTGCCGATACATCGAGAAAATGAGCAAATGGTGCGATATTGCGAACAAGCCCTTCTTGAGCGACCTCTTCTTTGAGATAGGTCTCCACATAGGTTCTGAGAAACTCGCGCGCGTCTTCAGCACTGGATTCCCAGAGAATCGGCAGGGTGCCCACGTGAAGTGCTCTTTCAATTTCGAAGTCCGAGCCGAGCTCTTGATATGTCAGGGGAAAGAGGTGGTAGGTATAGGCGCGCCCCGCAAGAAGATTGGCCCCTTCCCGCTTGAGCTTTCGTGCTGAAGAGCCGGTGAGGATAAACCGCATTTTTATCGATTCGATGAGCTCGTGCACTTCATCCAATAGGCTTGGAATTTTTTGAATCTCATCCACAACACAAATGGCATTTTCAAATTTTCGATGGTGGGCCAGTATTTCAGCTCGAAGTTGTCCGGGTTGCTTGGCGTAGCTTAGAAAAGTACGCTGTGGAAGCAAATCGATGTAGAGGTCCTCGTCGTTGAGTAACCCCCGCACGTAGGTACTTTTACCTGTCTGTCTCGGTCCAAATATAAAGAAACTCTTTTTCTTTGGCGGTTGAAATTGTCTTGTAAACACAACTCCAAAAATGTACGGTATTTATGGACCTATGTCAACTGTCCAGTCAGCATTCGAGATCGAAATCCGCTGACCCTATTTTCTTTCTATTTTTTTGTCTTTGCCCGATGATTTAACATTGAAAATTCGGATTTGCATTCCGAATTTTCAATGGAATTGCCCGGGTTCGGCATCTCAGAAGTAAGCGGGCAGGTCTAAGAAAGGAGCCTGCCTCCTTTCTATTGTCCACCTTTCCTATTCCCACTCGATGGTGCCTGGGGGCTTGGAGGTCAGGTCAATGGCGAGACCGGAGATGCCAGGTAGAGGCAGTATCTGGGTTTGGAAGACCTTTATCAGGGATTTGGGAAGCTCAGCAGCCGCGGCGGTCATGGCCCGCTCTGAATGGATGGGCCTTACAATCGCTAGCTCGCGCCCCGTTCCATTGATTTCCATGGGTACGAGCACTGTGGGGCATTGCCAGATGCGATCTTAAAGACCAGCGGTCTTCAGTCCCTGCATGACGATGAAATCGACCTCTCGCAGGAGATCTAATCGCTCCTCTGTCACTGTCGCTCCGAGGGCTCTTACCTTTTATGGCGGTTCAGATCCCACATAATGATTGACCGGATGATACGCTTTGCACTCGGAATCGGGATCCCGATTTAAATGCGTCTGGCGTTTGTGTTCTGGCATCTGCTCCCATCCAGGGAGCAGATTGGCTAACGGTTACATCATTGTTAGCGTCGGCTATTCAGTTAGGTAGATAAACGCGAGGTCGTTGAGCTCAAAGCCGATAAAAAGGGTATTATTCACGGCAGGTCCTTCCCTCAGCGCCAGTACCAGGTTGGAGAGGCCGCCCCCCTGTGCCGTGCCCAGCCCAGGTCCGTCCACCCTGATGGACCCTACAATGTTACCACAGGCACTTGCCACTGTGTCCTTCAGCACATCCGCCCCGGCACCACAGCGCAGGCGTACGTCAGTCTGGGCATCCAGGCGCACGCCGTGCTTCTCCAGTATCTGTAGTAGCGCTTCCGGAGATAGGTGCATGCGTTCGACAGCCACTTTGAGCGAACCCAGCCTTCGGCCTGCTGGCTTAGGGCCGACGACCACTGCAGCTGCACACTCTTGAAACCCCGCTTTGGCGAGCGCTTTGGCCCACGTGTTCGCTCCAGCAGATGCCAGGCGGCCTGACCAATCTGGATCAGCTTGGTCACCAGCAATGACCAGGGCGCTTTGGGCAATGCCGCTTGCGATTAGATCCGCAGCAGCGGCAAGGCTTGCTTCGCCTGACAACCAGCCTTGGCTGACTGTCACAGACGGGGATCGAACCCCTTCGCCAATGGTAAAGTGGCCAGCCGGCGCATTGTGCACTGAATTGGGAACCAACTTGGGGCTCAACGTCCGACCTCGGGTAGCGTGAATCTGAGAGATAAGATCCACACTCACCGTGGCTTCGCCAAGGGCGGTCCCAGTCACCACCGCAAGAGACGCCGTATCGGCAACTGCTGCATCTGCGAGCGCTTTACGCGCCGCCACATAGGTGAGCTTGGCCAAGGGACCGAATCGCCGCCTCAGCCCGGGCTTGGCAACGTCTGCTATGGGAACGGCCTCGGCTGCCGCGGTCTCCCTGGTGAACGGCGCGTCCACGCCCCGACCGACAAACCCAATACCGTGTATGTACAATCGCATCGCCACCACTCCCTAAGGGGCCCTAAAAACGAGCGCGCAGTTGTTGCCACCAAATGCAAACGAAGTTGACACGATAACAGGCACATCCGGCAGATCCAGGCCCCCGGGCGGTACCAGGGACACCGGGCAATCAGCAGCCGGGTGGCTGGCGCCCAGATTCTCGAACGCGCGCCGTTCAGCTATGGCCAGGACTGTTGCAACCGCTTCGATAGCCCCAGCACCGCCAAGAGTATGGCCGGTAAGCCCCTTGCAAGACATCACTGGTACGTCAGCACCGAACACGCGGCAAATGGCCGCTGCCTCGGCCGCATCATTGAGCACTGTGCCAGTGCCGTGGGCGTTGACGTGGCACACATCTGACGGGTTGCTATGGGCCATCTCAAGGGCGCGCCGGATGGCCTGTTCTGCGCCTGAACCATCCTCTGGCGGTGCGGTCATGTGGTGGGCATCGCTGCTAAGGCCCCAGCCGATGAGCTCTGCCAACATGTGCCGGTCTTCAGATTCAACCTGGTCCAGGGGCTCTAAGGCGAGAAAGCCAGCGCCTTCGCCTAGGGTCATGCCTGGCCGGTCCGGGCCAAACGGCCGGCACATCTCCGGTCCGGTCAGCTGCATGATATGGAACCCGGCAACGGTTGTGTAACACAAGGCATCCCCACCGCCGGCGAGCACGCGGCAAGCGCGACCTTGGGCGATCCAGGACGCGCCCAAGGCAATGGCAACCGCTGAAGAAGTGCACGCAGTGGACACGGTCTGAACCGGCCCTGAAATATCCAGATCCCGGGCGACCAACCGCGTAGGAGCGGCCATACACCCCTGTTTGGGATAGCTAAAGTGGGGCAGTGGCGCTCCATCGAGCAGCGAAAATAACGCCTTTTCGTTCACCGATTGTCCGCCAGTGCTGGTGCCTAGGGATAACCCATCCGGCTGCCATTGGACATTTTTGGCGCACTCCCTTGCCGCGCTCAGACAGAGGCGCCCTGTTGGGCTGTCCAATGCAGGATAGTCGTGCGCGGCAAAACAGGCCTCGTCGGCCTGGCCCAGGGTCACTTCGAAATCGAGGTCCAACGTTCGGTCTGGCTGAAACACGCGCTCAGCCTGCTTCAATCCCTGGGCAAGTGCGCCCACACCAAATCCCGCAGCGCTCACTGCTCCCAGACCTGTGACCGCAACGCGATGCTTGTTCACCACACTGCCTCCCTGCGGACTGCCCACAAAAAATCCGCGCGCAAGACCCTATGGATACAGGTGGAAAAATGTCAACCCGGGGTCCAGCCGCGGCCGTATATACCTACCCGTGGGCAGTGCGCGATATGATTTCCTCTTGTAGCTCGGCGCTGATATCGCAAAAGTAGTCGCTGTAGCCAGCCACGCGAACGAGCAGGCTGCGGTGGGCGTCTGGATTTTCTTGGGCACGCCGAAGGGTTTGTTCGTCGACTACATTAAATTGAATGTGGTGGCCACCCAGTTCGAAATAGGCCCGTATGAGCTGACATAAGCGCTTTATGCCGGCCTCCCCTGCCACCACTTTGGGCATGAGCTTTAGATTGAGCAGGGTCCCCCCGGTCTTTTCGTGGTCCATTTTTGAGGCAGATGTGAGCACTGCTGTTGGGCCGTTCGTATCTCTTCCCTGCACCGGAGAGATGCCTTCGGAAAGCGGCTCGCCAGCCAGACGCCCATCAGCCGATGCTGCGCACACCGAGCCAAAATAGATGTGGCACGTGGTCGGCAGCATGGCCACGTGGTAGATACCGCCCAGGCGAGCGGGCCGGCCATCCACTGCGTTGAGGAACCGATGAAACACGTCGCGCATAATCGCATCTACTGCATCATCGTCTGTTCCGTAGTGGCCAGTGGCGTGGCACAGGCGAGCCTGCAACAGGGGATCGGTTTTAAAATCCGCATCCATGGCCGAACAAAGCCCGCTTAGGGAAACCTGTTTTTCGTCGTAAACGTTTGTTTTTATTGCCATCAGGCTGTCGGTAATCGTACCGATGCCCACCCCTTGGATATAGCGGGTGTTGTACCGGGCCCCGCCAGCGTTGTAATCCGTGGCATTTTCAATGCAATCGTCGATCACTGTCGAAAGGAAAGGCGCTGGCATGTCAGAGGCGTAAAGCCTCTCGAAAATATGATTGCCCGCCATTTTGATATCCACAAAATGGCAGAGCTGGCGGTCAAACGCGCGCATGCATGCGTCAAAAGTGGTCAACGTGCTGGGGTGGCCGGTTTCGATGCCAATCCGCTGTTTTGAGATCGGATCGACACCGTTTCTGAGCGCAAGTTCCAGAATTTTGGGTAGGTTGAGATACCCGGTCAAAATATAAGCTTCTTTGCCAAAGCACCCGGTCTCCACGCATCCGCTGGTGCCGCCGGTGCGGGCATCGGCAAGGGTCTTGCCCATCCCGAGCATCTGGGCAACAACCCCATCGGCGTTAAAGACAGATGGAAACCCATACCCTTTTTGAATCACCCCACAGGCAGCCTCGAGGAAGTTGTCTGATGTGGCACGGCTTACTTGAATATTGGTGCCGGGCTGGAGCAGGGGCAGGGTGTCCACCACTTCCAGAATTAACTGGGACACCTCATTGGCCCCGTCTGTGCCGTCCGGGCGCACGCCCCCCAGGTTGATATTCACAAAGTCGTTGTAGGTGCTGCTTTCCGCTGCTGTGACCCCGACCTTGGGGGGTGCGGGTTGGTTGTTGAATTTAATCCACAGACACGAAATGAGCTCTTTTGCTTGTTCCCGGGTCAGGGTACCTCGGGCTATATCGGTCCGATAAAACGGCACTAGATGGTGGTCCAAGTGGCCGGGACTAAATGCGTCCCAGCCGTTGAGCTCGAACACCACGCCGAGGTGGACAAACCAGTACATTTGAAGTGCTTCCCAAAACGATGACGGTGCATGGGCAGGGACGCGACGACAGATTGCTGATATGTGCTCTAGTTCGTGTCGACGTCGGTGATCAGACGCCTGAAGCGCGAGCGCTTGGGCCTTTTCAGCATATCGGGCGGCAAGGATCAAAATCCCGTCGCAGGCAATGGCCATGGCGAGCAGTTGATCCAATCGCGCTTTGGCGCTGACATCTGTTGCCAAGTCGATTCGGCTAATCCGCACGGCAATGTCGTTTTTAATTTGGATACACCCCTTGCGATACACCTTGTCGCCGAGAACCGTGTGTCCAGGTGCCCGTTGCTCAAGAAACTCGGTAAAAATACCCGCTTTGTACGCGGCCTGCCATTCAGATGGGAGCGCTTCAAATGCGCGATCCCGTAAGGACTTACCCTGCCAAAAGGGTATTAATTCACGCTGATATAGCTCGATGAGATCGTCGCTCACTCCATACCGGGTCTTTTCCCGGGATCGCAATACCTCCAAATCCCCCACTGAGTGACAGCTAATTTCGGGAAATGTGGGCGTGGCCTTGGGGGATGCACCTCGCTCACCCACGATCAATTCCAAATCGCCAATGTAGACGGCCTTGTTGGCACACAGATCTTTGAATGCCAGGGCCCGAAGCACTGGTGTAGAATGCTCGGCAGCGTATCGATGATAGAAGTTCGTTATCCTCTGGGCCCGTTCACCGCACACGTGAGGCATGGCTGCAAAGGATTGATCTCGAAGTCGCGCGATGCGATCGTCTCTTTGGCTCATTTCCAACTACCCATTGATGGTCACCCTGTGAATTCCCAAGGCCCTTAGTTTTTCTGCGATATCGACCGGCGTGGGCGCCGAGATATCGGTTGCGCTGTGGGACCATAGCGAATGTGGCATCAGGCCCAGCCGTTTGTATTTATTTGCAGCCAAGCTGTGGAATGGCAACAACTGAACCGCAACATGCGGTCCCAACCGGCGCAGGACCTCTGCCAGGCCTACCACATTGTCTGCCGTATCGGTAATCCCGGGGATAAGCGGTATGCGCACCGTGGTTTCGATTCCTATCTCGCTGATATAAATTAGGTTTTTTAGAATCTGAGTATTGGCCACACCCGTGTATCGTTGATGGGCGTCGCTATCGGCACACTTGAGGTCAAAGAGAAAGAGATCTGTCCATTGCGCGACCCGAGATATCACCTCTGGTGGTGCAAACCCGCTGGTATCCACTGCCGTATGAATGCCCCGCTCCTTACAGGCCTTGAACAATTGGGCCAGGGCTTGGGGTTGGGCAAGGGGCTCGCCACCAGAAGCGGTTACCCCACCGCCCGATGCAGCAAAAAAAGGCAGATCTCTTTTCAACTCAGCTAACAGTGCCGAAATAGACACTGGGGTGCCTGCGATTTCCCGAGCTCGGGTGGGGCAGGCGGTTGCACATGCGCCGCAGGCACGACACGCAGTTCGGTCCATGGCAACCGCTGTTTCATTTTTTGAGATCGCACCATGAGGGCATGCTTCCCGACACACCCCACACAGCAGGCAGTGGTCTTCGCGTATCAGCAGGTCTGGCTCAAACCGCCGGCTCTCTGGGTTGTGGCACCAGGGGCATGAAAGCGGGCACCCTTTAAAGAAAACCGTCGTGCGAATCCCAGGCCCGTCGTGAATCGAAAATCGCTGAATATCAAAGATAAAACACTCGGTCACGTGGCTATCTCCAAGCCGGGAAGATCCTCGCTTTTTTTGCTCAGCGCACAGCGATGGGCCAGGGTTCGGTTCATAGATAGGTCATATCAGGGTTGAGATAGATCCGAAAGCAAACCGAGTGAATTAAGCCATTTCAACCGACGCGTATGAATGACGTGGCCCGCCTTCGCCCGGCCTACGGCGTGGTTATCGAGCTTCAAATTTAAGATCTTGTCTTAGTCTGCGGACACGTCAACTTAAAATGGATTTGACAGAAAACTAGAAATTGTGGTTCTTATTATTGAGGATGTTCGGCTGGCGCGGTCAAAGGATAACTACGGGGAATTGTTATCCAAAATTATAGGGAGGTTAAAAAAATGAACCACAAACCGTTCATTGGTTTTTTGTTGGCCTATTTGGCCTTTATCGGCAGTGCAGTTGCAGTGACGTCACCAGGTGCAACACGGTCAGACGTTTTCACGCTGGAAATAGGACTTCCCGTAGATGATGTCGATGTGATGCGGGTCGATCAAACCGCTGTGTTTAGAGGGGTGCCCACTTCTGGTGAAACTGGCATGCCCGAGCTACCGGTTTACCGGGCAACCTTTTTACTGCCGCCTGACACGGACCTTACATCGATCGGTGTCTCGCTAAAAGACGTGTCTGAGAAGCTGCTTGCAGAGACCTACGACGTAATGCCGGCCAGGCCACCAATGACGATCAACGGGCCTGTATGGCCCAAAGACAGAAATATCGTCGATAGCAAAGACGTGGCCGTATACTCGAAAAATGCCTTTTTTCCAGGCGATTATGCGGCAATTGTCTCGGTGGGCAAGATGCGTCGCTATAAGCTCGTTACCATTCGGCTGCCTCTCGCAAGGTACAACCCCAAGACCAAAAAATTAAAGCTATTAACCCGAGGCAAGGTGGTCATCACCGCGCCCCAGCGGCCCCCTGCGAACAGAGCGCGCTACCCCATGCCGGCCAAATTCAAAAAAATGGCGAGGAAAATTGCGACCAATTACGCGGATATGGCGCCGAAATACGACGCTTTGTATGCCTTTTCCAATGAATCCACCTATGTCATCATGGTGGAGGACGCCATTGTATCCCAATCCCAAGTGTTCCAAGACCTCGTCACTTCAAAAGAAAATCGTGGCTTTGATGTTCGGGTACTGACTGAATCGGATTGGGGCGGTGGATCGGGATCCAGTGCGGCCGATGGCATGCGGGAGTGGCTCCAATCAAATTACGAATCGCTAAACGTCGAATACGTACTGCTCATCGGCAGTTCGGTACCGGACAATGGGAAAGTACCCATGAAAAAGGGCGACAGCGGCCGCGCCACGGATTTTTACTATGAGCAGCTGGATGACCCCTTTGATGGGGATGACTTGTTCTCAGAGGTGGCTGCTGGACGGATACCGGTTTATGGCAATGATATTGAAGACTTGGATCGCATATTAGCGCGACTGGTGGACTATGAGAACCAACCCCAGGACGCCATTGACTGGAGGACGTATTCCCTTTTCTTAAACAAGGCATATGCCAACGATACTCCGGGAACAGAGATGTTCGAGGCGTTCAAAGAGGAATTTACCGATCCAGCGGGATGGCCGCTCTATCGGGTGTACGATAGCAATGATGGGGATCCGGATGAATCATCGATCAGCGTGGACGCTGCTGTCGAGGCCTGGAGCCGTGAGAACGTGGGGCTCGTGTTGTGGATGACCCACGGATCTCCGACCGGTGCCTCGTCTATAATGAAATCGAGTCGAACAGAAGAGCTGGGGGACGAGTATCCAGCGTTTGTATTCATGGGCAGCTGTCTGAACTCGAACATTGAAACCGAAAACAACTTGGCATACGAGACATTGAAGAACGCAGGGGTCGGATCCATCGGCGGCACTGAAATCACCTGGTACGGTGACGCGCAGACCGAGTTTGCCGGCACGAGCACCACCCAGGGCATCATGTACCACTTCATGGAGGCAACTGCCGGCCAGGACAAACTCCCGGTAGGAGATGCCCTTGTCTACGCATATAGCAAGTGTACGGACAAAAAATGGTGGATTAACATCCACGGCTACAACCTTTACGGCGCGCCAGATCTGAGCCTGTTTAGCTGTGCAGAAGAGGAAGTAGATACAGACTCTGAAACCGACACAGACACGGAGACAGATACCGATACGGATACCGGCTCTGACACTGACACGGATACAGATGCTGACACCGATAGCGATTCAGACAGCGACTCAGACACGGATACAGATGCTGACACTGATGTTGACTCAGATAGCGATGCTGATTCGGACAGTGACAGTGATTCAGACAGCGACTCAGACAGCGATGGGGATGCCACTGACACAACCGAGGACACGGGGTGCGGATGCACTTTGGTAGGTCGATCAAACAAGGGGCTGTTCCGAATTTTAAATCTTTAACTTCTTAGCGGAATGGGGCTTGAGGTTAAATATACCGCTTGATGTAGTTGGGCTTCAACGGCGGCTCTGTCGTGCGGCGCAGTTGATAGGCCTCATTGGCGTGGAACTGGTTTACAGCATGGGCCAAATTCGAGATTTTGCTATAGTCGAGTTTTTGTAGTGGTTTTTGAATGATATCTTCGATGCCGGCATTGTGAAATGCATTGTGTACGATTTTCTCTGAATCGCCGGTCATACCTAGGATGTAGCATCGCGTCAGTAGATCTGAGCGCCTTTTGCGCAGCTCTTCGACGAGCTTGGGGCCGCTTCTGCCTGGCAGGTGGAAATCGAGCAGTATGAGCGATACATCTTTTGCACGCCCCCTGTCGACGTCCAGTAGAAAGTCTTCTACCGAGGCATACCCGTCGACCGTGCACTGGTGGTGCGCCTTTAGAATTCTGGCAATTGCGTTGACAAGGCCGATGTCGTCGTCGATAACCGCAACCGTGGGTGGCCGAAGCACCTCGACAGCCGGGGGTTTTGAATGGGTGCTGTTGCTTTTTATGATCGATCCCATGGATACTTATAGCTTACCACATACCTGGGTCTGAACGAGATGGCTGGACAAAAACTGGAAAACACAATCCAAAAATCGCGAAAAAATCGCATGGTTCCCAAGCGGGAGGTCTATACCTGTCCGTGTTGCCGACAATATGTCCGATTTTGTTGGAAATGCACTTGCGGCTTTATGATGTGCCAAGTCTGCATGGAGGAAAACGCTTGGGGCGTGACCTGCAATCACGTTACGTGGACCTGCCCGGACTGCGGTGAGATCCGGTCTTATTAGCAAATTTCTCTTTCCAGGCGCTCGATGCGGTCTCGGGTCGCTGCTGTTCCTGACAGATGAAGCCATTTGATCTGGCCGTCGTGAGTACCCTCTTTGAGGCGCAAGGCCCTATATCTAGGGAAGAAATCCTTGCCGAGATGGATCACTTCAATCGGCTTTAGTCGCTGGCTCTTTAATTTTGCCTCGTATTCAATGTTTACCAGGCTGAGGGCCTCGTCCACGGCGCGTTCGAACCGGGCCACGTGATCGGCCGCGTAGTCCTCCAACAACTCGATATAGAGCTTGTATCCAGATATCTTTGCATCGGCATAGCCGATGAAAAAATCGTGCTGTGTTTGGGTTGCATCAGATGCCCGCCGCACCGCTTCTATAAACTGCTCTTCCGAGAGCTTCTCTCCTTGCAAACTGGTGATCCCCTTGCCTTTAAAAAGGAACCGAATGATGGGTGCTTCGTTGAAATGACCGATAACTTCGATAACGTCGTTCATGTCGTACCGGTATAGGCCGCTGAACGTGGTCACGTAGATGTAGTAACGCTTGCCCTTTTCCAGCTGGTGCGTCAAGAGATAGTCACGATCCGGCGCGTCATCTTGTTCAAATGCGGTAAACTCGTAAAACGCATTTTGTATTTGGAGAATGGAGCCATCCGTGTCCGGATCCATTAAGTCTGTGGCCATTATCTCACTGGCGATGTATCCGAAATCCAAGATGGGCGTGGTCTCTGCAAACCACGGTCCGAGCTTGGGGATGACCAGGCGCGTATTGCCGTTTTTCCAGGTGTGGATGAGGCCTAGGTTGGGCCAGTAATCTGCAGGCCGAAGGGTATCATTCGAGGACGCCAGGCGATCGAGCATGCTGGCCCGGTCCGGATCAGCGACGAGTAACTGCTCGACTTCGCTTCGAATCGACGCGTCTACTGGCAATTTCTTATTGAGAGTGCCATCCCGGATGTCCCGAATCAGATCCTCTTTCCAAGCATCGGCTTTGGTTACGAGATTCAACACGGTTGCCGGATTGCCCGTAAAAATGACGGTCACATCAGCGGCCACGCCAAAGCGCAGCATGGTATATACCTTGGCATCGTAATCCTCGATCAGGGTCGTGCTATAGGGCATGGCATGGGTGAGCTTCATAAACTCCGGGATGCCCTCCCGTACCACACCGGAAAGGGAGCCATAGGGCGTGCCCCCTGGGGTATGCCCCTCAACAGACGGAGATACGACTGAAAAGCTCTTGCCCTTATAAATCCCTGGGAAGTTGCGGCTCAGCCCATAGAGCCAGAGCTTGCCCCTATCCTTTATGGTGCGCTGATAGTTGTAGGGGGTAACTGGGATCAGCTTGGGCTTCATGGTCGTGCCGCTCGATCGGTTGAACATGAGCGGCTTGCCTGGAAAAAGAACGCCTTCCTCACCAGCGACGTGCCGGTCCACATAGGGTCGGTGGTCTTCAAAGTCGCCCACTGGGACGCGCTGGCGAAAGTCTTCCCAATTTTTAATTTGCTTAAACCCGAATTCGCGGCCAAATACCGTATCACCTGCATAATCGAGGATGTCTTGCAAAACACCTGCCTGGGTGGCTGCCACCCTGTGGGTGGCCCGAACAAATCGCCGATACATCTTGGATCCTGGGATGGCCAGGATGGTCTCTAAATGACCGGCCAAGAAGCGGTTTAACAATCCCTTTGCCCCCTTGTGGGGCGATGTGATATGAGCGTCCACGATGTTATGACCTCTACTATCAATAATAAATCTTTAAAAGACAACCCCTTATTCACATTGAGCCCGATGTGGTAAAAATGCCACTATCTGGCGAGTGATCCGGCGCGCCATATTAGAGGACGCCGCTGGGTACCACATCTACTGGGAAGGCGACATGGGTAAGACCCTCGAACTTTGGCTGGTCCGACATGGAGAAACAGATTGGAATGCGACCCACCGGCTTGCTGGGTGGAGCGACGTGCCTCTTACAGCCAAAGGAGAGCACCAGGCACAACAGCTCAGACCCCTGCTCGTCGGTCAACACTTTGGGGGCGTGTGGACCTCTGACCTCCAGCGCGCTATCTCAACAGCCCGAATTGCCTATGGCGATGCTGTTGAGGAACCGCGGCTTAGAGAGATTCATTTCGGCGACTTGGAGGGGTCGATCTGGGATGACGTCCCCAGCGACGTGCAGCAAACATTCACCAACTTCGAAACGTTCAGCCCCCCAGGAGGAGAAACTGTCGTGCAAGTCAGGACCCGCCTGATCGATTTTTTGGGATCCCTTTCTCCAGAACGACACCTCATATTTACCCATGGGGGCGTGATTCGAATATTGACCCAAAAAATGGGCCTCGATCGGTTTGTGAAAAATGGCACCCTGGTCGGGGTAAATTGGCCTGAGCAACGGGTGCTTTTTGTTCGAGAAGAAAAGTAAATATTTTGACCCCCCTTTGTCTTTTCCTTTATTCTACCACTATGCATACGCGACGTGAGCGCAGTCGGTAAGGAGTCCAGCATGCCGTACAAAGGTCCTGATAGGCGAATACACGCGGTTTTCTCAACCAGAAATCGACAGTACCACGTGCGTTCGGGCGTGTGCATTGCCGTGCGCGACAAGAAAACCGGTGTTTGGATTTCGCTTAGCGAGGCAATTGGCATGCTGCTCGAGCAGCGCCCTTCCATGTTCGACTATCTCGGCCATCCCCTTCGGTTTTTTTCCCAGTCCCAAGAAGTGCTGACCACACGTGTGGAGGACGTATTTCGACCCGAGCGCACCATTGTAGATGTATATGACATCGTATGGTCTGTCTCACCCATCCGTCGGATGCCGAAAATCAACAACATGACACCGCCCTCAGGGCCGGTACTCGACGTGCCCAAGGCTTCTCAAAAGCTCGCCGTAGTATAAATCCACGCCTGTTTCCCCTGCTAGTTCGCGGATTCTGTTGAGGTAGGTCTCGTAGAGGCGTTCAGCCTGTTGATGGGGATCGCGGCAAAAAAACACACGACAGCCCAAGGCGCGACCGGTCCTCGCATCACACCGTTTCTCGCGAAGATAGGGGCAGGTACCGCCTGGGGTCGGCCGGCGCAGTCCGTGTTCTGAAATCAGCACATAGAGTTCGAGGTGGGTCATCCAAAGCTCATGTCCCCACTGTTCCAAATGACAGCAATCGCCGCAGCCCAGGCAGGTAAGGGTGTTTTGCAAGAGATCTCTTGCCAGATCCCGATATATCTCGCGCATACGGTCTCGTATCCCGGCAGGTATGGGGAATGCTTTGTGGTCGAGATAGATGAGCGCTGGGGTCACTCTTTCAAGGACTATTTGCGGGCCATCAACCCTTCGAGCTGCTTGACGTGATCCTCGGAAAACGAGGCCAGTCGACCCGCTGCAAAGGCTTCTTTTATTTCATCCAAGGTAAAATACTTGGGCGCCACACGGCTCAGCTCTGGCAGGGATGCAAAAATATTGCCGTGGGCATCGAGTCCGTGGACCCCCGGGGGAAGTTTGATTTCCACACCCCCTTTGCGTTGAGCGCGGGAGGATACGCCTCGGTTCATTTTTTCTGCTTTAGCCATTTTATTCTATTCCTCTGTCGCCGACGAAGGTGGTGTGACCCACTTTCGACACATTTGGGGAGTATCTACCCCCAAGTGCCATGGGCGTCAAGCCACATCGTCCAGGGACAGCGCAAAATAGACGGACAACCCTGGATTCTCGGCACTGAGGCCACTATAATCGACCCCGTTGACGATTGGAGGAGACAAAGCACATGGACAGGGCCATACGATCCATCTGGCGCCTCGCGTTGATTGGGGTACTCCTCATCGGGACAGCCCGCGCCCAAGAAAACCAACGCCAGGCAATTGATTTCGATAAACTCGGCCGAGCGATTTCAGCTGCGGTTGGCAATGGACCGGGCAATGCTACCGTAGGCTTGGTCGTTACCGATGTGGCCTCCGGACGGGAGATTTTTGAAAAAAACGGAGATAAACAACTAAACCCAGCCTCAAATGTAAAAATCATCACTGCTGCGTGTGCCCTCAAAACCCTGGGGCCTGAATTCCGCTTTGCAACGCGCCTTTTTGGCAGGCAGGACAGCGCGGTGATACGAGGCCCTATCTATATCAAAGGGCATGCCGACCCTACATTGGCCACCGAAGATCTGTGGAAAATGGTGCGAACCCTCACAGCCCAGGGGGTGCGACGCGTAGAAGGGGGCGTCGTTGTAGATGATACGTACTTCGATGACAATAATGAACCCTACGCATACGACCAACAGCCCAATGAAGATGCCGCATTTCGCAGTCCTGTGGGCGCGGTATCGTTGAATCACAACGCCTTGCGCATCACCATCAGCCCAGGCCGCCAACCCGCAACACCAGCCCGCGTCTTTGTGGACCCCGCGGAATACGCGATTTTGGACAACGATACAGTAACCCTTGCAAAAGGTGCCCATAACCCCAAAATATCTGCCATAAAAATGGAAAACAGGACGAGGCTTCGCGCCTGGGGTCAGGTGCCCCTGGGTGCCCATCCCAGGACCTACTACCGGCGCATTGACAATCCATCCCTCTTTGCCGGGTATGGACTCAAGTCCGTGCTCGAAGCATCTGGCATATCTGTTGGCGGTGGGGTCCAAGTGGGCATGGTGCCCCCTGGCACACCAGTGCTCGCCGAGCATACCTCCCCTCCCCTATCTGTCATCCTGTTGGAGACGGGCAAAAAATCGAACAACTTTGTCACCGAGATGGTCCTCAAGACCATGGGTGCAGAGGCGAGCCGCGATCCTGGCACGTGGGCATTGGCCCTTGGTACGGCGGCTGATGTTCTCGAAAAATGGGGCCTTGCCAAGGAGCACTATACCTATCGCAACGGGTCGGGCTTGTTCGATGCAAATCGGTTCTCGCCGCGCCAGATCGTCGCGGTGCTGCGGGCAGCGTTCCTCGACAGCAGCATTCGGCCAGAATTCGTCAATCAGCTCGCCACCGGTGGTGTGGACGGCACGTTAAAATCCAGATACCAAGGCGAGATGGTCCGCCGATATGTACGGGCCAAGACAGGCACGTTGGCCGATGTGGCCACCCTTTCTGGGTATGTGATCGACAGGACAGGGACGCGGGCAATCGCGTTTTCAATTCTGATCAACGATGCGCCGGGGTATGTCTCGGCAGCCAGGGCCTACCAAGAAAAAATCGTCACTACAATCGCGAGGTTGCTAAATCCCTGAGCGGGTGTTGGGGAATAGGGGTCTTCAATTCATTCAGGAGAACCGGCAGTTGCTGTATTTTTTCTGATCAGCGCCAATAAATCAGCGCGAGTTACGCCGAGTCGTCGCGCTATTTGTTGCGCCAATGAAGTCTCAGCCACACCGCTGATAAAACGATATGTTGGCACGTGGTCACTATCGAGGTCGACTTGAAAAAATTCTAGGCCCAGCCCTGTGTCTTCACCGGCCAAATGTTTGGCCAACCGCAAAAAATGGGTGGAGATAAAGGCCTCGGGTTGAACCTCCCTCAGCAACGAGATCACGAGCTGGAAAATCTCCTCGCCTTCAGAGGGATTGGTCCCGGAACAGAGCTCGTCTAGGAGTATCAGCGAATTGGGTTTTGATTTTTCAAAAAGCTGCCTCACTCGCAACAGCTCCATACCCAACCGTCCCTCTTTTTGGTCAGCTTTGACAGTTTCTAGCAATGACACGAACAATCCCGAGGCAAAGCGAACGCGCGCTCGTTTGGCAGGTACGAAAAAACCGGACTGGGCGAGCAGTTGCAGCAGGCCAAGGGCTTGGAGCAGGCGGGTCTTGCCACCTGAATTGGGACCAGTGATGATAACGATTGCATCGCTGCATGTCGTCCCTATCCGACAGGGGACCGGTGGCTGTTCCTGGTTCAATAGCAATGGGTTAAACAGGGATGCCACCTCTCGACCCGATTCACTGTCGGAATCGAGAAAATCCGGAAAACAGACCGTTAACCCCTTGGATAGACACAAATCGCGAAAGGCCAATGCAGCGAGGTAGAATTCCATGTCGCCAATCAACTGCAAGAAGTGGCTCAACATATCTCTCACGCCGTTAAAGACCGCATCCACCCACCGTGCGATCAACTCGTCGTTTGACGTTCCATAGCCGCGGAAAAGCAACCTCATTCTTGCGATGAACCGAGATAAGGGTGAATCGAAGAATCGGTTTTTTTTGTTTTCTTTAATCGATACGATGCGAAATGCGCGCACCGCTCCGTCTGCCCCCACGCGCAGGTGTAGCTGCACTTGTGCCAGGTTGTCTTCATAGTCGAGAAACTCAGCTAAGGTCTTATAGCCGTCACTTGCCTGAAACTCGCAGGCATAATCCTTAATGCGGGAGATACCAGATCGACTGGCGACAAATGCCCCTGCCATTAGATCCACGGTTTCTTTGATCTCGACGAGAATGTCTATCTGCCGCCGCGTTGAATAGACACGGCCCATCAGTGCGGCTGAATCCAATACGGTACGCAGTTTGATCAACTTGCGGTACATGATTTCAAACGCTTCACGCACGTTTGGGCTCTCAAGCAGGTCCCGCAGCACCTGTTGACGAAACAACACCGAATCCAGATCTGCTGGGGGAGCGCACAAAACGCGCTTGAGAAATGCTGCACTTGGCGGTGCCTTGACGTTGTCCAACTCAAAACCAAGACAGCTGTTGATCAATTCGTCAACAAATAGGTCTTCGGCAAAACAATCCGGCTGCCAATCTGAATCTGACACAGATCCTCGGTCAAGTGCCTTTTGCAAGGCGCCGGCCGAGTCACCAGAAGTAAAGGCAAATGCCAACTCATCCCTTGCCTGGGCCAAATCCCGAGCTGGCTGCGGCATATGATTTAATAGATCTGGTATATTTTTCATGGGCTCTGATCCTTTTTTTTCATATAAGCCGAGTTTATCTAAAAGTTGAGTTCCAGTCGCAAGTGCAAACAAACCACCACTTCTTTGAAACGAAGCTTTTTTAGAATCGTATTTATAAAACAGTTCAAGTATAACTGCCGCTCCTGTGGCCGAGGATTATTGATTGAACGTGGACTGCATACTGATTGACCTGGACGACACCCTGCTCGTCGAAGTGGCTTCTGCCACAGCCGCAATGAAGGCGACGGCCCGGGTCGCTGCCGAGAAATACTCCGTAGACACAGACCAACTGGTTGACGCTGTTTTTAGTGAGGCCAAACCCCTTTGGTATGGGGCGCCAGCGCGGGACTACTGCGTTCGCATTGGCGTCAGTTCATGGGAAGGGTTGTGGGCACGCTTTGAAGGAGACGACCCTGACTTGGCTGCACTGAGGAACTTTGCCCCCACCTATCGGTTTTCCGCGTGGCAGGCCGCCCTTTGCTCCTGCGGCATCGACGATCCAGATCTTGCAGGAGCTTTGGCAGAGACATTCCCACTGGAGCGACGGAAACGTCACGTGATTTTTGAAAACAGCGAGCCAGTGCTCCAGGCCCTTGAGGGAAGGTTCAAACTGGGGTTGATTACCAATGGGTTGTCCTGCCTGCAGCGGGAGAAAATACAAGGGTCAGGACTCGCACACTATTTTGACACTATTGTGATTTCGGGAGACCTGGGACGGTGCAAACCAGACCCATTTGTTTTTGAACACGCCCTTAGAAGACTCGGTGGGACGCCTGATCGGGCACTGATGGTGGGCAACAGCGTGAAGAGCGATATCGCCGGTGCCCATGCTGCGGGCATTTCTGCCGTGTTGGTGGATAGGGGAGATCCCCACGGGGCAGATCCAACGATTATTCCGGACCACATCATCAATACCCTGACCCAACTACGTTACTTCTTGGGTATTTAATTCAGATTCAGGCGAGGGGAAGATGCGCCTAGCAGTGATGATGTTTCTCCAGTACTTTGCCATGGGCGCCGTACTGCCCATTTTAAGCCTCTACTTAAAGGACTATCTCCATTTCACCGGTATCCAAATCGGCGTTGTATTGGGTATGTCGTCTCTCGCTGCCCTGGTCTCACCAGTGGTGGGTTTTTTTGTGGCTGACCGGTTGATCCTTGCCAAGCATCTGCTCTCCCTGTGCCACCTCATCGCCGCAGGCCTGATGGTTTTGCTCGGCAGGCAAACCGAATTCAACCACGTGGCGCCCATATATCTATGTTATGCCCTGGCCTTCGGTCCCACAGTACCCTTGACCAACGCCATTACTTTTCATCATCTGGGAACGGGCAGCCGGCGATTCGGCAATATCCGGGTCTTTGGCACTATCGGATGGGTGGTTGTGGCCTGGATGTTTGGCTTTTTCTGGCTGCGGGGCGGCGACCCAGACACATCATCAGACATGCTGCCGGATGCCCTCACCTTATCGGCGATCAGCTCGCTGGTACTGGCTGTTTATGCCCTTACCCTGCCCAAGAGACCCGTGGCGCCCCGTTCACCAACAAGCCTGATTCCCAAGGAATCCCTCCGAGTATTCCTTCGTCCCCAGGTGTTGCTGTTGGCGGCCGTCAGCCTGATGGTTGGGATTGTGGACCGGTTTTATTACTTTGGCGCTGCCCCGTTTCTGCGGCATCTCGCGTATGACGACGCATCGATCATGCCGTTGATGAGCATCGGCCAAATAATAGAGATCGCCGCCATGGCAACCCTGGCTGTCCTACTTAAAAAAATCAGCTTAAAGACGGTTATGATCCTGGGCATCCTGGCAGAAATCTGGCGCTTTGGTGCCTTTTGTTTGGAAGGCACAACCCTGATCATCATCTCGGGGATTGCTGCCCATGGCATTGCCTATGCTTTCTTTTTCACAACCGTATTTATGGCCGTGGACGACCACTGCGATCCCCAATCCCGAACCGGTCTACACCAGCTGTTTGCCATTATTACCTTTGGGTTAGGCAGTGTCTCGGCCAACCTCTTGGCTGGTACCTGCTTCGATTACTTTGTCCTCAATCCCACCGACGGTCCGAGCTATCCCAGCTTTTGGGCAGTTCCAGCTGGATTATCCATCATCGCTTTGATCACCTGCGGCTTGGCTGTAAAGCAAAACAGCCCGGCCATCACCAGACCCGATTAAGGCAACTGCGAAGGAGGGTGCCGGGTTGGACTGTCGGGTGGTTCCCCATGTCAACGCCCGGTTTCGACCAGCTGGCGGAGTTTTGGGATCATCTTCTCGACCATGCGTTTTCTTCTGCTGTTGGTCATCAGCAACCCGGCGATACCCCCGGGATCGATGAAATTTACGTATTCCGCCCGAATAAACCCGGGGAATGCCTCTGCCGGTTCAATGCGCCAAGATCCTTCGAAGCGATGCAGATCCCCCCATACGCGGTGCCAACGTACCGTGTGCATTTTCTGGTCAGCCCTCATGGAGCAGATAACGTTCTTTTCGCCGATGATCGAATCTATCTGAAATGCGTAAAGATGAGCCTTATTCGGAAGCGGTCGAATGGAGGTTACGTTGTCAAAGAGGTATGCGCCGCTGTTGGGTTGGGATAAAAGGGGCCATGCAGTGGCCATATCTGTTCTCAGGTAAATGGTAAGCTTTAGGCCCTTGGTGCCCTCGGCGTTTTTTGCAAACGCAATCGCCGGTGGCGGAGGTGAGGGATTCGAGCGTTCAGAGGCGTCAGATAAAACCGCATAGAATGCAATGGCAGCCAAGCATAATCCAAATATAAAGACCGGGACGCGCCTCTTTATCGACACCTTGGCGGCTGTTGGCTTTGAATACCAGTTTCCCACCTTATCAAAATGAAAGCCAAACGCGAACGCTGCAACGGAAAAATTCAACCCCAGAAGTGTTCCAGCGCAAATCGTATGACCGGGTGGGTGATCAGGTACAGTCCTGAGATAACGATACTAAATACCCGGGCCCCCCAGGAGCATGGCAGGCGCCACGACAAACGTCGAAAACCAGAATACTGATCAGTCGAACTGCCGCAGGAGGAATGTCCACTCGTCTGCTAGCTGTTCTAGCATTTGATCCCTTCTAGAGCCGATACCATGACCTGCTTCGTAGTCCACGCGGAAGATGATCGGTCTGTCTCCGGCGTTGGCCGCTTGGAGCCGAGCGGCCATCTTGCCTGACATCCACGGATTTACCCGGGGATCGTTGATGCCGTGGGTGAGCAACACCGCTGGGTAGGAGACCCCGTCTTTGACGTTGTGGTACGCGCTCATCTCCAACAGGCCCTTGAACTCCTGCTCGTTCTTTACCGTGCCAAACTCCATGATGTTGGGTACCCCATTGGTGGTGGTCTCGGCCCGGATGGTGTCTAAGGCACCCACGTTGATAATCGCCGCCCGCAGCAGGTCCGGCCGCTCCGTGATAGTGCGGCCAATCAGGATGCCGCCGGCGCTGCCGCCTTGACCCGCGACCCTGCCTTTGGAGGTATACCCCTCGGCGATCAGGTACTCAATGCACGCGATAAAGTCCTTCCAGGTGTTGTGCTTGTTGGACTTCTGACCATCCAGATGCCATTGCTTGCCATTTTCACCGCCGCCTCGTACATGGGCGTATGCCAGAATACCACCGCGCTCCAGCCAGGCCAGGCGAATGGCGCTGAACCGCACGTTGATCGACAATCCGTATGAGCCGTAGCCGATCACTAGCGCTGGATTCTTGCCATCCAATTTGACCTTTTCCGGATATACGATAGACAAGGGTACCAACACCCCGTCGTGGCTCTTGACTTTGACTTCTTTAGAAGCAAATCCGGGCACGTTGTCGAACTTTCCCTTGGGCAGAAGCTCGGTATCTCTGAAGGTACCTTTTTTCGCTTGGTACTCGTAAATCTTGCTCCCTTTGGTCCAGAAGTTGGTATAGACAAACGGGTTTTCTATCTTCTGGTTCACCGAAACCACGAGACCAGAGGCGCCGTCAGGCAGTGCCAGCACCTCAGTCCCGGGCTTGTTGTAGGGGCGCTTGATGATCTTCTCAATGCCCGCGTCCATGATGCCGACGTATAGCGCTGTCTTGGCAGCAGCGATGCTGTTAATGACGTGGTCTCCTTCTGGAATAACGATCTTGGCCTGTTGGAAATCAGGCTTGTGCAGGTTGGTCTTGACCACCTTGTACTTGGGCGCGTCCAGGGAGGTGCGCAAGTAGATCTGATTGCCGAAAACCGTGAATTCGTCCACTTGATGGGTTGCATCACAAATCTTTACCCAGGGTATGTTCTTGTTAAGCAGGGTCCTTTTGGGCGCCGTGTATAGGGTTAGCGGGTTGGAGTCCCCGTGCTTAATCTTCAAGATGGCAAACGGTGACTTGGCAGGCAAGGTCAAACTCGGGAAGTCCACATCGCTGATGACCACCTTGTCCGAGAGCCCCATCTCTGCGATCAGCTGGTCCGAGTCTGCTGGCGTGCCTAATCTGTGGTAGTAGACCTTGGTTTTCTTATAAATGTCCGTGGCAGGCGCGTCCTGGGACAGTTTCTGCCTACGCGCATAGAAAAAGCCTTGGCTGTCCTCGCTCCATTGGGGGCTGTTGTACGCGGTTTCAATTCGATCAATCGAAACATCTAGCACCTTGCTGGTCTTGACCTCAATGACGTGATAGGTTGTCTCTTCAGAACCGCCCTGGGCTAGCCCGTACACCACGTGCTTCAGATCGGGAGCTGGTGCATACGCGCCCATGGAATAGTGTTGGTCGCCTTCTTTCTTCAGCGCTTCTGGATCTAAGAGCAGCCTCTCCTCTTTGGTCTTGGCGTCGACCCAGTAAAGCTTAGAAATGTTCTCACCAGCGTTCAGCTTTTTGTAGAACAGGGTGCCCTTGGGATCTCGGCGGATGTTGAAGATTCGGTATTGCTTGTTCTTGTCGAGCTCCTTGATGCGGGTAAGCAGCTCATCGCGGCCGAGCAGCTTGCTCAGCCTTTTTTCCGCATAGGCGGCCTGTTGTTTAAACCAATCCTGCACATAAGGGTCCTCCATGTTCTCCATGTAGCGATACGGATCATCGACTTGCACACCCCAGTGCTCATCAACGACGTTTTCGAACTTGGCGATCGGTGGACCTGAGGGTTTAGCCGCGTCCGAAGGCGGCGGAGATGCGGGGGCTTGCGTTTCCACTTTTGCGACATCGGGAATGGGCGCCTGCAATGATGGGCAGCATCCATAAACCGCAATCGCGACCGTTAACGAAATCAAACAGTAGATTTTGTCTCGCATGGCTCCTCCTTGTTCATCTCCTGCGTCTTGTTATTTTCCCTTTTACACAGGTCATAGATTAGAGCACAACTGACAACCTGATCAAGGGATCCTCCCCCCCATGACCATTTGCCCATCGGGGGGAGGTCAGGTGGGGGGGCTTTGGGAGACGGCCCCCAAAATGGTTAAGCACCAAAAGAATCATGGGCTGGGACCCGAACAAAACTTTGCGCTTGGCGGAGGTCGGCGATCGTCATAAAACTAATATACGAGCGCGGGGCGACAGGAGGATGCTTCAGCCCCGAGGAAAAACCGATGCGAATGTTCAAAATCCTGTTATTCGTCAGCATTGCAATCGCCTTAGCAATAGGTTGCCAGGACGCATCTAATGAGAGTGACATCGGCGCAGGTAATATGGATTCAGACGCGGATAGCGATGGGGATAGCGATACGGACGGAGATACAGATAGCGATACGGACGAAGATACAGATAGCGATACGGACGGAGATACGGATAGCGGTACGGATTCGGCCACCGAGTTCGAACCGGTCGAAATCAAAGCCATCGACCGCGAGTACTTTTGCACTGACATTGGGCAAGAGGCGATTTTCCGACCGCTGACCACCGGTCAAATAGATACTTATTTTTGGGACCTAGGGGACGGCTTCACCTCTAACGAGAAAGAGGTTTCCCATGCCTATGACCAGCCGGGGCTGTACACCATTTCGCTCACTGTCACCGGCCCTCACGGAGTAGATTCCGTGGTGCAAGAGGACGCCCACAAGGTGGTCATCCCGGGCTGGACACGCCTTTTACCCCGCACCGATGCCGAGGGCGTCATGCGAACAGCCCACGTGCGCACATCACCGAGCGGTCGCGCCTACGCAACAATGACCAACTCCAAACCCGCTGAGATGTATATTTTTGATTACGTGGGGTATCAAGTAGAGCCACTGCCCGATGGGGCTGAGGGCAATATCACCCTGTTGCCGCAACCCATTGCCGATGACGATGTGTGGCTGCTAGGGGATGACACGCATATCTATCACTTTGACGGGAATGACTGGCAAAGCGAAAATATCGGCATATCCTTTGCCGGCACTATCGCCGACAGTTGTATCGTTTCCACAGAAGAGTGGTGGGCCGTGGGCAACGATGGGCAAGACGCGCTAGTACTCCATTTCACTGCCGGGAGTTGGACTCGCGATGCCAGCGCAGAGAAACTGTTTGGTGGCCCAGTGACCCGGATTTCCGGTTGTACTGCCGAGTCCGCTCACGCTGTGAGCATCCACGGCGTCTTAGCCCGTTGGGTGGACAATACGTGGCAAAAGATCGCGTTACACACCGATTTTTTTGACGAACCACTTGATTTTGGCCTGTGTGTGGACGAAGACCCCAGCGGGATCTGCAGCGGTAGCGGGTATGGGTTTAACCCGTATCAAATGGCATCGGTCTATATCATCAATGTATTCGCAGGCCTTACTGAGGGCCGACTGCAGGTACTGCACGGGCAAGAGGCCAATTGCGACGCAGATCAATGGCGCTGCGTGCTCGATCCCAAGTACGACGGATACTTGTCGAGCAAGGTGATCTATCGCAACGGCGAAAATTGGTTCGAATTCAAACTGCCCGAAGCAGACGAGGCGAGGCTGACCACGCTGGCCAGCTTTTGGGCCTCTGGAGGGCGGGCTTACGGCGCGATGAAGGCAGTGGACCCGAGCGATCCCACGGATTACGAATACGATGTACTCACCTACTACAATCCCAAATGGTCACCGTTGGAGGAAAAACTCCCTGAAGACGAGCAGATAATAGAGATTTACGGACATCGCTCCGGAGAATTCTACGGCTACGGAGGATCGAGCGGTGTGTTGATGCGATACCAAAACTGTGTGCACTGCTCGTTGTGAAGCTAGCCACTGGGCGGCAGGTCGCCGCCGGAACTACCACCGACACCACCCAATAGACATCCGACAAATCAGACAGTGAGGATGGAGTAAAATTTTCGTCTAACCTCAAAAAAGGTGTTTTTGATAGAGCAATAGGGGAAGCAATAGGGGACGGTCTTTTAGAAGGTTGGAAATTGACACTAAGGACCGTTCCTACGCTTGCGTGCAAGATAAAGAGCAATAGGCAAATCTGACCCTGCGTTTTTCTTCTTCTTTGCGTCTTATTATTGGAGATTGACACAATTTGGCACACGATTACATCGTTGTTTCCATCTATAAATTGCTATTAAAATTAGAAAAACAGACGATTGGAGAGTTTTTGTCTAGCGGCATAAGACTTGCAGACACCCAGTGGAAGAGAGGTGCTGATATGAACTATAAAGTGCTCGTCACATTGCTTGTTTTGCTACAATGGACCACGCTGGTTGGGTGTGAAAACGATGACGATGCCAGCTCTGACGCCGATACGGATACTGACTCAGATACCGACGCGGATACTGACTCAGATACCGATACGGATACTGACTCAGATACCGACGCGGATACTGACTCAGATACCGATACGGACACTGACTCAGATACCGATACGGACACTGACTCAGATACCGACGCGGATAATCAGGTCAGCGATATTGTTGTGCTCTCCGATAATTCGGCGATTATCTCCGGATACATTTATGAACAGGCAATTTTTGGACAGGGAGATAATGCAACGACGCTGACGACTGCGGGTTGGTACGATGGATTTTTAGCGGGATTCGATGAGGATGGGAATCTGGAGTGGGCCCAGCTCGCCGGTGGTACTGGTACGGATTATGGTAAGGGACTCACTGTATTATCAGACGATTCGTTTGCCTTTACAGGGTATTTCGAATTTGATGCCACGTTCGGGCAAGGCGAAGAAGCCGTGATTCTTACATCGGAGGGTCCTTGGGGTGCAACTGGTGATGGTTTCTTGGCGAGGTACGCCGCTGATGGTTCTCTAATCTGGGCAAGTCATGCCAGTAGCAAAGGGGTGGCACGTGAATACACAAAATGCGTAGTTGGGCTTTCAGACGATAGCCTCGTCGTGACAGGGGAGTACCAAAAGGCTATCACCTTCGGCGAGGGAGGCGATGAGCTCACACTCGAGCATATAGCAGGGCAGTACGTAGATACGTTTGTTGTCAAATATGACCCCAATGGGGTACCGCTCTGGGCTACTGGAGTAGGAGGAACTGGAAGGGACAATCCATATGGTCTCGAAGCGTTGTCGGACGATTCAGTAGTTGTAACTGGGAGGTTCAAAGAACAGGCCACGTTTGGTAACGGTCCCGAGGAGGTCGTTTTGGACGCAGGTGAGAATGAGTACAATGGTTTTATCGCCATGTACAACCCAGACAGTACTCTGGACTGGGCCACGAACGAGGACTATCCAAATTGGGCCGGCAATCTGTCTGCATTCTCGGATGACACGATGGTTGTTGCGAACATCACAACAGGTACTTCTGGTTTTATCGAGAAGCGCGACTCGGCTGGTGAGTTGATCTGGTCTGTAGAAATTGCTGGATATTTAAGTGATTTCGCTGTCCAGTCGGATGACTCATTTGTCGCTGTTGGACATTTTTCGGATACGCTCGTTTTAGGGGAGGGAACGAGTTCAATCGAGCTCATAAGTAATGGTAGGGCAGATATCTTTATAGCCAAGTATTCCTCTGAAGGCGAGTTAGTGTGGGCAAGAAGTGCTGGAGGAGTCAGCTGGGAATATAGCCCGGTTGGGGCAATCATGTCAGATGATTCGGTGTTGATCGCAGGACGGATGGATGACACCATTGTGTTTGGCGAAGGTGAAAACCAGATTACTCTGGAACTGGACACCCCTGCTCAGTACGGAAACATCTATGCGGCTCGATATGACGCTGACGGAAATCTCATCTGGGCCAAAATGGTCGTCGCTGAGTATGTTCCATGATGAGAGACGCATGACGAGGGACGGTACTGGATAAATAATAAATAGGAGACATTCCATAGAAGATTGGAAGTTGGCTTTTTTGAGATATCGTAGCGTTTTTAGATGCGCCGAGATAGGCAAGAATTCACGTCTAAGGACCGTTCCCCATTATAACGCAGCACAAGTTCATCTACACGTGTAAGCCTTCTCTACGACTAGGGGGTGTTCCTATTAGCTGGGGAGTTGGTCCGAGGACTTCCCCCTTTGAAAAAGGGGGCTAGGGGGATTTCGTCACTTCTTTTCGAGCTCGGATTCTAAGCAACGAGCAACAGTGCCGACAACGCCATCGATATTTTTCAGAACATCATGGTTAGAAAACCGAAGCACAGAAAGCCCTAATTCGCGTAATTCGGCATCGCGCAACGCATCTTTTTTTGCTCCCTCATCTGAATAATGCTGCCCGCCATCAAGTTCAATTACCAGCTTTGCTCTGGGACAGTAGAAATCAACAATGTATTGACCAAGAGGTTTCTGTCGGTAGAATTGAAGGTTGCACAGCTGTTTTCTTCGCAGTTTATTCCAAAGGGCAATCTCAGCTTCTGTCATCGTTGAGCGAAGTTGTCGTGACTGCGATTTTAATTTTTGGTTATAGGGAAGCATCCAACGATGATACAGTGCTTTGTCTCATTTTGGAATCGACACACCACCACCGCCGTGTCATATCAAAATAAGCGCGCTGGCTAAATGCAAAAACGCCATGTAGTTGAGAGCTGTTTTTTCATAACGCGTTGCTATTCGACGACAGCGTCTGATTTGATGAAAAAAGCACTCAACTCGGTATCGAATTCTGTATCGTTTTTTGTCATAACGCTTTTTAACGTTTCGCCTTGGGTGGGGTGGTATCACAGCTTTCATTCTACGGTTTTTGACGGCCTTTCGAATCCGGTCTGAATCGTAACCTGTGTCTCCCATAAAAACGTTGCTCTTGGCATGAAAAAGAAGCGTATCGGCTTGACTGGCCTCGTGGCGTTGCCCTTGTGTCAGCTCAAGGTGAATGGGGCGGCCTTGGGCATCAACTATCGCATGTATTTTGCTTGAGAATCCACCACGTGAACGACCCAGCTTATTGAATTCGAGCCCCCTTTTCCGCCAGCTGCATCTTGATGAGCGCGTGTGATGCTGCCATCGACAAGATTTGCTGTATGGTCCAAATCCAGTTGAAGTGCTTTGAAAATGCGTTCAAAATGTCCCGCTTTGGACCAGTTTGAAAAACGGTTATAGACCGTGTTCCAAGGACCAAAACGCTCAGGAAGATCTCGCCAGGGTGTACCGGTTTTCAGTATGTAAATGACTGCGTTGACAAAATTGCGATCCCCTAGCTTCGATTGACGCCCGTGGTGATGAATGAGTGGCTCTATCTTCATCCATTGTTTGTCGGTAAGCTCATGTCTTCGCATATGACAAATCTGAACCATGCGTTCAGTGAAAATCAAATTTTCGGCCTTCCTCGCAGCTTCACGTAAGGTCGAAATCCCCCTAGCCCCCTTTTTCAAAGGGGGAAGTCCTCGGACCAACTCCCCAGCTAATAGGAACACCCCCTAGCCAGTCCTAGTCGTCGCCCAAGTATCTCTGAACAAACCTGAGTCCGATTTCCACACCGATGGGGAGTACTTGCTCATCAATTGCGAATTGTGGGTGGTGATGGGGAAACTCTGCGCCGATGCTCGGGTTTCCCGCACCGAGCGCTACCAGTGCCCCGGGCACGCGGTGCTGAATCTCGCCAATGTCTTCTCCCACCATGAGCGGCGGCGGTAAGATCAGGCGTTCCTGGCCCACCACATCTGCGGAGACCTGGCGTGCGAGTGCGGCAATGGACGGCGCATTGATAACAGGGATGTGGTCCACCAGCGACTCATAGGTCGCCTCCCCGCCAAAAGAACGAGCAATGCCTGATGCGAGCGTCTTTAACCCGTTGCGCACGGTCCTGCGAACAGCTTCGTCAAAGGTCCGAAACGTACCTAAAATCCGCGCCTCCCCTGGGATAACGTTGAATGCCTGACCCGATTCAACAGCCGTAAAGGTGAGGACAACCGGCTGGGAGGGTCGGATACGCCGGGTGACGAGTACCTGGGCGGACGTGATGATTTGAGCGGCAATGGCCACCGGGTCGACCCCATCTTCTGGCGTTGCCGCATGGGTTCCCTTGCCCTTCACGGTAATTCGAAAGCCATCAACGCTCGCAGCCATGGGTCCGTCAAGGGCACAGACCTGGCCAACTGGAAATGGGGTCCAGACGTGAAATGTAAGTGATGCATCCACATCCGGGTCTTTAAGAATGCCTGCTTTGATCATCTTAAGCGCACCCCCGCCGCCTTCTTCAGCCGGTTGAAACATCAGCTTTACTGTGCCGGCTTTAATGCCTCCTTCCTTTAAAATACGGGCCAACACGAGCAGCATTGCCATGTGTGCATCGTGCCCACAGGCGTGCATAACCCCGGTTCGCTCGCTCTTAAACGGACAATCTCCGGCCTCTTCGATGGGCAGGGCATCCATGTCTGCCCTAAGCAGAATGACCCGGCCAGTTTTCATACCTGAGATGGTGCTGACCACGCCCGTACCGGCAATAGGATTGGCTTCAATGCCACAAGCAGCTAGCCAGGCCAAGACCCGCTGCTGGGTGCGATGCTCCTCCAAACCGAGCTCCGGGTGCTGGTGAAACTCTCGCCTAAGCGAAATCAGATCTTCCGTGGCGATGCGCACGTCATCAGAAATACGAACATCGCCGAGTACAGGACTGGATATATCCATGCTAGCTGGCCTCCTGCCAATAATTTTTAGTCGGTCCAGAAAGAAGAATCCAGAAGTATCTTTAACATTGCGCTCAGTTCAATAGGTATCAAAGCATTACTCATTACTTCTAATCAATACAAACGCAACATCATCCACGCATACACACTTATTGGAGGATCATGTTAATGAGGCAATATCTTTAATGCAATTATAAGTGCGTTGACTACAGACCCAGCACCTTCACCGTATTTTTTTCGACATTAGCACTTGTCACTTGCGACTGCTCAATCCGCAAAATATTAAGCCTGAGTATGGTGCTTTGCTTGATCAATCGGAAGTTTATGCAAAAAAATCAAACACAACAAGGCAATATGTGATCTTTGTTTTAATTAGCATCAATATGACAATGCCACTTGTCATCTTTGTTTTTTTTTAATTTACTACTTGACCGCTGGTATCTAAAGGAGTAATAGCAGCCCATTCAATTCGACAAGAGAAGTTTTAAATAAAGGAGTGAGATTAAAAATTCACCTAAAATTAATCAAATAAAATTCTTTATCAGTATTAAAGATAATATGCGTTTTTGATTGCTAAAGATCAAGGAGAAGCAACTATAATTATTACATTTGTTTTTTATCTAAATCAAATAAGCTTGACCAAAGATTGAAGTAGCTGGTTATGGAGGTTGCCGGAAATGTGAAACCTTCCTAATTGATAAAATAAAAGGATTATAGATAGATAGAGAACTCCGGCGCAAAAGAGCGGGGAGAACGAAGGGGGATGCTGCGCGCATTCATGGTAGTTATAAAATGGGTTATTACGATTTTTTCACAGGAAAAGATTACGTTAGGATTGGTTTTAAAGACTATTTTATTGAGATTTTTAATCACCCTGGCAAGTGGATGACAAGACAAGGCCTAAAAGAGATTCAGAGAAGAATTGTTGATATCACCTTCAGAAGCTGCGGGAAACATCCCACAAAAGGATTGTATGTAGATACTGGGCTAATGGATGATAAAATCATCGGTATCTGCTCTAATGATAGTCAGGACTGTGCTTTTAATGCCATGGTATCCATTGGAAAATATAACAACCGAAAAGTGGTTCATACAGGACCGGCATATTGTACAGATGAAAATAAAGGGCTCGTGGTTCTATTATTCTTTCTTACGTACCAATATATTCTTTTTAAAAACAAACTTAGAACTTTCTATCTGACGACAATTACACATGTGCCAAAGGTATTTGGGTTGATGGCACAGTATTTTTCGAATGTGTATCCAAATGAGAATGCCAAGATCACCCCTAAAAAAGAGCATATCGATATTAGAGATTTACTTATAAACTCTTATGTAAAAGAGATCGAGCCGGAGTACGCGGCGATCATAAAAAACGACTTTATTTTAAGAAGATTTCGCCTTCAGAAGGATGGGAGTATTGTGCCCTTTCCGCATACTGCTGATGATGTACCAAAGCATAGAAACCGGATTTACAATGATCGATGTTTGAGCATGATTGACTATACTCAAGGAGATGCGCTTATCCAGGTTAGTGAAGTCGGTGTTAAAACCTATTTTAAAAATTACGGTAAAAATATAACAAGAGTTTTAGTAAGAGGGTAAGCGCTCACGGACCTAAGAGCGCGTTTGTTCACTAAAAGTTTCATCCTTGTGATTAAATATAACCAAAGGAGTATAAAAATGGAAAGAAAGAACAAAAAACTGGAGTGGTTGCTGGCGTCAGGATTAAGTGAGGCCCTTTACTGGGAAACACTTTTGGATGGTAAGGTGCAATGCCAGCTTTGCCCAAGAAATTGCACCATTAAATCAGGTAATTTTGGGTTTTGTAAAACCCGTTACAATCAAGGAGGTGAATTGAAGACAGCGATTTGGGGAAAACTTCTAATGCCTTCGGTTGAGCCCATCGAAACCGAAGCGGTGTTTCATTTTTGGCCAGGAGCAAAAATACTATCCATCGGGAACCTTGGATGTAATCTGGACTGCGATTTCTGTCAAAACTGGGAATCTTCAAATATGAATAATCTGCAGCCAGAATTTGTTAAGTACAGAACTCCCCAAGAAATTGTGGAGTTAGCCAAAAGACTAGATATTAAGATACTCTCCTTTACCTACAATGACCCAGTGGTCTGGTTTGAATTTGTTTACGAAACAGCAAAGCTGGCCAGGGCCAACGGATTAAAAACGCTATTCAAGTCAGCTGGATTTATTTCCAGCAGGGTTGCACTGAAGCTTACAGAGGTCATAGACATATTTTCCATTTCTCTTAAAAGCATTAATCCAGAGACCTTTAAGAAAATGTCTAAGGGCATTTTAGATGATGTGCTGAAGGGGATTAAAATATTTCACAAAAGCGATAGTCATCTGGAAATCAGCAACCTTGTTGTGCCAGGTCTCACCGATATAGAAAATGACATTCGTAAATTAGCAAGATGGGTCAAAGCAGAATTATCCGACGAAGTGCCCCTGCACTTCGTCCGCTTTCATCCTGCTTATAAATATATGCATGTACCACGGACCGCCATTGCTTTTTTAGAAACGGCAAGAACTATCGCTTTGGAAGAGGGCCTTAAATATGTATATATTGGCAATACCTATCAGAAAGGACATGCGGATATTCGCTGTAGAGATTGCGGTAGTCTACTGGTCAATCGTTTTGGTCTTTATGCTAACTGTGATGGCATAACAGGTGATGGGAGGTGCAGATCTTGCGGCAAGCTTCAGAATATTGTCATCCCTTCGAAGATGAATGGCCCAAGGAAAATAACAGAACCACAAGTTAATAGAAAATCCGTTTGGCAGTGGTCCAATGAAGATGCACGGAATCTTCATATCGAGATTCACAATAATTCGAACTATAATAAATGCATCGTCTGCGATCATCTTGGTGAAACAGGTAATCTACTCAACAGGGAGGTATTTAATATTCCGGGAGTTAGTGAAGTCAGAATGGCGGTTGGGCAGGTTATAGAGACGGAAAAGGAGGTGCACATCATGCATTCAAAAGAAATTTTGTGTCAAGTTGCCGAGCTAGAGGATCGGGCTCATTTTCCACTGGAGAAGACATGCAAAATATAAATATTAATGAAAGAAATAGATGTCAACGCTGTGTCATGTCCGATGATTATCCTGGCTTAACATTTGACGATGACGGGGTTTGCAACTTTTGTATTGAAAATGATAAAAATAAGGAGATAGATTGGAAAAGTCAAAAAAAAGCTCTTGACGCTAAAATTGACGATATAAAAAATAAAGCTACCAAGTATCATGTGGTCGTCCCATGGAGCGGCGGAAAAGACAGCAGTTATGTATTATATACGATGAAAGAAGTTTATGGTCTCAATGTATTGGCCATAAACTACGATAATGGATTTAAATCCGATACTGCTTATAAAAACATGGATGTTCTTACGAGAAAAATGGGTATTGACCTCGTCACCCTTCGCCCTGACCCAACACTGATGGCAGATCTCTATCGGCACTATTTGAAAGAAAAAGGAGAGCTCTGTTCTGTCTGTAATGTCGTCGGGTATGTCATGATATGCTCATATGTCTTCAGAGAAAGTCTTTCTCTAGGTTATTTTCCGCTTGTAGCTGGTGGTTGGTCAGGAAAACATGAAAATGTAAGATCCATTTTTACGTTTGATTATCCTGAATTCAAAAGAGTAATAAAGAAAGACAAAGCGCTTTTAGATCGATTCGAAAATAATATACTGGTTACGAAAGAGGTGTGCGATTTATTCGAAACTATCGGAGATCCCCGTGTTGCAGGTGATAGGGTAAGTGAAGTGTTTAGTTTAATGTTTTTTCAACTACCTGAATACATTGAGTGGGACATAATAAAAATAAAAGAGACGCTGTCTAAGGAACTGGATTGGTATTCATCCGACTCACCTATTGCCGCGCATGAGGATTGTAAATGGCATAATTGTATGAAATATCTCATGCTTAAAAAATACGGCATTGATAATGATACTATCGCTCTTTCAACACTGGTCCGCTCAAATCAGTTATCACGAGAACGAGCTCTTAAAGAGATTAGAAAGATCAATAAAGACGCGGAACCACCCGAAATGGAGGCACTTCTAAATACCATCAATTGTTCTAAACAAGATGTTAATTGGGATTCAGACTGGTATACTGGAGATAATGTAAAAAAATAAGGTGAAGAAAATGGATAATAAATTATCGACTGATGAATTATACCGAGAATCCTTTAAACGAAATATCGGTATTGTCAGTGAAGAAGAGCAACAAAAGCTTAGAGACAGCCGGATTGCAATAGCAGGAACCGGTGGTCTAGGTGGCATCTGCATGGCTACGCTTGCAAGAGCTGGATTGGGAAAATTCGTTATTTCAGACCCTGATACCTTTGATCATTCAAATATCAACCGGCAATACGGTGCTTTCCTTGAAACTGTGGGACAGAATAAAGTCGAAGTGATGAAAAAGATGGTTAATGCCATCAATCCAAGCGCTGAAATTAAAATAATCGAAGGGGGGCTGAATCAAGACAATATACCTGATTTTCTAGAGGGCTGTGACCTAGTTATTGATTCCCTTGATGCATACAATATTCTGGAAATGATTCAACTCCACCAAATTTCAAGGGAAAAAAATCTGTACGTTGTAAAAGGTGTACCATTTGGATTTGGTGCCTCACTACTTGTATTTTCACCCAGGGGTATGTCCTTTAGAGAATATTTTAAAATCGATACTATAGAGAATATTAACCCTGAAGAAGTGCTTGGCAACCTGGATAGCATAAAACGTATCTTTGATACCTTTTTTAACGGATATTTGCCGTCTAAGTTATTTCAGACCTATCTTGAACCAGATATTTTCAATCCTTTTAGTGGAAAAGACGGTTTTGATTTTAAACCGTTTCCAAGTTTTTGTCCTGCTGTGTATTTATGCTCAGATATGGTAACCCTTGAAGCTGTTTTCATATTGCTAAAGAGGAGACCTTCAGTTGTCATACCGGAGTGCGTAGAGATAGATCTTCATGACAGGATATTTAAAATTAACAACGATAGGAGGGGTGTATGACAAAAGTTTCATTACAAAGATGCGATGATTACACCGATGCATCATTAAGACCTAAAATAGAACAAGGGTTACTAGATATTGGCTTTAATTTGGCACAGTTTAATAATAAAAAAGTTGCACTTAAACCAAATATCATCTCTCCACTACCGCCAGAAAAGGCTGTGATCACACATCCTGAATTCTTCAGAGCCGTTGCTCAAATCGTTCATAGCCATGGCGGAAAGTGTGTTATTATAGAATCCCCTGCAGTCAAGTCTCTTGAAAAGGCAATAAAAAAGACCCCCTATCTGCAGATTATTAAAGAAGAGGGCATTGAGATCGCAGACGACAAAGAAAGCGCCATATTGCATAATGACGATGGGCTTATGTTCAAGCGATTCGAGATCCTCAAAGCGTTTTTTGATGTGGATATAATCATTAACCTTCCTAAACTGAAGACCCATGATCTTACTCATTTGACTGGGTGCGTCAAAAACATGTTTGGAGTTGTCCCTGGGTTAAATAAGGCAAAGTGGCATACAAAAGCCAATAATGCGAAGGTCTTTCCTGAGTTTTTACTTGATCTGTATGGCGCATTGACCAACGCCAATAACTTTGAGCGACCCAGACCTGTTCTTCATATAATGGATGCTATTTTAGGAATGGAAGGGGATGGTCCTGGGGCAAGAGGCATACCCAAACATATCGGTGCAATTCTAATTGGTGATGATGGCATCGCCGTTGATTTTATTGAGGCTCAGATCGTGGGAGTTGATATCAACAATGTTCTGACAACCAAAAGGGGTGCGGAAAGAAAACTCGGTGCTGCATCTTTTGACGAGATTGAGATTCTTGGGGAATCATTAGAAGATATGAAAATAGAAGGTTTTCTTCCCCCAAATACAAAAGTCTCAATATTCCTGTCTTTGGAGCAGCGGTTTATTTTTTCAACATTTTTTAAGAACAGTTTTGTTGAAAAGCCTGTCGCACAGGAAGATAGATGTATGCTCTGCCATCAATGCAAGACCATATGCGCATCAGAGGCGATTTCCAATTCCAATAAAAAGAGAAAGACGCCTGAATTCGACTATAAAAAATGCATCCGGTGCTACTGTTGTATGGAAATCTGCCCTGAAGCTGCGATAGAGCTTAAAAAAGGAAAGTTGCAGTGGTTGATGAGGTAGTCATTACGTCCCAGATCCCGAGGACGAAGATGACCGAGATGTCTGTTGAAGAATTGACGCACCCAATGGGCAAAAAAAGGAAACTGACGCCCCGGAACGTCTAGTTCGCGAAGGACCTCACAATACCCCTAGGCCACCGCGGATACGGATTGAACGGCGTAATCCTCACACGATGTCTTTACTGTTTTTGACGGATATCATTTATATTTACTGAGAAAAATATACATCAACTTCAAAGCATACAAGTTCAATATTTCAATTTTTTATTGTTGCTTTTTCTTCAGCAACCTGAAAATATCATTTTTAAATAATGATGTTCAGTATATGTTGGCTGTGCAACCCTATGGGATATGATCCTCAAAAACACCATCGACGCTCTATTCGATTACCTGGTTATGACTATTCAAACTGCGGTGCGTATTTCGTTACGATTTGTACCCGAAACAGCGAAATGATCTTAACGAACGACGTAAAAAGTGTAGGGGTAGCCCTCGCGGCTACCCCTGGTCTCGAAAGTCGTCTCGAAAGTCGAACCGCGCTCGAAATCGATCCGGCCAAAAGATTTGAATTAACCGCGATCGGCGAAATCGTAGATAAAAATTGGCGAGAGTTGCCCAACCGTTTTCCTGCGGTGACCTTGAACGAATACGTAATCATGCCGAATCATTTCCATGGCATCGTGTTCATCAATTCTGTGGACCAATTGAGGACGAATGACGAGAGACATGGGGTAGCCGATGATTCTAGACATGGGGTAGCCGATGATTCTAGACAGGGGGTAGCCGCGAGGGCTACCCCTACACTTGGTACGATTACGGAATTACTTTGAGAAGATCATTCGAAATGAAAAGGGCCGAACAAGCGGCTGCAACGACAGCTGCTGCTCGGCTTCGCTGAGCCGAGGGGTTGGATGCAGGTTCACATAGCGTTCGAAAGACTTATGCAGCCATTCCAGGTCGATGGCGTCGTGGCCATCGCCCTCATGGGCAGTTTTGCACGAGGCGATGCGGGGGCTTTCAGCGACATCGACCTCGTACGGTTCCGCGACGTCGATGACGTGAAGTGTGTCGCTGAAACACATCTTATTGATCAAATGTTCGTCGTGGTCACTGATGTAACGCCGTCTCAGTCAAAGACATGGTTTGTTGACCCGGACAAGGCCTCTTCTTGTATCGCTGGTGTCCGAACGGCACGTACCCTGTGGGATCCGCATGACCATTTTGCGGACATACAGAGACGCGCACAGGCCTTTGTGTGGGATGCAGCCATGCAGGCAGAAGCCGATATCTGGGCTAGCAAACAAATGGTTGGGTGGATCGAGGAGGTGCAGAAGGGGCTTGAAGGGTTGCGCAGAAACGATACAGGGAGAATGCTCAACGCGAGGCATGGTCTGTCCTGGGGGCTAACTAACGTTCTGCGCGTTCAACGGGGGGTTCTCATTACAGGCGATAACACCACCTACCCCGAGGTGGTGGAGTCTCTTGGCTTAGATTCCCCATGGGCGAGTCTAAGTCGTCAGGTGTTCTGTATTGCAGGCGGGCTTACACTTGCCGAGCAAGTCTCAGCGGGTCTCCGACTATACGTGCTCACGGTGGATTTGCTTGGAACGTCAATCCGACAGGAGGACGAGGCCCTTCTAAAGGAGACGGTGCGGAGAATAGAAAGTGAACTGGAGGGAGCATCCAACAAGACGCTGCACCGGACGCCGACAAGCGGCGCCGGTGAGCTTTGACGTTACGTGAAAAAATAAATGAAGAATAATCCACCACAATGCCCTATGTGCTATGAGACACTGGAAATTAGAGATGTAGCCCCGTGCGACGATTGCGGGTGGTTACCGGAAGAGTTGGAGCATTTCCAGAATCAAGAACACACATACGGTGAATTCGAAGTCTATGGAACAAAATTAGTACTGTGTAATTTCTGCGAGGTCGATTTTTCATCCGACGATCCGAAATATTGGGGATTACCCCCCAGAAGTCGTGTTGGATATGGTTCTGAAGGTTTCAGGAAGCTAAGCGAAATCCCTAGTAGTAAATTGGCAATATCAAAATCTTTTTTTTGCCAACATTGTCGTCTCCGGTTGACGATGATCGAAGCAGTTATGAAAGCTCGTAAAAAAAATGTCACCTAACAAGCGGCTGCTAAGGTAGCGCTAACGCGCGCCGCAGAGCCGTGCTGTTTTGTACAGAATGAAAGATGATGACGAAGCAACACATCGATCCTGAATATGCGAGGTGGAAGCGAAAGTATCCGATGTATCCAGGAACCGAAAAATGCGTTGAATTGCTTCGGTCCAACAGTGTTAGAGGAACCTGGATAGATATCATCTGTCATGAGATAGAGCAGTACTCAATAACCAACCCCTCAAAGTTGATCGAGGCGGTAGAGAGAAGGGAGAACCATGGGATCCGACGAGTTCTCCTTGGTATCTTAGAGAACATTGCGTGCCCTGAATCCATTTCAGTTTTTATCAAGATCTTGGAGTCAGGGGAAGAGGACGAGCGCGATTATGCTGTGCGTGGGTTGCGGAGAATCGACAACAAAGAAGCCCGCACCGCTCTTGTTCAAGTAGCGGCCTCGGCCGAAAAGAGGAGTGCAGAAACATCACATGCAAGGGACCGATGAACCGCTTGCTTCGCAGCTACCCGGCTGGCCGGTTACCATACATTCTGCAGATCATATCTCTGCTGCGAAAATCAAGTTTTGAGCTTAATCAAGTAGTGCTAGGTTCAAGCAGCTCTCTATTGCGCAGAACGTTTTTGGATTGATTTAGAGGACTTGCTTGAGAGCAGCAATGTCTTTGACAAAGATGCCGTAGCGGTCTTTTGTGCCTGCAGGCATGAATACGGAGGAGTATTCCTGACGCGGTATCGGTGAGTCGCAGATGCCCACCTTTCCGAGCTCAATGCCTGCAGCATCTCTAAAGGAGATGACTTTGTCGAATAAGCACCTGGGTCCAATGTTCAGGATGTTTTGATTTTTACCCAGTGCGTTAACAATGGTGTTGATAGTATCCACCGAGCTCTTTGTAGTCGTGCCCACGACCTTAAGTTCGTTGTAGGTGGTAACCGTTATTTGAGTGGCGCCACTGAGTCTGTCAGCCAGCGTTCCAAGATTAGTCACAGTCCTTCTTTCGACACATTGGTTTGCCGTGTATGCTGACTTGGTTCCGCCCCAAATGTAAAAATCGCTGCCGGAGTCTCCATCGTACTCCTCTGGTGCATCCTTGTGAGGGGGCTGGTAATCATATTCTCCCGCTGCTGCGTCAAAACAGGTCTCACTGGCGACGGGGTTGTTGTTGTATTGTCCGATCAGGCCCCATTCCAAGTAATGGTATGTCCACAGGCCGTTTTGGTGGGCGCCACTGTCCCATCCGTAGCCGCTATCGCTGCAGGTAGTCGTGAGGTAGATCTTTTGGCTGTTGGAAAGTCCCATCAAATCCGGACCAAATCCACCCGAGAAACAGTGATCAATGAACACGAATATGTTTGCGTCCGCACCGTCGAGGATGTCGGCAAGCTCGGTGTCATACATATTTCCACCGGAATAGTTGAGATATGAAGAACCGCTGCCATCGCCATTTCCATGACCTGAGGTTGTGAAAACGACGACATCATTTGAATCGGCTTGGGCTAGCGCATTATTCAGAGCGTTGGTAACTGCGGACACGGTGCCTTGCGAGTCGATGAGTAATGTTATGTTAGAAGTAGGGAAGCCAGCTACGTCAGTGAAGTAGTCGTACCAGTCGTTGGCGTCATCATCACAATATTGTAGACCATTGTTAACACCCACGATCACAGCGTATTTGTCGATTGAACCAGTCTCTGTATCTGTATCCGAGTCAGAATCAGTTTCGGTGTCAGAGTCGGTTTCGGTGTCTGAATCAGTTTCAGTCTCGGTCTCAGTCTCAGTATCGCCCTCGCAGTTTTGGGGATGCGTGCCTGAGGGGTCGGGGCCGTTGTCTGCTTCAGTACACCAATAATAGGGCTGATCTGCATGCCAGGAACAGTACTGCGCGCTTGCGAGGTTTGCGCAAGCGTAGCAGTGGAGCACACCGCCGTCACACCAAATGATATTTCCCACATCATCACAGCAGCCTTCAAAGCTCACGTCTTTGCAGTCAGTCGAAGCTGTTTCCCAGTTCTCGGATTCTCCCCCAGGACAGTACCCGTCTAGCCAATAGTCCCCGCCAGTGTCGGTTTCGGTATCTGTATCTGTATCGGTGTCCGTATCCGTGTCGGTGTCCGTATCCGTGTCGGTGTCCGTATCCGTGTCGGTGTCTGTATCCGTGTCGGTGTCTGTATCCGTGTCTGTATCCGTATCTGTGTCGGTGTCCGTATCTGTGTCGGTGTCCGTATCCGTGTCGGTGTCAGAGTCACTGTCGGAATCCGAGTCGCTGTCCGAGTCAGAATCGCTGTCAGAATCCGAGTCGCTGTCCGAGTCAGAATCGCTGTCAGAATCCGAGTCGCTATCAGAATCCGAGTCGCTGTCCGAGTCAGAATCGCTGTCCGAGTCCGCATCGCCGTCCGTGTCAGCATCGCCAGTGCCATTGTTCTCGTCACCACCCGTACAGCCCGGGAAGCCGATAATGCTGACGGCCATCAAAATTAACATCAATGAAAGTTTTGTCATTACATACCTCTCTATTTTGTCTCACCTGTTATTTCAGAAGGCCATTATAAAACGATTCAAACAAAACTGGGATCAAGAAAAAGCGAAAAAGCGCCTTTTCAATCAAAAATAGGATTAAAATAGAGGTCGAAATTACGTTATTTTTGAAATATTTAATTAATATGAAATTCTATTGCAGTCCGAGTTTATTTTTGCAGTCCGAAATCGCCTTGCTCGTATCGATATGACTATAAACTGCAGCGCTGGTTTTGGATTCGAGATCCCTGGCTGCTTCGAAGTGGGTAAGTGCTTGTTTGTAGTTTCCTCTTGAATACTGAGCAAGTCCCATCCCTTTTAAGCTTATGAGCACCACTGGACTGTCTTCTCCAAGCACCCCCTTACCCAGGGCAAGGGCAGCTTTGAAATGCTCATGTGCTTTTTCGTACTCAGACATCGCCTCCCAGGCCCTGGCGATGTTGTTGAGGCGAACCGGAATGGTGGGGTGGGTATCGCCGTGCAGGCTTTTATCGATGGCCAGTGCTTGTTCATAATGATTGATCGCTGCACGGTATTTGCCCTGCTGGTGCAAGGTAAACCCCATGATGTTCAGGGCCTCGGCCACAGTCAGATGGGTTTGCCCATACAGTTCTCGGTACGCGGTAAGTGCGCTCTGAAGCTGGGTAAATGCTTGTTGATAGCTGCCCATCGCATTGAGCACCATGGCCAGGTTCTGCGCATCTGCTGCGACAAGGGGGTGGGCTGTGCCATAGGTTTTTTCGTTTATTCTGGCGGCCCGTTTAAGCAGGCCAATCGCTGTTTCGTACTTTCCCAGGCCGACCCAAGCTGCCCCGAGGTTGTTCAAGCGTACAGCTGCGTTTGGATGCCATGGGCCGTAAACTTTTTTGTCTATGGCGAGCGCTTCTTCTAAAAAAACCACAGCCTTTTCGTGATCACCTAAGGAGCGCCACGCCGTGCCGATATTGTTCAGGACAATCGCTGAGTGTGGGTTTTCTTTGCCCAGTGCTGCTTCGTACAGTTTTTTTGCTTCGGTATAGCGCTCGATTGCCGTTTCGTATTCACCCCGGGCAGTTGCGATATTCCCGATACCGTTCACGCCGTCGGCCTTGCTCAGCATATCGGACTTTTTATCAGCAGCTGCAATTGACTGCTCAAACGCAGCTGCTGCAGCGTCCAGATCCTGGGCTGTAACAAATGCATATCCCTTTGAAGTGAGGGCTTGGATTTCCGGATCCCTTACCGGTGCTGGTGCTTTGGGAGGTGGCTGTTCTTTTTCGGTCGACACTGGTGGGGCCGGTGCAGGTGCGGCAGTGCTGGGTTGCTGTGCCCCGCAGGCCAGGCCGGCAGAGATCCCAACGGCGAGCGTGATCAGGGTTTTTTTAACCATTGTGGCTCCTTGTTTTCCTATTCGAGGCAGTGGCTCTTGTTCAAGACGTCTGACCTCAAGTCGTAGAGTACGCCGAGGTCAGCGGCGAAATCCAATACCGTATAGCGATCTCGGATCTCGCGGGCCGCGATAAACGCCCGTTCTAAGTGATCTCGGGTCAAATCGAGGTCTGATACGCGGGTGGCTGCATCGCCGTTCAACAGTATGTTTCGAATCTGAGACGACGGGCGCAGCACTGGCGCGAGGGTTGCCCAAAGATCAGACCAGTGATCGCGGATGTGCTCGAGTTCCTTTACCAGCGCATCATCTTCGAGGTGCTTTGAAAAGTACGTTTTCACCACAGCTTGGGCCCGAGCGCCATGACGGTGCTCAATGGCCTGCTCAAGGTCGCGCCGATGGGGCCGCTCGGCAATGATGCGCTCGATGTCAATGTCTTGTGGCAAGAGCGCGGCCAAGCGCTCGTAAAGCGCGGATGTGACAATCGTAGCAACACCCACTTGGGCGCCGTGCCAACCCTCTACCCGGCCCTCTTCTTCGGCGGTCATATCCCAGAAATGGCTGATCAGGTGTTCGCCGCCCGAAGCCGGGCCCGAAGATCCAGCCAGGGTCATTGAAATACCAGATAAGAGCAGAGCCTCTGTCAAGGCCGCCATTGCGTCGGGGTCGCCAGTGCTGAGGCCTTTAGCAGTGTCTGCCACACGGGCCTCTGCAAGCAGCACCACTTTTTCTGGAGCAGCACAGTAGTAGGATTTGTTTAAGAATCCTCCCAGCCGAAAATCAGCCGTGGCCGTGGGTTTGGACTCCAAATCCCCGAGCCCAGCCCCGATCAGGTGATGGGGGGCGCGACTGAGAATGTCCAGATCCGCGACAATAGCTATGGGCTGGCGGCACGGTATCGTCTGCTTGACCCCATCCCTAAGGATCGCCGCAATCGAAGAAGTATACCCATTCATCGACGGTGCGGTTGCAACTGAGATATACGGGATGCCCTGGTCAAAGGCAGACAACTTGGTCAGGTCATTGATCGTCCCCGACCCCACGGAGACGGCAAATGTCATTCCAGGCATAGACGACGTAACGCGGGCAAGGGTCGGGGTATCTGCGTGGGGGCGATTTCCCGGTCCGTTGGGGATGATGAGCACCTCTGGACGATAGCCGTCTGAGACCAAAAGCTGGCGGACCTGCTCGCCGCATAGGGCGTTTGTAACCGCATCGGCGACGATCAATACCCGAGATCCCCGCCCGAGTTCCCGGGCAAAGAGGACGACGTCATCTATCGCCCCCTGTCGAACAGCGGCAAAAGAGAGGTCCACCGAGTGGGTCCGGCCGCAGGTACAGTCGGTGGAAAAGCCCAGCAGGTCATCGAGCTGCTCTGGAATGCCCTGTGCATTGGCCGCGTCGTTCATCTATCGGGTTTCCTCAAGCGCTTGTTGGGCGGCGTCCACGGCCTGCTCGATCTCTCCCTCGGTATGGGCCAGGCTGACAAAGGTGGCCTCAAAAGCAGACGGTGCGAGATAGATGCCCTTTGACAGCATGGCTCGGTAGAATCGGGCAAACCGGTCTGTATCGCAAGCAGCCGCGTCCGCAAAATTGCCAATGGGGCCTGGGCCAAAGAAGAGGGTCATCATCGAACCGACCCGATTCAAGGTCGCGGGAACCCCGGCGTTTTGCGCTGCCTTTTTGAGCCCGGTGCCGAGCTTGGCCCCGAGTTTTTCCAGCTGGTCATAGGCACCATCGCGTTCGAGGATAGAAAGCACTGCCAGGCCTGCGGACACGGCAAGCGGGTTTCCAGAGAGGGTCCCGGCCTGATAGACAGGACCGAGGGGAGCGAGCCCAGCCATGAGGTCTCGTCGGCCGCCAAAGGCCCCCACTGGCAGGCCGCCACCGATGATTTTACCAAAGCACGTCAGATCCGGTGTGACTCGGTATTGGGCCTGGGCGCCCCCAAGACCGACCCTGAACCCGGTGATCACTTCGTCGAAGATAAGCAATGCGCCGTGTTTGGTGCACAGGTCCCGCAGTCCATCGAGATACCCGGGGGCAGGGGGAATAACGCCCATGTTTCCGGCAATGGGTTCGACGATAACAGCGGCAATGCCACCGTTGTGGGTCTCAAAAATACGCGCGACATTATCAATATCATTAAAAGGTGCGGTCAGGGTATGGGCGGCAAAGTCTGCTGGCACGCCTGCTGAGTCCGGCTCTCCAAAGGTGGCGAGACCAGAACCGCCTTTTACCAGCAGGTGATCTGCGTGGCCGTGGTAGCACCCCTCCATTTTTATCACCCCGTCTCGTCCAGTAATGCCTCGGGCAAGCCGAAGGGCGCTCATGGTCGCCTCGGTGCCAGAGCTGGTCAGGCGGACCATTTCCACGGACGGCACATGGGCACAGATTTTTTCGGCCAGGGCAATCTCGAGCTCAGTGGACGCGCCAAAGCTCGTGCCTTGGCTTGCTGCAGCCGACACTGCTGCCACCACTTCTGCAGGTGCATGGCCTGCGATCAGGGGCCCCCAGGATGCGACAAAGTCAATATACTGGTTGCCGTCTGCATCCTCAATGCGGGATCTGTGGCCTTCTTTGATGAAAATGGGCTTGCCGCCCACAGCGCGAAATGCCCGTACCGGACTGTTGACCCCCCCTGGAATAACGCGTTTTGCTCGATCGAACAGCGCCTCTGACCGATCCATGCCCATGGTGTGCCTCCGTTTCTAGAAAAAGGCGGATTGCTCTGTCCCGGTATTGAACCCGAGAGGGTGCCGCCTTGCTAACGGCCTCGACTGTACCCCAATTCGGTCAGATGGTTAACGACTGAATTTAGGGCCCGGGAAGTTATTCTTTCGCGGGCCCTTACCAAGTTGCGAGCTTTAATTTTTTTTGAATCATTCGATCGGCGGTTAACAGCGGGGCGTTTTCCACAATGGCCTGGGCTGAGATCAACCTATCGAACGGATCTCGGGTCCAGCTGAGGCGGGTAGCCGCTGCTACCACATCGACAAATACCGCGGTTGAATAGTGTAGATCGATGCGTTGCTCCAGATCGGCAACCACATCGTGGCCGGGTTGGCTGACCCGATTGATTTCAAATAAATACTGAAGTTCCAGCGCAACCATCGGTGATATCCTGAGATCATTTTGTTCGATTGCCGTCTGGGCGGGCGCTGAAATGAGCTCGGTTTGACCTGCATAGAGCCAGACAACAACGTGCGTATCGAGATGGATCACGGCTGCCATTCGTTTGACCAGTCGAGATGAATCAGCTCTTTGGGATCGGTCAGAAGATAATCTTTACGGTCGACCAAACGGGTTAATTTGGGGCGGTATTCTTCGGGAACGAGTTTTACGATTTTGCCTTTTCGACTGATTTTAATCGGTATGCCGGTTTCGATAACCTCATCTATTAGTTTGTAAATATTTGACCTTAATTCAGAGGCAGTGATACTCATGGATCCCTCCGTACGTACAATAATAATTTATCGTACGATCGTTCTCGTGTCAACCTCGATACATCAATCTTTGATCACTTTTCGACATACCTGGGATAGGTCTGTTTTGCAGCGGTCGTATCGTTTAGGTCGATGTCCACTGTTAGAAACGGGCGTTCATTTGAGGTGAGGCCGATCACGTCCCCTTCTTCGGGGTGTATGATCCAGCCCGTACCTGCCCACGGTAGCGCTTGGGTGCCGTCGTCACTGAAATTCGAAGATAGGCAAAACGCACCTGATCTCACGGCAGCCACGCGTCCGGCTGCTATCCATTTGTCAACCGTCAATGCAGCAGTTGCCCGAGGACACGCCAGAATGTTCGCCCCTTGCCGCCCGTAGTCGCGGGCATGCTCAGAAAACCACATCTCCGTGCAGATGAGGAAACCAATACCAATGTCTGGCTCGCCAACAGCTGCGGACTGACAAAAAAAGGTATCAAAATGCTTCTCTCCGCGCTGATACCAGGTGGCCTCCCAAAAACCGGCTTCGTTGGGCAGGTAGACCTTTGCGTGGGCGTCGACATGCCCGCTGTCCACTTGCCAGACAAATCCCATATTGAGGCGTTTGTCCTCTGATACCACCGGTCGCGTGCCAATGACGACGGGCGCAGAGAGCTCCTGGAGTCGCGCCATCCAGAGATCGTGGATGGCCACTGATGCGCGCCATGCACCTGGATCGACTGACCGATCGGCCGAGAGCCAGGGATAGAACGGCATCTCAGGCAGCAGAACCAGGCTGCTCTTCTCCTCGCTGACATGGGATGCGAGCTGTTTCCATTCGCGCTCTAGGTGGGCGGGATGATTGCTTAGCTGACATACGGTTACTTTCATTGAACGCCCCATGGCTATGTTGTCTAGGTGTGATTCTGGCTTTTACCGCCCCGACATACAACAACTTTTTCCACAGCGCTTCCATTATTCTTTTACTGGATATTCCATTTCCAGTTTGGTAGGGATCTTTTGTTTGCAGATGGTTTTTTTTGATGAGGGATTGGGATGGTCAATTATCTAAACACCCCCTTTGACATGAATGACGTGGATCTCGCCTCAGCCTATGACGAGGTCCCGTATTGGTCGTTTCCCTTTGGCCAACTGATGCTCGACAACATCGCGTTGAGACCGGGGATGATAGCCCTGGACATCGGGTTCGGCACTGGGTACCCGATGTTAGAGCTGTCCCAGAGGCTGGGGAGATCGTCCGCGGTCTATGGCATTGACATGTGGCGGGCCGGCAGTAAGCGGGCCAAGTTCAAGGCCGAAGTGTTAGGGATCGATAATGTCATTTTTGTAGACGGCGACGCAGCAACAATGGATTTTGACGATGACATGTTTGATTTGATTGTCTCTAACGTGGGTATCAACAACTTCGGCGATCCCCATAAGGTGTTTTCAGAATGCTATAGGACCGTAAAGAAAGGCGGCCAGGTGGCCTTTACGACCAATCCCAAGGGCCACATGCGCGAGCTGTACGAGCTATTTGCCGCGACAATGACCGAACTGGATCTCGACGATGCCAAAGCGCAGCTCATGGTCCACGAAGATCACCGTCACCCGGTCGAAACCATCAACGCGTGGCTCAGTGACGTAGGATTCGAGATTACGTCCAATGTGGAGGACGCCTTTTCCTGGCGGTTTGTGGACGGTACGGCCTTTTTCAACCACCACATGATCATGCGCGGCTTTGTGGGGGGCTTTAAAAGCGTTATCCCCAAGGCGCACCAAGCGTTGTTTTTCCAGAGGCTCGAGGAAAACATCAATGCACGCGCCAAATCGCTCGGCGAGTTCAAAGTAACAATACCCATTGCTTATATCGAAGCTGAGAAATAACCCTTTAATAAATTCCTTAATCCCTCGATAAAACCGAACGAACAAAAATACACAAAAATTTTAAAAATACAGTTGCTTGTCCGGGATTGAATGTATACTAGTTTGTTAGACGCAGAGGATGATCGGATATTGAGGCAGAGGGGAGTGGTGCGCTTGCTTTGCTAGATGGAGATTGAGATACCAAAGCACTTGGTTCGTGCATTGTGGCGCGAGATACGATTGAGGTATCCAGCTGAAGCAGTCGCCCTGCTGTTTGGCACAAATGTGGAGGAATACGCGGTGATCCGTGAAGTACTGCCGATCGCGAATGCTATTAAAGGCGTGCATGGCTTTGGGATTCCTCGAAACGCATATGCGTCTGCTTGCAACAAAAGACCCGGTCAGCTGATCGGGTTTTTTCACTCGCACCTTGAGGACGCAACGCCATCGTCTGCAGATATTAAAACCATGCAAAGTGATGCATCCATGATTTGGCTGATTGGAAGAAGCGGCAATCCCCCCAATGGCAGGGATTTTCAACTAAGGGCTTTTTGTTTAGGGGCGGTTCCTTCAAAGGATGACCCAGACGAAATTGCGGTAAAGGAGGTGCATTCATGACAGCGCAGTTGATGTATATACCGCTGCCAGCAAGTGTTGAAGAACAATTCAATACTACCATTCGAGAAGAACTGAAGTCCATGTCTATTAATGCACTGGCCAATGCCTATGCCAGTGCAGTGACGGATGTGGAAAAGCAACCGACCACCAGAGGTCGGAGGATCGCGCAGTACCTAGACACGATCCACGGCAAAGACGAGCTGGCCAAGATGATACGGCGCCACCTATCCCAAGTGGCTGACGCGCCATCGGCAGTTGAAAGCGCTTCAACTGAAAGCGAGATAAGGGGCGAACAGGGGTATGTGGTACCGCTTGTCGTCCTAGGTGTGGCCATCGCGGTATGGTTGATTGGTTGGGCCATCACTGGTGAGTGTGATTGGTACATGGGCATGTATAGCGGATAGATGTGGGGTAAAATATCATGGACCAGAAAACATTCGAAAAAATAGAGAGCTATCAAGGGTTGATCGAGGAGTTGAAAATTCAGCTGCTGGAGCTTCAAGTTGCTAGAGATGGTGCCAAACAGGTCCAGGAACAGCTGAACCAAGGGCTCGGTGCAACGTCTCGAACAAAGCGTAGGTTTCGGTATCGCAAGCATCTCGACCATTTGTTGGAGGGCATCGGTGTGTTGGAACGTGGCATCAATGCCGCTGCTCATAACGTCGAGGTTTATGAAGAGAAATTCGACGCCTACTTAAAGGAGGTGCATTCATGAATCTCCCTGTTTACAACTTTGACAGTGCCACCCCGCTTCAGGACGACGAAGCCTATGACTTTCTCTGGAGCAAGATAGCAAAGGCCCATCGGCGCATTTGGGCGTCCGTGTTTATTGTCAATATGTCGACCGCGTCTGACGACGAGCTCCGCATCCGCGATTTGCTCAAGCACCTGGCCTATGCCAAATGGCGAAATGTGGACGTGAAAGTCCTGGTAGGTCAATCCACGGTGGGTGCCATCCAGGTTCAAACCGGCACTGCAGCAGCATACTTGCAGTCCATGGGCATTGAGGCCCGGTCATTTCGGTCTGACGAAGATATCAGCACGCACAGTAAATACCTTGTTATCGACGACGACTTAATTGTCGTAGGCAGTAATAATTGGTCACCAGGGGGATTGGTTAAAAATACCGAAGATGCCCTGGCCATTAAGTCGGCCGATCTTAACACGGCCCTTGCTTTGAATTTTTTAAAGCACTGGGAGACGTCCCAGAAGAGAGGCGCGCTATGAATCCATCTGTTTTTCAAGGGTTTCTTACGGAAAATACACCTGACATCAAGTGGACCAAGAAGAAGAAAGATACGGCATGCCAGGTGCTGTTCGCAATTGCCAAGGCCAATGGGGGCGAGATTTTTGAAGATGAAAAAATCCCGCGATCGGAAAAGGAGCAGTTTGCGATCAATCGCGCTCGAGAAGCACTGGAGCGTCGATTCATTAGCTATGCCAATGCTGTCGCCCGTCAACGCCCTGATTTTTCATACACCCAGCCTGTTGACGAAAAAGCAAATGATACATTGACGACGCGCCACCAATGGCTACCCAAGGTCGACATCAACACTGCGTCCTTTGACGAGCTCGAAGCCCTCCCTGAGATCGGCGACGTCCTCGCACAAAGGATAATTGACCATCGCAACCTTTACGGACCGTTTGAGTCCATCGAGCAACTCAAAGAAGTTAAAGGGATAGACAACGTGACAACCCAGCGGCTCGAAGCCCTGGCTTTTGTCATGCCAGCAGATGTTCACGCGCAATTTTTCTCGCCAGAGGTCTTAGCATTTGTATCTGAGCCAAGCCTCAAGACCTATGCCAGACTCTTGGCCTCAGGTGGTGGGTTTGCTGTCAAGGCAGACCTCGATGGTACCCCCCTTGACCGCTTGTTGGTCGAGCTCTCCTCCATTCAGAACGAGGTGGATCAAAACGAATTCTTCCCAAATAAACACCTACCACTGACACGGGCCAGCAGAATAAAGGCGCTCAATGGGTTTGAAAAAAAGGCCCGAGCACTAGAAGCAAAGGCGATTAAAGGAAAGGATGGGGCAGCGGGGTTGCTGTTCGACGAAGCCTATGCACCATTTGTAAAGCAGCTCATTCAAAACGCCACTCAATCCATCAAAATCATCATGTTCTACATGAAATACGACAAGGCTGGAAAGGACACGCCGAGTGATCAACTGGTCAAGGAACTCGTCGTAGCAAAAAAACGGGGTGTTGAGATTCAAGTGATTCTCGATAGGGATCGGGAAGGGGATGTCTACAGGTCCAGGTTAATCAACCATAATGCGTTCAAGGCCCTGCAACAGGCAGGCATCGACGTGGTATTTGATGAATTCAATCGGGTCAACCACACCAAGCTGGTGGTGGTAGACGATAGGCATGTGGTGATCGGCAGTCACAATTGGACACTAGGGTCTTTGAAAAAGTACGATGAAACGAGTCTGTATGTAGCGTCTAAACCACTCGCCAAAACCTATCTAGATAATTTCAAAAGCCGATTTGAAAAACTAAGCGCCAACTAGTGCCGCCCTGCGTAGCTCGCCTGGGAGCGAAGCAGGGCAAACGACTACTTTTTTCATCTGTCCTGCTTCTCCAAGGCTAGGCTGAAAGTTGCCGATTTTACCAATGATTACCCGGTGTCCCCACTTCGCAGGATAGCACGCACCTGAAAATAACTATCTGCCGTTTAAAGCCCAGTCGTAGTGGAGAAACTCGACGTTCACCTGGCCAGCGGCGACATCCTCGACTGCCTGATGTGACATGTGGGGTGCGACGTACGCGGCGACCGAAGGGACGTTGTCGACAAAGTCTTTGCCGTACCATTCAAAAATCTTGGATAAATAGAGGGTCTTGTTGGCCGCGTCATACCTGTTTTTTGATGAATCGTTGAGAAACTGCCGGGTCTGACGCTTGAGCTGGGTATTGAGTTTTTGCCCTTGGTACGCTTCAGATATGAGGATGGGGCAACTCTTGGCCGCGCAAACCAGGGCAAAGTGAATGCGCGGTTCGGTAAACCGCTTTCGCAATATCTCGTTCTCCACATCTCCAAGGGACAGGGTCTTGCCCTCGAGTTTGGCCAGGGGGATGCGCTTTTCCTCCCAGGCCGACCCTGGCTTGGCACCCACATTTTGAAGACTCTTGACCGGAAAGTTGTCAAGAACCAACTTGATGGTATGCGCGTTGTAGAGGTTGATCCAGTAGGCGATCTTATTTCTCTTGTTCCATTTTTTGTAGTCTTTCTTACAGACCGCAGCGAGGGTGGCCAAATACTGGTCGAGGCGGTCCTGGCCCCCTCGGTGCCAGGCAGCGTAGTCTACGGTGCCGCTCTTGACATAGGTCTTTAGTAGGCCTTGCCATTGCTGGTGCGTGTGATCAAACGGCTTGTTCTTTTCACCAGCTGCGGCAGTGTTGCCCGCTGCGGCCAGGCACAAGGCCATCATTATGGCCACCCCAGAGCGCCTTTTAGCAATTATCTGGAAATTTTTCATTCATATCCTCCCTCCTGGATATAGAGGTGCTACTCGCAATCGTGTGACAGCGCCGACGCAAAAGAACAATACTAATTGCGGTGCTTTTCGGCGAGTTTATCCAGGGTCAAATCGCTCAGGGAGGAGACGATGCGAGAGTTGATGTCGCAGTACACAGAGCGACAGCCGCAGTCATCTGCCATGGGGCACGTATCTGGATCGAGCACACAGTCGACGATGTTAATGGGCCCAATGGTCGCTTCGATGATCTCGCTGGCTGGGATTTCAGATGCAGGCCTCGCAAGTTGATATCCACCGCCCTTTCCCGTCTTGCTGCGAATCAGCGAGTGGCTTTTTAGGACAATTGCGAGCTGTTCAAGGTAGCGCCTGGAGATGTTCGTCACATCCGAGATCTTGGCCAGGCTCACCGTGTCGTCAATGCGGTTTGTGAGCTTCGCGATTTCGACCATCATTCTCAGGGCGTATCTGGCACGTGTAGAGAGTTTCATGTTGTTCTTCTAGCTGGTGATTGGGCGCGGTTTCGCTTAATCCGGGGGAGGTGAAACAGGGCCGATGTTGTGTGTGGATGGTTGACGCGCCAATGCCGTACCCTTTTGCTACCACGCGTGGGGTCCAGTTGCCTGTCATATGAACGCTCGGGCAGGGCAAAAAGGGAACCTAGCATGTCAACCGTCCACTCATTATTCATACTCTGTGTTAGATTGGGATCTTGGGAGCACTAGGCGCACTGCTTTCTATACCAAGGCACCTCGACAGGAGGACCCATTGCCAGCTGTACATCCAAAGCAGTGGTTGCCAGTGGCAATGGTCCGTCCGAGGGTTTTATCCAAATCCAGATCCAAATTTAGGCGCAGATCGTCGATATGGGTAATCTTGTTCTGAATACCAATGCCCAAGGCCAAGTTGAAGTCACAGTCGTAGAGCCGACCATCCCACCCCACGCTGATTTGGCTGCGACACATGAGCGCGTCTAGCGTCAGTGGGTTGAAGGCATTGCGCAACAGCTGCATGTAGGCGGTTTCCTCGCCCTGGGACTCCAGGTATGACTTGAACCGCCCGATGGGCATGTTGGTAACGGTCATCAGGTTGGTAAACGATATGCCCCAATTCGTCTTGAGGTTTTGCTTATAATCGCTCTCCAATGCGGTCTGATCCGGCGGCAAAAAGGCCCCACCCGGATTGTAGACGAGGTTTAGTACCGGGTCTGAATCCACACCATATCCAAGGGCGTTTAACCGCCGAATCGCAGCCACGCTCTTGCGGTATACCCCGGGTCCCCGCTGCGCAGTGACGTTTTCTTCCAGATAACACGGCATGGATCCGACGAGTGAGACACCGTAGTCTTTATAAAAATTGGGCAGATCTTCGTTACCCGCCTCCATGAGCACTGCCAGATTGGTCCTGACTTGAACCCCAATGCCGCTGGATGCAGCAGATGCGATGAAGCCACGGAGATTCGGATGAAGCTCAGGGGCACCACCGGTGATATCCAACGTGCGACAGGGCGTCATTTTAGCGGTTTCCAGCACTGTCTCCATGGTTTTGCAGTCCATCATCTCTGTTTTTGTCGGAGAGGCGGCGAGATGGCAGTGGATACACTTCTGATTGCATAAAAATCCAATATTCACTTGAAACGTATCAATCGACTGCGCCTGAAGGGTCTGCCTGCCAGTATGCTGAATCACAGCGTCAAAGTCGTTCATCGAGGTACCTCATGCGAATCCCGAACCATTTATCACTGGAGGACTATACAAACGAATGCGTAACTGTCAAATTTGACATGTTGCTGGCGCAACACCGGCCAAACCCGTGATAAGATAGGAAAATGAACCCGTACGCCACCTATTTATCCCTGTTCCTATCCCTTGGCATGCTGCTTAGGCCGGCCCTGGGACGCGGAGACGAGACACCCAGATGGACCATCTCCAGATTTGCCGAACCCCCTATCACCTGGGATGGGTGCCATGTGATGGAAGGGACAAGCGCGGCACCGCCTTTAAGCTGGCACGGGCGGCTCTCAACGACAACGCTATACAACATCGGGCGTTCAGACCGCTCGGCCCAGGTGCGGGGTACGGTTGTATTTGGCCTGGGCCTGCCATTGGGATTGGAGGCGGCACTCAGTTTTCCAGTGGCTGCCACCTTTGCAACGCCCATTGCCGCGGCGGGCATGGATCTGGATGAACCCACCCTTCAGGACATGGGCGAAGATGGCCCGGGTATCGGCGATCTGACCGGCGCTTTGCTCCTCAGCGCATTGGACGCAACAGAAGGCGGCTTCGGCCTGCTGTTCGGCGTCAAGGCAAGTGCGCCTACCGGGTATCACGAGCGATTGATGGGAGAGGGGGGATTTGGGTTTGAGCCATTCGCGGTCCTGGCATTTCAGGTGCTTGGCAATCGCCTGTCCCTAAATCTCGGCTATCGGTTCCGACCGGAGCATCGCGAGGTCGCAGACCATCAGCACTTTGAGCAGGACGACGACCTTATCTGGCGGGTGGGCATTCGCGTTGTGCGCAAGTTCGACATTGCCTGGTCTGTCCAGGCCGAAGGCGCAGTGGGCGTGGCCACGGAAGAGGGTATCTGGCCCAAGGCAGCCTCACGCCCTGTTTGGATAGGTGCGGGCATTGATTTTCCAGTTGGTCGGAGCCACCGCTTTGGCACCCTTATTGGGTCCGGCATCACAGGAGAAGCCGCGCCTGCATTTACCTTTGGATTTCGCTTCTCCTGGCTGCCAGTAATGCCGGATGAAGATGAAGACGGCGTGATGGGCAGGAACGATGCCTGTCCCATATTAAAAGAAGACAAGGACGGCTATCTGGATACAGATGGTTGCCCAGATTTAGATAACGATATGGATGGATTTCCCGACGACGAGGATAAATGCCCACTTAAGGCGGCTTCGGATTTCTCAGAAGACGGGTGCTGATGGCCCCTCAAATACCAGGACCGCACAAAGTTTGTCAGGTGGTAAGGCCAACGCAGCAATACTGATCGTCCGGACAGGCGTATTGGCCCCCTATTTGGGGTAGTGTACAAGCTGCATCCTGGCATGCAGATTCAAGGTATCCCCCTACGTTTAGAAGTTCGCACTGATCAGTATTGAGACAACACACCTGGCTCACGTTGCATGTGCCCGATGGCTCGCCAATGGACTCGGGAATAGTGCCCCCCTCGCAAGGGGCTGTGGGGGATTGGCAAACACCGTTAAGAATCAGGATTTCTGGGGTAATTTGCAAATTGATTTTCACTATACACGCTTCGCCACTCGTATCTGTGTCCGTGTCTGAGTCCGTGTCAGTATCCGTGTCAGCGTCCGTGTCCGTGTCCGTGTCCGTGTCCGTATCCGTGTCCGTGTCCGTGTCAGCGTCCGAATCAGTATCGGTATCTGAATCAGAGTCTGAGTCAGCGTCCGAATCTGAATCTGAATCTGAATCTGAATCTGAATCACTATCCCCATCTGGGCCAACATCGGGTGGGGTCGACTCATCGGCACAGGTTGTTACAATCCATACCAATGCAAGGATCAAATAAAGTATATTAATCCGCCTGTTCATGGATACACCTCGTAGATTGAAGCACCTCGTAGAAGCACCTACCAGTGCATAACTATTCAAATCAAAACGTAATCTAATTCATGCTTGTTTGTCAAAAAGAAAAAATAGGAAAAAATGGATTGTCAGTATCAGGCGGTGATGAGGCCTATGCAGCAATACTGATCTTCCGGGCAGGCGAATTGGCCGCCTCCTTGGGTCAAGAGACATTTATCAGTCTGGCATACAGATTCATAGAGTCCTTCTAAGTCCAGAGCGTCGCACTGATCGGTATTGATGCAGCAGACCTGGCTCGGGTTGCACGTGCCCGAGGGATCGCCCATGTTCTCTGGAATAGTGCCCCCTTCACAAGGCGCCGAGGGTGACTGGCAAGCACCTTCGAGAAACACGGGCGCTAGTAGAAGGTGCAGGGCGGCTTCCACCTCACACGCGACACCACTCGTATCTGAGTCCGTGTCCGTATCAGTATCCGTGTCAGTATCCGTGTCAGTATCCGTGTCAGTATCCGTGTCAGTATCAGTGTCTGAGTCCGTGTCAGCGTCCGTGTCAGTGTCTGTGTCCGTATCAGCATCAGTATCAGTGTCTGCGTCTGTGCCAGCATCAGCATCGGTATCGGTATCCGAATCAGAGTCAGAGTCCGAGTCTGAATCAGAATCTTCGTCAGAGTCCGAGTCTGAATCACCATCCCCACTTGGGCCAACAGGACCACCTGGGGCTGACTCCTCGTAACAGGCTGTCACAACCCATCCCAATGCAAGGATCAAATAAAGTGAGCAGAGCAGCCTATTCATGGGTACTCCTCTTTAAGGTACCTGCCAGCAACGATCAGTTTAAAATATTTATTCATTTTTCTGATATTAATTTAGCTGGAGCGGGCTTGTCAAAACGAATATTCATCAGGTGCCGGTGTAGGGCCGGGGTTTATCCCCGGCCGTGTATCGGCGTGATGCACGCAGGGTGGCCTGGGATAAGCCCACGCCCTGCGACGGCATCAGGGAATTAGAAGAGATTTTATGGGGAAATCTTTGGTCAGGAGGCCAAGCCGATGCAGCAGTACCCGTTATCTGGGCAAGCGAATTGGCCGCCTATCTGCGGGAAAACGCATTCCGAGCTCTGGCATACAGCTTCAAGGGATTCCCCTAAATCTACAGATTCGCATTGATCATTGTCGATACAGCAGACTAGGCTCGAGTCGCACGTGCCCGAAGGATCTGCGATGGCCTCTGGAATCGTTCCACCCTCACAAGGCGCACTGGGGGACTGGCAAAGGCCATCTAAAGAAAAAGACTGTTGGATAAATGACACAGTAATTTCCACCTGGCACGCCTCGCCGGTCGTATCGGTGTCAGAGTCCGTATCCGTGTCCGTGTCCGAATCCGTATCAGTGTCTGTGTCCGTGTCCGAATCCGTATCTGTATCTGTGTCTGTGTCCGAATCAGAATCAGCATCAGAATCAGAGTCAGCATCAGAGTCAGAGTCAGAATCTGAATCACCACCAGGTGGGTCCGACGACTCGGCACAGGTTGCCACAACCCATACCAACGCAAAGATCAAACAAATTGAGTGGAACAGCCTGTTCATGGGTACACCTCTTTGATGAAAGCGTTCTTTGAAGCACCAGCCAGTGCATAAATATTCAATCTGGACATTAATCTAATTCATACTGATTTGTCAAAGAAGAAACTGGTCTGTCCAATGAAACTTTGCTCAAATTCGTAGCAATGCCAGGGAGCACGGCCTTACGGCAGTGTCCTTTTAAAGCCTTGGGGTGGGCCCTGGTCAGATATTAATGGTTACGCAACAGTATTGAGAATCTGGGCAACCGACTTGTTCGCCTGTTTGGGGTGAAACGCAAGCCGAACTCTGGCATTCTATGTCGGCGTATGCCCCGAAGTCCTGAGATTCGCACTGATCAGTATCAATGCAACAGACCTGGCTCAGGTCGCACGTGCCCGAAGGATCTCCAAGGGACGCGGGAACGATCCCGCCTTCGCATGGGGCTGTGGGTGTTTGACATACACCCTCAACTGTCACAGGGGGTATTGGGGCGGATGCCAATGTGATAGTTACCGTACATGGCTCGGCTACCGTATCTGAATCCGAGTCTGTGCCTGTGTCTGTATCTGAATCCGTGTCCAAGTCTGTGTCTGTGTCGATGTCTGTGTCTGTATCTGAATCAGAGTCAGCGTCTGAATCAGAGTCAGTATCTGAATCAGAGTCAGTATCTGAATCAGAGTCAGTATCTGAATCAGAGTCAGTATCTGAATCAGAGTCAGTATCTGAATCAGAGTCAGCGTCCGCATCAGAGTCAGCGTCCGCATCAGAGTCAGTTGAGGGACCAACCGGAGAGGGGGCTGACGTATCAGCACAGGCCACTACCACCCAAGCCAACGCAACTATCAGACAAATTAAACAGAACAGCCTATTCATGGATACACCTCTGTTGATAAAAACATTTCTTAAAGTTAAAGCAACTATCGCTGCACTAAGTAACTAACTTATAACATAAGTTCAATTTTTAACAGTCTGTCAATAGAATAATGATTCGTCCATAAAAAGAGAAGATTAAGATAGGAGAAACGAAAAGGGAGCTATAGGATCTTCTCGATGTGTATTTCGCCCCCTTGTTTACGTCTCATTGGATCGATAGAATGACCCAATAAGACAGGCTGGAAAGAAGAGGGAGACCCCATGGAGCACGCATCCCATAAGAAGGATACATCCCCCAAAGGGCTGTCATCTGCAAAGCGAGAGGACATTTGGGCGCTTATCATTGCGGGAGCGATCATGGCAATATCGATGATCACCCCCGAGGGAGTTCACCACTTTTTTAAAAAGGTACTGTTCTTGTTTTAGGACTATGGCAACGATGAGGTGCTAATATGTCCATGTTGAGATCTTTAATCGTTCCTGGCTGGCCCAAGTACATACCGGGTTTTTTGGTTTGCACAGTGTTCGCGTTTGTAGTGATGAATGTCGACAACGTTCTCGGCACCTATCACAAGGCAAATGCCGCTTCTTTAGCCATCCCCAAGCTGGTAGAGAAACTCGCCACAGCTAAAAACGCGGGCAACTCCGCTGCTGTCTCGGGCATTGAAAAGAAACTGGCAAAACACCACCAGGCCCTTGCCAAGGTAAAGGGCACGGTGGGGCAGTCATGGCCTGTGGCCACATTTCTCTATCAGAAACTGCAGTTTAATTACGTCGCGCTGCTCCTTATCGGCGGCATCATCATTCGAAATACGCTTGGGCTGCCGCAGGTGCTTCAACCCGGGGTCGGCATTGCCAGACCGCTTATCAAGCCGGGCATCATTATTTTAGGCGTGCACTATGTCTGGTCAGACGTGGTGCGGGTCGGCGGCACTGGATTGTTATTGGCAGCGGTCTTTATTTTTGGCACTGCCATCGCGGTGATGTGGCTGTGCCGGCGGTTCGGGGTAAACGACGGATTGGGCGGTATCATGGGAGCGGGCACCGGGGTCTGTGGTGTATCGGCCATCATTGCCACATCGCCAGTGGTAGGTGCCAAGCCACGGGACATGGCCTATGCCATTGGAACGATCTTGTTGTTCGGCACTGCAATGCTATTTATCATGCCTTACCTGGGTCAGGCCCTGGAGGTATCCCAGTCCCAATTCGGCGCCTGGGTCGCGGTTGCCATTTTGAACACGGCCCAGCTCATTGCCGCAGCAGAATGGTATGGCGACGAGGCCCGCAACACCGCTGTTCTGATCAATGCGGCGCGGATCATGTTGATTCCCCTGATCGTCATCTTTGCGGTCTGGTTTTACGGCCTCAAGGACAAGGGTGCCCAGGCTGGATTCTGGACCACAATGCGGTCCAAATTCCCCATCTTTATCCTCGGATTTTTTGCCCTCATCGTGCTCAACAGCGCGGGCATCGAGGCCCTGGGCGGACCCAAGGAAAGCGGGTCCCCGTTTTGGGCCATGAACGCGGTCTATAAGTGGTTTTTCGCCATCGGCTTTGCCGGTATCGGGTTGTCGATTTCAATTGATGACATGAAAAAGGCCGGGGGATCTGCATTTCTCATCGGCTCTGGCGCGGCCACACTTAAAATGATCATCGGGTTTATTGCCGTGCTCATCATTGGCTCTGAGCTCTTGCGCGTGACCGGTGGTCAGTAAACCACAAAGTCCCCAACTTCTCCTTGCTATTGACGGTGAACCCCACACTGACAATGCTGTGAACTGGGCCCTTGATGTTGCCCCAATGAAGCATCTCCACGTGGTTGCTGCCCACGTAAAAGACCCATATTTAAAGCAGTTTCACAATGACATGTACGCCCAGGGTCGGGAAGCGTACCTGGCCCACATCGACGCGTGTCTCGAAGAGATATCCCAAAAAGCAGTTCAGCGATTCGAACAGGCAGTAAACGGACGATCCATAGCATGGCGCGTTAAAATGCTTAGCGGGGACCCAGTGCAGGCCTTTTTATCCGAGATAGCAGCACACCCCTACGCCCTTGTGGTGCTCGGACGCAAACCCAAATCAGGGGCGATTGCAAAGTGGCGTTCCCAGGACCTGCCCCATAAGTTGGTCCGCCATCAAGTGAGGCCCCCACTGCTTATCGTTCCGGGCGATGATCCCCATCGCTCAAACAGGTCGCAGGGGGATAGATGAGGGCGCATCTATTGCATCACCGCCGCGATCTCTTTGTTCTCCTCATCGGCCTGGTCATCTTGGGCTTGAACATTGAGGAGATCATACATTGCGGCCAGAACAGCGGTTGTATCGACCCTTACTGGGCTGATTTCTGGTTGATATCCTATTCGGATGGATACAGCCGCAGGGCCCTGATAGGCCAACTCATCCAGGTTCTAGTTGGCGACATCGTCGACTATAGACTCCTGAATGCGGTCGCCTTTTTCATCGCCATAGCGATCCCCCTGCTGGTCTACGCGAAGTACTTTTCTAGACAGACCGGTGTTCGGAACTGGTCTTTACCGTGCATCTTCGTGATTTCCGGACCTGCGACGGTCTTGCTGTTCGAGGTGTTGGGAGATCTGCTTCAGGTGTCCTTCATCCTGGTGATCGGTTACTTCTTCATTTCGGGATGGGTGGGTGCTGGTGCATCGTTGCTGCTCGCAGCAATCGTCTCACTCCTTGCCGTTTTGATTCACGAGGCCTCGATGTTCGCGTTTTTGCCTGCGGTCTATCTCATACACTGCCTCAGGCATCAAAAGCGGATTTCGTTTTGGGGTCCTATGCTGGTGATCTTTATCGGTGCATCGATATTAGGAGTGGTTCTAAATACTCAGAACGCGTCCATGCCCAGCGCTGGCCTCAAGCTGAGAGATCTTTCAATTTATTACCCTCCCCATGATCCGCTACCGCCGTTTTCCGCGTTGCTGGGACATGAGCTCTCGGCGTACTTGGGCTCCATCAGGTCGGTTGCCTATTTGTTTATTAGGGTGCTCGGGGTTTCCATCGTGCCGGTCGCCAGTGTTTTTTTGCTATCCAGTGCGTTCAATGATCGCCGGTTGCCCACCCTGTTCGCGTTCCTGAGTGCGCTGTCTCTGCCTCTATACGCGATAGCCCACGACTGGGGGCGGTTCTCCATCTACACATTCCTATTGTCACTGCTACTATCATCCCTGGCCAGCAGTGATCGCGTTGTCCGCATCCCATTGTTCCAAAGGGCTATCGACAGATTCACCGACCTGGCTCATGAGACCGCGCTACCGCCAGTCTGTTTGTGCGTGCTCACCCTTGTTTTTCGATCCTGGCGCGATTACAGGAGCGGTGGCCTTTTAAAGTTCGACCTGGTGCTCGCAGTTGCCGCGATCGTTCTAGTGGCTTTTTATGTCAGGCGCTATTCAAAGCCCCAACAGCGCGGCTAATACCACGTGAGCGAGTCGGTTTCGTTGACTTATCGGGAAAATACTGGAAAAATAAGAGTAGTGAGCGTGGTATCTGAAAAGAATCAGGGGAGGCCAAGCGAAACAAAAAGGGGCCTTTATCCAAACGACACATACCTTATTACAGTGGCAGGCCGATATCTTTTTTAGGGGTTTGCAAAGAAAGGAATTGTAATGAACGCAACAATGCTCAGCAAACGAATGATTCTAATGTGCATTTGTATGTTCGCGGTAGCAACCCTATTGCTGACCGCGTGCGGCGATGATGATAGCGACGGGGATAATGCAACTTCCGATACAGACTCGGATAGCGATTCAGACAGCGACTCGGATAGCGACTCGGATAGCGACTCGGACAGCGATTCGGACAGCGATTCAGACAGCGATTCAGACAGCGACTCGGATTCGGATACAGATACCGACACAGATACAGATACCGACACAGATACAGACACTGACACAGATACGGACACTGACACAGATACGGACACTGACACAGATACTGATACTGACACTGATACTGACACTGATACGGACACTGACACAGATACTGATACTGACACTGATACCGACACAGACACAGACACCGATACCGACACTGAAGGGGATATGTGCGATAACTATCCCAGTCCCGATAACAACTTCGCCGTAGGTAGCGTTGTTAGGAACTACAATTTCTGGGATAAGGACGACAATCAATCTCGTATTTGTGATTACGCTGACCAAGGCTACAAGCTGGCATTGTTCGTTATTTCCGGAGGGTCTGGATGACCCACCTGCGGTTCGGCGGCGCCGAACATACACGCAGCAGAGACAGAGTACCCCGGTGTCGTTAAAAAGATAGACGTGATTGAGGATGGCATGGGGACACCGCTTGCAACGACGATTACCAAGGCTCCCTGGAACACGGCAGAATGGCTGATTGTCCGCACTGAGCCGGCCGACCAAGCCAGTACTGATTATGGTAGTTTTCCTGGCTTCCCAACCGTTCCGCTGATAGACCTCACCACAATGAAAGTCCTCGATGAGGACTGTTTTAACGCGTCAAGCTACATTGCTTGTGTGGCGCCCCACATATAGGCATTGATCATCGTTCCAACAGCACTGCTGACTCCATGTGCGGTGTGTTGGGAAACATATCAAACCCTCTCGCTGCCTTGATGTGATATCCGCCCTGGTTGAGTTCGGCCAAGTCCCGCGACAGGGTGGCCGGGTCACATGAAATGTAGAGCAGGGCCCGATGGCTGCCCCTGGCCAACACCCGGGCGAGATCCAGGTCTCCAGTCCTTGGGGGATCGAGCACGACCAGGTCGTATGCTTCTTTGGCTGTTGTGTATGCCTCAAAGGCGTTTTTTGCGAGTACTGTGACCCCTTTCAACCCGCGGCGGTCAACGTTCTCCTGCAATGCCCTACACGCGGCAGTGTCGATCTCCACGGCTTTGACCCGTCTGATCTGTTTGGCCAAAATCCCAGTCCAATTGCCGGCACCGGCAAATAGCTCCAGGGCGGTCGCGTGGGTGCCTTGATCCAGCCACCCAGCCACGGTCTGGCCAAGGGAGAGGTTGATGTGCGGATTTACCTGTGCAAACCCGGCAGCAGGCGTGACAAGAGGGGTTCCGTCTCCTGCTGCGATGATTGTATTCTTTTGACCGGCCACCGTGCTCTGGTAACCGGCCTCTGAAATAACCACGCCTACAAACCGGTCTGGAACAGCCGATCTGGCCGAGGCGTAGAACTCGGGGGTCAGATCCCAATCACCCGCGATGACCGCGATGATGCCATTGGCCCCATGGGCCACGCGTACTTCGACCGGGGTGTTGATATGGGTGAGCAACTGGTTTTTCAAGTCCAACATGCAATCGGAAAGCTCGGGCGTCAGTATGGGGCAGTGGTCAATATCCACTACTTCCCGGGATTTTAAACGGGTGAATCCGAGCACCCCTGTGCCATCTCCACGTGGGATGTAGTGAAAGCGCGCCATTCGGCGATATCCAAGGAGCACCGGGGAAGGCACGACTTCGACCGCAGCCAGGCCGAGCGCTCGCTTGAGCATGCGGGCCTTGGCCTCGACTTGAAGGGCCGGATCCAGGTGCAGCCATTGGCACCCGCCACACTGGCCAAAATAGACACAAGGGGGCTTCCGCCGTTGTGGGCTTGGGATCAAGACCTCGACTATCTCCCCGCGCAACAGTCTCTTTTTTTTCTGCGTGATTCGTATGCGTAGTCGATCCCCAGGCGCGCCGAGCCGCACAAAGCACACTTTGCCTCGTACCCGGGCAATCCCGTCTCCGCCTGCGGCCAAATCATCTACTGTGACAGTCTCGAGTCGTTCCATGTGTTGTGTATTATGTGCTGCCTCTGGTTGCGTTTGTCGATAAAGAAAGATAGATAGACCCTCGCAACAGCAGCAGGGCCAACAATACCATGGGAAAGGCTAAAATTCAGCGTGGCAATGCAACAACGCCCATCTCCTGATCGTCTCCCCAATTCCTATGGGGATGTCCCGAGCTTACCAGCGGTGGGAGATCTCCAGTTGTCAGACTTTGCACCGGCCGGATACACCTGCCTTGAGCTCGAGATCGGTTTTGGCAAGGGTTGGTTCTTACTGGAAAGGGCCCGGTCAAATCCAAATACGGGCTTTGTCGGTCTTGAGATCAGGCGCAAATGGGTGCACCTAGTGCTGGAACGCGCTCGCAACCGCGCCATACCCAATATCCAACCCTGGCTCGGAGACGCAAAGCAAGCGCTGTCCAGAGTGCTGGATCAAGGAATTTTTTCCAATGTTTTCATCAACTTCCCAGATCCCTGGTGGAAAAAACGGCACTTGAAACGGATGGTCATCGTTCCCGAGCTCATCGCCGAGGTTGTCCGCCTGCTAACACCAGATGGCGGACTGTTCGTCCAGACCGACGTGGACTTTCGCGCCGATTATTATCGACAGCTGCTGCTGGACACGCCTGGCCTGATACCAGTGCGCGGCAACGGCACTATCGACAGCAATCCGTTCACAACCCCGTCATTAAGAGAAATAAAATGTGAGGCAGCTGGATTGCCCATATACCGGTTGTTATTCAAAAAAGGGGAAGGCTGCGAACGCCCTGTCAAAATCCCCCCAACCTCCCTTATTAAAGGGGAGTATTGATAAGTCCCCTTTGAAAAAGGGGACTTAGGGGATTTCGCAGCCTTTATCGGTCCTGTTGCTTCTGAGTGTCCGATTGGATGTAACCGAGCATGCCGGCCATGGTGTTCGCCAGGAAAGAGCGCTCTCTGAGTTTAATGTCTTCTGGGAGCTCGTCGAACCGACCGCGGCCGAACAAGGGATCAATTTCCATGAGGCGATTGAAGAATCGATCCTCGAGATCGTCCATGCCAGCATCAGCAAGGGTGCGCAGGGTCTCGACCCACACAGCGAGTTGTTTTTTTGCCCGGCGGCACCACGAAAATACATTATCGGCAACACCGTAGTGGGCAAAGACCACCCACGCGGGCTCGGCTTCTAGGGCCAACAACCGATCGAGGGAGGCGATGGCCACATCGAGGACAAACCTGGGGGGCGTGGACGGCCTGAGATAGGGCAACCCGCTGTTGAGGTCCACATGCGTGCCGATCGCCTCTCCGGCAAAGAGCATGTCCTGAACCAGAAAAGAAATATGGTGCGGTGCATGCCCGGGCGTGGGAATGACCCGGATACCCCGGTCTTCAATTTCTTCAGTGCTCGCAAAGCGATCCGCAGGCACTGGTGCTGGCTCGCCATACAATTGACCCACCTCCTTGAGCACCTTAAGGGAACCGAGCCACAATTGGGTGGGGTCGACCATGTGCCGGATCCCGCTCTCATGGCAATAGACCCGCGCCATGGGGTATTTTTCTAAGAGTTTGGCCGTGCCCCCGCCGTGATCTAAATGGATATGGGTCAATAACACGTAATCTATGTTGGCAATCTTTAAATTATCGAGGGTTTCCAGGAGATGGCCCATGGACGCGGTCGGTCCTGGGTCGACGAGAAAGGTGAGGTCATCGGTCTTAAATACCAGGCAGTTCAAGAATTGCCGATACCCGGGTAGATCGATCGGCAGGTCAATAAGATCCAAGGTCCCATCCGTCATTGTGCACTCCTCGTTGTTTTTTACAGCCACAGGTTATAGTCGAACCCCCCGCAACCGCAATCCCTAACCCATTCTAAAGAGCCCCCTTGCTCTTTCCATGTCGAAGTGTAAATTGGAACGGCGTCGGCTTATTAAAAAAGGAAGTGACCCTTGGATCACGGCATTGTCTTCAATTTGGACCCAACCATTGTGCGCTTGGGTCCGCTCCAGCTCCGCTATTACGGCATTATTTTCGCCACCATGCTCTACATCGGGTTCATTATCTGGCGGCGCCAGATGCTGCGGGGCGGGTATGCGGTTGAAATCGCAGAAAAATTCCTCATGTGGGGCGTCATTGCAGTGCTCGCTGGCGCGCGTCTCGGCCATTGTCTTTTCTACGAGCCCGAGCGTTTCTTAAAGGATCCGATAACCATTCTATATGTTTGGAAAGGGGGATTGGCCAGCCACGGCGCGACCATCGGGCTCGTTATCGCCCTTGTTTGGTTTGCCCGCCGGTATAAGGTGCCGATTATCGAAGTACTCGATCGGTTCTCAATGTCGGCAGCTGTGGGTGCTGCTTCGGTAAGGCTCGGCAATTTCTTCAATTCTGAGATCGTCGGCCGCGAAACCGATGTTCCCTGGGCAGTGAGATTTGTTCGATATGACGGTGGCGGTGTGGCCCGGCATCCATCCCAGCTCTACGAGTTTTTCTTTGGCCTGCTTGTCCTCGCCACCTTGTATCTTGTCGACCGAATCGCAGGCAGGGAAAAGAGGCCGCGGGGATTACTCGCGGGGACATTTCTCGTGCTTTATTTTTTGGGTCGATTTTTAATCGAGTTTGTAAAGGAGTACCAGGTCGACCGGTTGATTGAAAAAGAGTCGTTTCTCACGATGGGTCAATACCTCTCCATCCTGCCCTTTTTGTGCGGCGTGGCCATGCTCGTGTGGGCTTTCAAAAAGGGTGCCCCTCCCGAGCCCTCTGCTGATAAACAGCCTGCGCCTAAGGTGCCGGTGGCGGCTGTGAAGCGACGCAGGGGCAAAAAACGCCGCAAATAGATCATGTATCCAATCGATTGCCAAAAAGTTTTGATGCGAGTATAATGCGTGCAAGTTGGTCGGTGTTATGGGGGCATCTAAGACGTGCCCGCCGCATGAGACAGCTGATTGGAGCCATATCGCCTTCAAATGTATTAAACAAATCTCGGGCCGTGATTACGGCCTTCTTGCGCAGCATGCCCCAATTAAGCGGAAGCCTCATTTTACGCAAATACGTTCAGACACACCCGCTTGGATGTGCTGTGTTGGGTGAACAGAAAAGGAGCCATTGCGCTCAGATGGATGTCGGCGACCCACGAGGTCCCGAGAAATTATGGAATGGCCCAAGTGGCCGTCGCGGGTTGTAAGCATTTCCTCCCCGCCCGCGGACATGTAGTAAATGGCGGCGCAAGCGCTCGTCAGGAATGGAGAAGGAAAAGAGATGTCAAAGAAACTGTTTATCGGCGGATTGAGCTGGAACACGGGCGATGGAGAACTTCGCGCAGCGTTCGAGCGGTTTGGAGAGCTCGAAGAAGTGAAAGTGATTGTGGATCGCAATACGAATCGCTCAAGAGGCTTTGGCTTCATCACATTTCAGGATGAGGCATCCGCCCAAAGTGCAATCGAAGAGATGGACGGCACAGAATTGGACGGCAGAACCATTAAGGTGGACGTTGCCCAAATGAGAGGCCCCCGCAGAGATGGTGGAGGCAGAGGTGGCCCCGGTGGCGGTGGTGGTGGCTATCGAAACCGATCCAGGTTCGGTCGAAACGATCGAGACGGCGGTGATCGCAATCGATGGTAGAGATTTGATTTAAGGAAATTGATCTTTTGACCCATCCCAAAAAACAGTTTGACACTGGGACCATTTCGTGCACTCACTGTGAGCGGCTTGGAGCTATAATACGAGATGACCACAAACGTTAATAATTGTCAGAGCGAGAAACACCGCAAAAAGAGCGCCGATAGGGAGCATCTAGGCGATAGTGATATTGGGTCATCCTCGGAAGATAGCCTTATCCCATCGCGTCATAAGAAACCACCACCTCACCCAACGCTCTCTGGAAAGGTGTCTTGTTTGAGATGTGGTCGACCTTTCGAATCTTGGGACCGCACGCGCAACCGCATCTGTCCCTGGTGTACAAATCGGAAATAGATCGTGGGGGCTGGGAAAAAACCGCTAGAAAATCTTACCCGGATTTAGCAAGCCCGTAGGATCAAACACGCGTTTCAGATCGCGCTGGATGGCGATCTGGTCATTGCCCTTTTCCCAAGGGAGATATTTTTTCTTGGCAATGCCGATACCGTGTTCTCCAGTGATCGACCCGCCCAAATTCAGGACGAGCCGGAACACATCCTCTACGGCTGGCTCAGGATGCCAGTCGTCGTCTTCCCACAGCACATTCACGTGATAGTTGCCATCCCCTGCATGTCCGTATGATGCAAATGTAACGCCGTATTGCAGATGAAGATCCCGGAGTCCCTGAAGGAGTTCTGGCGCCCGCCTGCGCGGTACCACAATGTCCTCGGCGATTTTGTGGTTGAACCGGGCTTTGACTGCGTCAGTGAGGGTGCGCCGGGCTGACCAAAGTGCTTTGCGCTCCCCTACATGGCGGGCCATTAGTATTTCTACCGCCTGTTCCGCCTCGCACGCATCTGCGAATTTCAGCACGTCGGTCTCTACGATTGTTTCGGAAGGGCCGTCCATTTCAGCCAGGAGCAGGGCACCGGTTCCCTCTGGCACACTGCTCGCTCCGGATTTGCGGATCGTCTCCACGAGCACTTCGTCCATGAACTCCAGAACCCTCGGTACCAGGCCCAGGTCGATGATGCGGGAGACAGCCCGGCTGGCAGCAATTTCATCGGAAAAACAGGCGAGCAAGGTGGCCACCTCTGGGGGCTTGGGGATCAGCGCCAGCCGAAGCATCGTGAACACACCCAAGGTGCCTTCAGATCCGGTAAGCAAGCGGGTCAGGTCATAACCGGCGACGCTTTTAACCGTGTTGCAACCTACATTCAGCATACGCCCACCCATGAGAACGGCGTCGAGACCCCGCACGTATTCGCGCGTAACACCGTATTTGAATGCCCTCGGACCGCCCGCGTTGTGGGCTACATTACCCCCGAGGCAGCAGGTTTCTAGACTGTTGGGATCAGGTGGAAAAAAGAGACCCTCTTGCTCGACAGTGGCTTGAAACACCCCTGTGATACACCCGGGTTCCACGAGAGCTGTTAAGTTGATGCGATCGATGTCCAGAATGCGATGCATGCGGGATGTATCAAGGACGACCCCTCCGTAGATGGGGATGGCGCCGCCTGCTTTTCCAGTGCCCCCGGATCGGGGGGTTACTGGCACTGAAAATCGCTCGGCTGCTTTAAGGGTGGCAATCACGTCCTCAGCCGCTTCTACGCGCACGGCAATGTCAGGTAGCACAGGGGCCAAGTGGGATTCGTCACCAGCCAGGCCCTCGAGGACATCCGGGTCGTCGATGACCCTATGCTCTGGGATTTCGCGAGCCAGTGCGAGGGCCATCTCAAGGCTCGCTTTCCGAATTTTTTTGCGATCAAAATTCACAGATGCCCGTATTTCGTGACGACCCTGATCATAGGTCGAATCCCTATTTCTTTGGTTATACTGCATCTACCAATGGCTCGCCAGGGATAGCCCGGCTGGGGAAACCCAGAACAGGGACGTCCGGCTATCGACAAAAGCAATAAAGCGTGTCAGGTAGTACCGTCAAAGAGGAGTGAATGTTGATGAAACCAGTGGTCGAACAACTCGAAAACGGTCTAAAGGTGGTGCTCGCTCCGAATAGCGCCTCGCCTGTCATCGCCTTCCAGATGTGGGTAGCAGTGGGGAGCGCCGATGAAATGAAGGGAGAGGAAGGGCTCGCCCATGTGTTCGAGCACATGCTGTTTAAGGGGACTGCCAAGCGAGAGGTCGGGGAGATCGCCCGGGATGTGGAGCGCGCCGGGGGACAGATCAACGCTTGGACGTCCCACGATGAAACTGTGTTTCACATCACCCTGGCCAGTCGATACGGATCCCAGGGACTCGATATTCTCGCCGATGCCATACAACACCCGGCGTTGGATCAGGAGGAACTGAGCCGGGAGCTACCGGTTATCCTGGAAGAAATCAGGATGGGCGAGGACTCGCCAGAGCGATGTTTGGCGCAACGGCTATTTAATAATGTATTCAAAAAGCACCCGTATGGCCGGCCGGTTATTGGCTACAGCCGAACGGTCCGCAAATTCACCCGGGAGATGGTCGTTGATTTTTATAAACGGTGGTACACCGCGGACAACATGACGTTCGTCGTTTCCGGAGACTTTGAATCGCGCAACATGCTCAAGCGCATTGCCGCTGCTTTTGGAGATCTAGCAACCCGTCCGGTACCTGACCGATCGACGCGCTGTGTTGAGCCAGCTCAACGCCGGCCGCGCGTTGCTTGGGATGTGCGGCATATTTCCGAAGCCCATATCGCGATTGGGTACCCTGTTCCTGGGCTTACCCACGGGCACACGCCGTCCTTGGATCTCCTGGCGGCTGTCCTGGGACAGGGCATGAGCGCGCGTTTGGAAACCCGGATCCGTCGGGATCAGGGGCTGGTCACAGGGATTCGGTCGATGAATTACACCCCCAAAGACGCGGGGATTTTCGGCGTGTTCGCAACAGTCCCCCCGACAAATTTGGAGCGGGCGACACGGGCGATCCTAAGGGAGATCGACCGTGTTGCATTGGATCCCGTTCAAGGGGAAGAGCTCGATAAAGCAAAAATTCTGATCGAGAGCGACAAGGTATATTCAGAGGAGACCGTTGACGGCATTGCGCGAAAGTTGGGGTTCTATGGCCTCCACGTCGGGGATGTGACGTTTGAAAATAAGTATCTCGCTGCAGTCGCCAGTAAAGAGCCAGACGATCTGCGGGAGGTGGCGCGTCGTTATTTGGTACCGTCGTCTGCCAGTTTGGCTGCGGTTGTCCCAGATGTTTCCGGTTATGCTAAGGGCGGGCAGATACCCTGGGTGACTGGGAGGGGGTCAAAGAAACAGTTAGCCGGTGAAAAGCTAACCGCGGTGCTATTAAACCCCATTAAGAAAACCAAAAAGCCAGGCGCATTGTCGCGGACCAAGTCGGCCCCGTCAGTCAAGACAACAGTATGCGAATTAGGGACCGGGGATGTGCTGGTTGTCCGCGCTGAACCCGGGGCGCGACTGGTGTCAGCCAGATCTGCTTTCTTAGGGGGATCGCGCATGGAGACAGATGCAGAGGCGGGGATTTCAGCGCTGCTCGCCAATGCTATCACCCGGGGAACAGGCGATCTCAGTGCTCTGGATATCGCCCGACAAATGGATGCCCTGGCCTGCGCCATCGGCGGGTTCTCTGGGCGCAACACCATTGGGATGTACGGAGAATTCTTAAGGCGAAATTTTGAAAAAGGGCTGTCCCTGATGGGTGCGTGCCTGAGAAATCCGAGCTTCCCAGAAAAAGAGGTCACGCGGGAAAAAGAGCTGCTCATCGAGGAGATCCGAGCGAGCCTGACCCATCCGGCCCAGCAGGCATTTAAATTATTTTATCAAGCGCTTTATGGCCAGCATCCTTACAGCCGCCCTGTCTTTGGATACGAGGAGACAGTGGCGGCGTTGGAGGCCGCTGTGCTCAAGCGACATCTCAGACGCGTGACCAAGCCCGGCGCGATGGTAATGAGCGTGGTTGGCGACGTGGACGTGGTTCAGATCAGGGATCTTGTCGATCAGCATTTTGTCCTGGATGGGCGTCGCAAGCAGCGAATAAAGCCGCCATCGCCCTGGAAACCACTGACCTCGCCCGTGCAGGTCACCCATTCTCTGACCAAGGAGCAGTCCCACCTGATCATGGGATTCCCCGGCGCCCGGATTACAGATGCGGATAGATATGCTGTTGATATGTTGATCGAAATTCTAGGGGGCCACGGGGGGCGACTGTTCGAGGCCATTCGAGAGAAAAAAGGGCTCGCGTATTCTGTGACCGCGTTTTCTCTGCAGGGCATTGAACACGGCCATATTGCCTTATATGCAGCCACGTCACCCGGCAATGAAGTCGCGGTGGCCCAGGCCATGCTGGCGGAAGTGGCCCAAGCGTGCCAGAAACCACCGCAGGCCAGTGAATTGTTGAGGGTCAAGCGCCACTTGGTGGGCGCGCGGTCCATTGCGTGGCAGCGAACCTCGACCAAGGCAGCGAATGTGGCTCTAGACGTTTTGTATGGAAACGGGCATAATGAAGCCGAACGTTTTGCAACACATATCGATAAGGTGACCCGCGCTTCAGTGTGGGATGCGGCGAATTGCTATCTTCGACCAGAACGGCGCGTGGTTGCGTGTGTGGGCCCAGATGTAGAGAACTTGTCGCTGCTGTAAACCCGGGGTCACAGCGATATGACGCGAATCATATGCGATCGGAGCCGAACCCATTATGGTCACTTCCGTAAAAAACAGGCTGTGGGATCGATAGAAAGCGGTCCCTATTTTTTTTAAAGGAGGTATTCTGTGAAGATCCTCGTTCCAATGAAGCGGGTCGCTGATCCGGACAATGCCAACAAGGTGAAAATAAACGCCGAGGGCACAGCAGTGAGCTCTGAAGGGCTGGAGTGGAAGCCAAACCCATTTGACGAATATGCAGTTGAGACAGCGCTGCGCATCCTCGAAGACAATGTGGGCAGCGGCAATCTCCGCGGTGAGATCCTGGTTGCCTCTATCGGTCCGAACGATGTGACCCAGCAGGTGCGTCAGTGCCTGGCCATGGGTGCGGATCGGGGCATCCTCGTCGACGGCAATGACGTGGATTTGGATGCCACTGTCGTGGCGCGCACCCTTGCCAAGCTCGTGGAAAAAGAATCCGCTGACCTGGTGATCATGGGCAAGCAGGCCGTGGACGGCGATTCCAACCAGACCGCCCAGATACTGGCCGAAATACTCGGTTGGCCCCAGGCCACCTTTGCCGGGAAGATTGAGGTGCCCGCTGATCTCAGCAGCGCAACGGTTGTGCGCGAGGTCGATGGCGGCGCTGCAACGGTTTCCGTGACATTCCCGGCTGTCATCTCGGTGGATCTGCGGATCGTCGCACCCGAGGGCGTTAAGAACAACGTGACCCCAGCAGACAAGGCCTATCAAGACGGGCCGCGCTACGCTGCGCTGCGCGGCATCATGAAGGCCAAGAAAAAACCCATCGACACCTATTCGTTTGCCGATCTGGGTGTGGATACGACCCGTTTTGTCAACACGGTTTCATTTAGCCAACCGCCCGCTCGCACCGCCGGTGTTATTGTAGAGACTGTCGAGCAGTTGGTTCAGAAACTCAAAGACGAAGCCAAGGTTCTCTAGGGAAGGAGTGAGCTATCATGGGTAATGTATTGGTTATCGCGCAGATTCTCGACGGCGAGGTCAAAAAGTCGACGAACTGCGCTGTCTCATTTGCCTCCCAGGTCGCCTCTTTCCTCGGTGGCACTTACAGTATTATGGCACTTGGCGATGATCTCAGCGGTCAGACAGAGGTGCTCTCCAAGTTGGGCGCTGACAAAGTACTCCTGGCCGAAGCGGCTGGACTCGATGAAAACCTGGCAGAACGCTGGATGCCGATCATCGAGCAAGCGATCAAGGCCGGTGGATATCAGGTCGTGGTAAGCCCATCGTCCAGCACTGGCAAAGATGTGTTTCCCAGGCTGGCGTATCGGCTGAACGCGGGCATGGCCAGCGATGTTATCGGTGTCTCACAGGATGGCGGCAAGGTATCCTATGTCCGCCCGATGTACGCCGGCAATGTCAACGGCACGGTTCAAATCGCCTCTGACGTCGAGGTCGTGACCATTCGCCCGACCGAATTCGACGCAATGGCCCCGGTGGATGGGATGAGCCCGGTCGAAAAGGTCGCAGTGCCCGATGCGCCGGAGATCCTGGGTCGCATTCAGTTCAAAGGCTTTGAAAAGTCGGTTTCTGCGCGGCCGGATCTGGCCGAGGCAAGCGTGGTGGTCTCTGGTGGCCGCGGTCTCAAATCAGAAGAGAACTTCAAGCTCATCGAGGCCCTCGCAGATCTGCTGGGCGGCGCTGTTGGCGCGACCCGGGCAGCTGTGGACGCGGGATTTATCCATAACGATTTCCAGGTGGGGCAAACAGGAAAAATCGTTGCCCCGGATCTCTACGTTGCCGTGGGCCTCTCTGGGGCATTGCAGCACGTGGCTGGCATGAAGTCGTCGAAAGTCATCGTCGCCATCAACAAGGACGAGGAAGCGCCGATCTTTCAGGTATCTGACTTCGGCATGGTCGCCGACTTGTTCAAAGTGCTGCCAGAGCTGACCGAAGAGATCAAAAAAGTCGTTAAGTAATACCTCTTTTGCCTGAATCCCCACCTGTTTCCCAAGGGATGCATCCCATCTACCTAGATAACGCCGCAACGACCCAACCGTGGCCCGAAGTGATCGCTGCGATGCATCGGGTCATGGCACAACCCGGCTTTGGTAATGCATCGTCCTTGCACCGGTGGGGACGCACTTCAGCCCGTGTTGTCGAACAGGCAGGGGAGGTCATTTGCGAGACCATTGGATCTGGAAAATGGCGGGTTGTATTCACTTCCGGGGGCACAGAGGCCGACACATTGGCTGTTTTGGGGAGTGTTCCAAAGGGCAAGCGAGATAGTGTGGTCACAACGATCTATGAACATGCCGCGGTTAGTGAATCGTGCAAGCGAGCGGTCCAACCTCAGGGGCAGTTGGTGTGTATCTCTGGCGGCCGAACCGGGGTTGTGGATCCACGGGTGATGGCCGCTGCTGTGGGAGACCGAACCGCGCTTGTCTCAGTGGCCCACGTGGCAGCGGAAATGGGCACTGTGCAACCCGTGGTAGAAATCGCATCCTTGGCCAAGGCTGCCTCGAAGCACTGCTTGGTCCACGTGGATGCGGTTCAGGCCCTGGCCCAGTGCCCTGCATTGGATTACCCGGCTGAGGTGGACATGGTATCCATCTCAGGGCACAAGATTCACGGGCCCACTGGCATCGGTGCCCTGCTTATCCGACCTAATGTACACCTCAAGCCCATCCTGTTTGGTGGGGATCAACAGGGTGGCCTTCGACCCGGGACCCTGCCTGTGGCCAACATTGCCGGGTTTGGTGCGGCGATCCAGATCCTTTCAGAACGCCGCGCACAGGGCGTGCAACAGATGAGAGATCTGACCGATCGCCTGGTTCGAGAAGTGGTCGCTGGTGGGACCGGCGTTCGACCATTGGGGGATTGGGACCAACGGGCGCCGGGCATGGCTATCTTGGCAGTGGCAGGCGTTCCAAGCGAGGTGCTGCTGCATGCGCTCGAGGCAAGACATGTGATCGCCGCATCCGGGTCTGCGTGCCATGCGACAAAAAAGTCACTGCCCAAAAGCCTGATCGATGCAGGCTTAGGACAGGGAGAGGGCGCATTAAGACTCAGCTTGTCAATCGATACGCGCCCCGATGATGTGGATACTGCCATCCCAGCCATTATCGACGCGATAACCGCGGTTCGAACAGGCAAGGCAGGGTAGACTACAGATCGCTGCACCGAGCCAGCACCCTGGTCAAGCAACTCTAAGATATCATAAGAAAAGGCCGTTTTCTTTTTTAATCACATAGGCTTATATTCGTTTTGACAACCGGCTTTTAGGGACCGTTGAGGGTGCTTCATCGGCACCAATCCAATTGATTACAGCCGCGCCTGGTTTTAGAGTATTGGGCCATGGGAATTGAATGCTCACCCGCCAGGGTAAAAGATGCCGCAGGCGCAAGTAAAATGATTCAGGCGGTGTTCGCGGAATTCGTCGCACCGGGTTTTGCCCCGGAAGGTGTCAAGACGTTTCTCGATTTCGCCAGCGGCAGCGCCATCGCCTATCGATTGTCGGGACAAGGCTTCGGATTTGTCGCGAAGGACGGAGACCGGGTCGTCGGCTACATTGAAATCCGGAGCAACGACCATATCTGCTTGATGTTCGTAGACCGGTCCTATCACCGTCGCGGAATATGTCGGAACCTGCTCGAACTTGCCGCAGCCGAGTGTGTAAAAAGAGATGCACACAAAACCGAAATCACCGTGCACTCCTCCCCATTTGCCGTCGAAGCCTACCAAAGACTCGGGTTCAACCAGACCGCCCCTGAACAAAAACAGGACGGAATCCGCTTCGTGCCAATGCGTTACTCGATGGACGTAAAGAAAGAATAGGCAGGGTACGACCCCTTTCCCGACCCCTTTCCCCCCCCAATGAGCGATCCGCTGTAACGACGCTTTTCCATGCAAAACATACCAGACACTGTCTATCGGTAACTGCCGAGGCATGGCCCCATTCGTCCCTCGAATTCAACCGTTTGTCGCAAAAGAGATGCGAACCGGCTTCTGGATCCATAGACTCGTGTAGTGCTATCAGGGGGATTTCTCCGAGATAGCATGAATAGGAATCAAGGTCTGAAAGGCAATGAAAAATGAAACAAACCATGATGACCGCACTCTGGGCAATCGTTCTAACCATAGCGGCGAGTCCATCTCAGGGCGGGCAAACCGACTACGAAATACGAAAAAACGTGGATGTTGTGATGTCCGATGGCATTCATCTGGCCACTGATTTGTATCTGCCAAAACCCAAAGGAAAACATCCCACGATTTTAGTGCGAGATGCCTACAACAAGGACAACAAAGGATTTATTGGCCAATTCTTTGCTTCTAACGGCTATGCAGCTGTCATTCAGGACGTACGTGGTAAATTCGGATCAGAGGGTGCCTTTTTCCCTATGGCGTTTGAGAAACAAGATGGCTTGGCAACACTCGATTGGATTGTTCAGCAACCCTGGAGTAACGGAGAGATCGGTTATTGGGGGATCTCATATTTAGCCCATTGCGGTATGATGTTGGCGCCCGAAGACCGACCTGCACTGAAAACTGTGATCAACATAGCTGGAATCAGCGATAGTTACCAAACAATCTACCCTGATGGCAGTTTCAACCTATTGGGGACTACCGCTTGGCTCATGATGTGCGACTGCCAACGTCAACGCTCGATTAGAGACATTGATTTTACGAAATTGTTTTCCTCCGTACCCTTGGTCAAACTGACTGAGAATGTACCTCAATATCAAGGACAAAGCTGGAACACTTTAACCCGTCATTTGACCTATGATCATTTTTATCAGAACCTGAGCATGAACCATCTTTATGATAAAATAAAAATTCCCATCCTGCATATAGCCGGCTGGAACGACTGGATCTATCCCCAAGTACTTCAAACCTACAAGGGAATTTCCAAAACCAATACTCGCCAAAAAATAATCATAGGAGCCTGGACCCACAACCAAGAAATCAATGGAGGGACTAAATTTGGTGACGAAGATTTCGGCCCCAAATCCGAGATGGGCCGCGATCAATTAATGACACTTTCGCTGAAATGGTTTGACCATTATCTAAAAGGCAAGCAGAACAGAATCCCTCAGATGCCCAGGGTTAAGTATTTTCTAATGGGTAAAAACACCTGGATGACTAGCCAACAATTTCCACCTGCTTCGGCTAAACAGCAAGTATGGTTTTTAGAATCGCGTGGTGAGGCTAATTCCCTTAGAGGTGAAGGAAAGCTGACACGCACTAGATCAGCTAACATCCAAAACAAGCTGGATAAATTTGTTTATGACCCCCAAAAGCCCGTACCAACTGTAGGTGGCATTAATTCTCATCTATATCGGCAATACAACGGCATTTACGATCAGAACTCTGTTGAAAAACGAAAAGATGTCCTGGTTTATACCTCTGCGCCCTTTGAAAAGGAAATAACCATCGTAGGCGACATTCTGTTAAAATTATATGCTTCATCAGACGCAGTGGACACGGATTTCACAGCCAAGCTGGTCGAAGTCAGACCGAACGGTTACGCTCGTATCATCGAAGACGGATTGATCAAAACACGATTTCGAAACGCCTTGACATCACCAGCCAAAATAGTCCGAGGTAAAGTGTATCCTTTTACACTTAAGCTTGGAACAACTGCCATCTCCATCCCCAAAGGAAATAGAATACGATTGGAAATATCGAGCAGCAACTTCCCCAAGTATCCCAAAAATCCCAACACGGGTGTGGACGAACTAAACGCTACCCACTTTATAAAGGCTACCCAAAAGATTTACCATTCTTTCCAATACCCATCGCAGCTTATACTGTCCGTGTTACCGTCACCAGCACCTACGCATTGAAATCGTAAGCCTTGTAAAAGCCCAACAATAAACCTACAGGTCGGCAAATTGAAACCTAAAACCCAATAATCTAAAATAGATAATGACACATCGGATAATAATTCCAAGGAGAAGATGTGCAACGAGATAGTGGCTGTACAAAGTCTATAAATCCTGGAGTTCAACGCTTTTTAAGTTACTTCAGCTGGCCTAGCTTAAAAACAATTCTTGCGGCCATTATTATTGCTGGGATGATCTGCTCGGTATTCGAATTAGCTTTTAATCCAGGTAACTGGCTGAACCAGATCATCAACAACTACATTCAAGTCCTGTGTGTGGCCTTTTTTATCATTCTTCTGTTTTCCTTTTTTAATCCTTTCAGCATCAAAAATATTTGGCTCAGGTTGCTCGCTGTGATCTTCTGGGCCAGTTTATCCGGTGTCATGGGTGGCTTTCTGGCTTGGTGTATCAACAACATAATCATGAATTTCTACATCAGCCATCCCTTGCGTTACATGTTCCTAGTGGTCATTTTTTCCAATCTTTTTGTGTTATCTATTTTTGCTTATCGTGCCTTGAGCCTTCGGTTGCAAGAGACTGCCGAGAGACTGGCCGAAAAAGAAATCAACGAACAGAAATTAATACAGCTGACTGCCAAAGCTGAACTGACTGCGCTGAGGGCTAAAATCAATCCTCACTTTTTGTTCAACACGTTAAACGCTATCGCCAGCCTGATTCCAGACGATCCATCTCGGGCAGAGGAGGTGGTTCAAAAACTCGCCTGGCTCTTTCAATATACCCTCAACACATCGGACAAGGCGTTGGTACCCCTGCGTCAAGAGTTGGATTTCGTTCGATCTTACCTGGAGATTGAAAAAACACGTCTGGGCGAACGGCTATTTTTTAACATACAAGCGAGCGACGCGGTGTTGGATACACGTTTTCCCTGTATGCTGTTGCAACCTTTGGTAGAAAACAGTGTTAAGTATGGGATCGCACCAAAAACAGCAGGGGGGCGAATCGATCTGGACTGCAGGCTACACAACGGACGTTGTCAGGTCCGGATCGAGGACAGCGGATCAGGGTTTGACAGCGTTTCGGCAGAAGAGGGATTTGGGATCAGCAGTGTCCGGGAAAGACTGCATTGCTTGTATAAAAACGACCACAGCTTTAGCCTCTCTGCTGATAATGGCGTGAGTATCTACATCGATATTCCGAGTAGTATCTAGTAAAAGGGCGGGGGTATCATGCGATTCAGGACAGTATTGGTAGACGATGAACCTCTGGCGCTCACGCGGCTGGAGCGGCTTCTGATGCCGTATCTAGACAAAATCGATATTGTAGGCCGGGCGCAAGACGGACCCGAGGCCGTGACGATGATTGACGGTCTTAAACCCGATCTTGTTTTTCTCGACATCCAGATACCCGAAGTTAACGGCTTCGAAGTACTGGACATCGTCGAGCACACGCCATTGGTTATTTTCTCCACTGCCTACGATCAGTACGCTTTGACCGCCTTTGAGGCCAACGCTATTGACTACCTGCTTAAACCTATCGAACCCGAGCGATTAGAAAAAGCCATAGACAAATTGGTCAGGCTCATGACAGGCAATCTGGACCCATGGCGAGCCCGACTCGCGGATCTGCTTCACCATTTTAGACCTGCCACAACCAAGCGCATCAAGGCCAAAAGCGGGAACCACATCCATCTGATTCCGATTAGCGACATCATTTTTTTTCGCGCTAGTGCCAAATTGGTGGAATGCCACACAATAGATACAGATCACCTGATCGACCTGTCGCTCAAACAGTTGGAATCCCAATTGCCGCCTGAGGATTTCGTTAGAATTCACCGTTCGGTGATTATCAATATGAATTACATCGATAGGATATCCAAGATGTTCAACGGTACCTATCAGGTACGCATGAAGGACAAAAAAAAATCCCAATTGCCTGTCAGCCGTAATGCCAGATCAAAACTGGGCTTGATTTAAGATCAAAATCTAAATGCATCGATCTCCGAAATAGATCTAAGCCCTTTCCCTGGAATATAGGGTCAGGCGCTTCGAGTTGCAACTTTATTACGATTTTCTATCAGCGTGCTTGTCCAATTCGCAATATGACTGTTCGCGTTTCCCAAATATGAGTCTCGGAGATATTTTGTTTTCTGTTCGATAATCGTTCTGCGCCGGTAAAAAATTCACTTTAAGCGCAGCATCTGAATGCCGAATTCAGGTCGCCGCAGTGATATTCAGTTATGTTGAGAGGAAAATTTCCAGTAAGAGACCCTATTGCGTTGTTCCTATCAGTTATTAAACGCACTGATGCTGTGAAATTGTTGTTTGGAGTGGCTGGACTTCTGTCTCTTTATGCTACAGCTCGGATATCCGGCGGTTTGAAGGATCCGAGCGGAAACTCTACATGGCGGACACCCCGCTGCCACATGCCTGATGCATACCAGTATTGATCTAGAAAATTGCGCAGAGCTACCCGGTAATTCTCTGCAGCCATTTTGGTCGCTGCATGACAGATGGGCTTCCGCGTCCGAACAAAGGGCGTCTTCGGTTTGTCTCGAGGATCTATCTTTTCCAATTTACGCACCCCCAATACTGGCCGACCCTCCCGCTGCTCCCGATAGAGCTGCTCCCGTTTCCGCACCTCTCGACGAAAGTGTGCCTGACGCTTGTGCTCGGGCATATGTGCCCATCCAGGAAGTGGACTGAGCCTGACCTGCACCGTCTTCAAAAACGCTTCGGGCTTCTTATTGCTCTTTTTCCCCCCGGCTTTGTGCCACGCCGTCCAGTCGATATACCGAAATCGCTCCACCTCTCCAGTAGCCAGTTGCTGGTAGCTGGAAAAGCCTCTCCAATGGGTCACCCTATCGACAAGTCCGTCCTTGGCTACATTGGTCACGGCATAGAGCAGTTGCTGCTCTATACTTACGTCATCCACCGCCTCGGTAGAGCGATTTCTAGAGGAGAATAGGGCGCCCTCTCGGCCATAGTATTTATTGATGCCCCTAGCGATTAAGGAGTTGAACATCTGATGGAATTTAGCAACGGCCTGGATGTGTTCTGGGGCATCAGAAATGGGGGAAATGAGATTTTGCTTGTGATTGATATTAAAGTCGAGAGCAAACAATTTGACAGGATACTTTTCCAAAGCCCTGCCAGCCGCTGAGCCTATAATTTGACGCACAGCCTCGTCTGGCTTCAATAAAAAGCATCTATCAACAGTGCGTTGGACGTCACAATAAACAGCATCTGCTTTAATCCATCTGGGACGGTCACCCATGTTGATTTCCTCCTTGTTGCCGTTCTTATCGGACGCCAGAAGGAAAATGTTTCTAAAAAACCGACAAAATGAAGGAAAAAATGCCTCCTCACCAGAATCTGTGGGTGAATTTAGGCTCGGGTAACTTGCCTAGTGTATGATACAAGGCGACTTCCGCGGTTCTGAAGCTCCGAAATCCATAAGCTTTTCTGA